>Ga0315334_10000059_pt1 | contig 79142 bp, 76 predicted proteins | sample M150034915metaG_FD_205555 | JGI IMG/M metagenome (GOLD analysis project Ga0315334, IMG submission 205555) | Ammonia-oxidizing marine archaeal communities from Monterey Bay, California, United States - M1 500m 34915 | ecosystem: Environmental > Aquatic > Marine > Intertidal zone | place: USA... | reverse complement strand
TCGCGTAGAATTCAGGACGGCCGCTCGATCGAAAACAGGTCCGTCGCGTTGCTGTACCAGCTCCCGGCGTGGCGTCCAATCGCTCGGAGTTCGTCCTGAAGGATCCGAGTGCCGTCGAGCACCCGGTTCGCCACATGGATCATGACGGCTTCACCGATGACGAGATGATTGCCGCCGTCTTTGTGACCCACATGCACGATGTCAGTAACCACGCACTCCATCGTGGCCGTGGCTTCCGCCACTCGACAGGGCCCGATCTCAACTGATGACAGCTTGGTGATGCTGGCGTGCTCGAACTCGTCCTCATCGGCTGGCAGCGTGGCTGACGTGGCGTTCATCGCTTCGACGGTTTCTGCAGTGACGACGTTGACGGTGAACTCCCCGACCTCTCGGACATTGTCGAGCGTGTCTTTGCGTGCTCCACCTCCTGGCGAGAACACGACATGGACCGGGTCGCCGCTCATCACGTTGAAGAACGAATATGGCGCCAAATTGTCCAGGCCCGAAGCCGAGACCGTGCCTATCCACCCGATAGGGCGGGGTACGACGATCCCCGTTGCCAGCTTGTAGCCATCTTGGGCAGAGATGTCGGCTACTCGAAATGAAGTCTGTGATTCGATCATGGACCGAAGACGCTACTCCCGCTCCACCAGATCGACCGTGGTGAGATCATCGCCGATCACGATCTCGCCGTCGAAGTGCTCGGCCGCTATCTCGATCCACTCCGGGTACTGCTCCGGTTGCGGAGCCGGAACCATGTGGGTGAGCACAAGGCGGCCCACCTGGTTGCGGGCTGCGGTTTGGGCTGCGTCCACGACCGAGGAGTGGTAGTCGAGGATGTCATTGAACCGCTGGTTTGGGATCTGTTTCACGAGGTCGTCTCGGATCACGGTCTGGACGTAGGCGTCGACGTCCACACACATCTCATCGACGCCACTGCAGGGAATCGTGTCGCCGGCGAGCGCAACCACATAGTGCCCGTGCTCGAGCCGGTAGCCGATCGACGGTTCGACCGGCTCGTGGGCAGTGCGGTGAACCGAAACCGTGGACGTACCAATGTCGAATCGGTCGCCAGGTTCGACCTCGACCACTTCGACGATCGGCTCCCACGTGAGGTCCTCGTGGTGAGCAACGCGATAGCTCACATCAGGGGCAAGCGCCGCCATCGTGTGACGCACAAAGTCGGCGATGCCCACTGGTCCCCAGATCCGCAATGGCGTCGGCGCCTGCGACATGATCCAGTGGGTCGTGATCACGTCATTCAGATCTGTCACGTGATCGCTGTGCAGATGGGTCACGAGCACACCGGCGAGAAAGCCGGGAATCGAACCTGCCCCAGCCATCCGCATGATGCACCCTCGACCGGCATCCACGAGGACGTGCTCAAGCTCCCCAACCTTCAGCAGCGTTGCTGGGCCGGCGCGGTTCGGGTCTGGAATCGGTGAGCCGGTTCCTAGCAGCACGATCTCCATCAGTCAGATACCTCCACGTCGGCTTCGTTTGCGAGCATTCGCTGAACCATCAGTCGTGCCACCATCGGTGCCCCGTTCTGGTTCTGCCCGGTGATCAGGTCACCATCCTCAACGACATGGTTAGCAAGCGCGTCTCGACGACCAGTTGCGGACTCGAACGAAGCGCCCAGGCGACGAAGCTCGGTCTCGGGGTGCTGCGGTGTGGCCGTGATGCCCAACTCTCGAACCTGTTTGTCAGTGACGGCGGTGAGCCGACGCCCTTCCACAAATGGACGGCCATCGGCACCGACCGCCTTGAGAAAACCGAGCGGACCGTGGCAAACCCCACCGAGCACCGCGCCTGCGGCCGCCGCCACGGAGACCTGATCGCCGACGGCCTCGGAGAGGCCGAGATCAAATGCAGCCCCCCACCCACCGGCGAAGTAGATGATGTCGTAGCCTTCGGCATCGATCTCACCCATGGCAAGCGAGTGACAACACAAGTCCTTGAGCCTTTCATCGGCCAAGAATCGATCGTCATAGTCACTCCGGATTATCGGACGCAGCGACTTGGGATCGAACGGGATATCACCGCCACGCGGTGAGCCGATGTCAACGTGCATTCCGGCGTCCGCGAACACGTAATACGGAGCCGTCAACTCTGATGCAAACACACCGGTCGGCTTCCCGAGGTCAAGCGTTCCGTGGTTCGTCGCCACGATCAGGGCACGCCTGCCGGTTGCGTCAAGATGTGCCGCGTCAGGGTCAGCCGGGTGCATGCCGAAGCGCTGTACAAGCTTGCGTAGACGCCGGGCCGGAGCAGGCGGCTTCTTTCGCTTCGGCGTCGCACGCTCGGGCCGGGTGGCGTACGGCCATGGCTCGTTGCGCTCCGGAACGCTGGCAACCCGCTTCGCTCGCATCGCGTCAGCAAGTGCCGCGAGCGCGTCGGCATGATCGGGCGAGTGAGCCAGATTCACGGCCTCTGCCGGATCGACGTCGAGGTTGTACAGCTCCCATTGATCAGGGATCGGCTCTGTGCGGTAACGCGGACCGTCTAGGGAACGAGCCGAGAGATGACGCACATGCGGCACCGACCAGGTCGCCGGATCATCGAAGGTTCGAGCGACCTTCCAGAGCGCATTCTCATGGCGCACTACCAGCGCTTCGACGTTTGTGGCCGCATGAGCAGGTATGCGGATCTGAAGCGGGAACGGGGGTTCGAGCTGACCTCGTTGGCGAGCGAGACCAGAAGCCGACCCGTCGCCCTCCATCATGTTGTCGCGGGTGAAGAGATAGACGCCGTCATCAGTGGCAGCCGTTGACGGGTCAGCGACGACACTGCTGAGATCTCGGCCGGGAAGCGGGTGGACCTCGCTATGGCGGGTGGAGAGCTCGCGGGCGACCGCTTCGACATCCACGCCTGCCAAGCCAAGCATGGTGGGCAGCAGATCCACATGGCTGGTCGGTGCGTCATCTATGACCGCAGCTCTCGTGGCCAATGCACCGGTGCGAGCAATGGTGAACGGCACTCGTACAGCCTCGTCATAAAGCTGGTACCACTTCTGATGCATGCCGCCGTGCGAGCCGAGCATGTCGCCATGGTCGGCGCTGAATACGAGTACGGCATCGTCGGAGCCGGTTGTCGCTGCCTCACGAACCCGGTCGATCGGGCCGTCGACATCGTGGTGCATGCGATAATAGGTCTGCCGATAGTCATCGAGATTTCGCTCGTACGCCCGCCGCACAATTGGGGAGGGCCCGTAGGCGGAGTAGTAGGAGTCGCGAAATGCGCTCTGCACCGATGGCTTGGACCGCAGATCTTCATCGTCGGTCGGTGCCGCCGGGATTGCCGGCGGCTCGGCAACCGAGGGCGGGAACGGCTTTCCCTTGCGCATGAAGAGGGGCCACAGGACGATGTCGTGCGGGTTGACGAATGAACAGACCAGCAGGAATGGCTTGGCTGCGTCAGCATCACCCGTAGCACGGCGCTCGTAGCGATCGGTCAGCCACGCGACGACCCGATCAGCGATCAGCGGATCGCGGATGTAACCGGAGTCGGCCGCCCGGCCGCCATGTGGCTCGGGCCCGACCCAGCCAGAGAACCCAAACTCATCGAGCGGATCAGTATCGAGATACGCCTGCACCGCTTCTGGGATCACCGTACCGTCGCCGGTGTTGGTGGCGAGTGGCCGACCGTTGACCATCAGGTCGGCATGGCTGGCGTGCCACTTGCCGTCATAGTGCGTGTCGTAGCCGGCGGCGCGGAACCAATGGCCCATCGTCGGCACCTCACCGGGACGAAGCCATCGCATACGAGTATCACCGTGCATCTTTCCCAGACCATCGGTCTGGGTCACGCCGTGCACGTCCGGGTAGTGGCCGGTCAGCAGCGATGGGCGGCTCGGCACACACGCCGTTGCCGCCACATAGTGGCGTTTGAAATCAACGCCGTTGTCTGTGAACCAGCGACGGCCCGGGAGGTGTTCACGCCGCCAGGCCGTGACCTCTTCGGTCTCGTAGGTAGGCGCGGCTCGTTCTTCATCGGTGAGGATCACAATCACATCGGGCCGGCTCATCGCGTGGCGCCGATCTTCTCGGCCTCGATGACTAGACAGTCGAGGAGAGACTTGTTCGTGGCCCCGATCCGGCGGGCTACCACTGCCGCGGCAGCCTTCATCGGCGGCCTCGGTCCTGGCTCGACGACGGTGGCGAGCGAGACAGTGGTCGATGTCGCATCGGCGACCAAAGCCCACCGATTAGACGCGCAAGCAATGACCTGCGGAAGTCCTTCGAGTTCGTAGGCAAGCACCTTTCCGGGTTCCCATTCTGTGATTCGCTCAAGCAGGATGGTGCGCCCGATCGCCACCCTTCGCACCGCCCCGACACCTTCGCGGATCTGTGTCATCGCGCTGCTGTGGGTGATCATGGGTGCCCACTCGGCCAATCGGGGAAAGTCGGCAAGCACCGACCAGACGACGTCGATCGGGGCGGCGAGAGAACGCGAATGCGACACTTCGGTCATTGGACATCCCTTGGGGAGAGGAGGCGGGTGAGACTGTCGACAAGGGCCGAGCGGACACGTGCGCTGCCGTGATCTGACCTCATGAGATCGATTGTCTCCATGGAGGTCAGCGCCGATACCGCCAGCACGGTCGTCGACTCATGAAGTTTGAACTCGACCGCGAAATGAGCGGCTATCTGACGGCGCAACACGTCTCGGTTTGTCACGATATTTTCCGCCAGAACCGGATGGGTCGGTGCACGCATCCGTGCCACCCGTGCGACCGGGGCGGTGGCATCGTGCAAGATCAATCGCTGATCGACCAGTCGCTCGATGCGAGCGGAAAGCGATCCTTCGCCGAGCGCGGGGATCTCAAAAAGATGGGCACACCGTTCGTGAAAGCGTTCGATCGCCACTCGGTCGAGTTCATTGAGATCTTCGAAGTAGCGAAACACGCTGCGATGGCTGACACCTGACCGTTGGGCGACCAGGTCGAGTGACGGCCGCATGTGACCCTCCCCGTACAACTCGAGCAGGGCATCGACGACGCTCTCACGATTGCGATCGCGACGAGCGCGACGACCATCCACTGACGGAACCGACTTGTCCGTTGATACATCGCTCATCGTTTTCAGCATAATATGGCAGTCTAACTGCCACATTATGCTGAACTGGGCACAACCGCGGTCACCGCGCCTGTGGTGAGATCCTCAGAGGTGGCCCACAGATCAGCAAGCCACCAACTTCGCAACGAGCCCGGTGGTGGCTTCATTGCGGGCGTAGTCAAACGCCGTTATCTCGATGATGATGCCTGCGCTTCCGCGGATGACGATGCCGGTAGGAAACGGCCCGATCGTTCCCTGATACAGGGCATTGTCGTCAGCCTCGACTGGTTCGAGTTGAATCGTTGACTCATATGTACCCGCAGTGACGAGAGCCACTACCTCTTCGATACCCGTCCCAGCATCGGAGGCATGGACCAAAAGTGTCGCCGTTGTCGGCATGCATCCCTGAGTTGCATCTTCCACAAGAGTGCCGGAAGACAATCTCGGATCCTGGAGCACGGGGCTTACCGTGTCGAGCGGCGGTTCGGACGTAGTCACCGTGGTGGTGGTGGTGGTGGTGGTGGTGGTGGTGGTGGTGGTGGTCTCTTCCGCCACGGTCGACGTCGGCGCCAGTTCGGAATCCGTGGACGACTCACTCATCACCACTGCGCTGGGGGTTTCGAGTTCGAACGCGCTTATTGCACCAGTCTGTGGGGAATCTGTCGCCAACCGAAGAACCATCAACATCGCGGCGGCGAGGAGGACTGCGGCCATGAGCGACCCGAAGAAACCCCGCATCCAGAACGACCCTCCTCGTGGAACTTGGGGAAATCCTTTGGTATCAAGCTGCAAAGCCCTGGAAGCCGATTTTGAGGAACGCAACTGCGAAGTGCTCCCGGAGTCCGCGAACTGCGCGTGCAATTCTCGCGGCGCCGGGATGACGGGCAAGGAGGCAAGCAGTGCAAGTGGGCTTGCCGCCCTGGCTCGAGTTCTCTCGCAGATCTCACAGTCATCGATGTGTCGAGCTAGTCGCTTCCGCAGACGCGGAGAGAGTGTCCCATCCCAATTGCCGAGGACGGCTTCGAGTTCATCACAATCGCGTCGTCCGCGTCGCGCAACCAAGAGCGCAGTCAAGCTTCGCTCGACCCGCTCCCTCACCCTGCCAACGAGAACATAGGAGTGGGAAAGTTTCACACCAAGGGCATCGGCGAGCTCTCCGCCATCCAGGTCGTGTCTGAGTTGCAGATCGAGAACGGCACGATCGCGAGGATCGAGGCCGGCGGCTGCATCAGCGATCAACGAGGACAGCTCACCTTGTTCAGCGCCTGCCCCCAGGTCGATATCGTCAACGACGTGGGAAAAGTCATCAATGGGTACGGGTTGGTTCCTCACGCGACGCAGGCATTCGTTGCGTGCAATGGCGTAGAGCCATGGACGGAGCTTTGCCGGGTCACGGAGTTGGCCGACACGTTCAGCGGCGAGCAAGAAAGTTTCCTGAACGGCATCGGCTGCATCGTGTGGTGAGCGAACGACTGAGTGGCAGTAATCGTGAAGCCGATCTCCATATCGCGTGAAGATCTCGCCAAGGGCTTCATTGCTGCCTTCAGTGAGGCGTTCGGCAAGTTGGCGGTCAGTCTGCATGGTCTTGAGAGTCTCGTTTTCACAGTAGCTTCTGACTGTCTGAGTTGGTCACCTGGTCGATGACCTGGTTCCTCGAGGCGGTTCGTATTCGGGAATGCATCCACAATGAACTCGGCGCCGAGAGCACCAGCGAACGCGAAAGCCCCTTGCCGGGGCGGAAACGTTCCGGGCAAGGGGCTTTGAAGTAGGTCCGGGGCAGGTGGACTAGAAGCCGATCGGCATCCATCCCCCGATGACCGGAGGCTGCACGAAGTAGTTGGGGTGCACGATGCCGATGGGGTTGTACTCGAAATCGAAGCTGTCGATTGTTTCGATCAGATCCTCGACAACCCAAGCCGGGCAGCCGCCAGGACCGCAGGGCTCCGGCATCATTTCGATGATCTCCTCGATGACCCAACCCGGGCAAGTTCCGTCATCAGGATCACAGGGCTCAGGAAGTTCCTCTACGAGAGGACCATCGTCGCCGCAAATCCACGGGAACTGCTCGCAGATATCGATCAGTTCCCAAGGCTTGATATCGGTGATGGCGTCGATCCATATGGGGACTTCCACCAAGACAAGAGGACCATCGTCCTCATCGGTGGTCGGCCCCTCTTCGCCATCCTCAGACCCCGCATCAACCGGCGTGTCCTCGGGATCGGACTCGACAACCGGCGTGTCCTCGGGATCGGACTCGACAACCGGCGTGTCCTCGGGATCGGACTCGACAACCGGCGTGTCCTCGGGATCGGACTCGACAACCGGCGTGTCCTCGGGATCTGGGGCATCGGCACCGCTCCCGGTGCTTGCCGGATCGTCGATGACGGTGCCGTCCTCGTTGACGTACACCACCACCGTCGTCGGCGGCTGCTCGGGAGCAGCTGTGTCCTGCTGACCCTGGGCCTGGTCGGCCAGAGCGGCAGATGACGCTTCGGCGGGGTCGGTCCCACCTCCGTTGAATGAAACAAGTGTCGTTGCTACGGCGAGGCCGCCAACAACTCCACTCAGGACAAGAATGCTTTGCGTAAGTTTTTTGCTGTGATTGTTCATTTTTCGGTCTCCTTGGTGACTTGGTCACGTGTAAGAGTCCCGACAACCCCCAGACCTAACAGAAACTGAAAAAGAATTTTCAACCGGTTTCCAATCCTGTACCTGGGCGCAGCCGTCTACCATCCAGCCATGCAGAACAACATCGGTCGGTTCATCACCAAGCGGGCAGAACTCAACCCCAAGACAGAAGCCATCGTTGACATCACAAGCGGCACACGGATGACCTATCCGGAGCTGAATGCTCGCGTGAACAAGGCCGGCAACGCCCTGACTGACGGTGGTCTGCATTCAGGCGATCGCGTCGCCACCCTATTGATGAATGGCCCCGAGTTTCTCGAAACGTTCTTTGGCGCGGCCAAGGTCGGTGGTGTGATCGTTGCCCTCAACTGGCGCCTTGTCGCTGATGAGCTGTCGTTCATCCTGACCGACTCCGGCGCTTCGGTAATGGTCTTTGACAGCGCCTTCACGCAGGTGGTGAGCGAACTCCACGAGCGAGGCACCGATGGCACCCAGATCACCCGTTGGATATATGTCGGCGACGGGGCTGATCGTCCTGACTTCGCCGAAGGCTACGAAGACCTTCTTGGTGCTGCCTCCAATCACGAGCCCGATGCCGAGACAGGGGACGACGACCTCCTGTTCATCATGTACACCTCGGGCACCACGGGGCTGCCCAAAGGCGTGATGCACTCGCACAACACTGCGCTTTGGTCGGTGATCACCGCCAACACCACCGCCGACACCCGCTACGACGACCGCTACCTCATCTGCCTGCCGCTGTTTCACGTCGGAGCGCTCAACCCCATGCTGAGCATTGCCAACCTCGGCGGCACGGCGGTGATCATGAGCGAGTTCGACCCCGTGCGGATCTGGGAGGTCTTCGGCGAAGAGAAGGTCACGGTCACTCTGGCCGTTCCCGCCATGCTCCAGTTCATGCTCCTCACCTACAACGCCGAGAGCCATGACATTTCGACCCTTCGCTGGGTGATGAGCGGGGCCGCCCCGGTGCCCGAAACTCTGATCAAGACCTACGAAGCAATGGGTATCGAGATCCATCAGGTCTACGGACTCACCGAGAGCTGCGGGCCGGGCTGTCTCATCGCTCCTCAGGACGCGCTCGAACGAGCCGGATCAACCGGCAAGTCCTTCTTCTACGGCGATGTTCGGATCGTCAACGAGGCCGGCGATGATTGCGCTCCGAACGAGCCGGGCGAGGTACTGCTCTCGGGGCCCAACATGATGTTGGGCTACTGGAACCGTCCCGAAGCCACCGCCGAGGCCTTGGTCGACGGCTGGCTCGTCACCGGAGACGTCGCCATTTTCGACGACGACGGATTCGTCTATATCCAGGATCGCATCAAGGACATGATCATTTCCGGCGGCGAGAACGTTTACCCGGCCGAGATCGAGAACGTCATTCTCGCTATGGATGGCGTGAACGAAGTCGCCGTGATCGGCATTGCCTCAGAGAAGTGGGGCGAGTCGCCGCTCGCTGTAGTGGTGCGTGCCGACGAGTCGGTCACTGCCACCGCAGTGCTGGAATTCACCGACGGCAAACTGGCTCGGTTCAAACAGCCAAAAACTGTCGAGTTCGTCGACGTGATCCCCCGCAACCCCACCGGCAAGGTCCTCAAGCGCGTGCTGCGCGACCAGTTCGACTCGGCCGCGGCCGAATAACGACTACTTGCCCGATAGCTGGGCTAGCCAGTATTGGTCGCCGATCCATCTACCCGTGAACTCAAGAAGGCGCCGACGAGCACCACGATGGTGCCGGCGATGGCCCAACCGCTGATCGTTTCGTCTCGGAACACGACTCCCAGCGCGATCGATACCGCAGGGATGATGTAGGTGACGATAGACAACCGCACTGCGCCAACGCGTCCGCTGAGCGTGACAGCGATCGCGTAGGCAACTCCGGTACCCCCGATTCCGATCGCCGCACACGCAATGAACGAACTCCATGCGAACGAAGAACCGACGATCCCCACCACTCCGTATGGGATGCATAAGGGAACTGCGAAGCCGAGTGCCCATGCTGCGACAGGCAGGGAACCATGCTCGCGTTGGAGAGGGCCGGCAAGGTTTGCGGCAACGCCATAGGAGCCGACGGCAACGACGACCAGCAGCACGCCGATGGCATTCGTGCCCGCGCTCGACGCCTCGGGAATGCTGATCAATAAGATCCCGACGAATCCGACGCCAACGCCAAAGAGACGACGAGGGCCCGTCGGAGTCCCGAACGCCAACCAGGCGATGAGCACGGTCATGAGCGGCATCGCGCTATTGAGCATTCCCGCCACTGATGAGTCGATCCATTGCTGGGCAATAGGGAACAAGGTGAGCGGGAACGCCATCCACGTGAGGCCCACCATCGCGCACTTGGCCAGGTCGCGGCGAGGGATAGACCCACGAGCACCAGGCAGAACGGCGAGCGTGACCGCGCCGAGGCCGACACGGATCAGCGTGACAAGACCGGGTTCAAACGCATCCAAACCGAGAGCCGTCAGTAGGAATGACGAGCCCCAGATCGCCGAAAGTGTGAGAAGGAGAGCCCAATCTGTTGTTTCGAAGTGGGCGTCCTCAGCGCGGACAGTCACGAGGGTCGGACGAGCTTTGTCCGCTCTCCGGCGCATTCTTCACCCGCTGCGCAGCCATCGACATGGTCGTTGACCATCCCCATCGCTTGCATGAACGCATAGACCGTGGTGGGCCCGACAAAGCTCCAGCCTCGCTTCTTGAGTTCCTTTGCGACTCGAGTTGATGTGGGCGTGGTGGCCGGGACCGGCCATTTGCCGTCGCGCTCCCCTTCGATCTCGGCTGGTTCAAACGACCAAAACCAGGCGCCAAGCGAACCAGCCTCCGCGGCAAGATCGATCGCCAGGCCCGCGTTGTTGATCGTCGACCGGATCTTCCCCTGATGACGGACTATCCCGGCATCGCCGAGCAGTCGTTCGACATCAGATTCGTCGAAGGCTGCGACCTTCTCAAGGTCGAAGCCGGCGAACGCCGCCCTGAAGTTCTCACGCTTTCGCAGGATCGTGATCCACGCCAGGCCGGACTGGAATCCTTCGAGGCAGATCTTCTCGAATAATTGAGTGTCATCGACAACGGGACGACCCCATTCATTGTCGTGATACTCGACATAGTCGGGCGTGTCGCCCGGCCACCAGCACCGACTGACCCCATCGGCGCCAAGCTGGAGTGGCTCGGTCACAACATCACGCCGAGCACCATGGCAGCCAGAGCAGCAACCAGTCCAAGAGCACCCGTGACGGCGCGCATGGCAGGCGAAGGCGTCCGCTGATGGACGAAGGCTGCCATTCCTGACAGCGTCACGGCCAGAAGCTTGACTCCGAGCGTGACACTGTATTCGTTCGCTTGGGTGCCCTCGAGGTCAACGATGCTCCAAACGCCGGTGATGACAGCCACACCGAATGCTGGCCACGCGACCTGCCCGAACCGTGCGGCGGCTTTCTTTGGCGCCTCCGGCGAGATCTCCCGTAGCACGGGGACAAGCCCGGCCAGGATAATTTGCCCACCGACCCAGATACAGACGCTGAGAAGGTGGACAGTGAGACGGATGGTGTCGAGATTGAAATCGTTCACACATCATCGTCGCACGGGAACGGACTCATTCCACAAGATCAGCGAACAGAACATCGCCATAGATCGCGACGAGTCAGAGCTCCAGGTTGCCGCGCGTATTCATCGGGCCACGCACGCCGATCCGATCGGCATCGAAATGCCCGGTCTCGTTGGCCGACATGATCCGGGAGTGACCGTTCTCAACCAGGACTCGGGTGATCGAGGCGAACTGAGCCTGCACGTGAAACGCGGGGCTGTCCTCACCGATCACTGCAGCAAGGATGCACCGGATGGTCCCGCCGTGGCAGCCCACAACGACATGCTCACCGCGCGGGTTGGCCACCAGGTCGTCCCATGCCCCGCGGATCCGAGTGGCGAAGTTCTCCGGAGAATCCCAGCCGATCTCGTCCCACTTCTGGGCGATGATATTTTCCCAGTACTCGCCGCCCTCTGTGGGTAGGAGATCGGTAGGGATGTAGGTCGCCGCTCCACGGTCGATCTCATCGAGATCGGCAACGACTTCGTTGGTCATGCCGAGTCGTTTCATCAGCGGTGCGACCGTCTCGATGGCGCGCGCTTTCGGGCTTGTCACGATGGCGTCGATGGGTTCGTGGGCCAGCCACTGCGAGACTCGCTCGGCTTGCCACTCGCCGTAGGGGTCAAGCCGGGGATCAGCGATGCCTGAACGGCGGCGCTCAATGAGTGGGCGCCCGTGGCGAACTAGCACGACTTCCATGAGGCCGCACCGTATCTTGGTCGCTCCAAAGGCGACGCCTCGGATCGGTTCGGCGACACGTTCGTGATGGCGCTCTCGACTCAGTCGTTGGCGTAGATCACCCGAATCGCAGCCACGGCCAGGGCGGCCCCGATCAACTGCATCACGATGAACATCGGCATCGAGGCTGGATCGATTCCTGCGAACGTATTGCTCAGCGTTCGCGTGACCGACACCGCCGGATTGGCGAACGACGTCGACGACGTAAACCAGTAGGCACCGCCGATGTAGGCCGCAACAGCACCCGCAGCGAGCGACTCTCTGCCCGTGCGAACGAGCGAGAAGATCAAGAAGACGAGGCCGAATGTGGCGACGACTTCGGCGATGTATTGACCCGACCCGTCGCGAACCTTGTCGCTCATAGTGATGGCGTCGAGTTCGAACATGAGGTTCGCCACCATGACTCCAACCGAACCACCGGCGACCTGGGCGACGATATAGAGCGCGGCGTCCGACCACGGACGATTGGTCAGCGCCGCGTCGCTCAGCGTGACCGCCGGATTGAAATGGGCGCCCGAGACGGGCCCGAACATAACGATTATGGCGTAGAGGACACCAGCCGTGGCGCCCGCGTTAGCCAGTAATTGCAAACCAACATCATCTGTGAGCCGCTCGGCCATGATCCCAGAACCGATGACACCTGCGAGCAGCAAGGCTGTACCAATGAATTCTGCGAGAAGGCGGCGGAACAGTGGCAATGTCATGAAGAAGATATGAAATCCCAGGAAAGGGGTCCGGCCAGCGTAGTCGTCGGCCGGACCCTATTTTCCCTGGAGGGGGATCGGGAGGCTAGTTCCCTAGCTTAGTGCTTCACAGTCCTACGCTCGTGTAGCACCGAACCCAAGGTGACCTTAGTACAGGCCAATTGGAGTTTCCCAATCGAGACGTAAACAAATTGCAACCTGAGCGCAATGTCCGATACCGAATCAGATCAGAAGTAGACGGAATCCCGTAGAAATCGCCGCGTTATCCCCCGGCCTGTTCCCACGAACGCGTTATCCACATTGCGATAGTGCGTCAGTGATGTGAGGAACGAGAGTGTGGGGGTGATTGCGCTCACCTCCCCCGATTCAACGCGCTTGAGGATTTCGACAGGGCGGGCCCACCACAGATCCTCGAACTCGTCAGGGTCGGCAAACACCTCACCACCCGGGAACCGGGCGAGAAAGAATCTTGTATCGAACCGACGAGGTGAGTTTTCGGGCGTGGTCCAGTGCCCAACGTAGGGGAACTGGTTCGCGTCGATCGGCATCTCGCCACCAACCCATACCCCTGCTTCCTCAAGGGTTTCGCGCAACGCGGCGTAGAGGTTCGCTGCCGCCTCCGTCGAGTGCATCCCGGGGACATTGACGTTGAACATTGACGTCGCTTCTGGCGCGGCAAAGTCCTCCGACTCCACCGCACCGCCCGGGAACACGATCATGCCGGGAGCAAATCGCAGGGTAGAGAGTCGTCGCCCCATCAGGACATGAAGGTCTGGCCGGTCGTCGACAATGACGAGCGATGCCGCAGGGTCGGCCGGTGCGATCATGGCTGTGCCCACAAGACGGGCACGCCAACCTCAGCACAGGTCGTATCAAGGTCACGGCCGGGATCAGCCACGAAGGCATCAACAATCCGGCCAATGCACTCATTGCCACTCCAAATCCCGTGTCCGCGCCCGTTCTGCGTGACACGCGTTGCCATGGAGAAGCCCGACGCTGCATCTTCGGCGAACACGGACGGTGTAATCGGGTCGAACTGACCCGAAAGGAGCAGGACCGGGAGGTCGCTTCTGACAGATTCACCGCCGGTGGCAGTCATCGCCCCTTGACCCCACGCGGGGCACCTCTCCGCCAGGGGCGACGAGACGAGTGCAGCCTGATACGTGGAGAGACCATCGGCGAGTTCTGCGACGAAGGGCAGGCGATCGTGACAGGTCACTGCGTAATAGGTCCCTTCATCATTTGCCCCGTAGGCAGAGATGAGGGTCGATCTCGCGGTGCGGGCAAACCAACGCAGCGCCGGCTCATCGTTCTCCTCGATCCCCGTCAACACAGCTGGCAGATATCGCATCTGTTGCTCGCTATATGACAAGAGGAAGACGTACTCGGCGAGACGCACATCATCAAGTACAACGTCTGCGTTGTCCACCGTGACAGTGAGGGGTGACGATTCAAACCGCTCGAGGAGTCGCTCGACCGACGCCCCAACATTGGCGTTGTAGCCCGCACACTGAGCACTCTCCGAGCAAGCCTCCGTCAAGGCATCAAGGGACCATTGCGCCGAGAACACATACCCCGCCTCAATGTCAAGATCAGGCGGGTAGGCCCCGTCGAGCACCACGCCGGTCAGTCCGTCTCGGTCCGCGGCAAGGAGTTCGAAGCCGATGGTGCTCCCGTAGCTCACGCCATAGGCGATCCACTGGGTGTACCCGAGGCCGGCCATGACCGCTTCGACGTCGTTGGCATGGTTTGCCGTGGTGGTGTGGTCGAGCAGGGAGTCACCGGCGAGGCGAGCGGCGCACTCGCTCAGGGAACGTTCGGCGATCGCCGCAGCCTCCGTCGCCTCAGCACCGATGATCGCGCCTAGCGCAGCATCGAATTCGAGACAGTCAAAGTCGGCGGCTGCGAAGCCTGTCCCGCGTTGATCGATGAAGACCTGCGGAAACAGTTGAGGTGGGAACCATCGAGCGAGGTCAGTGCTGGCGCCGCCCGGTCCGCCCTGCAACACCGCTAGGGGGGTCGCCACCAGCCCGTTGCCCGCCATTGTGACGAACGAGATCTCCGCGATCCCGAGCTGAGCGTCATCACGATCACGCGGAACAGTCGCGATTCCACAGGCGACACCACGGTCGGTCAAATGGTCGGGGCAGTCGACTTGGCGAACATCAGCGGCGACAGCGCTACCTGGGGTTACGGTATCGACGTCTGGCGCCGCATTGGCCGCGATCGACGTGGTGACAAGTGGTGGTGCGGCCGAGCCACCGTCGCCCACCATGCAACTGGACGCGAGAAGAGACGCCGCAACAGCCAGGAGAACCTGTCGACGGCTCAGCTGTCGAATACCATGCGGCCGATCCAGTCGGCCACGAGCGCGGGCTTGTCATCGCCCTCGATCTCCACGGTGAATGTGCGGGTCTGATTGATCGCTGAGCCCTTCAGTTCCACCGACTTGACCGTCGAGTGCGCACGGACACGTCGTCCGGAAAGGACGGGGTTGATAAAGCGCACCTTGTCGAAGCCATAGTTGATACCCATCATCACCCCGCTGAGAGGCGGGGTGTTGTTGGGCACCGTCGAACTCAGGTGTACGAGCATCGACAGGCTGAGGAAGCCGTGGGCGATGGTGCCACCGAACAATGGCGTGGCCCGCTCAGCATCAAGGTGGATGAACTGGTGATCATGGGTGCAATCGGCGAACTGGCCGATCTGTTCCTGGGTGATCTCAAACCACTCGCCGGTGCCTTCATCGGCACCTTCTTGGGCTTTGAGAATTTCATAGGCGGCTGCTGCGTTGCTCATGGTTGCGACCTTAGGCGAGGATGGCGTCGGCGAACATCTCGGCCACCGGGTCAACGGCGGCGCCATCTCGACGAGCCAGCACCAGATTGCGCTCAGCAATGACCCGTCCGACGCGAAGGCCATCGCCGGCCTGCACCTTGGGGAGCACCGTCCACCCCTCCCCTAGCGCCACCATCGCTCGGAGCACCTCGGGTTGGTTCGACTCGGTCACGACGTTGAGCGGGGCCCCGAGGCTCACGAGCGCGTGTTCGATCACGCTTCGGGTATGAGAGCCTTCGGCGAACAGCACCCACGGGCCCCATCGACTCGGGTCGCCGGGCACTGGTTCGCCCCGGGTGATGATTGCCAATTCCTCACCCATGATTCGTTTCGTCCGGATTCCACGACGGGGTGCAGCGGGCTCCACGCACAGCACGAGGTCGAGCCTTCCCGACTCGAGTTCATCAAGCAGTAGGCCCGACGGCGCCACTTGAAGACGGAACTCGACAGTTGGGTGTCGTTCCCGAAAGCCGGCGATAATCCCGGGATAGTGCCCAACTGCGGCAGCGTCGATCATCCCGACGCGGAGTTGGCCGCTCGCACCAGTGCGACTGCGTTCTGCCCACGATGCAAGATCTGTGGTGAGTGCCACGACCTGGCGAGCGTGAGCCAAGACCTCCGCAGCGGCAGGGCGAAAGACTCGACGCCGTCCTTCGCGGTCAAAGAGTGGCACACCGATCCTGCGCTCCAATTCAGAGAGCCCCTGCGAAAGCGCCGAGGGCGAGACTCCGACTCGTTCAGCCGCTGACGCCCAGTTGGGGGACTCATTGACGGCGACGAGGTACTCGAGTTGTCGGATGGAGAGATCGGGCAGCACCCTGCGCATGATAGTTCAGTCTTGCTTCACTAACTGAGTGTCATGGTCGAATGCTCTTATTGTTCTGACCATGACTGCTCGTAACATCGCTCCCGCCACCGGCAAGCTCGGCGTTTTGACGCCTGGTCTTGGCGCTGTGGCCTCTACATTCATTGCCGGCGTGCTCACCGCTCGCCAGCAAGGCGTCGCCCCACTGGGTTCCGTTTCGCAGATGGCGCACATCCGACTCGGCACTCGCGAAGAGGGCCGAAACCCGCTCATCAAAGACTTCGTTCCCATCGCTACCCTCGATGACATCGTCTTCGGCGGTTGGGACCCGATCTCGGCCAATGCGCTCGAAGCCGCCCGCACCTGTGGCGTCCTCGACGAGAGGGATCTTGCGCCCATCTCCGCCGAACTCGAGGGTGTCGTCGCCATGGACGCCGTCTTCGACCAGACATGGGTCAGCCGTCTCGACGGCACCCGAGTCAAGAAGGAAACCAACAAGTGGGACCAGGCCATGGCCATCATGGCCGACATCGAGAAATTCCGTACCGACAACAACTGTGACCGTCTCGTCATGGTGTGGTGTGGATCGACTGAAGCCTTTCAGGAGCCGTCCGCCGTTCACGACACAGCCGCAGCGTTCGAGCAAGGCATGAAGGACAACGACGAGAACATCTCGCCGTCGCAGCTCTACGTCTACGCCGCCCTCCAAAGCGACGTGCCGTTCGCCAACGGTGCCCCCAACCTGTCGACTGACCTCCCCTGCATGATGGAGCTGTCGAAGACCCGCGGCGTGCCCATCGCCGGCAAGGACTTCAAGACGGGTCAGACCCTCATGAAGACCCTCATCGCTCCTGGCCTCAAGGCCCGCATGCTCGGTCTTCGCGGCTGGTACTCCACCAACATCCTTGGTAACCGCGACGGTGAAGTGCTCGATGCCCCAGAGAACTTCAAAACCAAGGAAGAGTCGAAGCTCGGTGTCCTCCACAAGATCCTCGAGCCCGACGTCTACCCCGAGCTCTACGGCAACGTCGATCATGTCGTGCGGATCAACTACTACCCGCCCCGCGGCGACAACAAAGAAGGCTGGGATGCCATCGACATCTTCGGATGGATGGGCTATCCCATGCAGATCAAGGTTGACTTCTTGTGCCGCGACTCAATCCTCGCCGCACCGATCGTGCTCGACCTGGCCCTGTTCATGGACCTCGCCCACCGTGCTGGCGAATCCGGAGTCCAGGAATGGCTGAGCTTCTACCTGAAGGCCCCGCAGTCAATCAGCGATGCGCCCGCTGAGCAGGACCTCTTCATCCAGCAGACCAAGCTCAAGAACACGCTGCGCGAGTGGATGGGCGAGCAGGCCGTCACCCACAGCGAAGTCGGCTAGCTGGTCAGAAACCTACGTCAAAGCCGGCGGCTTCGGTCGCCGGCTTTTTCGCGCCGCTAGCGCCGTGAGACGGGTCGACGTGCTCGCTGATACTGAGGCCGCTCGGGCTCAAAGAGCGTCGCCCATGAGATGTCAGGTCGAAGACCAGCTCAACTTTGGGCCAGACTGTCGTCATGGCTGAACCCAATGGTGATGAGACAGTCGAACTTCTTCAGGCACTGATTCAGAACGCCTGCGTAAACGAAGGCACAGAAGAGTCAGGTCAAGAAGTCCGAAATGCCGACCTCCTGACCACCTTCCTCGAAGGCGCCGGACTCGATGTCGAGCGCTACGACGCCGCACCCGGGCGTACGTCGCTCGTGGCCCGCATCGAAGGCTCCGATCCGAACGCTCCGTCGCTCTGCCTGAACGGCCACACCGATGTGGTGCCGGTCAACGAGGACGGGTGGAACGAAGACCCGTTCGGTGGCGAGGTCATCGATGGCGAGGTCTGGGGCCGTGGTGCGGTCGACATGCTGAACCTGACGTCGTCGATGGCGGTCGTGATGCGGAACCTCGCCGTGACCGGGTTCCAGCCGAAGGGCGACCTGATCTACTTCGCAGTGGCCGATGAAGAAGCGGGGTCCGCATACGGCGCCCGATGGATGGCCGACAACCATCCTGACGTGATCACCACTGACTACATGCTCACCGAAAACGGCGGCTTGCACGGCGGCGATGCCGAGAACCCGACGATCAACATGACTGTCGGCGAGAAAGGCGTCGCGTGGCGTCGGCTTCGGGTGCGAGGCGTTCCCGGCCATGGCTCGATGCCGTTCCGCAAGGACAACGCCTTGATCAAGGCCGCCGGCATCGTGCAGCGCCTTGCCGACTATGGGCCGGCCCCTCGTTTCAGTGAGTTCTGGCGCCCCCAAGTCGATGCCATGGACATCGACGACGAGGCCAAGTCTGCCCTGCTTGATGAGACACAGATCGACGCCGCGCTCGCAGCGATGCCCCATGTCGGTGCCGCCAGCCATCTCCACGCCTGCACCCACACAACCTTTTCCCCGAACGTGTCCGTCGGACAGACCAAGACCAACGTCATCCCCGACACAGTCGATATTGACGTCGATGTTCGCACGCTCCCGGGTGAGACGGCCGTCGAGGTTGACGCCCATCTACGCGCTGCACTCGGTGACCTCTACGACCATGTTGAGATCACGGACCTGATCAACGATCCGTCGTCGGTCAGCCGTGTCGACACTGTGCTGTGGGACGCCCTACAGCGTGCCGTCGAGCGTCCGTTCCCCTCAGCACGGCTGGTGCCGCAGATGTCTGTCGGCTTCACCGACGCTCGCGTGCACCGAGAGTTGGGTGCCATCAGCTACGGCGCCGGCCTACTGAGTCCCAACGTCAGCCAGGGCGACTTCTCGACCCGGTTTCATGGGCACAACGAACGCATCGACATCGAGTCGTTACATCTGACGACCCGCTTCTACCACGACGTCGTTACCGACATGGTCGGCTGAACGGCCCACCATGGGCCTCCTTCAGAGAGGGACGGGGCAGAACTCGCCGGGCTACTGCTCAGTCGCGCACTTCGGCGATACGCCGGCGGGCAACCTCGAGATCATCGGGATTCGTGACGCCAACCCACGACTCTGATGTGGGCACGACACCCACGGTCATATCACCGGTGGCCATGAGCCCATGGATGATTCTCGGGAGCAAATACTCGGTTTTCTCTTCGTCGCCATACTCAGCGAGGAAGGCCGCGAAGCCGCTCTCAAGATCGCCGAATAGCCGATGCGGGAAGACCCAACAGTTCATCGACGCGATGGCATCGTCGGCCAGCGGCCCGACGGGATCGGTTGCGGTAATCGAATCATCATCGCGGCGGCCAATCCCATGGGTCTCAACCAGCGACACCAACTCGATACCTTCGACCCCACAGATGCCGCGGCTGACTTCGCCCATCTCGGGAAGCGTTTGATCGAGACGGAACCCGGCGAGCAACGACCGATCGTTGGGGAGGTCTATGGCTGCCTCTGCGAGGGCGACATAGGTAGAGCGTCCGTAATAGTCATCGGCGTTGATCACGATGAACGAGCCATCAACCTCTGGCGCTGCGGTGAGCACTGCATGGCCTGTGCCCCACGGCTTGTTTCGGCTCGGGCCATGAGTGTCCTGAAGAACGAACGCGATCTCGACATCGTGACGATGATTGGCGAGATGGCGCCGGACATCAGCCTCGATATCGCTCCTCACGATCAGCACGACTTTGTCGACCCCCGCAGCAGTTGCGTCCGTGATGGCAAAGTCGAGAAAAGCCTCGCCATTGGACCCGATCTCTGCCAACTGCTTGGTCCCGCCGAAGCGAGAGCCCAAACCGGCTGCCATGACAACAAGAGTAAGACTCACGTCGTGAGCCTAGGTGCCACTTGGCGACGGCCGGTTCACCATTCGATCAGGTCGCGCACGTGCTGGGTTTCGTTCACCGATCGCACCGTTCGGACGCCGCCGCTGCTGGCTTGCACACGAGTGACACCGCAATAGTCGATCGACAGCGAGAAGACGTCGTCGATCCCGAGGAGCGTCTTCAAGAAGACGGTGGTGACCATGCCGTGGCAGAAGACGGCGACTTTCTTCGACCGATTCATGTCGATGATGTGCTCGAAACTGCTGCGAACCCGATCCTCGAAGGCGTCATAGCCGTCGCTGAAAATTGTCTCGTGGAGATTGCCGTGGAAATAGTGCGCCGTCTCCGGATCATCCGGAGACATCTCCTCCGCCGGCACATACGCCTTGGAGCGGTGGTCGCTCTCCTTCAAATCGCCCATCAACTCGGGTTCCAGGCCAAGGACGTCGACGAGTGGCTGCGCGGTCTGAACGGCACGCAGCATGGTGGACGACACGATGTGGTCGATGCCCTCGTGCTGCAGAAATTCGGCGGTACGTTTCGCCTGCTTCACGCCCAAGTCAGACAGGTCAGGGTCAGCGCCTTCCTGGTCGTCGCCGACGATCTGGCGAAGGGGGCGGCCATGACGAACGATGTAGAGATCCACGGGCGGGAGAGTAGCCACCGCTCAGCGAGGGGCCACACCGAGACCCGGTACTGATCCGATCGTGGTACTGCCGTCGACAACTCTCGGCGGGTCAGCAAGATCTTCAGCGAGCATTGCCGATGTCGCCAATCCGTGAGCCAGCGTGACGCCGCTGGCGGCGGCCACGTGCAGTGCGTGACGAACGCCGATGGCACTGTCGATCATGGTGGTGACGATCGGCGTTGCCCCGAACTCTCGGGTCAAACGCACCGCCCGCATGGCCAAATCCGGCCCCCCGATCGACTGAGGCTTGATCACCACCACCTCGATCGATCCTGTGCCGAGTGCCCGGGCCACGTCCTCAACCGTTCGCGCCGACTCGTCGATCGCCAACGGGATCGGACTTGTCACACCCAGCTCGGCGATGGCATCAATGCCGGCTACGGGCTCTTCGCAAAAGGCGATGCCGAACACGGCGACACTCTCGAGCACCCGCTGAGCGGTCGGAGCATCCCATGCGCCGTTGGCGTCAAGTCGGAGCTCCACGTTCGTTCCGACGGCAGTGCGCATCATCGCCACTCGTTCGATATCGATGTCAGGCGCCGCCACCCCGACCTTCATCTTGATCACCGAAAAACCCCGCTGAATTGCGTCGAGTCCCGCATCTGCGGTTTGCTGCGGTGAGCCAGATCCGACCACAGCGTTCACCGCCACTGTCTCCGACGAGTCCGCGTCAAGGGACCGGGCCAGCGGCAGGCCTTGACGATGGGCGGCGAGATCTGCCGCCGCTCCAGAAAGTCCGGCTCGTACCTCGGGCGCGGTCTCTAGCTCATCGAGCACCTCATCAAAGTCACGTCCCTCTTCGACTGCGGCAATGGCCCCCCGCAGCATGGCGTTGGCCTGCTCAACGTCAATCGGTGTCCAACCCGGCATCGGAGCCACCTCGCCGTATCCAATGTGGTTGTCATCGTCAAGGGCCACCAGCAGACCTCGGCGGCGGGCAACGGTTGCGTGCGCCGTCGTGAACGGCACGACGAGGGGCAGGTCGTAGGGCGTGACTGAAAATTTCACAGCGCTCGTCTGATCGTTGCGAGCACTGCGGCGGCAGTGGCATCTGGCTGCTCGACATGGGTGGCGTGGCCCGAGTCGGCGATAGCGATGATCTCTGCGTCCGGCAATGCGGACGCGAGGTCAGAGGCAATCCCTCGGAACTTTTCGTCGAGAGATCCGACGATGACTCCCACAGGCATCGCGCATGCAGCGAGAACGTTGTGAAGTGGTGCCATGCGGCCGGTGCTCCCCATGCGGAGACTGCATGCCATCGCTCGTGGGTCGTTCGCCAGCCGCTGAGTGCGCGACGCTTCCCAGGCGTCCGAGCCGAGCCGTTCCTGCGTAACGAACAGCGGGTTGTGCATCCAACGGTCGATGAATCCCTCCGGGTCAGCTTCCAGCGCGTCGGCCAGCACATCATCGGACGCGGCACGGACAGCTCGCGCGTGCGCACCCGCGAGCCCCGCAGACGCCCCGATGAGCGACAGACTTGCCACTCGCTCCGGATACCGACAGGCCAACGTCAATGCCACCCGTCCCCCCATGGAGTAGCCCACGAGATGGATTGGGCCCTCGACCAGCCCGGCCACTACTGCTGCCATCGCATCGATGGTGTACTCGTTCAACTCGGTTGGTTTGGCCCCGAGGCCATGCCCCGCGAGATCCGGCGAGATCACTTCTCCGCTATTGGGATCCCCCATGAGTCGATCGGTCAGCGGCGCCATCGCGGTACCGCTTCCCGTGAACCCGTGGAGAACCACAACCGGCAGGCTCATTGAGCCAGCGCCTCGCCCACTGCCGCGGTGATGGTGCGGCGCTGGGCCACATCGGCGTCGCGATCAACGGGCACGATCAGAAGATCCACCCCCGACTCGTTGGACGCGACCGCTGCCTTGACCGCGTCACCAATGTCAGTGTCTTCGTCAATGGTCGAGGCACGAATCCCGGCAAAACCATCGAGTCCGGTGAGATCGATTCCGTGAGGCGTCCGGAACAGGGTCTCAACGTCGATGCCTCGGTCGCCGGCGGCGATGGGAAGCATCGAGAAGATGCCGCCGCCATCGTTGTCGATACACACGATCGTGAGATGTAAGCCGAGTCGAGCGGCAGACGCGAGACCGGTCAGGTCGTGAAGGAGAGCGAGGTCGCCGGTGTACACGACCACCGGCCCGTCCTGGCAGGACGCTAGTCCTAGTCCGGTCGAGATGATGCCGTCGATGCCGCTCGCTCCCCGGTTGCCGACGAAGGTCGTGTTTGGACCACCGTTCGCGAGGAAGCTGTCGAGATCTCGCACCGGCATTGAGTTGGATGTCATGACGATCGCCTCATCGGGAAGTGCGTCAACAAACTCACGGGTCACGCGAGCACTGAGCCGAGGCCCCTCTTCGATGATCCGATCAACGACCGTCGAGGCTTTGTCGTCGAGACTCCACCAGTCATCGAGCCATGCACTCCGATTGCGCACGCCATTGCCAAGGCGACGGGCGCGCCCGAGGGCGGTCACCGGCGAAACCCCATGATGCTCGGTGGCGGTGAACGAGGCGTCGTGCCAGCGATGTTCCTGATCGATGAGCACCACGTGCTCGGGTTGAACTCGTTCAAGCCACTGACGAACCGGCTTCGTGGTCGGGCTGGCCCCGAGACGCACCACCACATCGGGGCGAAGACTGTCGACGGTCGAGTGCTTGCACAAATGGTCGACGGCGTTCATCACGTACTCCTCGCCATAGTGATGACCACGACGAAGCTGGGTGAGAGGCTCGGCAAAGACCGGCCACGCCACCGACTCCGCGAACCGAAGAATCCAGTCCGAGATCTTGTGCTGTTCCTCGATGCCGGGCGCCACATCGGGCCCGACAATGATGATGCCCTTCTCGAACTCGGTGAGTTCGCCGAGTGGATCCTGGGCCAACTGGAAGACGGCGTGTTCGCTGGATCGAGGCGTTATCGCCGCCGGAACCGGAACATCACTGATCGGTTCCAGCGGCTCGCGTAGAGGCCAGTTCAGGTGCACGGGTCCACGCCGAGGGCCGGTGGCCATGTCGAAGGCTCGCATCGCGGCCATTGACGCTGCGGCTTGCGTCCAGTCCGAGGGGACCGGCACGTCGGCGAACCATCGGGTGTTACTCCCATAGATGCCGACCTGGTCGATGGTCTGGCCTGCTCCCCACTGCCTCAGCTCGGGAGGACGGTCTGCGGTGCAAACAATGAGCGGCAGGCCGGCGTAGTTGGCCTCAACCACGGCAGGGAGATAGTTCGCCGCGGCAGAACCCGACGTGCAGATCAGAACGGACGGGCGGCCGGTCGCCCGGGCCTGTCCGAGCGCGAAGAACCCGGCGGACCGTTCATCGAGGTGGATGGTCGTACGGAGGTCGGGACGAGCATGAAACGCGATGCTCAGCGGTGCTGACCGAGAGCCAGGACTAATAACGACATCGGTGACGCCATGGCCAGCGAGCGTCGCCGCAAATGCGGCAATCGGGTCGTAGACGGGATCGGTCATCTCACATCTCCATCACGTCAAGCAGAGCTCGGAGCTTCACCGCAGTTTCGGCAAGCTCGTCCTCGGGCACGGAATCGGCGACGATTCCCGCACCTGCGATCAGCTGAACTCGGTCGGGATCGACCAGCGCTGAGCGCAGCGCCACCCGAAGCTCGCCATTACCGTCGAGGTCGCACCAGCCAACCGGGGCTGCGTACCAGCCCCGATCGAGTTCCTCGTTGTCTTGCAACCAGTCGAGTGCATCTTGCGTCGGCGTTCCGGCGACGGCTGGCGTGGGATGCAGCACGCTCGCCACACGCAAAACATCCATGTCGCTCACACCGCCGCGGCGGCGTTCGACACGAGCGGTGATCGGGGTACACAGGTGCTGGACCCGAGCAAGCCGGAGAACCTCTGGTTCTTCGGGCGTATGGCCAACGAGACCGAGCGTGGCGAGGCGCTGCGTGATGTCGGCGACCACAAACTGATGCTCTTCACGAACCTTCGCCGACGCCATCATCTCCGCACCGAGCGCCTCATCGGTAGCCTCGTCGCAGCCGCGGGCGGTCGTGCCCGCGAGGGCCACGGTCTGGACTTCGCGGCCATCAAGCAGGACGAGTTGCTCGGGGCTGGCACCGAGGAAGGTGCGGTCGCCGACGCCGAAGGCGAAGACGGCACAGGTCGGGTAGCGGGGAACCAGTCGCTGCAGCGTGACGCCGATATCGATCGGCTCGCGCTCATGGACCCGGGCACACACGACCTTGCCAAGATCACCGGCACGAATGTCGCTGACGGCCGAAGCAACGAGATCGACATAACGCTGATCGTCGGCAAGCGGCTCCCCTTGCAACACGTCAGTGGCCTCGATAGGCGAGGCGGATGTCGCAGCCAGGGCATCCATGCGAGCTTCCAACGACTCGAGCACGACCCGTTCATCGTCACCGGGAGCCAGGCGCGTGGCGGCGATGAGCCACGACCCATCTGAGCGGTCAACGAATGTGATCTCGGGCAGCACCCATCGAGCGTCGGGGAAGCCACTCCAGTCAGGGCTGTGCGTACTCGACCCGGTGGCGAAGGAGAATCCGCCGAGGAGAACGGGTGCCGGTGCATCGGCTGGGCCGTGGCGGCGAACCCGAGCACCAAGGGCAGCACGAGCCGCCGATGCAGCCGAGAACCGATTCTCTCCATAGGGCTCGATCGTGTCGACTGCACCGATCCCGACAATGGACTGGCCGAGTTCAGGGCGGATCCAGAGTGCCCGATGTCCGTCGGTTGCGGTCATGAAGACCGAGACAGGGTCGACCCGCTCAGCCAGCCGTCGAGAGAACACGACTACGCCGGCGTCGTCAGCGGGGGTCTCGCCTCCTAGGCGGGCCAGGGCCCGGGAGCGAAGCGTGCGTTCGAAGTGCTGGCCCACGAGAGACGAGGCAACCGGCACAAGGCGATGCATCAATGCAATGAGTTCGTCGCGGTCGTCACCATTGCGATCGCTCTGGCGCTTGAAGACGCCGATGGCATCGTCGACCACGTCTTCGATATGGGTGGCGTGACGAAGGGCAAGCGCCGTGAGTTCTTCCATCGACACTCCGGCGTTCACCAGTGTCTTGGCGGCCACGAGCATATCGACGGCATCAGCGGGGAACCGTTGCTCACCCGGCTCACCGGTCGACGCGATCAGGCCAGCGCTGACCACAACATCAACGATGAACTCGGGAACCTCAGCCCGGCGCGCAAGCTCGGCCTTGTCGAGTTCTGGGTCAGCCGCGTTTTGTTCTGCAAGGTCGGCAAGGAGGCCCGACGCGTCAGCCGACGACAGGCTGCGGATTTGGGTGAGGCTGAATCCCTCACTGGCCAGGCGCCGGATCTCGGCCAGCCGGTCAAGATGCGACGAGTTGTACATCGCTCGCCGACCCGCTCGCCGCGGTGGCGCGAGCAATTGCTGGCGCTGGTAGTAGCGCACGGTGTCTACAGCGACGCCACCCGCTTCAGCTAGTTCTTCAACCTGAAACTCCTGCACCCGACCATTGTAGGAGCTGTGACTCCACGAGTGACAGCTCCCATCGTCCCGCTCTCCACCACCCACCCGCCGTCCCCTCCTACGATCGGGCGATGCCTCACGACGGGATGCTCTCCGAGCCCCTTGATCTCAACGCCACCAGCAAAGCAAAACGCGACTATCCCGTCGTACCCGTGCGATCTGGCCTGGTCCTTGAGGATCGGGCCAGCGGCGTTGTCGGCGTTGTTATGCAGTTCAACAACCCGCGACTAGTGCTGCGAGACCGGCACGGGCGCGACCACTCCGTTCGTTACGAGCCCGGATCCGTCCGTGCCGACATCGACGGCAAGGGTGTGCCCTGCACGCTTGTCATCCCTCGGCAGGAAGCCGCTGAGCCCGCGATGACGGCCAGTGGTTCGATCTCAATGGGCGACGTCCCCGCTCGCATGGCAAGGGCGAGTCGCCTGTGGGTCGAAGGCATCCACGACGCGGCACTGATTGAGAGGGTGTGGGGCGACGATCTGCGAGTCGAAGGCGTGGTGGTTGAGCAACTTGACGGCGCCGACGACCTTGCCGACCGCGTGCGCGGGTTCCGACCCGGCCCCGGGCGACGACTCGGCATACTGCTCGACCATTTGGTCGAGGGTTCCAAGGAATCCCACATCGCCGCTGAGGTCAACGACCCAGACGTGAAGATCTGCGGCCATCCGTTCATCGACATCTGGCAGGCCGTGAAACCGTCCACTGTCGGGATCGAACGCTGGCCCGATATCCCCCATGGCCAACCATGGAAGGAAGGCGTGATGGAGGCGCTCGGTGCCAGCGGATCGACGGGCGAGTTCTGGCAACAGATCCTTGCCAAAGTCACGTCCTGGACCGACCTCGAGATGCCGCTGCTCGGCGCCGTTGAAGAACTGATCGACTTCGTCGCCCCGCCCGAACACTGACCGGGCGTGACGTTCTCGCGCAATCGTTGCCTGCTTCGCGCTGCGGCGAGCTGTGGTTTCGGGGCGGTACCAGACGAGCAACCTGGAGAAAGAACGAGAAAGAACTCGTCAACGGCTAGGAATTTTCGCCGATGCAATAGCGCCCAGCATTGCGACACTTGCGGCCAACAAGAATACGGCAGTGAATGACCCTCTCCAGTCGGCGATCGCTCCTCCGATCTGGGGCGAGATCGCCTGTGCCAGCCCGAACGCAAGCGTCATTGCGCTGAACGCAGGCCCGTAACTCGTCTCATCAGTGTGGGAGACGACATGAGCGATGATCGTGCCCGGGATCCCGCTGAACATCAAACCGATCATGACTGCCGCAACGAACACGAGGATGGTGTTGCCGGTCAGAATCAGCATCGACGCCACCGCCCACGACGAGAAGGCCACGATCAATGTGAGCCGCCGACCGATTCGGTCCGACAACGGCACGATCGTGACCCCGCCGACAATGATGGCGAGTCCCACGACAGAGAACACCAGCGCCGACCGTTCTTCGCTGAACCCGCTGTCATCCTCGAGTCGGGCAACCAGGAACGAGATGATCAGGATGTAACTGAATCCGTACGCCGTATAGCTGAGAGTCATCGGCTTCCACGCCGCCACCTTTCTCAAGGCACCGAATCCTCCAAATCCGCCGGCCGTCGCCGGACGCTCTCCACGTGACTTGAGTGCGGTGAAGACCAGCGCCAGCACTGCGACGGCGAGCACCAACTCGACGCGATAAACACGCTGCCACGCACCATCCGAGCCGTCGTCAACCCAGCCGGCAAGGCGGCCGGCAAACACGATTCCAATCCCAATTCCGGCACCAACGATCCCCGACGCCAGTCCACGACGGGTCGCCGGGAAATACCGAGCCGCGATACCGGGAGCGGGTACCCAGATCACGGCGCCACCGAGGCCCATGATGAAGAGCGCTATTCCGAGAACCCATGGTGCCGGCGCAAACGAAGCGAGCGCGAGCCCCGACGTCGACATCATCAGTCCGACACGAACCAGCCAGACGAGGGTCAGCCGCGACGAGAGCCAGGCGACAAGAATCGTGCCGACAAGATACGCAAAGACATTGATCGATCCGAAGAGCCCAGCCAACGTGTTGGAACCGTCCAAGACCTCGTCGCGCGCATTCGGGAGCACGACCCCCCACGTGAAGCGACCGAAGGCCTGGGCCACGGCCGCCGATGACATGATGATCGCCAAAGAAACGACACGCCGCTCACGGATGTAGCCAGATATGGGATCGTCAGTCCGCATGGGGATCCGGGTCGCCTGGTCGCATCCGACCTGTGAACAGTACGGCGATCCGCTCGCCGTCGGCAATTGCGCCGGGGGCCCCCGCCTGCAGCGTCATGAGTCCACCGAGTCCTGCTGCTCCGGTGGGACACACCGGGATATCGGTGTGCTGATGTGCGATGCGATGCGCCTCCTGTAACCATGCCTCGGTCGCCACGATCGGGCAACCGCCGGTCCGCAACATCGCCTCGATCAGCTGCATCCAGTCGTAGGCGATGTCGTCGAGGATGCCGCTGGCGTACGACGTCGGCTCGTCGTCCCAGGCCCGCATGTAGCCCGCAGGATTTGCCGTGAGACGGGCCAGTGCTTCACGAATCGCTGGGTCGTCGAGAACCCCGACCTCCTTGGCCGCCTGAAGACGTCCGCTAACCGTCGGGTCCACGGGCGCACCGATCATCTCCCCTACCAGTATGTCCCACGCTCTCACCAGCGGATGGTTGCCAACGGGCTGAACGGCGTGAACGACCGGGAGTATGTCGAGCTCAGTGCGAGCGAGTCCGGTAACGACAGCGGTACCGAGCGCTCCACCGCCGACCTGCACAAAAAGGCGATCGAGACGGGGAGGGAGGGCCATGTCGTGAGCCGCCAGCGTGTCAACCATCTCGTAGGCCATCGTGCGGCCTCCGTCGATGGCCGCCGGCGTCTCGGTGCCCTGACAGGAGAATGCTGTGGCGCCCGCAGCCACAGCGCCAAGCATGGCGTGATGAGCAGGGTCCCCGACGACACCAGGCTCCCGGGCGGTGCGGACAACCCGTGCGCCCAGACCTTCCATTTGGCTCACAACTGCATCATTGGCCCAGGTCGGCACGAACACGTCAAGATCATGGTCCACGGCCGCAGCCACGACCGAGGCGCCCAGTGCAGCATTGCCACAGGATGCGATCGCCCAGACACCGTCACCCGAAGGCACGATCGATTCACGGATGGCGACGCCGAACAAATGCCGTGCCTTGTGACTGCCCGACACATTGCCGGTCTCGTTCTTCACCCAGAGTTGGGTGCCATTGGACAGGCCGACGGCTTCACAAAGCCCCGGTTGCGGCCCAAACGGGGTCGGCTCGAATCCGTGTCCGTCGATCTCGGCAACCGCAGAATCGAGACGTTGGATAACCCCAACCAGGTCGTCACGAGAAATCGTTCCGTCATCGACGAGGCGCGCCACGTCAAGCCGGTCGAGGTACAACTCGAAGCTGGAGGCGACCATCGAGAATCAGTCGTCGTCGCGGGTGCCGGTGCGGGCGTTGAACTCGACGATCTGCTCGTCCCATTCAGCAACGAAATGGCGCATGCCGTCCCAGAATCCCTGATCGGCGCGGGCGGTGAAGTCGGCGAAGTCGGTGCCCTGCTGCTCTACCCAGGTGAAGTAACCAAGGTTGAACACCCGGCGACGCTCCCGCTCGGTGAGCTCAAGGTGCTTGGCGGTGTCGCCCGCCTCGAGTTCGCGACCGAAGTCAGCGGCCGCAGCGACGGCATCGTATCCGTTGGGGTGATGGGCGGCCAGGTACTCAGTGCGCTCAGCGTCGTAGAGCTCGGAACCATCGGTGGCCACGGTGACGATCACGTCGTCACGGCCGAGGCCGCGCTCCTTGGCGATCTTGATCGCGGCGAGCGCGTTGCAGCTCGACGAGTAGCCCAGGTGCTGGAGCGCATCTACGAGAACAGGATCGAGGCCGACCCGATCCACCAGATGAGCCTTGCCGGCGGGAGTATTGAACAGGGCATCCATGGCGTCCGTGGAACGATCGCTCACGGCCACCACATCATCGCTGTTCATGACGTTGTGGATGAGCGGCACATGCTTGTCGCCAATGCCCTGAATGTTGTGATCACCGAAGCCGTTCTCCAGAAGGGTCGGGCATTCAAGGGCTTCGACGGCCACGATGCGGGCGTCATAGTTGTCCTTGAGGTAATCGCCAGCGCCGAGCGTGCCGCCCGAGCCACTAGCCGACACGTAGGCCGCGAGACGAGCATTGCTGGAACCGGCTGTGGCGTGCTCGAAGACGCGACCAAGGGCCGGACCGGTGACCGCGTAGTGGCCGAGGTGGTTCGAGAACTCCGAGAACTGGTTGATGATCTCGATCTCGGGATCCTTCTCCAGTTCGTTACACGTGTCGTAGATCTCTTTGACGTTGGACTCGGTGCCAGGTGTGCGAATGATGTCGTTGGCCGGATCCAGGGTCCACTGCTCGAGCCAGTCGAAGCGTGCCTTACTCATGCCCTCCGGAAGAACGGCGACACCGCGGCAATCCATAATTCGTGAGATGGCGATGCCGCCACGGGCGTAGTTGCCAGTAGACGGCCAGACCGCACGATGCGCAGTGGGGTCGAACCGTCCGGTCATGAGGCGGGGCACGAGACAGGCGTAGGCCGCCAGCACCTTATGGGCCTTGATCATTGGGAAGCGGTTACCGAAGGCGAGCACGATGCGCGCCTCGACGCCGGTCATCTCCGACGGCAGCTCGATGTAGTCCGGCACGTCATGAGGGCCACTGCCGTCGAGTCCGCCAAACCAGTGAACCCGGAACAGGTTGCGGCTATCCGGCTCGTTGCGATCAAGGCCAGCAAGGGGCGCAAGCCGGGCCGCCGGGATCGTCGAGGGGTCGGCGAGTTCGCCGAACGTCGGCAGCGCGATCCCACGACTACGGAAGCGCTCAACCGTGCGGTCATAGACCGCCGAGTCGGCGATTTCGGTGGTCAGACCGAGCGAGGCGTGCGCTCGGGCAATTTCGCTAGCATCGATTGAGCCATTTGACATTCTGTAAAGCTATCTCGTTGAGCGAAGCCATCGTGTAGTCGCCGGCTTCGGGTTCCGTAGATCTAAAAAACTCTCATCCACACAGGCCACCGCAGAAGGCTTTCGCTCCATGGACCGCGCCGCTACAGCGGTCTCGGCAATGAACGCGACAGTCCGAGGCTCCGGTTCACTCTTGGCGCGCTGAAGCAAAACTTCCGCGTTAGCCGACGGTTTCAACGGGGTTAATCGCAACCATCTCGAAGGAATCAAGCTGCTCGCGCCACCAGGTGGCGGGAACCATGTTCTTGCCCGGGAGATCGGCGAGCGCACGATCGATTTCCGCCAGTATGTCGTGGCGGCCACCGGCCTCAAGGCGAAGATCAAGGAGCGAGTCCATCACACGCGAGCGGCTACAGACATCACCATCGACATCCTCCCGCATTGAGCGAATCGTGATTTCCAGGTCGTTCATACCCATCACAACATCTCCTCACCACTCAGCATTCCAACCAGTCGGCTAGTGACTGGATCGTAACAGTAGCGGAGGACCGGAGGCTAACGGGGCAGATTCACCGGATACGCAGCGATTCCAGCCAGATCTCCGCTTGGTCCAGGCGACGGCGGAGGGCCCTCTCGTCCGCCTCAGCCACCCGATCGACGTTGGACCGTCGGTTCAGCTCGGAGTTGACCTGACGATGGTCCATTCCCGTGGAACGCACAAGCTCAAGGACCCGATCAGCGTTCCACTCCCGCAACTCCTTCTTGCGAGCGTGCTTGGATCGAAGACCACCGAGCATCGACTTTGCATCGGGGCCGCGGCCCGGGAGTACGGGCGGCGGTGGGAGATCAACCGGCTCCCCCGCCAAGTCCTCGGCGTCGATGATCAAGTCCTCGTGCGGGTCGATGCCATCATCGGTGTGGGTCGATCCATCGACATCAGCGTCCATGGCCGTGGACGACAAGGCTTGGAATAGCGACGGCTGCTCCTCGATCTGGACTGCCCGCTCGAGATCATCGAGAGCCGACTCACGCTGATCTCCGGCTTTGACGCGTTCCGCGATCGAGTGCCGGCGCTGTTCGGCCACCGTTTGCGCGTGGTGTCGAAGGCGAGGATCGTCAGGCACGTAAAAGTACGCCTTCTGCGACGCTTGACCTGGTGTCCAGCGAGCGATACGACCAACGGCCTGACGAAAAAAGAGGGCGGTCGCTGTGGTGGTGGCATGTACCCCGACTCGCAGACGGGGAATATCAACGCCCTCGCTGATCATACGAACCGCAATTACCCACGCCTGATCGCTGTTGGCGTATCCCTCGATCACCTGCGAGGCCTTCGGATCATCGGACAAGGCGATGGCTGGCTCCTCGCCAGTCCAACGATGCAGGAGCTTGGCGATCGAGCGGGCGTGGTCCTGGTCGGTGGCGATCACGAGCCCGCCAGCATTGGGTACCTGCTGACGAATTTGTCGCAGCTTGTGATCGGCACGGTTCAGCACCGTGGCCAACCAGTCGCCATCCGGGCTCAGGGCTGTGCGCAGCCGAGCACCGAGTTCCTCACGGACAATGTCATCACTAAAACTGGCATCACGGTGGCTGCCGTCGGCCGAGATCCACTCCATGTGCCCGTCGAAGCGGGGGAAGAAGACGGGCCGGACCACACCGCCCTCCTTCAGCGCTGCGCCATAGTCGTACTCGTAGTCCGAGACAGCATCGCCATGATCTCCCAGCGTGTAGCGAACGTACGGAATCGGTGCGTCATCAGTGCGGAACGGGGTGCCCGAGAGCAGCAACCTGACGGCAGAATCGGCAAAGGAGGTGGCCACTCCCTCGCCCCACGTTTTGTCGCCGCCGGCGTGGTGTACCTCGTCGAGGATCACCATGCCGTCGCGACTGACCTGACTCAGCACTCTTGATGCCGACGCCGCCTGGGCGTAGGTCACGATGATGCCGTGCATGTCATCGGGAATAGCTCCGGTGGTCGGATCCCATTCGGGTTCAAGATGGAAACCAAAACGTTCACCAGCTGTCGCCCACTGCACTTTCAGGTGCCGAGTGGGCGCCACAACAACCAGCGGTCGCCGCTCCCCGCGAAGCCAGTGCCGGGCCGCGGTGAGGGCAAAGGTCGTCTTTCCCGCACCTGGACAGGCGACCATCAGGAAGTCGGGCCGATCATGGGCCAAGAAGTCCCGCAACGCGTCATGCTGCCAAGTTCGAAGCGTGATGCTGCGGTTCATCCGGTTGGCGACGCTACCCCTACTCGAGGAGGAATCCGATCAGGGTGAACGGCTTCGGCTGGTCCTTTGACGGGTTGGCACCGGGAGCGAACGGCATCGGTTGCGACGACGCTCATCCGGGGGGGGTTACTGCATCCCGGCAACACACCCATCTCAGGAGAGCGACACCTCCATGCGCTCCACTCCTCGCAGCGTGATCCGTGGTCGCCACGTCGGCTCCCCCACGATTTCCCATGTCTGGTACCGATCGAGCAGCTTGCCGAGCACCACTTGGCCCTCAAGTCGGGCTAGCGCGGCGCCGAGGCAATAGTGGATTCCCGAGCCAAACGACAAGGTTTGGGTATCGGTTCGGCCGACGTCAAAGACGTCCGGGTTCTCAAAGTGGGCCGGGTCTCGGTTCACCGCACCGATCAGGGTGATGATCGAGTCGCCCTCTTCGATGGTGTGTCCGCCGAGTTCCATCGACTCGTGCAGATAGCGCCCGTCGAGTTGCACCGGCGGGTCGTATCGCAGAACCTCTTCCACAGCGCCCGGGATAAGTGACCGATCAACCCTCACCCGATCGAGTTGGGCAGGGTTCGCCACGAAGGCTCGGAACATATTGCCGATCAGATGCGTGGTGGTCTCAAACCCGGCGGCATAGATCAGCAACGTGTTGATGAGGATCTCGTTCTCGGTGAGCTGATCGCCGTCCTCGTTGGCGTGGATCAAAACGCTGAGCAAGTCGTCGCCGGGGTCGGCTCGGCGAGCGGTGATGAGATCGGCCAGGTACTCCCGCATGGTCGCCCCGGCAGCGTCAGCTTGAGCGATCTCATCATCGGATGCGGATGGCTCGATTCCCACCGTAAGGTCACCGATGAGCGGACGCAGAAATTCGCGATCCTCTTCTGGTACCCCGACAAGGGCTGAGATCACGTTCGCGGGCAACGGAAACGCGAGGCCACTCACGAAATCACCACTGCCACCCATGGCGTTGAGTAACTGGTCGGCGATGGCCTCGACTTCAGGTCGCAGCTTCTCGACTCGTCGGGGCGTGAATGCCCGGGCGACAAGCCCACGAATCCGGCCGTGATCAGGTGGGTTCAACTGCAGAATCGAGAGCGACTCCCGGGACCGGGCGCGGCGCATCGAGCCATCGATACCGGCCCGCCCCTGCTCGAACATCTCCGGACTCGGGTTGCCACAGCGAGGGTCTCGGAGCACAGCCCGAGCATCGTCATAGCAACTGACGATCCACATCTTCGCCAATGCCGTCTTATGGATCGGCGCGTGCTCGCGCAGCGCTCGGTACCGCGGATACGGGTCAGCGATCGCAGTCCGATCTGTAAGTACGGAGATAATCGTGGCATCGGGATCGAAGTCGGACATGGGAGAGATCGACATGGTGAAGGTCTAGGTCCCCGCCACGGCTACCGCAATCTCGGTGGCAACTCTCGCACCTTCCGCGTTGATTCACAGACCCGAATGCACAATCAGGGCCTACGGGCGCTAGCAATAGCGGCGTGAAAGACGTCTTGATGGAAACATGGGCCGAACTGACCGCGCCGGGTGCCCCCTTTGCCTGGAGCGAAACCGAGGTGCGCGGCATGACCATGCGCACTTTCGATGCCGCTCCTCCCAACATGAGATTGCTCTGGGAAAGCTCAGCCGCTCATGGCGATGCCACCTACCTCGTCTACGAAGACGAGGCCTACACGTTTACCGAGGCGCACGCCATCGTCCGCTCGCTGGCCGACGTCCTCCACAACGAACACGGTGTGCAAGCCGGTGACCGCGTCGCCATTGCCATGCGAAACTTCCCCGAGTGGGTCTTCTCCTACTGGGCGATTAGTTCACTCGGCGCTGCCGCAGTCGGAATGAACGCATGGTGGACCGGTCAGGAGATGAGCTTCGGCCTCACCGATGCTGAGCCCAAGGTTCTCATCTGCGACGAGGAGCGCCTCGAGCGGGTAACTCCCCTCCTCGCTGAACTGCGGGCCGAGCGGCCACTGCACGTCATGTCTGTGCGAACCGAACTCGACCTACCCGACGATGCCAGCCGCTGGGAAGACGTCGTCGATCCTGCCAATGCTCCCGACTCGCTTCCTGAGGCTGACATTCAGCCCGACGACGACATGTGCATCTTTTACACGTCAGGCACGACCGGCTTCCCCAAGGGGGCCCAGCTCACCCATCGTGGTTGCATCCACAACCTGTTACACATGGCCTTCGCTAACGCCGCAGCTGCCATGGCGGGCGCAAAGCTCGCCGCCGCCGCCGGCCAACCGCCGGCCGAAGAGCCCGGTATCCCCGTGATTATGGTGCCGACGCCGCTCTTTCACGTCACCGCCAACAACTGCGTACTCCACCCCGGGACTGCCATCGGCGCCAAGATCGTGCTGATGCGAAAGTGGGATCCTGCCCGCGCGCTGGAACTCATCGAGCGAGAGAAGGTCACGACCTTCACTGGCGTTCCCACCATGAGCCGAGAGATGCTGCTCCACGCCGACTGGAAGACTCGAGACACCTCGAGCCTCGAGTCCATGGGCGGCGGTGGCGCAGCCCTACAACCCGATCTCGTCGACAAGATCGACAAGGCCGCCGGTGCCGTCAAGCCCCAAACCGGTTACGGCCTGACCGAGACCCACGGCATCATCACTGCTATCTCCAGCGTGTTCTTCACCGCTGAGCCAGCTTCAGCCGGCCCGATCATGCCGACGTTCGAATACAAGGTCGTCGACGAAGACGGCAATGAGGTCGAAGCCGGCGGGTTCGGCGAACTCGTCGTAAAGGGCCCAGCGGTCGTTAAGGGCTATCTCAACCGTCCCGAGGCCACCGCCGAATCGATGCCGGAGGGTTGGTTCCGAACGGGCGACATCGTCACCGTCGACGACAGCAGCTTTGTCTTCATCGTCGACCGCGCCAAAGACATGGTGATCCGCGGCGGTGAAAATATCTATTGCAGCGAGGTGGAAACCGCGATCTACGAACACCCTGAGGTGGCAGAGGCAGCCGCCTTCGGCGTGGAGGATGAGCGTCTCGGCGAAAAGGTGGCCATCGCTATCTTCCGCACCCCGGGATCCACCCTCGATGAGGCCGGCCTGTCGGCTCATCTCACCGACCGCATCGCCAAGTTCAAGCACCCCGAGGTCGTCTTCTTCGTGGACGAACCCCTGCCGCAGAACGCCAACGGCAAGTTCGTCAAGCGCGAGCTCCGCGAAACCCTGACCGGCTAGCTCAGCGGTCAAGCATGAACGGGAATCGAGCCCGAGTGTCGGCGACGACGCTCGGATCGATGTCCACCATGATTGTCATTTCGATACCAGGCGTAGCCTCGGTGATCTCACCCATCGGGTCGACGATTCGCGTATCGCCGCTGTAGTCAAGACCGTTGCCGGAACCGACCCTGTTCACGCCAACGACGTAGGCCTGGTTTTCGATGGCGCGCGCCCGCAACAGTGACGTCCAGTGGGCGCTCCGAGTCCCAGGCCAGTTGGCGGGGACGAGATAGCAGTCGGTCTCGGCAGCCATGTTCCAGTACTGGTCGGCAAAGCGCAGGTCAAAGCAGATTGTTGGCGTAATGCGGACGCCCTCGATCTCTATGGTGATGTGGTCACGACCCGCCGAGTAGTGCTGGTCCTCGCCTGAATACGAGAACGGGTGGACCTTTGAATATCGGTGATCCTCACCATCGGGGCCGGCGATCAAGAGTCGATTGGTCGGGCGCTCGTAGCCGTCTGTGAGCTCAGGAAAAGAACCCGCAATCCAGGCGCCCGTCGACTCCGCTATCTCGCGCATGAACGTCGGCGTCGGCCCGCCGGAAAACTCGGCCATCTCGGTGACATTCATGGTGAAGCCGGTTGACCACATCTCAGAGATGACGATGAGACGAGCGCCGTCTGCCGCGGCCTGTTCGATCATGGGACGAAGACGCACCATGTTGGCGGTGGGATCTTCCCAGACGATGTCGTGCTGAATAGCGGCGGTAGGCAGAGTCATCGGTTGGCCTTGAGCACGGCGAGTCGCTCGACGGCTTCATCGAGCACACTGTCCTTTTTGCAAAAGGCAAACCGAACGAGGCGTCGGCCCGCATCGGTGTTGTCGTAGAACACCTGGCTCGGCACTGCCACGACCCCCGCCCGGTCGGGGAGGGCGAGGCAGAAGTCGACACCGTCGGTGCCGCCGAGCGGGGAGATATCGCATGTGGCGAAATAGGTCCCCTGGGGACGCAACACATCAAAGCCCGCTGCTTCAAGCCCGTCACAAAGCCGGGTTCGCTTCGCCGCCATCGCCGCCGTGTAGCCGTGGAAGAAGTCATCGCCCAGCCGAAGTCCGACCGCGATCGCGTGCTGGAACGGCGCGCCATTGACAAAGGTGAGGAACTGCTTCGCCGTCCGAACTGCGGTGACAAGCGGCTCTGGTCCGCACGCCCAGCCGATCTTCCAACCCGTGAACGAGAAGATCTTGCCCGCAGAGGAGATCGTCAGCGTGCGCTCTGCCATACCTGGCAATGTGGCAAGTGGGATGTGCTCGCCGTCAAAGACCAGATGCTCGTAGACCTCGTCGACTACGGCCACAACGTCGTACTCGATACAGAGGCGAGCGAGCAGGTCGAGCTCCTCACGAGTAAAAACTTTGCCGGTCGGATTGTGTGGCGTATTGAGAAGAAGGACCTTGGTGTTCGCGTTGAACGCGTCCGCGAGTTCATCAGGATCAAAGCTGAAGTCGGGCGCTCGCAGGGTGACAACTCGACGACGCGCTCCGCTCATTGCGATACCGGCCGCATAGGAGTCGTAGTACGGCTCGAAGGTCACGACCTCGTCACCGGACCCAGTCAACGAGAGCATGGCGGCCGCGAGTGCCTCGGTGGCGCCTGCGGTGATGAGTACCTCACTGTCGGGATCGAACCGTTGAGAACGGAACCGGGCTCGGTGCTCACTGACTGCCTGCCTCAGCGACGGGATGCCCGGTACCGGTGGGTACTGATTGTGGCCGTCTCTGATGGCTTGGATCGCGGCCTCGCTGACCTCGATCGGGCCATCGGTGTCAGGGAACCCTTGACCGAGGTTCACCGCGCCGGTCTTGGCTGCAAGCGCCGACATCTGAGCGAAGATCGTGGTGCCGAATCCCTGAAGGCGATCGGTGAGGAAGGGCCGCTGGGTCACCGCCGGAGCTTAGAGCTCACACTTCCCTCACATGTTCTTCACCAAATTCATGAGGTCCGCTTCCGATGCTCTTACTTCGGGTTGTGAGAGTGCATTTCCAGAGAGGCAAGTACCCCCAACCCTCCCAAGGAGACATGTACATGAAGACCACCAAGCTCACCGCCAGCCTGATTGCAGCTTCCACCCTCGGTGGCGCCGCAGCGGGCGCAACCCTGCTCGCCCCCGGCATCGCCGGTGCCCAGGACGACGCCACTCCGGTCGAGGAGACCGAGATGGTTCATCCGGATTTCAGCGAGCGCATCACTGAAGCCCTGCAGCCACTCGTCGAAGATGGCACCCTCACCGACTCGCAAGTCGACGCCGTCGTTGGTGCCCTTGAAGAAGCCCGTCCTGAAGACGGCGGCCGCGGCCAACACGGCCCCGGCCAGCGTGGCACCGGCGTGCTCGCCGACGTCCTCGGCCTCGACGGCAGCGAGATTCGTGATGCACTCAAGGGCGGCAGCACGATCGCTGACCTCGCCGCCGAGCAAGGCGTATCGGTCGACGATGTCGTCGACGCACTCGTCGCTCAGGCTGAACAGCGTGTGGCGACCGCCCTCGAGTCGGGTCGTATCGATCAGGAGAAGGCCGACGAGATCCTCGCCAACGTTGAGCAGCACGCCAAAGACATCGTCAGCGGCGAGGCCGAGCCTGGCAAGGGCCATGGCCGTCGCGGTGGCCCGGCTGACATCGACCCAGACGCCTAGTCCCCCAACACAATCCCCCACCCAGCGGTGCCGGGGCCCTCGGGCCCCGGCACCGTCGCGTTTTCACTATCGTGCCGTCGTTCAGGGTTACGGCCGGCTCCAGCGATACGCCAACTTCGGCAATGACGGGATCAGTCGTCGATTGTGGGAACGGAGAACCCCACCGCTGCGCCGCCTGTCGGCGAGTCGGAGATCATCACCGAACCACCATGGGCATCCACGACCTGACGCACGATGGCGAGGCCGAGACCCGAGCCCGGTAGAGCACGAGATGACTCGACACGATGGAATCTGTCCCAGACGAGATGGCGTTCATTGCCGGGGATGCCCGAGCCGGCGTCGTTGACGGTGAACGAACCGCCGTCGATCACGACATCGATGGGTGACCCCGCCGGAGAGAACTTGGCCGCGTTGTCGATCAGATTTCGGATGGCCCGGCTGAGAGCATTTGGGCGGGCTTCAAGCGCAGTGTTCTTCGTAGCAGTGAGCAGGATGTCACGGCCGGTACGGCGACGCGCTCGTTCGATCACTGGCTCAGCGATCTCCGAGAGCGTGACCAGGCTCAACTCTTCATCGATTCGCACATCGGCGGCCAGGTCAACCAACTCGGCCACCATCTCGCTGAGTTCAGCGAGTTCGGCGTCGATGTCGCCCATGATCTCAGTCTGGACGTCGGCCGAAATTTCCGAGCCTCCGCGAAGGAGGTCGACGTTCATGCGCAAGCTCGTCAGAGGAGTGCGGAGCTCATGGCTGGCATCCATTACGAGCTGATGCTGCTGTCGCTTCGACGACGACAATGCACCGAGCATCGCGTTGAAGCTGGAAGCGAGGCGCCCGACCTCATCACCACCGGCGCCATCCACGGGTTGATCGAGATCCCCGGTGTTGGCGACTGCTTCAGCGGCCACGGTCAGGCGCATGATCGGCGCGGCCGTGCGGGCTGCCAACATCGACGCGAGCACCGCGGCAGCGACCACTGCCAGCGAACCAATCACGAGAATGCGATTGCGAAGATCGGCGAGCGATTGATCGATCTCGGCAAGCGAGCGAGCAATCTGGACATAGCCACGCCCTTCCAACACGATCGTCACCACGCGAGCGCGATCCTCACCGATCATGCCGGAGGTGATTGTGGCGTGCTCGTCCGCATCCTCGAGAAATGTCTGGCTCGACGGCGCCTCGAACTCGTCGCCAAGCCGAAAAAGAACATGGCCGCCCTCCTGGCTCAACAGCCGCACAAAAGTCCTGCCGCTGACTTCTCTCTGAAAGTCACTCTGTTCGTCGGGGGCCACAAACCCCCGACCGCCGCGACCAGCGCCAGACACAGCGCTTCCTCGCTGAAGAAGCTCGAGATCAACTTCTTCGACGAGCTCGGCTTCGGCAGATCTGTGCACGCTGACGCCGACCACGGCGACAACCACCGTCACAACCGAGGCAACGAGCAGCGCTATCTGTGCTCGCAGCGTCACGCGTCGTCCCGGGCCACGTAGCCGATGCCACGAACCGTATGGATCAAACGGGGACTGGTGTCGGTCTCGAGCTTCTTGCGCAGATAGCCGACATACACGTCGAGCGTCTTCGATTCTGTTTCGAGTTCACCATCCCAAACGGCGTCATAGAGGGCGAGACGGCTCAGGACCACACCGCGATTGCGCACCAGGATCTCGAGTAGGTCGAACTCAGTTCGGGAGAACTCGATCGACCGTCCGGCCAGATCGGCTCGACGGCCGTCAATATCGATACGGAGGTCGCCGAGCGTCAGCGAACCATCGTCGTCATCCGCGACCGAACGCAGTCGCGCCCGCACTCGGGCCAGCAGTTCGGGGAGGGCGAAGGGTTTGACCAGATAGTCGTCCGCCCCCGCGTCAAGACCAGCGACCCGATCGTCGATCTCATGGCGAGCAGTCAGCATCAGAACTGGGGTGTGGTCGCCACGATCACGTAGACGGCGACACACGCTGAGGCCATCGACGTTTGGCATCGATACATCGAGCAAAAGAAGGTCCGCCGGCGCGGCGGCGTGAAGTTCAAGCGCCGCGGCGCCGTCGTTGGCGGCGCGCACGTCGTAGCCCTCGATGGTGAGGGCGCGCTCAAGTGATTCCCGCACGCGGCGGTCATCTTCGGCGATCAGAATCTGCGGCATAGACCCCAAGCGTGGCATGGAAAGGTGAGAAACCAGTGAGAGCCGCCGAAGCACCCCTGGAACCGGGTCAGCTTCTCGGTCGTCGAACGAGCATCATGTGCACCAACGCCCCGACTGATCCAGCAGCCCGTCCAGCACTACAATTTGGTATCGACGGCCTTCCGGTACCTCGCCTCCGTGGACGCATCCATCAAGTGTCCATCGCCCCTGCGCTCGCAGCAGGCGTGGCGTTGACGCTGCTCGCGCAAGATGTGCGAGGCAGCGTTGCGCTGGCCGTATTCACCTTCTCCATCGTCGCAATGCTCACCGCGAGCGCCGTGTACCACTGCCACACCACATCTGATGAGGCGAAGCTGCTCGCACGTCGCATCGACCACGGCACGATTTTCGTGGCGATTGCCGGAACCCAGACCGCATACTGGCTGCTGTCGGCACCCAACACGGTGGCCGCACCGATCGTGACTGTCGTCTGGCTCGTCACCTTGGTCGGATTCCGCCACAAGGTTCGAAACCTCACCCAACTCGATTCAGCCGGCAACTGGCTCTATGGGGTGCTGGGCTGGTCCGGCGTGCTGCTCATACCCTTCCTGCTCGGTGGCGGGCTCGTGGTGCTGTCACTCGTGCTCGCCGGTGGTGTCGCCTACTCGGTGGGTGGCGTGTTACTGCATCACAAGGCTGGCAACGTCTGGCCCGGTGTATTCGGATACCACGAGACCTGGCATGCTCTGGTCATGATCGGCGTGGTCTTGCACGGTGCAGGGCTTGTTGCCCTCGCTGGCGTCAGCGTCTGAAGCGAACCCTCCCAGATAGGGTCGACGGGTGCGAATTCTCGTGACCAATGACGACGGCATCGACTCGATCGGGCTGCACGTGCTCGCTCGTTCGATGACGCCATTCGGGGACGTCGTCATCGCCGCCCCCGACAGCGAATACTCCGGTTTCGGTGCGGCGCTCGGACCGCTCCACCAGATGAAGCCCGACGTGAAGCGCGAGTCCATCGATGGCATCGATGAGGCATGGTCCGTCGGCGCGCCACCGGCGCTGTGCGCCATGTTCGGTCGGCTGGGCGTGTTCGGCGACATCGATCTGGTCGTTTCCGGGATCAATCCCGGCGCCAACGTCGGCCGCAGCGTGTACCACTCCGGCACGGTCGGCGCTTGCCTCACCGCCCGCAACGGCGGGATCAGTGGTGTGGCCGTCAGCCAGTCCGTCGACTACTTCGGGGTGGAAGGCCAGGGATGGGAGTCGGTGCTCGACAACCAGCAGTGGCAGGGCGCGGCCGATGTCGCTGCGCTGATGGTCGGTGAACTCGTGGCCGACGTACCCACAGACCCGGTCGTACTCAACATCAATGTTCCCAACAAGCAGGCGGCCGACATGAAGGGCTGGCGTCGTACCCGTGTGGGCTCGGAGCCGCCTCGCGCCATCGAGCGGGCCCAGATGCAGCCGGCACCCGGCCACACCGACACGTTCCATGTCGAGATGAGCTGGGGCGATGCCATCCAGATTCCCGAGGATGCCGACGGTGGCGCCGTCATGGCGGGCTATGCCTCTGTCACCTGGCTTGGCCGCCTCGAGGCCGACGACCCAACCCAGGCATGCGTGCCCGCGGCTGAGTCAGCGCTCGACCGCTATTTCGCGTAGACGATCATGCTCACTGCTTCCGGCCTCGGTCGGTCCTATGGACCGCGGACGTTGTTCTCCGACGTCACCCTCCAACTGTCCGCTGGTCGCCGCATCGCTCTCGTCGGCGGTAACGGCACGGGGAAGACCTCCCTGATCGAAATCCTGGTCGGCGACGCCGATCCGGACGAGGGATCGATCACCAAGCCAAAGGACATGACCCTCGGCTACTTGCCCCAGGATCTTGTCGACACCGCCACCGGCTCGGTCATCGAAGAAGTCATCGCCGGAGCCGGCCCACTCTCTGATCTCGCTCACCGTCTGCACGAACTCGAAATTGCGCTCTCAGACCCCACCGCCGACCAGGAGAAGGTCCTCCACGAGTACGGCGACGTACAAGGTCGCTTCGAAGCAATGGGCGGCTACGCACTCGAGGCCGAGGCCCGCAAGGTGCTCTCGGGTCTCGGGTTCAAGGACTCCGACGCCGACCGTCCGGTCCAAGAACTCTCTGGTGGATGGCGGATGCGGGTAGCTCTCGCCCGCCTGCTGCTGGCCAGTCCTGATGTCCTCATCCTCGATGAGCCGACGAACCATCTCGACGTCGACTCGGTCGCATGGCTCGAACAACAATTGGCTGCGTGGCCCGGTGCGCTCCTGTTCGTCAGCCATGACCGCGACTTCATCGACGTCGTGGCAGACCGAGTGGTCGAACTCGCCGAAGGCACCGCCCTCGAATATGTCGGCGGCTTCGCCGAGTTCGTGGTGGCCCGAGAAGAACGGCTCCAACGCATCGAGGCAGCGGCCGCCCGCCAGGCTCGTGAGATTGCTCGGGTCGAGCAGTTCGTCGACCGCTTCCGCTACAAGGCCACCAAGGCTCGCCAGGTACAAAGCCGCATCAAGACACTCGAGAAACTCGAGAAGATCAAGGCTCCCGATCGCCGGGAACTGGTCGCGAAGTTCCAGTTCCCCGAGCCTCCCCGATCATCACGGGTGGTGGCCGAGTTCGATCACGCCACGATCGGCTACGGCGACATTCCCGTCGTCTCCGATGTGACTCTCGCAGTTGAGCGGGGTCAAACCGTGGCCCTCGTGGGCCCCAACGGCGCTGGCAAGACCACGCTGCTACGACTGATCCTGGGTGAACTCAGCGCCTCATCGGGCACGGCTCAACTGGGCAACAACGTGAAGGTGGCAATGTTTCACCAGCACCAGGCCGACGAACTCGATCTCGAGAAGACAGCCATCGCTGCATTCTCAGGCGGCATCGATGCCGGCAAGCGTAATTTACGCACGATCCTGGGCTCGTTCGGATTCCCCGGCGACGCCGCAGACCGCATGGTGCGCGATATGTCCGGCGGCGAACGCACCCGTCTGGCACTCGCTCGCACGATGATTGAGCCGGTCAACTTGCTCGTGCTCGATGAGCCCACCAACCATCTCGACCTTCCATCATGCGACGTCTTGGAAGATGCACTCGCGGCGTACCCGGGCACGGTGCTACTCGTCACGCATGATCGCCACCTGATCCGCAACGTGTCTGATGCTGTCATCGATGTCCGCGACGGCCGAGCCACCTGGTACGACGGCGTGCCCGATGAGATCCTCACCCCGCCGGATCCGTCCAAAGTCGCCCGGGCATCAACCGGTCTGAGCAAGGCCGCCGATCCTCGCGCCGAAAAACGCAAGGAAGGCGCCAAGGTTCGACAAGGCTCCCAGGGCCTACGCAAGAAGGTGCAGAAGCTTGAGCGCGAACTGGAGAAGGCCGAGGCCAAGGTCGCGAACCTTCACACCCAACTCGCCGATCCTGAGATTTACGACCGTCCCGAGGAAGTACACCGCCTCGCCACCGAACACGAAGCTGCCAAAGATCGAGCCGTCAGGCTCATGGACGAGTGGACATCGGCCGCCGAACAGATCGAGGACTAGTCCGTCATCGACGCTCTGCTCGTACGGATTCTTGGCTTTCACCACAGTCGCCGATCGGCTCCCTTGGCATCAAACCGCAGAGCCGTACCACGTGCTTGCGGGCGCTTCGGCGTTCGGTGAAGACCGCCGCTTAGTTGCTGGGCTGACCCCGATAGCTTGCCTCCATGCCTATGGTCGAGGTTCAAGACGGAATCAACATCGAATACGAGATTACCGGAGAGGGTGAGCCACTGCTGCTGGTCATGGGACTTGGTGGGCAGTTGGTGGACTGGCCCGACGAATTTGTCGAGCTGTTCGTGAAAGCCGGCTATCAAGTAATCCGGTTCGACAATCGCGACATCGGACTCTCAACGCAAACCGACTGGACACCTCCGAGCCATCGGCGCGCTGTCTGGGCCGCAATCCGCCAGAAGCCTCTAAAGGACGTGGGCTACACGCTTGATGATATGGCAGACGATGCTGCCGGACTTCTCGCCCACCTCAAACTCGACTCGGCACATGTCGTGGGGATGTCGATGGGTGGCATGATCGCTCAGGCACTCACCATCCGTCATCCCCTTCGTGTGCGATCGCTCTGCTCGGTCATGTCCAACACGGGCGATCGCAAGAACGGCGGATTTTCCTGGTCGCTGGTCCGCCAGTTCGCAAACCGGCCAACACCGACAAAAGAGACGGCGGTCGACGGAGCAATAAAGATGTTCGAAGCAATCTCGGGGCCACAGTTCGATGCCGACGCGTATCGCGTCCGCGCCCAGGAAAGTGTCAACCGAAGCTTTACCCCGGCAGGTATTGGTCGCCAGACCGCAGCCATCAGCGCCAGCACAGACCGCACCGCTCAACTGGGCCAGGTGACCTGTCCAACGCTCGTCATCCACGGCACGGTCGACCCGCTGGTCAAGCCGAGTGGCGGTACCGCCACCGCAGCCGCAGTTCCTGGCTCTCGACTCTTGCTGTTTCCCGATATGGGACACGATCTGCCGGAGTCCCGATGGGAAGAGATGCGCGACGCCATCGTCGCCAACACCCACCGGGCCTAGTGATTGCCGTCCTCTATTGTGGCGAGTAGATCATAGTTCGTTGTACACCAAGCCATCTATCAAGAACTGGAATGTCGGGTTGACATAGAAGAGAATGCCAACGAGCGAAGGCGAAATTCGACGGGCGGCCCAGCCAAGATCACGCGGCAAGCGCTCGGACCCTCGCCATACTGAGACCATGCCCGATGCCCCGGCACCTCTCACCACCATCGCTCCCGTTGAGGAGACCGTCACCAATCCGGTCACCGACGAGGGCGACCACGACCGGTTCGCTCACTATGTGCGCAAGGCCGACGCAACAAGGGCCGCAGTCGAGGGTGCCCCTGTGCGGGCGCTGTGCGGCAAGGTCTGGGTCCCGAATCGGGATCCAGCCAAGTACCCGGTGTGCCAAGCATGCACAAAGATCCGGGAACGACTACTAAATCGCAACAACAACTGACCTCTCACCCGTGAAGGGTTCGGCCGGACGCAACACCGCGGTCTTTGACTGAATAGGCTGCGGGGGTCTGTCCGCACTGACCCAAAGGACCCAGCGTGAAGGTCGCCGTTATCTACGAGAGCCGAACCGGAAACACCGCTCGTGCCGCCGAGTTGATCGGCGCCAGCGCGCAAGAACTCGGCCATGAGGTCGGTGTGTGGCCGACCGGTAAAGTCAATCTGGAATTTCTCACCGACGCCGGCATCGTCTTCCTCGGCACGTGGACCGACGGCATCATCGTTGCCGGCCACCGTCCCGGCGATGCGGGCCGTCTACTCGACATGCCCGGCATCTGGGGCAAGCCCACGGCCGGGTTCGTCACCTACGCTGTGCACGCCGGAAAAGTTGTCGAGAAGGTCGGCGATGTCGTCACCCTGCTTGGCGGCGACTGGCTCGGCGGACGTGCATTTCGACGCGACAAGCTCCCCGACGGAATCGCCGGCTTCGTCGTTGCTGCCCTCGACGAAGCCCAAGCGCGCATTTCAACTTCGTGACGATTAGGAAACTCGACGCGAATTCCAACGTCATGTGAGAGACCATCCAGTCAGAGGAATCTTCTATGCGCAGTCACATACAGGGCCTCTTCCTGCTCCTCATCGTCGGTATCGCTCTTCTGGGCATGGCGCGTTACGCCGCGCCTGTGGTGCAGGAAGCGCTCGGCGAGGACGGAGCGCTCCAGGCCGAAAGCGCTCCGGAGGACGTGATCGACCTCGCCGCACTCGAGGCTGAAATCGACCCGCCGCTCAACGGCGATGAGGTCGGGATTGTGCAAGGCCATCTCACACGGCTTGGATTCGACCCTGGCCCGGTCGATGGCCTGATGGGCCCGAGCACCCGCACGGCGATCGACGAAGCGATCGTGGAATTCCAGCTCAGCATCGGTTCAAGCGATCGAGACCTTCTGAACTACACCCAATCCCTCGTTGATGCGCTCGACGCCGCGGCGGCCGCCACCGAAGAAGAACTTGGCACGACTGAGTCGGGCTGAGTGATCATTGAAAGGGCCACTGTTCTCTGAAAGGGTAAGGACCACTGTTCTCTGAAAGGGAATAGTCACTCGTGCTACGGTTTTACCGCTGCGGAGGGTGCGATGACGCAGGTAGCCACTGAACTCACTCAAAACAGAACCTCCCCCCACTCCCACCGTTCTCGTTACGGCTGGTTGTTGGGTCGCGAGCTCACGATTCTCATTAGCGGGTTCATGCTGTACCGGGTCGTTCGCCTTGCCGTAAAGGACGATATCGACCGCGCCTTTGTCAACAGTCACACAGTCGTCGACTGGGAACGAGCGCTCGGCATCTTCAACGAGGTCAATCTCCAATCCACGATTCTCGGCAGTGAGCAGATCGTGTGGTGTCTCAACCGCTATTACTTTTTGGCCCACTTCATCGGAAGCATTGCGTTCCTCTCCTGGCTCTACGTGCGCCACTTCGATCACTACGGCCGCGTTCGTCGAGTCATGTTCGGCACCACATTCACCGCCTTGGCGCTCCATGTGCTCTTCCCTCTTGCGCCGCCGCGGTGGTTCCCGGATATGGGTTTCGTCGACACGCTCCAGACCTACGGCCCGAGGATCTACGACAGCGAAGCCATCACCAGCACGGCGAACCAGATCGCGGCCATGCCGTCACTTCATGTGGCGTGGGCGCTGATTGGCGCGTGGGCGATCATCAAGGCCAGCGCGAGCCCTTGGCGGTGGGCGACAATCGCCCATCCGCTGATCATGACGGCCGCAGTCGTGCTCACCGCCAATCACTGGTGGCTTGACGCATTCGCCGCTACCGCTCTGGTCGTCCTCGTGATCGGCTTCGACCTTCCAATCCAACGCCAGCTTGAGCTTCGCATGTCCCGCCGCAGTTCCCCGAAGCCGACCGCCACCTCCGCGTGACATCATCTCACTCAGCGTTGGCACCCCGATCAGGAACTCGATAGCGGGCCAATCGGAGAGAGCCAGGGTTGGACCGTACTTGTCACACCCGTCGCCTATCTTGCTGGTCGTGACTCGCTGCCGGAACACCGACTGATGATCGCCTGCGGACACTGCGGAGGACGCCACGCCACCGTGACGGGCGTGCGCGAGTGCACGGGCGACCGCCGGGGCGATGAATCCCTATTCGCGGCGGAGCCGGGTTTTGAAAAGCGACCCGCCCTAAGGGTGCAGCCGATCATCCTCGCCACCGACTGGGGCCGCCTGGCTGGACCTCCCGCTCTCGGTCGTTCCGTCGTGGTGTTGCCAGGGCAGTCGGCGCCCGCCCCGTGGGCCAAGGCCGAACGGGTCGCGGTCTCTGGTTCAGACAGCCGAATCCCCCGCCGCCTGATCGGCGCCTCGCAGAAACGCGAGGCGCTGGTGATCGAACTCAGCGGCGATCTACCGCCTGCGGACCCTGTGCTTCATTCAGACTTCTGGACACTTGGGCCCGACACTGACCTCGAGGGTGAACTTCTGCGTTACCTGGTGCTCGGTCATGCAGTCGATGCGCGGGATCCGAACGCCCCTTCTATCCGAGCCGTCGACCTCGCCGTTGCTGCCGGCGCCACCGTCGCTGCTGGCACATCTGCTGATGTCGATACTCCGAACGGACCCATGTGGTGCGACGGCGGACAGTTGCACTGGCTCGATACCGAGTTGCTCGGCGCGCCTTTGATCCCGGCCGCAAATCTCGCCGTCGGAAACCTCACACCACTCGGCTCCATGGCTGAGCCAGAGGATGACGTCGAGCTTGCGCCCGACCAGGACGCCGCGGTGGCTCATTCGGGTGGAGCGGCTCGCATCATTGCCCCCGCTGGCTCGGGCAAGACAAGAGTCCTCACGGAGCGAGCCCGTTATCTGATTAGCGATCGCGGTATCGCTGCCGAGGGCGTCTGCCTGCTCGCATTCAACGTGCGCGCTCGAGAAGAGATGCAGGAGCGTACTCGCGACCTCGCCGGCCTTCAGATCCGCACACTCAACAGCCTCGCGCTGGCCATCATGTCGGGCACAGCCCCGTTCGTATCGCCCTCAGGCCGGAGCCGCCCACGAGTGATCGATGAGCGAGGCGTGCGATCGGTCCTCGATCAACTCGTCAAGCGACGACGGCAAGCCATGTCTGACCCAATGGCGGTATGGATCGAGGCATTGGGCGCATGTCGCCTCGGCCTCCGATCGCCGGCTGCGGTCGAACAGGAATTCGGTGGTGATGTCAAAGACTTCGCCAACGTGCTCCCGAACTATCGAGAGGTGCTGGCCCGCCAGAACTCCGTCGATTTCGATGAGCAGATCCTGGGGGCCATCGAGATCCTGTTGACTGATGTCACGGCCCGTAATGCGGCTCGACGCTCCTGCCAGATCCTGCTCGTTGACGAATTCCAAGATCTGACTCCCGCCCACGTGCTGCTGATTCGGCTTCTCGCTGGGCCCGCCGCCCACGTCTTCGCCGTCGGCGATGATGACCAGACCATCTACGGCTACTCCGGCGCATCGCCGGCATGGTTGATCGACTTCGATGACCTCTTCTGGTCGGCCACCTCCCACGATCTGGAGGTCAACTATCGGTGCCCGGCACCCGTGGTCGATGCCGCCATCAGCCTGCTTAGCCATAACCGCACCCGAATCGTGAAGAACACTCGAGCGGCGGCGGCCATTGACGCCGGCAGCGAATCGGTCTTCATTCACCACCAGGCCGACCCGATGGCCGTGACCTGCTCTCGAGTTGCTGATTTACTCGCCACGGGTGTGCCGCCGCGAGACATTGCCGTTCTCACACGAGTCAACTCCACCCTGCTGGGACCCATGCTCACGCTCGAGGAGTCTGGTGTCGGCAGCACGGCAATCATCGACGAAGCCTTCACCCAGCGCACGGGGGTGGCGGGTGCACTGGCGTGGATTCGGCTCGCCGCCGCGCCAGAACGCGCCCTGCCTGGCCATGAGATGCTCAGCGCGGCCCGACGTCCGCCTCGGGGGTTGAGTCCCCGGGTGATCGAGTGGATGAGCGAACGGTCGAGTCCGAAGGAACTGATGCGGCTCGCTGAATATCTGCGAGAAGAGCGTGACCAAATCAAGGTCACGGAGTTCGTGGCCGACCTGATGCGCCTTCGTCAGTTGGTTGACGATGATGCAACAACCGAGCAGGTCCTGTTGTTCGTGCGCGACGAACTAGGTCTCGGTGCCGCCCTTGAGCAACGCCTCGACGCGAGCCGCCGTAGTGTCGACCGGTCAGCACACAGCGACGACCTGGCCGCGCTGCTTGCCGTCGCCCGTCACCAACCCGACCCTGAGGCATTCCCTGACTGGCTCTCGCAGCGGCTCCAGAGACGCCGGCCCGACCCGGGCGGCGTGCGTCTGTCAACCGTGCACAAGATCAAGGGTCAAGAGTGGCCGCACGTAATCATCCATGAGGCCAACGCCGATTTGTTCCCACACCGACTCGCCGCCGACCGCGAGGAAGAGCGCCGAATCTTCCATGTGGCGGTGACCCGCTGCAGTGAGACCCTCACCATCGTCGCCGGTGCACCCCCGTCGCCGTTCATCGCAGAACTCACCATGCCCTTCGACCCGACATCAACTCCGCCCACCCCGCCTGCCCCTCCGGTCCGCGACCGGGCAACGCCCACGGCCACGCCCCTCAGCGCCGACGATGCCGGGCTTCGGGAGTCCCTCCGCGCGTATCGCTGGGCTCAGGCATCGGCTGGCGCTGTCCCTGCCTACGTCATTTTCAACGACGCCACGCTCGACGATCTCGTCGCCCGACGGCCGACCGACGACGCCGAACTGTTGCGGGTGAAGGGCATCGGTCCCGTGAAGATCGAGAAGCACGGCGTCACCATTCTCGAGATCATCAACGGTGCCTAAGGCCACGATGGGCGCAGGCGCCGCAACATCACAACCCGGCGCGAACTCGTGTCCGTCGCTCGGCCTAGGAGCGGCTGAAGTCCGGCGAGTTCTTGGCCGTGGAGAACTGATCGATGCCAAGCGCACCGGCGAATCCGCGGGTATGGCCAGCGAATGACTCATCGAGTGGGATGCCAGAGGCGTCAGCGGCAAGGTTGAGCGAGCGGAAGATGGCAACGGTGAGCGCGGCCTCAGTGACACCGTCATCGCCAACCCCGCAGCGCAGGGCCTCTCGTGCGATGGCAAGGGTCTCATCGCGTCGCCAGGATGCTTCGGCGAAGGCAGCGAGTTCGTCGCCGTGACCCACCCCTGCGTCACCGCCCTCTACTGCAGCGGCGAGCAGAACCTCGTCATCGGTGGCGGCGCTGCTCGCACCGAGCAGCGTGACGTGAGCCGACGTTCAATAGAAGCACTCGTTGAGTGAACTGGTGCGGGCCGCCAGCGACTCGACCTGCGGACGGGTGAGTGCTCGATCGGTCCAGACCATCTCGTCGAACGCGTCACGGCTGTACATGGACAGCACCAGGCTTCGCCAGCGAAAATGATCTTCGGCCGCAAGACTCAGCGACCGGGCCACGTTCGGGCCCCGGAACGGCACCGTCATCTGGATGTGCCCACCGGCATCGCCCATGTCGTCTGGACGTTCGCCTGATGGTTCGCCGGCTTCGGGTTCGGGGAAGGGAACGACATCGATCCCCATCGAGATGCAGAACTGGTCGACCGTGATCACCTGAGCGACGAGAGCTGCCGTTTCTGCATATGCGGCGTCGCCAATTTCTGCCGAGAGTTCAGCGACCAGATTCGAGTCGATGAGCGAGGCTTCAGTCGCGAAGATGGCGGCCAGCGCGGTGAGGACGGCGCCGCGATCGCCGGTCGCGTCCCTCAGGGTCTTGAGGCCGCCATTGCGGTCCCAGAGCGGGCGAGGGGTGGCCGCACGAGCCGCGTTGACGATGGTGATGCGTTCTGGGCCATTGAGTCGTCGACCGGGACGACCAAGGTTTGCCCATGCCACGGCAGCCGCTTGAGCGACGCCCGCAGGAAGGATCAGCTCGCCAAACACGATTCACATGTGGCGTGATAGACGACCTCGGCACGGCGCACCGCCATGCCGTGCGTTTCGCTCAGAGGCAGCTCAGGCGGCGCGAGACCGTGCTGCACGTCGTGGATGACCCCGCAGGAGTCGCACACGAGGTGGTTGTGCGGAGAGGTGGTGGGGTCGTAGCGCTTCGAACGGCCCTCGATTCCCAATTCCAGGATCTCGCCCATCTCGGTGAGTTCGTGGAGGGTGCTGTAGACGGTGGCACGGCTGACCTCGGGAAGAATATCTGCGGCCCGGACATGCACTTCGTCAGCAGTCAAATGCACATTGATTCCATCAAGCGCCTGAGCGACGGCGCGACGTTGTGCGGTGAGGCGATAGCCGTGGAGGCGGAGTCGGTCCAGAAGCGAAGTGTGCACTACCGACAACTGTAGCAGTGGCCGGGAATAGAGTATATCCAAGGCTGTACTTAGTCCAGTCTAAAAGTAGCGCTCACACTCGTGAACTCGCCTACCGGCCACTTCGGCCCTCTGGCCGGCCAGTCGGGCCGCTGGCAATGAAATGGTGGTGTTGTACGGCTCGTTCCACCCCGCCGAGGGCCAAGCGAATTATTGCATCCCCCGACCGCTCACCTGACGCTGGCTGACTTCGACAAGTTCGCCGCGACGAACCTCAAACGAGACCACTCGGTCAACTGAGTGTTGGCCTGCTCTTGCCTTGCCCGTCACGACATCAAGCGACATACCCTCAATGAGCGGCAGCAGGGCTACGGCTTTGAACCCCTCAGCTCGGCCAGGGTGAGACAGTTTCTCTTCCTGAATCAGATCAGCTGACTCCCAGATCCATACGTCGTCCACGCTCACGAAACGACACCGATGGTTGGTACGGCTCTTGGCCACAATCGATCCGGGACACACGATCACAGAGCCGTCGACCCAGGGCATGGTGCCGAGGCCATCACGACCAAAGCCCGACTCGAACGCCTGCTCGGTCAGCGCGTCGAGGTTGCCGCCGCTAACTGCACGGCGACGAACTTCGTCACGAAGAGCAGCGGCGAGATGAGCGAGAACATCATCAGAGAGGTTTTCCGCCAGTTCCACCGCAGCCTCAGGATCATCGGTGAGGTGTTTGACAATAGTTCCGTAGCGCCGAGTCACCATCTAGCCATGATGCCCGCTGCGAGCGGAACATCCCCATGCGGCTCCTGCCAGCCCTGTCGCGTAGTCTCACGCACGTGGACTGTGATGCGAGTGGGCAAGACCGATGAGAGCGAAGCGCCTCTCGTGCTATTCGTGGAGGACCACACCGTTAACCAGGCGCTCGCCGTCGCCAACTTGACCAGTTGGGCTATCGGTCTATGGTCACTCCCTCGGGTAGGCGCGCGCTCGAAGAGATCAAGAGCCAACAGGTCGACGTGGTTCTGATGGACTAGCAACTGAGCGATATCGATGGCCTGGAAACCACGCAGGGGATTCGAGAACGCGAGAAATTATTTGGCTCTCATCGACCTCGACGACAGCACGTCCACCTACACGGTTGTAAACGTCGATGTGATGTCAACACTGCACGACAGTTCACAAGAAGATGGATTGATCGACAGTTCAGGAAACTTCAATTCGAACTCGGACACTGCGTTGTACGGTTGGGAACTCAAGGACTGGAACAACACGGTGTGGTGCTCCAGCGAAGACCCCACGCCGTCGCTCCGACCGACACTGACCATCGTGGGCTCATCATGTCCGTAGCCGGGGATCCACTACACCACAGCTAACCGGGGAGACCAATTGGTCCTCCGAGAAGACAACAGTGTCTCGGTTGCTCCCTGGAATCCGATCATTTTTCAGCCATGATCTGTGTGCCGATGCTGGGAGATCGTCCCGCTAGGTTCGCCGCTTGTACACAGGGAGTGACCGCTATGGCGAAGAAGATCAAGAACAAGACCCCCAGGTTCAAGCGCCGGTTGCTTGGGTACCGCCGGCGCGAGGTCGACACTCAGATCGCAAACCTCAAGGCTGATTTCACGCGAAACAGTGCTGACCTCGAGAACGAGATCGGGCGACTGTCTGCCGAACTCGCCACCGCCACAGCGGTCGATCTGGATCTCGCCTTACAAGCCACCCGCCGAACTGTTGGAACCATTCTCACCGATGCGAGGGCGCAGGCCGCCACCATGCTCGTCGAAGCAACGACGGTCATCTCTGAGCCAACGATCTCTCTGGACCCCCAGGCCGCCGCCGAGCCGGAATCCAGAACGGGAGAAATCGCGAAGCACACCAAGCCCAGGAGGCTGGCTCGCAGACTGAAACAGGCTGCCGTGTCCACGTTTCTCTTCTTGGTGATCATCTTTGCGAGCTACGTTCTCGCCCAACGCACCATCGTCGTTTCCGGCGAGAGTATGGAGCCAACGATGCACACCGGTGACATCGTATTCGTCTGGCCCGAATCGTCCTATGAGGTGGGTTCGGTGGTCGTCTACCGAGTCCCCGAAGGACAACCCGGCGAAGGAACCGCCGTGATCCACCGCGTTACAGGTCACCAGGGAAACAAAATGATCCTCCAGGGAGACAACAACGACTCGATCGATCCCTGGAACCCGACCGCCGACGACATAGTCGGCAAGCGCGTCGTTCTCATCCCTAAAATCGGCATCTATCTCGCGTTCTTACGCCGACCTGCCGTGCTCGCTTCGCTGTTTGCGGGCATCGTCACCACCGGGCTACTAATGCGAAAGCCATAACGGCTACACCGACAATTGATCACCGCTTAAGTCATGGCTACGAATGTCAAACATCCAGAGGGGCAAGCCGGACCACGAGGTGAAAGGACTCAGAAGTGCGAGACTGCCCTCATGGACATCTCCAAAGCACTGTCATGGGCGCAAGGGCATCGAACCGCTGCCCTGATTACGCTGCGCCGGGACGGGCGCGCCCAATCGTCTGACATCGCCTACGCGGTCATGGGTGACACGTTCAATATCTCGCTCACCGACACCCGAGCAAAGACCGCCAACATGCGACGAGACAACCGGGTCGTGCTCCACATCAGCGACCCAAGCGCCTGGAGCTATGTATCGATCGACGCAATCGTTGAACTGTCGCCCGTTTGTCTCGCCCCCGACGATGCCGCCGCCGATGAACTCGTTGCCGTCTACCGAGCAGTCACGGGGGGCGAGCACTCAGACTGGGGCGAATTCCGCCGTGCCATGGTCGACGAGGGTCGAATCGTCGCTCGCGTCACCCCAGTCAGCGTCACTGGCCAGATCAACTGACGTGGCAGAACCGGGATTCTTCGAACACGTTCTCGATGCCCTCGAGGGCTTCATAGACGACAACCACGGAACGGTCCACGCCAGCGCGCACCGCCGGGGCCTGAAGGTCTGGTTCGGAACCGCTGACGACCACACCGCCCGCGAGCACTACGAGGCCCAACTGGTCCGCCAAGACGGTGAGGCTGCCTTGGAGATCGGCTTCCATGCCGAACACCGAGACCCAGCAGAGAACGAGGCGTGCCTCGATTATCTCATGGCGAAAGAGACGCAGTGGCGCAAGGGATTGGGCCAGGAGGCCGAAGCCGGCCCATTCCTCGGCATGGATTCCTGGCGCCGAATCTCCGAGGTCTGGGAACCACCCGATCCCGACGATCCCGAGGCATCGATCGAGGTGGCGGCTCGGCTCGCCGACTATGTCGACGCCATCGAGCCCTTTAGGGTGCGAGACTGACCGAGATGGACGACTCCTCCACCTCAGGCCCCGGCCGCGGCCTCTATTGCAACAGAACCCTCAACCTTCGTGGCGTCCGAGCCATCGGCTACGACATGGACTACACGCTCATCCACTACCACGTGGATGAATGGGAACGGGCCGCGTTCGAACACGCTCGTCAACGCCTCGCCGAGAGCGGCTGGCCGGTGGAGTCGCTCGCCTTCGACCCGCATGCGTTCACGCTCGGTCTGGTGTTCGACGTTGAGCTTGGCAACCTCGTCAAAGCAACACGCTTCGGCTATGTGATGAAAGTTCAGCACGGCAACTCGCCGCTCAGCTTCGATGAGCAGCGATCGGTCTACGACGAGATCGTGATCGACCTCGGCGAGGACCGATTCGAGTTCATGAACACGCTGTTCGAGTTGAGTCGCGCGTCCCTGTGGACGCAACTGATCGAGATCCATGACCTGAAGCCGCTGGTCGGGGTCAGCTCCTACCTCCAGCTCTATCGAGAGATCGATCGAGCCCTGGGCGCCGCCCACCTGGAGGGAGCACTCAAGCAGCAGATCGTCGACGATCCCGACCGGTTCGTCGACTTCGATCCTGGCATCGTGGAGACGCTCACCGATCAACGCCTCGCTGGCAAACAGCTTCTTTTGATCACCAACTCCGAGTGGTGGTACACCGAGCGCATGATGCGCTGGTGCTTCAACAGCTCAATGCCTGACGGTCAAACGTGGCGTGACCTGTTCGACGTTGTGATCGTGGCCGCCGCCAAGCCGCGCTTCTTTTCTGAACGCGGCCCGATCTATCGCCTTGTCGACGATGAACTCGGCCATCTCGAACCGCACTATGGCGCGCTCGAGAGCGGAGAGGTCTATCACGGTGGCAACGCCCGAATGGTCGAATCGTCACTCGGTCATGACCCGGCGCAGTTTCTCTATGTCGGCGACCACCTCTTTGGCGATGTACATGTCACCAAAGACGTCTTACGCTGGCGGACCTGCCTGATCGCCCGCGAACTCGAAGACGAGGTCGAGGCCGCCGAGGCATTCGCCCACACCGAGCGCCAACTCAGTGAACTCATGGCCGAGAAGGGTCGCCTTGAGCAGGTGCACGCACAGCTTCGGCTTCGGCGTCGGCGTCGGGTAGTGACAGACAAGCCGCGCGACAGGCTTGATGCCTCGATCGATTCCGCGGCCGCTGAGGTCGCCGCGATCGACGCAAAGATTGCGCCGCTGGCCCAGGCCGCAGCCGCCCAGGGCAACGACGTATGGGGGCCGCTGATGCGTGCCGGCGTCGACAAGAGCCTGTTCGCTCGACAGGTCGAAAAGTACGCCGACGTCTATACCAGCCGCGTAAGCAACTTCGCGGCGGCAACACCGTACGGCTACCTCCGAGCGGCACGGGGTTCGCTCCCCCACGACGAAGCTCGTTAGGTTCCAAACATGACCGCAGACTCAGCCACAACGCCTGACATCGAGTTCTTCTGGGACCCGGTGTGCCCATTTGCATGGATCACCTCGCGATGGATCGAGAAGGTCGCTGCCCAGCGCCACTACGACGTCGACTACCGATTCATCTCGCTACGCCTCATCAACAAGCACAAGGACTACACCACCGAATTCCCCGAAGGATACGAGTTCGGTCATACCGCCGGCCTGCGGTTCCTTCGTGTGGCGGCCGCAGTCCGCGACGAGCTCGGCCGAGGCGAGATGGCGTCGCTGGTCACCGCCTACGGCGAGTCCTACTGGGACAAGCCCAAGGGTTCGGGCATGCGTACGAGGCTGAGCACACGTGAACATACGATCGAGGTGCTTGAAGCGGCAGGGGTACCGACCCGATTTGCTGATGCACTCGATGACGAGTCCTGGGACCAATCGATCGACGATGAGTCAGAGCTGGCGCTCTCGCGCACAGGCCGCGACGTGGGAACGCCGATCATCACGTTCCATCCGCCCGACGGATTGTCATTTTTCGGCCCGGTGATCTCCCGTGTTCCCGATGACGTCGATGCGGTTCGTCTGTGGGATGCCGTGATCGAGTTGGCCGGATTTCCCGGCTTCGCGGAGATGAAGCGAAGTATTCGCGAGGTACCGCGACTACGGATTCTCGGGGGGATCACCGATGCCCCCGAGGCCGAAGACTGGACCGACGGGCACCGGGTCGGACATCTTCGCGGCGAGACGGACGCTGACAGCTAGAACACCTCATCGGTGTAGATCACCGCAGAGTCAGGGTTTGGACGCGCCCACCACCCACATGGCGAAGAACTGGGAGCCGCCGCCGTACGCGTGGCCCATCGCCCTACGGGCACCATCCACCTGGTGGTTGCCGGCACAACCCATGACCTGAAGCGCTGCTTCACCGAAACGAATCATGCCCGATGCGCCGATCGGATTCGATGAGAGCACACCACCTGACGGGTTGACCGGCAACTCCCCATCGAACGAGGTCCGTCCATCTTCCACGTATCGCCATCCCTCATCGCGGGGAACCAAGCCAAGGTTTTCCAGCCACATCGGCTCGAACCAGCTGAACGGCACATAGATCTCGGCAACATCGATCTCGGTGAATGGATCGGTGATGCCAGCCTTGCGGTAGAGGTCCTCGGCACAGAGTTCGCCCGCTCGGGGACTGACCTCATCCCGGCCCGCGAACATCGTCGGTTCGCTCCGCATCGCGGTGGCGTGCACCCACGCCGTCGGGCCGTTCAGCCGTTCCGCTACCGATTCACTGGTGAGCACGACGGCACAAGCGCCATCCGACGATGGGCAGGTCTCGACCAATCGAATCGGATCCCACAACATCGGACTTTCGAGAGCCGTCTCAAGCGTGAGGCCCTCGTCGTGGAGATGGGCCCACGGGTTTCGTAACGCGTTCGTCCGGTCCTTCACCGCTACCATCGCCCCGATATGCCCGGGCGCACCCGAACGGGCGATGTAGCTGCGTACGTGAGGAGCGAAGTACCCACCGGCGCCGGCATGCACCGGCATTCCGAACGGAATCCCTACCGACAGCGCCCACATGGCGTTGCCATCCGACTGCTTCTCGAAGCCGATCGCCAGCACCACCTCGTGCAGACCGGCCATCACGTGTTGCGCGGCGACGATCGCCGTCGATCCGCCCACCGACCCAGCCGTGTGCACTCGAAACACCGGCTTGCCCGACGCCGCTAGCGCATCGGCCAGCCAAAGTTCAGGCATCACGACGCCTTCAAGCGTGTCGGGGGCTTTCCCGATCACGATGGCATCGACGTCACAGAGTTCCAACCCGGCCTGCTCAAGTGCCCGGTCGGTGGCCTCTCGGACCAACCCGGCGATCGACACGTCGGCGCGGCAGGCATCGTGCTTTGTCTGGCCGACTCCCACGACGGCGACACGCTCAGCCATCACGTACCCTCCAGGATCACTACGAGATTCTGTTGGAGCGCCGGGCCACTTGTACAGTGCGCCAGACCTCGGTCAGCGGCCCCGGTGTGAATACGATCGGCGACCTCGATGAGTCGGGCTAGCCCGGCCGCCATCCACGGGTTAGCGCAGAGAGCGCCGCCACTGGGATTGATGACGACATCGCCAGCGATGCCCATCGACCGGCGAAGGATGAGTTCCTGGTGCGAGAACGGTGCATGTAGTTCAGCTATGTCGAGGGGGCCGATCGAACCAAGGCCGGCCTTCACCGCAGCCGCCGCGGCCGAAGCCGACTCGATCAGCGACCGGGCACCTAGTCGCTGGGTATCGATCCGATGATCGATGCCACGGATCCATGCGGGGCGGTCGCTCCAACGGCGGGCGGTGTCGTCCGCCGCGAGGATCACAGCATTCGCGCCGTCGGTTACGGGCGGACAGTCGTGGGGTCGCAGCGGATCAGCGGTCATGGGCTCGGCAAGGAGTTCATCAACGTCGTGTTCCCCGCGCACGACAGCGAGGGGATTGTCGAGCGCATCGCGCCGAGACCGAACGACGACCTCTGCCATTTCTCGTTCGGTGAACACGCCGGCCTCAAGGCATGAGCGGGCCTGAAGGGCGGCCACGGCGGTGAGCCCTGGGAAGAGCGGAGCCTCGCTGTACGGGTCCATCTGCAGCGCCATGACCTGTTCGATCGGGCTGGTCGAGTTCTTTCCGTTGCCAAAAACGACGGCAGTATCGGCTTCTCCCGTTTGGATTTTCACCCACGCTTCGTGGAGCGCGAAGGCGCCATCGGCTTCCACATGGCTCTCCACGATGGGAGGCCAGGCACCGATGGCATCGACAGCGTTGACAAAGCTGAAGGACTGGCCCGACAAGTAGTCGCAGCTGCCATGGCACCAGAAATCAATATCGGCGTGTTTCACCCCACGGTCCTCAACCGCGCCGAACAAATCCGCAAATATCGGGATCAGAAGCTCGGGAACTGTGAGGGTCGTCCCGACGCTCGATGGTGCCTGGGCGGTGGCGACGATGGCGACGTCGCGCATCACACAGTTCTCGCCGGTGAATCGACCACCGCGTCGGGTTCGCCGTTCGGTCGGAAGTGGGTAATGCTCGCCAAGGACGGACCCCACTCGCTCGGCTCTGCCCACACCGCTTCGACTCGCATGCCCATGTGAACATCTTCCGCCGGACATTCCTGAATGAGATGCTGGACCGCGAGGTCGGCGCCATCGAGGAGGATGTGGGCGGCCACATAGGGAATATCGATCTGCTGGCCGAGGAACGGCACATTGACCACACAGAACGTCGTGATCGTTCCGGTGGGTGCGACCTCGACATCTTCGTTCAGCAGCACACCATCGCGCGGGCAGGTGCCAGCGCGTGGCGGAAAGTAGACATCGCCGCAGAGGCTGCACCGGCCACCGACAAGCCGTCCCTCGGTCAGTCCCTGCAGATACGCGGACGAGCCGGGACCAGCCGACCACATGTAGTCGAGGTCGATCGGCAGGCGAACGCGCAGCGGGTCGATGCTCATACTGTTTCCTCCGTGCAGGGCACGAAGCAGGAGATGTCATGGATCGACCCGACCCGTTCGGTCGCCCAGCGAACGCTGACTCGCATTCCCGTCGTCATTGCATCCGGGGACTCGGCATCGACCGTGGCGAGCATCGGCACGTCAGCGCCATCGAGACGGATGAGTGCCCAGGCGAACGGGCGGCCGATCCGATGGTGGTCGCCGGGTTCGGACTGCCAACTCCACGTCTCCACCGAACCCACCGAAGCGCAGGTTCGCCATTCCGTCAGCGCATCACCAGTGACCGGGTCGAACTCTGCCGGCGGCACATAGACCCGCCCATCGCTACCGACGGTGCCCTCGATTCGGCACTCCGCCAGGCCGCGGAAAAACCGGCTGAGCGTGGGGCCGACGGTGCGGTCGTAGGGATAGCCGAGCCGGAACCCAGCGGTGAACGACCCGTCGTCGGCGAGTATGGCTTCCTCAGTTCCTGATGGCACGTCAAATTTTCTACCATGATGATGGTTCAACCCGCCACGGGAGCGCATGTGAGAATCGGCTACACAACGGAACAGGAGGCGCTGCGGCGGGAACTGCGTACCTGGTACGACCGTCATCTCGACGTGGCCACGGTCGAGGCACTCCGATCCGAGCACGGCGGCGGTCCGGTCCACAACAGGGTCTGGAAACAAATGTGCGAAGACGGGTGGGCCGGCATCGGTTGGCCCGTCGAGTACGGCGGCCAGGGCCGATCAGCGATCGAACAGTTCATCTTCTTCGACGAGTCAATGCGCGCTGGCGCTCCCATTCCCATGCTCAGCCTCAACTCCGTGGGTCCTGCGATCATGAACTTCGGTTCCGACGAGCAACGGTCGCGCTTCCTGCCCGACCTTCTCTGCGGCGACCTGCGATTCTGTATCGGGTACTCCGAACCCGAGAGCGGAACCGACCTTGCATCCCTGTCCACAATGGCCGTGCGCGACGGCGACGAGTACGTGATCAACGGGCAGAAGATGTGGACAAGCGAATCGAGTTTCGCCGACTATTGCTGGCTCGCCGTGCGAACGGATCCAGACGCGAAGAAGCACAAGGGGATTTCAATTCTCGCGGTGCCGATGAAAACCGCAGGCATCACGCTGCAACCCCTCGACCTCCTGAGCACCCACGACATAAATGCGCTTCACTTCGACGATGTCCGCGTGCCCGTCGATGCCTGCGTAGGTGGCGAGAACAATGGCTGGACCCTCATCACCAACCAACTCAACCACGAACGGGTCACGCTGTGTTCGAGCGGCATACCCGAACGGGTCCACGAGGACACAGTTACGTGGGCGAAACAGGCGATGCTTCCCGACGGGCGGCGGGTCATTGATCAGGAATGGGTACAGCTCATCTTGGCCCGAGTGCACGCAAAGCTAGAGGCGCTGCGTCTCATGAATCAACAGTCGGCCTGGGAGGCGACCCAAGGAGTACTCGACATCGGGCACTGCTCTGCGATCAAAGTCTACGGAACCGAGTACTACCTCGAAGCGTTCCGCCTCCTCATGGAGGTCTATGGCCCGGCCGCCTACGTGGCGGCTGGTTCACCCGGGGCGATCGGCCAGGCAAGAATCCAAACGCTCTTCCAAGCAATGACGATTCTCACCTTCGGTGGAGGAACAAACGAGATGCAACGAGACCTCATCACCATGTTCAGCCTCGGTTTCCCTCGGGCAGTGCGCTGATGGACTTCTCTCTTTCCGAGGACCAGGAGGCGCTTCGAGATCTCACCGCCCAGATTGTCGGTGACGTGTGCACGGCCGAACACCTCCGCAACGTCGCCGGCACGGAATCCGGCACCGATACGACATTGTGGCGAACCCTCGCCGACGCGGGGTTGGTGGGAATCGGCCTGCCCGACTCCGTCGGCGGAGGAGGACAAGGTTGGCTGGAGACCTGCATAGTTCTCTCGGAGTTGGCCCGGGCCTCGGCACCGGTCCCCGCCTTGGCGACGATGGCATTCGCCGCCCCGTCACTCGCAGCGAGTGGGTCACATGACGAGTTGGCTGCCCGTGTCGCAGCCGGCAAAAGCATTGTCGCAGCAGCAGTACACGAGCCGACCGGTGACCCGTTCTCTCCGGCCGCCGCGACCGTGAACGGCGTGCTCCACGGAACAAAGATCTGTGTGCTCCACGGAACGATCGCCGAGGCGTTCGTCGTAACCGCAAGCGATGGCCTGCACCTGGTGCGCGCTGATGCGCCAGGGGTCACGGTGCAGGCCCAAACCACGTCAAGCGACGCACCCGACGCGCTACTCACCTTCCGCGGGTCCCCCTCCGAGTTGCTCACTGGCCCCGAAGGCACCGCTCTGTTGATACAGCGAGGCCTGTCAGCGGCGTGCGTGATGACCGCAGCCGCGTGCGAAGCCGCTCTGAAACTCGTCGCCCAGTACACGACCGAACGGCGACAGTTCGATCGCCCGATCGCCTCCTTCCAAGCCGTCAGTCAACGCGCCGCCGATGCCTACATCGACACCGAGGCTGTCCGACTCACCGCCTGGCAAGCCGCCTGGAGGCTGGCCGAAATGCTGCCCTGCGAGCAGGAACTTCTCACCGCGAAGTTTTGGGCCGCCGAGGGCGGCTGGCGGGCGATGCACGCCGCCCTTCACCTACATGGCGGAGTGGGTGTCGATCGGGACTACCCGCTTCACCGCCACGTTCTGTTGCACAAACAGTTGGAGTTGTATCTCGGCTCCGCCACCCCGACCCTGCAACGCCTCGGTCGGTTGATCTCCTCCTGAGGGGTCTACGGCCTCAGTCTGCGATACCGAGCAGATCGAGAGCGAGCGCTGACGCGGCCCGGTAGTCCACTTTTCCAACCTCAGTTCGCGGCACCGTCTCCACAAGAACCACATCCTTGGGCACCTTGTAGTCGGCGACATGGCTCCGGCAGTGCGAACGAAGGTCTTCGATAGACGCGGCGACGTCGTCGCGAAGTCGAACAATGGCGGTGACCTGCTCACCCCAGCGATCCGACGGAGTTCCGACGACGGCGGCGTCGAACACGGCCGCGTGCTCCTTCAATACCGCTTCGACCTCTTCGGGATGAATCTTTTCGCCGCCACTGTTGATACAGACCGAGCCTCGGCCCAAGACGGTGATAGATCCGTCAGGCTCGATTTGTGCGAAGTCACCGGGAATGACCCAGCGCCTTCCATCGAATGTGGGGAACGTTGCGGCGGTCTTCTCCGGGTCCTTCCAGTAACCAAGCGGGATATGCCCGGTGCTGGCCAATTTGCCGACCTCACCGACCTCGCATCTCCTACCGGTCTCCTCATCGAGCACGGTCGTGTCGGCGTTGCATTCGAACCGAGGGGCCGACACAGCCTCACCGTCATCGAAGCGTCGGCCCGTGGAACCGGTCTCCGATGCCCCATAGTTGTCCATGACGAATGTTCCCGGAAATGCCTCACGGATTTGGGCTCGGACACCTTGACTGAGGCCGGCGGCAGCATTGACTACCGCCACGAGGTTCGGCAGTGACCAGCGGTCCGGTTCAGCGAGACGGGCCTCGGCGACCGGTCGTGACATCGCGTCGCCCATGAACGTCACGGAGTTCGCTTCGCTTCGCTCCATCAGATCGAGCACCGAGATCGGGTCGAACCGAGGGTCGGAGTACAGAATCATCACCCCACCCGAGACGATTGCATTTCCGAGCGCCCATTGGGTTCCCCCGTGCATCATCGGGCCGCACGCCATGATTCGCGCCGCGGTCTCTTGTTCGGCAGCTTCGCTTCCGAGCGCTTCGACCGACTCGATGGGAGCGTCCTGACGGCCGACATTGAGAGCGCTGATGGTGATGTCCTCGTGTCGCCACACCACCCCTTTTGGCATGCCGGTCGTGCCGCCCGTGTAAATCAGGTACACATCGTCAGATGAGCGCTCATCGAAGTTGCGCTCCCCTGATGCGGCGGCGAGCGCGTTCTCGTATTCCTCGCCGATCACGAGCTGGTGGTGTAGTCGGGGTAGGTCTCCCCGGATCGCCTCGATGGCATCGGTGTACTCGGGTTCACAGATCACGGCCACGCACTCCGAGTCGCCGTACACGTGCCTCAACTCGGCTTCGACGTATCGATAGTTGACATTGATCGGTACGGCCCGAATCTTGAAGCAGGCGAAGAACGCCTCGACCCATTCCATACGATTACGGGAGTGGATGGCGACGTGATCTCCGATGCCCACGCCTTGCGAAGCAAGATGGTTGGCCAACCGGGTGGCTCGCTGATCGAGCTGCGTGTACGTCGCCTCGGCATGGTTGGTGATGACCGCCGTGCGATCCGGAACTGCGTCAGCAACCGTCTCCAGGATGGTGGCGAGTTGAATGGGGCGGCTCATCGTGTCCCTCCTGTCCCCTGCGGCCAGAGCAGCTCGGCGGTGTTCTCGCGAAGAACGCGACGGGTCGTGTCATCGTCGAACAGATCGAGCTCCGACACATAGTCGAGAGGTTGAGGCATTCCTTCGATATGGGGCCAGTCGCTGCCAAAGATCACGCGATCGGCCCCCATCAGATCGATGACTTCAGCCACATCGTCCTCCCAGAACGGGTTGATCCACCAGCCGCGACGCAGCGAGTCGACCGGGTGCTCATCGAAGTAGCCGGGCATCTGCCGGTGGGTCGAGTCCAGCTTCTTCATCGCGTCGCGTAGATAGCTCGATCCGTTCTCAACCGACGCCATCCGCAAGTCGGGAAAGCGGTCGAACATTCGGTGGAAGACAGACGTGATCACGAAGTCCGCTGCCGCTCGCTCGATCGCGAAGGATTTGATCGATGGCTTCCACCCGCCGCTGAACTGTCCGGAGAACGCATCGTCGGCCCAACCATTCGACGACTGGCCACTGTCACCGGCATGGATCACACAGATCACGCCTGCGGCCGCAACCGTGCTCCAGAACCGATCGAACCGCTCATCGAACGGGTTCACTGGGCCGGTTGCCGTCACGGGCACCGCGGGCCGCATCACGATCACCCGCGCGCCCTCATCGATGGCCCACTCGAGTTCGTCGCACGCCCAGTCGACGTCGGCGAGCGACAGGTAGGGGGCGGCGAAAATCCGGTTCTCGTGCGCGAATCCCCAGTCCTCGTGTAACCAACGGTTGAAGGCAGAGAAGGTGAGCGTGACGGCACCGGGATCGTGCTTCAGGGGTTCTTCGAAGAGCATGCCGAGGGTCGGGAAGAGCCATACGGCATCAAGACCTTGACGATCCATTGCCACCAGTCGAGCATTCCGGTCGCGGTACTCACTGGGAATCGGTTCCCGTTCGGTGAGGAACTCCCAGGGCTGCTTACCGTCCGGATTACCGCGGAAATAGTCGTGCATCGCTCCCGCCGGCGAGACCGGGTCGAAGGTCGGGTTGGCGACACCGTGCCAGACCCGGCCACCGATGACCGGATATTTCCGTTTTCCGAATGACGCCCACTCGACGCACCGTTTGCCATGAATGGGGTCGAGGTGTCGCGTAAAAGCGTCGACCGCTTCGTAGTAGTGGTTGTCGCAGTCGACCGGCCGGTAGCCGAGTTCGGATGTCATCGGAGCCTTCCCCTCATTCATTCGTTCCGCTGCATCGCGGTCCTAACGGCCCTTCCAGACCGGCGGACGCTTCTCGATAAAGGCCCGTGGACCTTCCGCGAAGTCCTCGGTGGCCGACAGGTCTCCGATCGCTCGCAGAGACGCCCTCATGAGTTCCTCGTCGTCACCTTCGTACGCTCGGATGGCCACGGTGCGGCTGGCTTCCACCGCGAGCGGCGCGTTGGCGGTAATCGACTCGGCGAGGGCGACCGCCTCGTTCATCACCTGCTCCGCGGGCACCACCCTGTTGACCATGCCGAGGTCGTAGGCACGCTGCGCCGGTAGGGGCTCGCCCGTCATGATTGCTTCAAGCGCTGGGGCCATGCCGATGGCGCGTGGCAGCCGGAACAATGCCCCGGCTGCAGCAACCAGCGATCGCTTGACCTCCGGAAGCCCGAAACGCGTGTCGTTCGCGCAGACGATCAGGTCGCAGGCGAGAGCGAGTTCAGTCCCTCCGGCAAGCGCACTACCGGTGATCGCCGCGACGAGGGGCTTTCGTCGATCGCGCATCACCAGACCACCAAACCCGCCGCGTTCGGTGGTGAGGGATGCTCCGTTCCCTGCCGCGATCTCTTTGAGGTCTGCACCGGCACAGAAGGTGGGTCCGTTACCCGTGAGGATCGCCGCCCATAGTTCATCGTCAGCTTCGTAGTCGTCGAGCAACGCCTCCATGCGCTGGGTGACGTCGCCGTTTACCGCGTTTCTCGCTCCGGGCCGGTTGAGCGTGAGTATTGCCAAGCGGCCTCGCTTCTCGTACAAGATTACGTCATCGTCGCTCATTGGTCCCCCTGGAGTTATCCATCGTACTTCTCCAATCTTGCTCGTGATGGGTGTTCGATCGAGTCCCTCCCTGCGGTCGCCGCCTACAGGGTCGAGTCGTGCTGACTGATCGAAGCGTCGGGAACTTCTCAGCCTCGAGCGGGGTTCTCTCACCATGTGCTTTCACTCGCGCCGCATCATCACGCTGGTCTTGACGGCGGCCCTGTCGATCACGGCGCGCTCGACCGAGCCGGATCCGGCGCACAGCGCGTTCCCCGACCCTCCCGCGACGCCGACAGGTTCGCTACGAGACATGGTCGTGGCCGATATCGAGGCCATGCTCGACTCCCTCCCCAGCCGAGACCCAGACATCGAGGCCATAGGGCGCCTTGGCGGGACTGACGATCCTCGCCTGGCCTGGCTTTTCTCTGATCTTCTGCGGTTCGTCCCAGTCACATCGCCGCTCGGCCTGGCCGCTGCCGATGCCTGGATTGCCACGACCGGCGTTTCGGTCGCGAAAGACCGAGCGATCTGGGCCACCACCACCAACCATCTCTTGGCCTGGGATACTCCCGCACCACCGGGCTATCGGGGGTTCAAGGCACAGATCTTCGAGCTGATCGAACTGGGTTGGATACCATTTTTTGCCGATGAGGACGCTGATATCGACTGGCGATGGCTGTCCTGGGGAGGCGTACTCATCGATGACCGCCCACTCCATCTGACCGCCCTCGATTGTCCGGAAAGCTGCATCCCCGCCCTCGATGATCCTGGCCTGGTTCGGGCGAACACCGCAGAGGATTGGCTGGCCGACGACCGAGTCGTGTTCGCGATCGAACTCAACGGAGACGCCGTCGCCGTGCCGAAGAACATGATGGAAGTGCACGAGATGATCAACATGACCATCGGTGGTCGGCGAGTGGGGTTCCCTACTGCACGCTCTGTGGCTCGGCCCAGGCCTATCTCACTGACGACATACCAAATGGAATCACGCTCGGTGAGGCCGAGACGTTTGAGCTCCGCACGAGCGGCTTGCTCTCGCGTTCCAACAAGGTCATGTTCGAGTTCCACACCAACTCGGTGCTCGACACGTTCACAGGAGTTGCCCTTAGCGGTCCGCTTCAAGACGCCGGCGTGGTACTCGAACAGGTGAGCGTCGTTGTCACCACCTGGGGCGCGTGAAAGGCAGACCATCCGGAGTCGTTCGTGCTGGCATCGGACGGCGGCTACGGCCGCTCCTACCTCGCCGATCCGCTTCGCGGCCGAGACGACGACGGACCGATCTTCCCCATCGGTGATGTCGACCCTCGGCTCGAGGTTCAGGTGCCGGTGATCGGCGTCATCACCGAAAACGGCACCCCCGTGGCGTTCGACGTCGCTGCTGCTCAGGCGGCACTCGGCCTAGGCCAAACGGTCGAGAAAGGTGGCGTGACACTGGGGGTGTCGGGTGGAGGAGTCATTGCCATCGATGCCCAAGGCACCGAACTTGCCGCTCATCAGGCGTTCTGGTTTGCCTGGAGCCAGTTCTATCCCGAAACCGATCTCTGGACCCGCTGAGCACTACTCGCGGCGACCTCGCAGCTTGTCGATCTGGCGGCGGTCGCGCTTGGTTGGCCGACCGGCCCCCCGATCGCGTTGAGCGAACACTGGCGCTGCCAAATGATCGCTCGGCTCAGGTGGCGGAGACCGATCTTCGAAGCACACGGCGGCCCGCTGAGCCGAGACGCGCTTCTCGATTGTCTCGACCACGACATAGATGTAGATACGTTCACGCCGCCGCGCTCGCACCATATCGCCCGGACCGATTTTGGTCGACGGTTTGGCAGCCACATCATTGACGAAGACACGGCCTTCCGCGCATGCCGTAGTGGCCTGGGTACGAGTCTTAAAGACCCGCACCGACCACAACCATTTGTCGACACGCACCGTCATCCATCAATTGTGCCCCCAGGCTTGTGCAACTTTCGCTTTTTGCGGAATGATCAGGATTCGCATAGGGGGAGACACACATGCAGACACCAATGACGGTGGCCGACCACATCCGGCGTGCGGAGCTTGTATACGGCGACCGCATCGGCGTGATCGACGAGCCGGACCAGCCGGCGCCTTCGCTCAAGGGAATCACGTATACACGCTTCGCCGAACTGTCCAAGGGCCTTGCAGCCGGTCTTGATGCGCTCGGACTCGATCTCGGTGCTCGTGTCGGCATCGTCTCGCAAAACTCGGCCCGACTCCTCACCGTTCTCTTCGGCGCCAGTGCCTACGGCCGGGTGGCCGTGCCAATCAACTTCCGGTTGAGTCGGCCCGAGGTTGACTACATCGTCAAGCACTCCGGTTGCGAAGTTCTGATCATTGACCCTGATCTCAAGGACACGCTCGGCGACATCGACGTTCCCCACCTCTTCATCGCCGGCGAAGACTCTGATTCCTTATACAAGATGGGGGTTGAGCCCAAACCATGGGAACCAGACGAGGACGCCACGGCAACGATCAACTACACCAGCGGCACCACGGCGCGCCCCAAGGGCGTGGAGATGACCCATCGTAATTTGTGGACCAACTCAGCCATTTTCGGCTGGCACGCCGGCGTCAACGACCGCGATGTGTATCTCCACACGTTGCCAATGTTTCACTGCAACGGCTGGGGGATGCCCTACGCAATGACCGCGATGGGCGTACCTCAGATTGTGTTGCGCCAGGTCGACGGAGCCGAGATCCTCCGTCGTATCGAGAAACACGGCGTCACCGTCATGTGCGGCGCACCGGCGGTTGTTTCCGCCATTCTCGATGCCGCTGCAGATTGGGACGGCGAGATTCCCGGCCGTGACCGTGTTCGTATCATTGTCGCCGGGGCACCACCTCCGACCCGCACCATCGAGCGGGTTGAGACCGAACTCGGTTGGGAGTTCATCCAGATCTACGGCCTGACCGAGACCGCCCCCTTGCTCACCATTAACCGCACACGACCAGAGTGGGACGATCTCACTCCCAACGAACGCGCCATCAAGCTCTCTCGCGCTGGTGCTCCAGCGTTCGGTGTCAGCATGGATGTCGCGCCTGATGGCGAGCTGCTCGCTCGGGGTAACCACATCCTCAAGAGCTACTGGGACAATCCCGATGCCTCTGCCGATGCGCTGCAGGACGACTGGTTCCACACCGGCGATGGCGGAATCATCGATGACGACAACTACATCACGATCTCAGATCGCAAGAAGGACGTCATCATCTCCGGCGGCGAGAATGTCTCGTCCATCGAGGTGGAGGACGCGTTGTTCTCGCACCCGGCCGTGTTGGAAACTGCCGTAATCGGTGTGCCGCATGAGAAGTGGGGCGAGACTGTGATGGCCCTGGTGGTCCTCGTTCCCGGTTCAGATGCCACTGAGCGCGATCTGATCGATCACTGCCGTGAACTGATTGCGCACTACAAGTGCCCGACGTCGGTGGAGTTTCGCGCCGAACTCGCTCGCACCGCGACCGGCAAGCTCCAAAAGTACAAGCTGCGCACACCCTATTGGGAGGGTATGGAGAAGCAGATCAACTAGCTGGCGGTGGCCCCGGCACCACATGACCGACCCCCTCAACCCAACGAGCGTTGGGCGGGATCGGTCGCGTGTCGGCAGGATCGAGGACCCATCCGTGGCCTTCGACCCAATGAGGCGGAAGCCAGGTGATGTTGGCCTCCTCAACGGGAGCCGGATCGTCGGTCCATGAAGGCAACTCTGTATCGCCTGGGCTTGAACGTGTCGGCAACGTCGGCCGAAATGAGGCCGGCTCAGTGGGTGATGCCGCTGGCGTAGGCCGGGGTGGGAGTGCCGGTGGCGGTAGCGGTTCGGGCTGAGCGACCGTAGGCGGCATCACCGGGTTATGGGCGGCGGTCGTAGGTTCCGACACCCGAGGCGTGTGCCGTTGGGCCGGTTGCGTTTGGACCGGAACGGCCTGCGTCTGAGCCTGCGTCCGAGGCTGAGCCTGTGGCTGAGGCTGAGGCTGAGGCTGAGGAGCGGGTGCGGAATCAGATCGGCGACTGCGCTCGGGCCAAAGCCATGACAGCAGTAGTAGGCCCACGCCCACGATGCCGAGAACGATCGACGGGACCAGCGTCTCACGCAAGACTGCGGTGAGTAGAGCGGCCAACACCTCGACTTGGTCTGGCGCGACCGCGCGCAGTAACGCCGGCACACCAAGGCCGAACAACAGATAAATAGCGGTGGCACCGATAGCCCACCGCGAAGCCCTGGCCAAAACTGAAGGGCGATCGCTCGTCGTCAGGAACGCCATCGATACGAGCACCACCGATATCCCAGCCATGAACGGCACCGAAGTCTCGAGGAACCTCTTCACGGGGCTGGCGTTCGGGATTCTTTCCGTTGGCAACTCCACCACGAACTCCGACGAATCCGGAAGCGACTCAGCAGCGGTCGGCGAGACGACGGCAATTTGTTCTCTGGCCGCAGCGATCACCGGAGCGAGGTCGAGCGACTGCGGGGCATCACCGTGGCCAAGGAATGCGCGGTGGGTCGATCCGAACGCCATAAGGAAGAGGTCGGTGACCCTCTCGTCATCAAGTACGCGCAGCGCCGCAGCATCGATCTGTGCCTCGGTGAGGGGAACATCGTCAGGAAGCGCAGTTGAGATGGCCAAACCGATGTTCTCGGCAAGTTGGGCACGTACTTCGTTGTTGCTGAGCAACTCCTCCGCAACCTTTTCGGTCCTGTCTTCATCAAAGACGGAACGTAGGGCGAGATAACCCGACCATGCGAACGAACCAATGAGAAGGGCCGGGCCAAGAATCAGACCAGCAATAACGCGTCGAAACATGGCCTGAATGTTGGCACACCGGCACCAATGCTTTGGGTCAACCGACCAACGACCGAATCTGGTCCTCAGTGCTCCAGTCGTATTCGAAGCCTGCGTTGTCACTCAACTGCCACCAGTCGTGGGTGCGCTCAAGCATCGACTCTGTGGTCTCTGTTGGTTCCCACCCGACATCGAAACGAAGCCGGTCCGTGCTGAAGACGGTGTCCTGGTTCCACCAGTGAATGTTGGGTGCCAACTGTTGGACCATGTTGAGACACAGCATGAAACGGGTACGAAGGATGGCACGGGGGCTTGTTGGGTCAGGCGGCGTCGAGGTGCGGATATTGAGCCCTCCACTCTGTGTTCCGATCTGCACCGCCAGTTTCCCGGTCCAGAGCGCCTCCATGAGTTCGTCGGGTACCGAGACCACTGCCGGCTCGCGTCCCACCACGCGGCCTATGGCGGCCACATAGTCATTGCGACTGATACCGGCGGCACCCGTGATGTTGTAGCGGCGACCGAACGTGATCTCCTTGCCCATCATCTGTTCCATGGCCCGCGCTTGATCGGTCACATCGCCGACCTGGAGAAGTGTCGAGCCATCGCCGGGGACCAGAACCGGTCGGCCATCGAGGACCCGGCGAAACATCCGCTGTTCCCGATCGGTCAATGCATTGTGGGGACCGAGCACCATGGAGAACGGGACGGTCGAGGCCGGGAACCCTGACTCCGCGTGGGCGGCGAACAGGAGGTCCTCGCAAAGAAGCTTGTGCAGGCCGTACTCGATCTGGGTCTCACCGCGCTCGTCACGATCATTCTCGCTGATGGGCCCGTTCTTTGACCCATAGACCACCGTCGAACTGGCGAAGATGTAGTGCCCCACATGCCCCGGCAGAATCTCGAGCATGATCTCGACGTCTTCGGGGTGATACGCGCTCACATCGTGGACACAATCCCAGTCTTGGCCACCGAGGGCCTGCCTCAACTGACTGTGATCGGTGCGATCGGCGACGAGCCGACGTACCGAGTCGGGGATGTCGGATTCGGTGCGTCCACGGTTACAGACCGTGACATCGTGACCTTGGGCGACGAGCTCGTGAACGAGAGCGAGGCCGTTGAACTGTGTGCCACCCATGACGAGAACTTTCATGGAGAGCGACAGTATCTGACCGACAGCGTGCTTCGACCTACAGTGCCGCCTATGAGTCGTGTAACCGTGTCAGAGATTGAATCCGTTGCGAACGCCGCGCTTGTTGCTGCGGGGGCCGCGCCAAACGTCGCAAACCATGTCGCCCATGCGACTGCGGTGGCTGAATCCAACGGGAACCGGATTTGCGGGCTCTATTACCTCGAGAGCTATTGCACCCAACTCGTCACCAATCGGGTGGACGGATCAGTTGAGCCCTCCGTGACCACGCCCCGACCGGGCACCGTGATCGTCGACGCACGGCTTGGGTTCGCCCAGCCCGCGTTCGCGGCCGGCTTTGATCACGCTGTCGCGGCAGCTCGTGCCAACGGCATCTGCTCCTTCTCCGTCGCTCACTCACACACCGCAACATCCCTCGGCTACTTCACCGAACAGCTCGCACTCGCCGGCATGATCGCCATCGGCGCCACAAACGCATCACCGCGCGTTGCACCCCCAGGCGGGTCACGGGCGCTGCTGGGCACCAACCCGATCGCCATGGCGGTACCAGACGGCTCCGGCGGCATCGCGTTCCAGTTCGACTTCGCTACTAGTGCCGTGGCATTGGGCACCATCACCATGGCGGCAGCCAGGGGAGAGACAATTCCCGAGGGTTGGGCTGTCGACGCCGACGGCACTCCGACCACCGACCCAGCAGCGGCTGTAGCCGGCTCGATGCTCTCGGCTGGAGGGCACAAGGGCTACGGCATTGGATTGCTCGTTGAGATCCTGGCCGGAGCCCTCACCGGCTCCAATCTCAGCGCCGATATCCCTGCGCTCAAGACGCCAGAGGGGCCGCCTCACAATATTGGACAGCATTATCTCGTGATCGACCCGACTGCGCACGCCGATGGCGTGTTCATCGAGCGTCTCCAACAACTCGCCGAACTCGTGACCGAACAACCCGGAGCTCGGCTACCGGGGGCGGGTCGCGAACCAGCGACCGAAGTAGACGTCGACGATGTCCTCTGGACCCGTTGCCAGGAGCTGGCCAACTCCTAGACCGCTGCAAAGTCGGCATCGTCAACCCAGCAATCCCGAATGGGTCCGCGCCTCTGCTGACTCGATCAGGGGGTGTCACCACCCTCGATGGTGCATCATGAGGCAATGTCGACTCGCCATGATGAACCCATGACTGATCACGAACGCTGGTGGATGAACGGCGAACTCGTTGCCCCGAGCGAGGCCATGCTCTCGGTGGTGGACCATGGATTCACCGTCGGCGACGGATGTTTCGAAACGACGAGTGTCGTGCGTGGCAAGCCGTTCGCATTGACACGGCATCTGCGCCGCCTGCGCCGCTCACTGGCCGGCCTGCTGCTCGACCTCCCGATGAGCGACGCGGAGCTCTGCGCCGCGATCACCGCCTCCCTCGCGACGCGACCTGATGCGGGCATCGTCCGAATCACAGTCACCGCCGGCCGCGGTCCTCTCGGATCAGGCCGAAACGAGGGCCATCCGACCGTGCTCATCGCTCTGGGGCCGAACCGCGGGTGGGACTCCGCCGCCGCGGTCATCACCGTGCCTTGGCCCCGCAACGAACGAGGCGCTCTCGCGGGGATCAAGTCGACGAGTTACGCCGAAAACGTCATCGCTCTCGCTCGGGCGAAAGATGCCGGTGCATCGGAAGCCATCTTCCCCAATACGGTCGGCAACTTGTGCGAAGGCACAGGAACCAACATTTTTGTCGAGCTCGATGGACGTCTCGTCACCCCACCACTTTCGTCGGGTTGCTTGGCGGGGGTCACCCGCGAACTGGTCATCGAGTTGACCGGATGCGAGGAGATCGACGTGCCCATCGACCACCTGGAAACAACCGGCGAGGCTTTCCTCACGTCGTCTACTCGTGACGTCATGCCCATCACCCGGATCGATGGTCGCCAACTGACTACAGGACCACTGTCCACTGGCGCGTCAGCAGCGTTCGCCAATCTGATCGCGGAAACCACCAACCCCTAGGGAACGGCTCATGTCGGCACGTTCTTCGGCATCGTCTTCCTGTCACATCAAATCGGGTCGTTCACCGGCGCATGGATGGGTGGCGAGCTCGTTGATGCCACTGGCAGCTACGCCCTCATCTGGTGGTTTTCCGTGGCGCTCGGCGTGCTGGCCATGGGCCTGCATCTGATGATTAGCGATCAACCTGTCCCCGAGCCGTCACCGGCTGCTGAGGGTGGCCTTCGGGTCGCCCCCGTGGGCCTCGCCCTACTCGCAGTCTTCGCAGTCAGTAGCGCGGCACTATCGCTCACCGTGCGAGCAGCCGACGCGGTCGCCACGGTCGTCTATTGCGTTCTCTCGGTGCCGCCGTGAAGAGCGTTTCTCCCCCACCCAGCAGTTCCCCGTTGACAACCGATGCGGCTGAGCGAATTCTCCTCCGCTAACTTCGCGCCATGAAAGTTGACGGAGGACTAGGGCAGTCGCCCGATATCGAAAAGATCGCCGCCCAAGCCCGCTCACAGGAAGCGGCAGGGTACGACGCCGTGTGGACGGCGGAAACCAGCCATGATCCATTCCTGCCGATCGCGGTTGCCGCAGGCCATACCGAGCGTCTCGAGTTCGGGACGGGCATCGCCGTGGCGTTTGCTCGCAACCCGATGCTGCTGGCCAATTTGGGGTGGGACCTGCAAGCACTGACGAAGGGCCGCTTCCATCTCGGTCTCGGCACCCAGATCAAACCGCACATCACCAAGCGCTTTTCGATGGAGTGGTCAAAGCCTGCCGCCCGCATGCGCGAGATGGTGGAAGCGATCCGAGCGATCTGGAATACCTGGGAAAACGGCGAACCTCTCAACCATCGCGGCGAGTTCTACCAGCACCGCCTCATGACGCCGTTCTTCGAGCCCGACAAGGCTGATCTGGCGGGCTTCGGCCCGCCGAAGATCTGGCTGGCCGCCGTCGGCGAGTTGATGTCGCAGACCGCAGGCGAAGTGTGCGACGGCATCATCTGCCACGGCTTCACCACCGAGAAGTACCTACGCGAAGTCACGATCCCGAATGTCGCCAAGGGCCGCGAGCGCGCCGGCAAGTCGATGGACGACTTCATGATCTCAGGACCATTCTTTGTAGTGAGCGGCCAAAACGACGAAGAGATAGACAAGGCCGCTGCAGCCACCCGCCAGCAAATTGCGTTCTACGGATCGACGCCGGCCTACGCCAAGGTCTTCGAGCTCCACGGCTGGGAAGGCTTGCATCCCGAGCTCAACACCCTGTCGAAGAAGGGTGACTGGATCGCGATGGGTCGCCTCATCGATGACGAAGTCCTCAACACCTTCGCAGTCGTCGGTGAGCCCGCGACAATCGCCCCTGAGTTGAAAAGGCGATACGGCGATGTGGTCGACCGGATCAGCTTCTACGCACCGGGCCAAAGCGATATCTCTTCGTGGCGAACCGTTGTGGAGGCGCTGAAAGCAGGCTGAGTCTGCGTTCAGACTCGCAAGGCGCGAAGCCGGGTGAGTTCCTCGCGTAACGCGTCAGCGGCATCGAGTTCAGCGAGGGGCAACTCACGCATCCGGTGCATGTGACGCATCGTTTCACCATTCCCAATGCGATCGGCCAAGCCCTCCGCCAACCCAATGGTGACCGGTGAGCGGGGTGACGCTGCCTGCTGCAGAAGTTTCCAGCCGTGCTCTACATCACCTTGATTGATGGCCAAGGCGGCTAGACCCACGACCGCATCGTTGGACATGCGGGCCAGGCGGCCTCGCAATGCGTCGTAGCCGAACCCCACCACCAGATCAGCGGCTTCAGCTGAGCGGCCGACGTCGATGAGCGCAATGGCGCGCAGGATCGCCGACGAGTCCCACACCGAAAGGCTCCAGTCTGCGCTATCGAGGGTGCGAAGTGCTTCTTCGGGATCCCCCGTGAGGATCTGAGCCGCGGCGACCGCCAAACCGGTGATAACAAAATTGTTCGTCTCGATTGAGCGAGCGCACGACAACTCGTGGGCGGCCTCGAACCGCTCACGAGCCTCGTCGAATCGGGCCCCGTACAAGGAATGCACGCCCTCGGACCATACGGATGGACACAGGATCGTCGGATCCAGATCATGCGCTGCAACCAGGTCACGGCCGACCTGGGCAAGCCGCAGGGTCTCGTCGGGGTCTCTCCGGCACAAGAGGAACGACAACGTCCCCGAGGCAACCGCCCGAGTTTCCGTCGATGCCGAATCCACAGTTTTCTGCAGAAGACTGTGGGCCAGAGTCCAGTCATCAAGCACGATGCAGAGCATGATCAGCCCGTAGACCATCCAGTCTCGTTGGGGGCCGGGCATCATCTGGTCGATCAGCAACTCGAGCCACCGTCGGCCCTCAGTAGCGGGCAGTTGTGATTCCCACATTCCCTGACAGCCAAAGGCCATTGCCGCTGCAGAGTCGAACTCGGATTCCGCAATGAAGTACTCAAGTGTGGCCGCTATGTTGGGCCAATCTGGACGAAGGCGACGTGCCCGGTTCATGTCACCGGTAACCGCAAAGTCAGACGTGGTCGCGAGTTCGCGATAGTACTCGGCAAAGGCATCCTGGGTCCGCCCGGCTTCATCCATGCGAGCGAGCTGATCACCGGCATAAATCCTGACAGTTTCGAGCAATCGATAGCGAGCAGTACCGAGACTCCACTCATCGGTGACAACCAGGTTCTTCGCCACGAGCGAGTCCATGAGATCCAGCGTCTCGTACTCGCTCGTATCGGTCAGCGCCTGCGCCGCGGCGAGATCGAAGGAGCCGACAAAGAGACCGAGTGAACGAAAGAACGTCTGCTCCTGCGCGTCCAACAGGTCATAGCTCCAGTCCAGTGTTGCCTGCAGCGTTCGAAGGCGACGACGACCTTGACCACCCGACAGAAGACGGAAACGATCCGCCATCCGGTTGAGAATCTCTCCAGGGGTCAGCACGGCAGCCCGCGCGGCCGCAAGCTCGATGGCGAGTGGCATTCCATCGAGGCTGCGACAGATCGCGGCAATGGTCAACCGGTCGGCTCGACCGGTCGACATGACCGGGTTGACGGCAAGCGCCCGCTCGATAAAGAGCTCGACGGCCGGCGACGTGTCCGCATCGGCATCGAGGGAGGGAGCGGCGATGACGCGCTCACCCGCCACGCCGAGGCGCTGACGGCTGGTCGCGAGAATCGCTGTGGCACTTGACCGGCCCAATACTCGCTCGACCAGGATGGCGCACTCGTCGATCACATGCTCGCAGTTGTCGAGCACCAAAAGCAGGTCTCGCCCGGCGAGAAACTCGACCAATTGCTGGCTGGCTGAGATACCTAGGCCAGTCTTGGGCTCGAAACGAAGCGCTTCCGCTACCGCAGCGGGGACCTCGCTACCATCAGAGATCGCCGACAGGTCGGCGAAATAGCAGCCGTCGTCGCGCCCAGGCAGCTCCTGGTATGCGACCTCCACGGCAAGTCGGGTCTTCCCCGCGCCGCCCATTCCGGCGACGGTAACCATCGGGTGCCTCTCAAGGAGACCCCGGACCTCCGCGACGAGCTCATCGCGGCCGAAGATCGTCGAACCCAGGCTCGGCAAGGAGGACAAGTTCGGATCGACAGCGCGGATTGGTCGATGGCTGGCGATACCAAGTTGGTGGATCCCGACAGGCTGAGGAACA
>Ga0315334_10000058_pt1 | contig 80022 bp, 77 predicted proteins | sample M150034915metaG_FD_205555 | JGI IMG/M metagenome (GOLD analysis project Ga0315334, IMG submission 205555) | Ammonia-oxidizing marine archaeal communities from Monterey Bay, California, United States - M1 500m 34915 | ecosystem: Environmental > Aquatic > Marine > Intertidal zone | place: USA... | reverse complement strand
CCGACTCGTGAAGGCTACACGTTTACGGGTTGGAACACTGAAGCTGGCGGCACCGGCACCAGCTACGCCGGAAACGACTCGTACACGTTGCCGAACTCCGGCACCGACACCTTGTATGCGCAGTGGCAATCCGTCACCACAACCACAACGACGGTGGCTCCCACAACAACGACGACTGCGCCGCCGGTCGTGGCACCGCCTACTGCTGGACCAGCCGACCCGGTAACTGGTTCACCCACCTTCACCGGATAACCATCGTCTCGGCTCGAGACTGTCGTCGCGAGACCAGCAGAAACCGGGCCGATTTCTACGAGAGAAACCGCCGAATTCTACGAATCACCCGACGTCGTCATTCACCAATCTGCTGCTCCATCAGGTCGGTCTGCTGGGCGGACTCGTCGGCCATGATGAGCACCCCCACTGCGATGCGATTGCCGTCAGCGGACATTGCGACTGACTGACCCAGCCAGTCGGCCAGCACGCTGCCCGTTACCAGATATTGCAACCGAGGTTCCCGACTCATCGCCCCCAGCAACCCCGTCTATGTCTGTACCAACCTGGCCTCACGTCAGGGGGCTGCTGTCCCATTCGAAGACACGCACATGCCCGGCCGCGTTGCCGCCCTCGTCATTTGAGGCAGCGCCGATGACAATCCGGCTGCCATCTTCAGCAATCGCAATCGAAGTACCAGAACGGTCAGCTTCGGCTTCGCCCTCAAGATCATTACCAAGTTGATTCCGAACCACAGAACTGGTTGTTTCCATCGCCTCCGCATGGAGCACGGGCATCAGGCAGGCGAGCGTTGTCGCAGCTGCAACAAAGGAGCGGGCGGTGTGCCTCCAACTCCTCCGAGGAGTAACACGGCCGCCCGAAAAGCTTTGGCCGCTAGCTAGGGGATGGATGCGTCTCATTGAGCGCGTCACAAGGGGCTGTTCCATATTTCGAGGACTCCGGCCAAAGGCAGATTACGCCTTGACTGCGGGGCTCTTAGGGGATCCTCAGCAAGGATCGAGGCCCGCAGTTCTTACACGGCTTAAGTTGCCCGAAGTGGGCAAGACTCTCGGCCCGGCAGCCCAGACCCGGCGTCAGCACACTCATTTCGTCGAAAACCAGCAGGTCCCTCGCTGTAGCGAGGGACCTGTCCAGCGCGCCCGGAGAGATTCGAACTCCCGGCCTTCTGATCCGTAGTCAGATGCTCTATCCAGCTGAGCTACGGGCGCACGTTGTTGAGTCGACCATTGTAGGACCACAAGATTGACTTTCGCGGAGACGGAGGGATTTGAACCCTCGAACGCCTTACGACGTTACTTCCTTAGCAGGGAAGCGCCTTCAACCTGGCTCGGCCACGTCTCCGTGTACCCGAAGGTACGGCTGCGAAGGTTAGCCGTTGTGCGGGTTGTTGCGTTCTCTCGGCGGGTGCTTCGTTGACGGAATTCGGCGGTTCGGGTCCGTCGTGACCGTTTCCTTTGGGGGTTCGAAATGTTTGATGATGCCTTGGGTGAGTTCCGGGCTGATTGGTTGGTGGTGGGGAAGGCCCGGTCCACGGTTGACTGTCACGTGTCGCTGCTGAGGGTGCTCGCCGGATATCTGGGTGGCGGTAGCTGTGGTGAGGTTTCAGTGGCAGTACTGAATCCAGCCGATTGAGGTCAACGTCGAGTTCTCGATCGCTTCGGCCACATTGTCGTACGGGACCCCAATTTGGCTTAGGTAAGGCATGCCTTCATCGCTCCAGACAGAGATTATGCCGAAGGCATCGAAGGCGTACTCGTCGACATCTGTTTCGTCCAGTGAGAGGGTGGCCATCACCTCAGACATGGGGTCGCCGATGGACCCACCTTTCAGAACGATTTCAACCTGTTTTTCTTCACTGCTGCCAGAGCCGTAATAGTTCCATCTGGCCAGCCAACCGGAGTCGGTGTAGGTGGCGGGGCCGTATCCCGGGGGATCGGGTGACGTGATGGGGTAGCCGTCGCTGTCCACTGTTGGCGGTACGACCCATTCAACGGTGTATCCCCGCCGGAATGTGAGTTCCAGGCCACCCCATTCGATGAGCCGCAGAGGTTTCTCGTCGGAGGCTTGGTCCCAGCTCACATCGAGAAGACAATCGAAGTACCAGCCAGTGTCTCTGTCGGGCGGGCCACACAGTGCAGTGATGGCGGCGACAGCCGTAGTGATTTCTGTCCCGATCTCATCCCAACCGAGGGTCAAGCCGGCGAGTTTGCCGTCCTTAACCGCCAACGTGCAATCAAATACCGGCCCTGGTGTTTCGGTCGTCGTGGTCGCCGGGGCTTCAGTGGTCGGTGTGGCGGTGGTGGTCGGTGCTTCGGCGGTGGTGGTGGGTGCTTCGGTGGTGGTTGGTTCGGTGTCGTCTTGTTCGGGCAGGGTCTGTTGATCGTTCGTGTCTGCGGTGTCGGTGTCGTCGCCGCATCGGGCCAACAGCAGCCCACCCAGCAACAACACCACGATCACGATCAAAACGATGATGATCTGCTGTGTCCGGTCGAGGTTTTGCCCCCCGGCTGGTTGGGGCTGCTCGGTTGGTTCCATGTCCCTGCCCTTTCCGCACGACGGGGGGAGTTCGGGTCGACACTAGTCGACCAGGCTTAGCCACGTCTGCGTGTACCCGAAGGTAGGGCTGTGACGGCTAGCGATCTCGGTCAGCGCTTCCTACGACATTGAACCCGTCCTGAGTGAATCCGACCTCCACCCCTCGGTTGATACTGACCCAGTCGCGGGCCTCGATGTAAGGCTTGAACGTCGCGGCGATGTCACGCTCGTCCTGCTTGGTCTTGGGACGCTGCAGTTCGTACAGGTGAGGGAACTCGAGCCAGGCCATGCAGGCGTCCCACAAGCGCATGGCGGCATCGCCGGTGGGCGGGTCGATGAGCACGGGGCCAAAGAGGCACTGGTCTCCGATGAACATCGTGGGGACGCCGTAGCCGCCGGCATCGATCACCTTCTGGTGCTCGTCGCGGACCTCGTCATGGGTGCTCTGATCCGCGATGGCTTCATCGACAAGGGCCGGGTCGAGGCCGATCTCTGCGATGAGGTGCCGGGCAACATCGGGCTCATGGGGACGAAGGCCATCTTCGTGCAGTGCTCGGCCAGCCCGCTCGTACCAGTGGTCGAGATCGTCCATGCTGGTACGGCGAAGCAGAGCGCCAATCCGAAGCATCGACCATCCGTAGGACCACTCACGCTCCCACGGATGCTTCTTTCCCTCGATGCGGTTCACTTCTTCAAGGCTGAAGAACTTCCAATTGATCTCGATGCCGTTTTGGGATCGGACGTCGCGAATCCACTTGGCCGTCTGATAGGCGTAGGGGCACATGACGTCGAAATGAAAGTCGACTGTTGTCACCTGGGGCTGCATGGAGCCAGCGTAGGCGCCGGTCCTGCTCGGGGCAGCAACTAGACGGAGGTTTCGGGTAGGGGCGTGGCGGTGGCTGGCTTGGAGCCCCGCGGGAGAGGATTTCTGTGACCGAATGCCGCGTCTTCGTTCGCGCTGTTTCACGACGAGTTGGGGCGACGACGTTACGATGCGTTGGCGGCAAATACTGGCGTGCTGCGATCGGGCAGCCCAAGATCCCCCCTTTCTGACCGAGGTCCCCCTATGTCACGCGCACTTTATCGGTGGGGTTGTTTCGCGGCGCGACGGCCAGGACTTGTCATCGGCGTTTGGCTACTCACCGCCATTGCCGTGATGATCGCCTCGAACACCGTTGGACGTGAACTCGAAGACACCTTTGGCGCCCCGGGGCTCAACTCGCAGGAGGCCGTTGACCTGCTGTCTGAGGCGCAGTCCGACCAGGCTGGTCTCACCGCTCAAGTTGTCGTGACACCGCTTGATACGGCGGCCACGTTCAACGACTCAGCAGAAGCGACAGCACTGGTCGAACTTCGTAGGGAGATCAACGCACTCACCAATGTGGTCGGTGTGGCCGAGGCGAGCATCTCCCAAGACGGACGGGTCGCGTTGATTCGCGTGCAGTACCCGCTTATCGATCAGATCAGCGTGGCGGAGCTTGACGCCTTGAAAGAGTTTGTGTTCGAGACGACGGCCACCTCGACGCTCCAGATCGAACTCGGTGGCGAGCTGTTCTTCGCGTTTGAGGAATCCGAAACAGGGGTCGGCGAGATGATCGGCTTGGTTGTCGCCGTCATTATCTTGCTGGTTGCGTTCGGGTCACTGATCGCGATGGGACTGCCGATCGGGATGGCCCTCTTTGGCCTTGCGCTCGGCATCAGTCTCATGCCACTCATTACCTACCTCATCGATATCCCAAGCTGGGCGCCGCAGATGGGCAGCATGGTCGGCCTCGGCGTAGGCATTGACTACGCCTTGTTCCTGCTCACCCGGCATCGTGAATTTCTCAGCCGAGGATTCAGCGTAGAGGAGTCGGTCGGTCGGGCTGTTGCCACCGCCGGTCAGGCAGTGATCTTCGCCGGCGGCACCGTGGTTGTCGCCATCCTCGGCCTCGCAGTGGCCGGAATCCCCTTCATGACCGCAGCAGGCATATCAACGTCAGCGATCGTGCTCATCATGGTCCTGGCTTCGACGACGCTGCTGCCCGCGTTCCTCGGCAAAGCGGGCCTATGGATTAACCGGCTCCACGTTGGTCGGCGCACGCCTCACGCCACGGCTGGCGTTGGCGCGGGTTGGGAACGGTGGGGGACACATGTTGCCGCTCATGCCTGGCGTTACGTGATCGGCGTGACTGCGTTCCTGCTTCTTCTCACCGCACCGGTGCTTGACCTTCAGCTCGGCTTTCCCAGTGAAGGGACCCTGCCGGAAAGCCGGACTGAGCGCAGGGCCTACGATCTTGTTGCGCAAGGATTTGGTCCGGGGGTCAACGGCCCCCTGATGATCGCTATCGATATCTCTGAGGATGGCTCGGTGGTGGACCCGCTGGTATCGGCGGTGGCTGCCGATCCCGGGATCGCCTTCACGGCTCCCGCCGATATCAATACTGAAGCCGGGGTGGCGATCCTTCTCGCCTTCCCCGCCACCTCGCCTCAGGACGCTGAAACCATCGAAACGATCAGTCGGCTTCGCTCCGATGTGTTCCCGACCGTGCTCGATGGATCATCGGCTCGCGCTCATATCGGTGGTGGCACCGCGTCGTTCAACGATCTCGGCGAGCGAATTACAGCCCGACTCCCGCACTTCATCATCGCGGTTATCTCCCTGTCGTTCTTGCTGCTGATGGTTGTCTTTCGATCGATCCTGGTGCCTCTCAAGGCTGCGTTGCTCAATCTTCTCAGTATCGGTTCGGCATATGGCGTGTTGGTGATGGTCTTTCAGTGGGGCTGGGGTATGAACCTGATTGGGCTGGAGGCCACGGTCCCGATCGTGTCGTTCATCCCCATGTTTATGTTTGCCATCCTCTTCGGCTTGTCGATGGACTATGAGGTGTTTCTGCTGTCGCGTGTGCGCGAGGAATACCTCCGTACGGGTGACAACGACTCGTCAGTCATCTATGGCATTGCTTCCACCGCTCGTGTCATCACGTCGGCTGCATTGATCATGATCTCCGTCTTTCTCGGTTTTGTGCTTGGTGATGACCCCGCCATCAAGATGACGGGGCTGGGCCTGGCCACCGCGATCTTCGTCGACGCCACGATTGTTCGTCTCGTGCTGGTTCCGGCAACGATGAAGTTGATGGGGGACGCCAACTGGTGGCTTCCGGGTTGGCTCGACCGTCTTCTGCCTACGATTGATATCGAAGGCGAGTTCGGCCTGCCAGAGGCACCCGACGTGCAAGCAAGGGAGGACATCGATGGGGTTGTTGAGATGGCACGGTGATGAGCCGGGCATCGACCAACTTCGTTTGCTTGGCCGGAGCCCTGACGACGATCTGATCGACATGGGCGCGGTTCGGGCCTTCCGGCTCGGTCGTGTCCGCGATGAGATGACCCGCTACGGGGTCGACGCCTGCCTGCTCTTTGACCCGGTCAATATCCGCTATGCGAGCGGCTCGCGCAATATGCAGGTCTTTTCGGCTCGCAACCCGGCCCGGTATCTGTTTGTGGCGCTCGATGGTCCGGTGGTCTTGTTCGAATTTGCTGGCTGCTTTCATCTCTCAGCCGATCTGGAAACAATCGACGAGATTCGCCCGGCAACCACAGCGAGCTATGTCGCCGCCGGTGACGACATTGCTGCGCGCGAACAGGCGTGGGCTCGCCAAATCGCCAGCCTCATCCGCGAACACTGTGGGGCCGGGGCCACCGTCGGGATTGAGCGGGTGAACGCCGGAGCGGCGATGGCGTTGGCCGCGGAGGAGTTCACGATCGTCGACGCGCAGCAGCCGGTCGAACGGGCGCGGGCGATCAAGTCGGCCGAGGAGCTGAAATGTGTGCGCTCCTCGCTGCGAGCGACCGAAAATGCGGTTGGTGCGCTGCGAGCGGCAATTGAGCCCGGGGTTACCGAACAACAGTTGTGGAGCGTCCTGCACCAAGCGGTGATCGCCCAAGGTGGCGACTATGTCGAGACCCGCCTGCTCAGTGCCGGCGCCAGGACAAACCCCTGGTTCCAGGAGGCCAGTCATAACGTCCTCGGTACCAATGAGCTGGTCGCCCTTGATACCGATGTGGTTGGCTGCTTCGGCTACTACAGCGACTTTTCGCGTACATTCCACGTTGGCCCCGACAAGCCGACGGCTCAGCAACGTGAGCTTTATTCGCGGGCCCATGAACAGATCCATCACAACATGGGGATCATCAGGCCTGGGGTGAGCTTCAAGGAATATTCGGAACGGGCATGGGACATCCCCGCCAAGTACGAGGCGAACCGGTACTACCTCTCAGCACATGGGGTCGGAATGACGGGCGAATATCCGTACCTCTATCATCGCCGCGACTATGCCGATGCCGGCTATGACGGCGTTTTTGAACCGAACATGACGATCTGTGTTGAGAGTTATATAGGCGACGAAGGCGGCGGCGAGGGCGTGAAGCTTGAAGAGCACTGTCTTGTTACCGACAGCGGTCTCGACGTGCTCTCGCAGTTCCCGTTTGAAGCGGACCTACTCGCCTGACCTCAGGTGGCGTCGCTCGGGTAGAAGCGGCTGATCACGCCGGCCATGATCAGGCCGAGCGCGGCGGCGGTACCGAACGCGACGGTGATGCCGTCGAGGAACGCAGCGTTGGCCGCTTCGATAAGGGGCGCAGCAACGGCCGGATCGAGCCGTGATGCCACCTGTACGGCGCCGCCGATGGAGTCCTCGGCAATGTTGGCCAGTTCAGGCGGGAGCCCAGCAGCGGCGTCGCCGATGCCGGACTGATAGCTGATGGTGACCAGCGTGCCAAGTAGAGCGATGCCGACCGCGCCGCCGACCTCGCGGGTGGTGTCGTTGACCGCCGACGCGACGCCTGCCTTGTCCTGGGGCAGGGCGCTGACGATGGCATTGGTGGTCGGTGGCATGAGAAATGCCATGCCCATGGCCATCGGAATAACTGCAGCGAGCACGATCCAGTAGCTCGAGTCGTCACTGAGCCCGACAGCTGCGATCAGGAAACCCAGGGACTGGATGAGGAAACCGATCGCTACAGTCCGGCCTGTTCCAAGCCGTTCGGTGAGCTTCGGATTCCGCGGGGCGATGATGATCATGACCGCTGAGAACGGCAGCAGCCGTACCGCGGTCCCGAGGGGGGACCAGCCGATCACGAACTGCATGTAGAGCGTCATCAGAAAGAACATGCCGAACATCGCTAGGAAGGCGATCGTTATCGTCAGCGCGCCCAGCCCGAACCGAGGGATCAGGAAGTCACGGGGATCGAGCAGGGGGTACTCGACTCGGCGTTCCCACCAGAGGTAGATGGCGGCGGTGACGATGCCGACAGCGAATGCACCGAGCGTTGGGGCTGCCAGCCAGCCGCTCTCTGGACCCTCCACGATGCCGAAAACGATCGATACCAACATAACGATAGAGAGCACCGCGCCGACATAGTCGAGTGAGTGGCGCTCGAGTTCGGCGGAGTTGGGTACGACAGCAATGATCGCCGCGAGGGCGAGGGCGACGATCGGTACCGAGATGAAGAAGATGGATCCCCACCAGTACCATTCGAGGAGCAGACCGCTGGCGACCGGACCGATCGCTCCGCCGGCGCCGGCGAACCCGGCCCAAATGGCGATTGCCTTCGCTCGTTCTTCGGGCGGGAAGACGACGGTGATGGTGGAGAGGGTGGCCGGCATGATGAACGCCGCACCGATGCCCATAATGGCCCGGTACACGATGAGCTGGGTCGGTGTGTCGGCGTAGGCCGCAAGTACCGAGGCGACCGCAAAGATCACCATGCCGAGGATCAGCGCGTGCTTGCGCCCGTAGCGATCCCCGAGAGCGCCGCACAGGAGCAGAAACCCGGCAAAGACGAGGGCGTAGGAGTCGAGGATCCACAGCTGTTCGGTGCTCGAAGGCTGGAGTTCGCGAACGATGGTGGGGATCGCCACATTGAGCGAACTCACGGCCGACACGATGAGCACGAGCGACATGCACATGATGACGAGGATCACGCTGCGTCGAGGATGACCCGTGTTTAGATCGAACATCTGGTCAGACGAGTTGCCGGTCATGTTGGGCAGCGTACGTCAGAGCCTTCGGCCCTCTATTGATGTGACGCTACGTCAGTGGCGGAGAGAGGGGGATTCGAACCCCCGGGACCCGTAAAGGCCCAACGGTTTTCAAGACCGACGCAATCGTCCACTCTGCCATCTCTCCGGGAACGAGGTTAGAGGATCCGCTGGCGGACCCACACCGGAGAGGACTATTCGACGGCGACTTCGATGCGGTCCTGATGCCAGTCATAGGCGGCGGTGAGGGCCTTGTCGGCGCAGTTGATCAGGGCGTCCACGTCGAATGCGTGAGTGGGGTAGCAGGCAACGCCTGCCCAAAAGGTGAGGTTGGGGTGATCCTGGGCGATGAGGCGGCGAACGCGTTCCAAGGTCCAGATCGCACCGTTTTCGGGGGTGTCCTCGAGAACGACACCGAAACGGCCGTTGGCGAGGCGGGTGGCCGTGTCGCAGTCTCGTAGGGCTTCGCGCAAGGCATCGGCTGTGATCGTCGGGTCGGCGTTGGCGCGATCTTTGCCTTCACGGCCGTCAACTACCTGCACCAGTGCAACCGCGACCGGACGGAGGTGGCGGCGTGCGGCGGCGATTCGAGAATCAAGGGCCACGAGGAAGTATTCGTGGTTGAACAGCCCCGTTTCGGGATCGGTGATAGCGCCTTCGCCGGACGTGTTGATCATGACCGGTGGGGCACCGGCGTCGCCAGCGCGCTGCTCGGTCGCAAAGAGTTGTTCGCTCAGTGACTTCACTGTGTTTTCGGCCGCCATGCGATTCTGGACCTGGGAGGCAACGGCTCTCTCGAGCTGATGAATTTGCTCGGTCATCGCCGTGACCTGGTTATCGAGCTCATCGGATGTCTTGGTATTTCGTTGGCTGAGCACTGCGCTCGCTGCAGCTGTACATACAGCAAAAATACCCAGTTTCCGGCGGCTGCCAAGGGCGGCGACAAGCCCGGCTACGAGGCTGCAAGCTGCGAGGCCGGTAACGAGGTCAACGCGCTGCTTGGTCATCGGCCCTCCATCGGTCGAAACAATCGGGGAATCAAGCCCTCGGCGAGATCGGAATCGTAAATCTTTCGCCAGAGAAGAGTGCGGACGGTGGGACGGCGAACAGGCTGGGTAAACGTCGGATGTAGTCAGGTCGGCCAATCTCGCTCACCCCGAGAGTGGAGAGGTGGTCAGTCCGCCATTGAACATCAACCAGTCGACGGTCACCGTGTTCATCGCTCAGGCCCGCAACGAGGGCAGCGACGGCTGCCTTGGATGCGTCAGTTACTCGCCGGAATTTGGACTCTGCGGCAAATAATCCGCCGATGGCCAGCCCGTAGAGGCCGCCCACGAGCTCTCCATCGAGCCATGTCTCGATGCTGTGCGCCCAACCCAGGTCATGGAGTTCTCGGTAGGCCGATCGAATCCGTTGGTCAATCCACCCGTGAGGCCGGTTCGTATCAGCGCACCCCGCGACGACGTCATCGAACGCCGTATCGACCCGGAACTCAAACCGTCGCATCGAGCGTCGCAATGATCGGCTGATGTGGAAATCCCGAAGATAAAGCACACCTCGCGGGTCAGGCGACCACCAGCCAAGTTCTCCCTCCGCCTCGACTGGTATCGGGAAGATGCCTCGCCGATACGCGGCCAGTATCGTGCCGGGTTCGCTATCGGCTCCGATGGCGACGAGGCCGTGGCTGTCTGCGACATCAACGGGTGGGAACTGCCATGGTGTCGACGGAGGTTCGATCGGCACCAACACAGCCTAGGTTCTCGGCCCAGTAGGTTGCCCGGATGGCCCGATGCCTTCCGATGGAACTTTCTGCTGCGCTCGCTGAGCGACGCCGCACGATTGCGGCGACGGCGACGGGTCGCGTGCTGGATCTTGGTGGCTGGCATGACCATCTCGGGGAGTACGCCGAACCGCCGACGGTGCTTGGTGGTCTCGACGAGCTTGGTGGTCTCGACGAGCTTGGTGGTCTCGACGAGCTTGGTGAACTGGATGGAACGTTCGACACGATCGTCTCGCTGATACGGACCCCGCTCGTGCAAGATATGGGCGCATTCATTGGGCGCCTGGTTGATCACCTGGCTCCGGACGGGGTCGTTGCGTTCCTTGAGCCCACGGTGAGGCCCGGCCGCGCCGGTGACCTCCTCCGGTTGGGGGCTCGGGGACAACGTCGATTTGGTGGGCTTCATCTCGATCGCGACATCCCCACCGAGTTCCGAGAGCGACAGCTCTTCGTCACCGACCTTCATCGATTCGAAGTGGCATCGGTGGCAGCTCCCTTTCGACCGTTCGTTGATGGACGGGCGCGGCGAAATCGCCACAGCTCGAACTAAGGATCAGCCGACTTCGATGGTGACGTTGTTGACTGTGACCGTCCGTGACGGCGCGCCACCGAGTGCACCGCCCGGTTCGTGCAGGCCGATCACGCTCTGAAGTACGCCAAGGCCGGCTTCGTCGGTTTCACCGAAGACCACATAGACGCCCTGGCCATCGAGGAGCGCGGCCCTTGTTCCTGTGGTGAAGAAGAACTGGGCGCTCGATGAGTTCGGAGCCCCTGTGCGAGCCATGACCAACTGGCCTGGCACGTAGCGATATGGCCCGGTCATCTTGCCTGTCTCCGGATTGAGATCGAACTCGGGTTCATCCTGGATCGTGTAGCCGGGTCCGGGATCCGATGGTGATTCGGTGTGAGGTCCGCCGCCCTGGATGATGTCGATGCTCGGGTCCGTGCGGAAGAAGGTGGTGCCGTCGTAGTAGCCCCAGCGAGCAAGTGTGACGAAGTTGTTGACCGTGAGCGGTGTCTCCGCTGTGTGCAACTCGACCCGAATCTCGCCCTCGGATGTGTCGAATACTGCGACGTGGGTTTCGTTTGGGTTGATGCACATCGGCTGCGACTCGGCGAAGTCGATCGTGTGTGGCGATGACCCATCTTCGGCGGGGCAGCCCTCAGAAATCGGACGCTCAGTTGTGTCAGTTGTGTCGGCGGTGTCGGCCAGATCAGTTGCTGTGTCGTCGTTCGAGGTCTCCTCGACCGCGTCACCGGCCCCGCGCGTCTCGGTCTCGTCATCGCCGGAGAGCGCGACGAAAGCCACGACCACGACCAGGATGATGCCTAGGGCACCGTAGAGGGTCAACTGCCGTTGCCGGGCGGTCTTCGCCGCCGTCTCGGCGGTCACCAGGCGACTTTGGTCGCGGTTGCTCGTTTGTCGTTGACGCTTGTTGTTTGCCACGAAGTAAAAAGGTAGCGCCGATCAGCCCGTTGTCTCGGTCACCGTGACGTCTCCGACCCGAAGCTCCACTATGGATGCGCTGGTATCGAGGGCGATAGCTGTCTCAAGATCGGCGACCCTTCCGATGATTGGATGGACCGGATCCTCGGCGAGTCGGTCCGCTGCGTCTTGGGTGCTGACGATGGCCAATTGGCCCTCGATTGCCCCACCGATCTTGGTGAACATGATGACAGAGCCGATGGGGTAGGTTCCGTCCCCGGGTGCCTCTGCCGGGTCGGCGAATTCGACGAAGCCGGCTGAGCCGAGTGATCCGATCAGGGTGAGCCCGGAGATGAACGAGATGGCGTTGGCGCTGTCGTAGACGCCATAGCGGGCGAAGATGACTGCGAGGTTTGTGGCGGCTGGTGCGCCGGCAGTGTCGAGATTGATCACGATCTCGCCCTCGCTCGTCTCGAGGATCATCGAGTAGTTGACCGATGGATCGATACAGAACTGTGGGGCCTGCTCGAAGTTTGTGGTGCGTTGTGCGGTGCCGTCAGTGGCGGGACACGGCGTCGGCCCCGAGATGGAGGCGCCGGCAAACTCCGGGTCGACGAGAGTCGGAGGCTCAGTGGTTGTCGGGAGGGTGCCAATCTCGGCTTCGGTTCCGCTGCCATCGAGCAGCAGTCCAGCCGTCAACGGCGCAATAAGCGCGAGCGCGAGAAACCCCACGATCGCGCCCACCATGAGCTGTCGTTGTCGCTGCTTACGACTTCGGCGCCGAGTAGTGGCGCGTGCATGGCGCTCCTGCTCTTTGGCGATGGTTACGCGCCGCTTTGTTCGCTCTTGCTTCGAGACCACCGGTTCCCTTTCGGCTCACCGCGACGCTACCGGCACGACAGGTCTAATCTGGGACCACTCAACATGAAGACTGGTTTCGCCGACTGGCGTAGGGCAGACATGTCTCTTCCTGATCACGTCACCGGTGTCCGTCCCTCCGAAGAACAGCTTCGTCGCGTTGTCGAACAGCACGCCGAGGCCGTTTATCGGGTCGCGATTACGGTCGTGCACGATGCCTCGCTTGCCGAAGACGTTGTGCAGGAGACGATGCTGAAGGCGTGGCGTCATTCGCCGGTTCCTCCGAATACGGCGATCCCGAAAGCATGGTTGCTGAAGGTCGCCCGTAATACGGCGATCTCTCTGCTGCGCACCCGGCGCGAGGACTTCCGCGGTCCGGACACGTTGCCAGAACGCGCCGCCGGCCCGGAGGTCGCTCGCATCGTTGAAGACCGGGTCAAACTCGAGGAGCTTTGGGAACTCATGCAGCATCTCAACGAAGATGCTCGCGTCCTCATCGTTCTCAAGGAAGTGGACGGTCTGTCCTATGACGAGATCGCATTGACCCTCGACCTTCCGCTCTCCACTGTGAAGACCCGTCTCTATCGGGCCCGCAAAGCTCTGAAAGACGCACTCAAGGATTGGAACTGAATCACTCATGAATCGACATCCATCACCACGGCGACTGCAGCGCTGGCTCGACACCGGGGAGACCCGGCGCGTCGATCGACATGTCACCGAGTGTGATTTGTGTCAGTCGAGCCTCGATTCCCTGACGGAACTCGACCAAAGGGTGGTGGCTGATCTGCAGACGGTCATCACGGCGCCAGCCGATCTCCAGGACCGCACCAATGTTGGCGTGGATGTTCGACTGCGATCCGAGGCCGCCGCCGGGGTGTTCACCGACCTGTTTTTGGTTGCCTGGGACGTGGCACACACGATCCTTGATCCGATCACTGATAGTTATATGGCTCAGCCTGAGCCCACCGATACCGACGGGAGCATTCGATGATTGATCCTTGGATATTTGCGACCGGTTCCATTGTTGTCGGCTTGTTGTCGGGTGTGGTTGGTGCTGCGCTTATTCGGCGCATCATTCTGATCGACCGCGATGGCCAGCCTGAAGCACACGATGCCGCTCGGGCGAGTGCGATGTTCCTCTTCTTGTTCTTCACCGCAGTGGGGGTGATCGTCGCCATTGGGTTCACCAATCCTGAGACGCTCGAGCCAATCCCTGCGGAGATCCTGCGGGAGTCCCCTCGGGTGCTTGCCGCCGGCCTCATCCTGATTGCTGCTCGCGCCATTGCCTTCGCCGTCGGTGGAATGGTGAATGGTTCGTTCGAAGGTTCCGGGGCTCGCATGCGAGCCCAGATCGCCAGCCTTAGCCGCATGCTCGTGTACTCGGTGGCGATCGTGTTGGCGCTCAGCCAACTGGGTGTTGAGACCACCATCCTTTCGATCATTGTCGCTGGCTTCGTTTTTGCTGGAGCTCTGGCGTTTGCACTGCTGGTTGGTCTGGGCGGCCGTGAACTTGGCGGCGAACTCGCCGCCGGGCGCTACCTCCATCGCCTGGTAGATATTGGGGATGAGATCGAAGTGGGGAGCACCGCAGGTCGGATTGTGGCTATGCATCCGGCCTCGGTTGAACTGGTGCTCGAGGACGGCTCCTCTGTCCATCTTGCCAACTCGCTCCTTACCAAAGGTGAGATGCGGGTTCGTCCTTCGTGACGGACCCTCGGCCGAGGTTTCCCGGCCAGAGAGCCCAACGTGACGAAATCTCAACAAACTTCGCGACTCGGGACCTTCTCGTGCGTTATAGGAGTAACGCCACGCAATTCCGGCAATTCCGGCGGTGCCCCCCAGGGGCATAGTTCGTTAATCGGACTGGACTCCCGATCGGACATGAATGAATCAGGCCGCCTTCCAAGGCGGCCTGATTCGCGTTGGAGGATCTGCTTGGCTAGTGGGATGCCGAGAGCGTTTGTTGCCGCAATTGTGGTCGTTGTGGTTGCCTCCGCATGTTCGGTACAGGACGGGTCCGGAGATGGTCCGCCTGATCGTTCGCCCACTTCAGCACCTGCGACGTCGTCGATCGTGTCGGTAGAGGTATTGCCTGAGCCCGAATCGGTTGGGTTGCTCACAATTGACGACAGATCGTTTGACCTTGTGGCGGATTGCTTCGCTCCGGGAGCCGGCGAGGTTTTGGTGCTCGCGGTCGGCGAAGATGTAGAGGTCTATGTCGAAGCCTTTCTGGAGTCGCCGTACCTTGCGATTCAGATAGATGGCTGGCTCCTTGAACCCTCGATTGACCGGCCCCTTGAAATCTCGATCGAAGGGGGCATCGTCCGTGCCGGTGAGGTCCTACTGGTAGGAGACCTCGACCTCGAGTCCGAGGAGTCCACTGCGGCAGGCATCGGCACGCTGGTTGTCGAATGTCGGACCTATTTGGACGAACTGCCTGAGTCGTTCCGGCGCTAGATTCAGTGAATGGACGTCTTCAGCAAGCCCGAAGTGAACATCCCGGACTCGGCAGCACCGGCAGAACTCGTGATCGACGATCTCTTGGTCGGCGATGGGGCCGAAGCCATGGCCGGTCAGGGGGTCACGGTCGACTATGTCGGCGTCTCATGGTCGACGGGCGCGGAGTTTGATGCGTCATGGAACCGCGGCGACACCTTTGCCTTTGGTCTTGGTACTGGCCAGGTCATCTCGGGCTGGGACCAGGGAGTGCAGGGTATGAAGGTCGGCGGCCGGCGTCGCCTCACCATCCCACCGCACATGGGATACGGGGCTCAAGGCGCCGGTGGTGTGATCGCCCCGAACGAGACACTCGTCTTCGTGGTCGATCTTCGTTCGATCGGCTAGACGGCCTTACGCCTTGGCGCAGGGCGACTTGTCGAGCACCAAGGGGATCCGCCCGCTGCGGAAGGTTTCAACAACCCCGTCGCGAATCGTGAAGATCACGCGGAACTCGGCGTCGTCCTCGTCTTGCGGCACAAAGATCAGATCGACGCTGCTGTCGTCGTTGATTGCGCGTTCGATCTGGTCACCGAATAACTCGATGATGCGGTCCTCGGCGGTGCCGATACCAACGCCGGAGCGTGTGGTGATTGGGCCGTCGCTGATGTCGACGCGTTCGATGGTGCCGGCGTGGACAACGAAGCTGATGCCGTCGGGGGCATCAGCCGGGGTGACCCGATAGCAGCCCGATACGGGCGCGCACGGAATCATCGACGTGCCGGCTGCGGCTTCAGCTTGCTTAACGGTCATACCAAAGTTGACGGTGTCGAGGCCGACGGTGGTGATCGACGATGCGGGCCCAAGCGTTGGGATGATGATCTCCTCGTCCTCGTCGGGGAGATCTGCGTCGCCGTCGGCAGGATCGGGGGCCTCGCTGGTGGTGGTGTCGGTGGTTTCGTCAGTCTCAGCGTCGGCGACGGTGCAGTTGACCGGGATGGTCGTGGTTGTCGTGCTGGTGGTGGTCGATGTGCTTGATGTGCTGGTCGACGATGTGGTGGAGATGGTTTCCTCGGCGGTGACATCGTCACCGCCATCGTCTCCGGTCCAGTTCAGAACGAAGATGGCGGCACCAAGGATGGCGCTGAAAGCGATGAGTACGGCGATGATCTGACGAGGCTGCACCCCTTGATGGTAGAACGCGAACAGCGTCGTGTTGGCGCGGCCTCCATTTACGTCCGAGTTCCTCGATACGTGGAAGGTGACCGGATTGTCTGTTCGACTGCTCTGGGTGCAGCGGTGGTAGCGGTCGGGGTGACCCTCGAACTGGAGAGGGCGAAGGTCGTGGTTATGGGGTTAGTGGCCGATCGAAATCGTGCGTGACAACGGACGCATACCCCACTGGGCCATCACCGATGTCGCCTTTGGCTCCGCGTACAACTCGGCGATACCGGCCATGTACGCATCGAGAGAGTCGGTGTAGAAGAGCGCAGCCCAACTGCCGGTCAACTCGCCGGCGGCAACCCAGCGGATCATGCGCATGCCATTGGAGCCTGCGCCAATCATGATCGACGACACGGTGTCGTAAAACTCTTCGGATTGGCTTCGGTCGAAATTCTCAAGGGATGAGGAGAAGGCCACCGTGTAGGTGCCGCTCGGATTGCCGCGCTCAGCCTCGACCACACCGGCCATCCGGCCAACAGGCTGGACCGGTGTTGCGGCGAGAGTCGCGATCACTTCAGGGTCGGCGTAGAACTCGTCGAGTGCGGTAAAGCCGCGATCGATCGACGACCAGCGAGAACCCATGGTGAACACCCCCATCTGAGGGCCAGCTGCGATTGATTCTTGGGCGACGACATACTGTGCGCCGAGCGCCTCCAGCTTCGGTCGGATCATCTCAGGGATCGAGGTACGAAACGCTGCCGGGTCAGAGGGGATCAGTTGGGTGGCGATGACGTATGACATGCAGGTTCGGGGTGCTTTCGTATTCGAATCTTCTCTAGACGATCTAGAGAAGGGCGTTCGGATGAGGCGCTTCAAAGTTTTCTGTGAGTCCCCGCATCGATAGCCGCTTCATAACGACATTAGCTGGCGTACTGCTCCGGCGCATTTCCGGCGGCGAGAGCGCTCCAGAGGCTCGTCCGTGACTTGGTAGGGGACAAAACCCAAGTTCAGGGCTAGTAGGCCGCCCGGGGCTCGAACCCGGCACCTTGAGATTAAAAGTCTCCTGCTCTACCCGATGAGCTAGCGGCCCTAGATGGATGAGGTTAGGCGCTACCAGTCTGGAACGGCACCCAAAAACTCCAGGGCAGCGTCGATGAAGCCGAACTGTTTGGGGAGCCCGAAGTGGTCAACACCGGGGAGAACCACCGTCTTTACGCTGGGAAGGAGTTCGGCGAGTGGCTCGGGGCGACCCACGAAGTCTTCGTCACCGATCACAATCAGGCAGTCGGCTTGCACCGTGGCGAGCGTTTCGGGGGTGAAGATCCTCGGGCCAGTCCGACGCGATCGATACTCCGAGAGAGCAGCGAGGGCCACAGGATCGTTACCGGGCTGGTTGAACATGCCTTGGAACCGGTAGCCGACATCATCGAGACCGGTGTCCTCGTCAACATCTCCCTCGTTTGGTCGGCGGCCACCACCGATCACATTTTCACCGACACCAGCAAGCACGAGCTTGCGGACGAGCGTCGGGTAACGAATGGCGATCTCGAGTGCCGTCATGGCGCCCATCGAGTAGCCGCATATATCGAGCTGGCGTTGAAAGCCGAGTTTTGACTCACCGTTCGGGTCGACGGGCAGATCAGCGATCACGTTGTCGACGAGCGCGGCATACGCATCCGGGTCGTGGGGCTTGGCTGCGTCACCGTGGCCGAGCAGGTCGATGCCCACCGCTCGCCGTCCGCCTTCCTTGACGAGGTCGAACCAGCCGGGTTCTTTCCATGTGCGTTGGGTGTTGGTGGCGAACCCGTGAAGGAAGACGATCGGAATTGCTGCGTCGAGTGAGGCCATCGGTTGAAGTTAGGCCCGAGCGAGAATCGATGCCATCTGGGCGCGTACCTCGGCCTCGATGATGGCGTCGTCCCGGTCGCCGAGTTGGATCGGAGTGCCGGCCCCGAGGGTGACCCTTGGTCGACGAAATGGCAGCAGTCGCGGCAACTTTGAACGGCTGCCCCACACCTCGTCGGCGTTGATCAGAGCGACGGGGAGGATCTGAGCATCTGCTCTTCGTGCGATCTCGATGAAACCGGGGCGAAACGGCCCCATCCCATCAGGCTCGCGCTGGTGGCGTGGGGTGACCCGTCCCTCGGGCATGATGGCCACCGGTCGACCCGAGGCGAGGGTGTCGAGTGCGATGGCGGTGGCATCGGACCCGCCGCCGCCGGCGGGAATGCAATCTATAGAGCGAAGAAACGCGCCCACCAAGGGGTTGCCGAAATAGCTGTAGCGCACCAGGCAACGGGCCGGGTAGTGCCAGTTCGAGAGCGTCGCTATCGCGTAGAAGACATCCGAGATGCTGCTGTGATTGGCTACCATCACGGTGGGTCGACCACCGAGATCGGGCAGTGGGTCCGAGCCGGGTTTACTCATCCAGCGGGCAAAGAGACGGAAGACCCAACCCGCAACTGCGTAGGCGCCGGGGACCGGTATCGAGTTGGTTGATCGGCCAGCAAATCCCACGCAGGTTGTCTACCCCCTCACCAGTACGGTGCCACCCATGTCCCGCCAGCCCCGTGTCTATACAACGCGGGTTCTCGGGCTTTTTCTGGCGACAGTCGGTTATTTCTCGGTCGCAGGTCTTTCGTTCCCGGTTCTGCCGCGATTGGTAGAGCGGGAGTTCGATGGCTCGAAGGCCGACATTGGTCTGGTCTTTGGGCTGCTGGCTGTCGGCATGTTGTTCGCTCGCCCGTTGGCGGGGGTGATGTCCGATCGGTATGGCCGCCGCCCACTGATGATCGTGGGTTCCCTGATCGTCGCGGTAGCTCAGATTGGGCACATCTTGGCTGCTGAGACCGGCCACCTGTGGGTCCTGTTCGTGGTGCGTGTTCTCACCGGGGCCGGATCGTCGGCGATGTATCTCGCCCTTGCCACGACCGCTACTGAGTTGCCATCGGCGGAGCATCGAGACCGTGTGTTCGCAGCATTTTCGACGATGGTGCTGGTCGGGTTTGCTATCGGCCAAACATCGGGCGAATGGGTCATGCAGGAGTGGGGGTTCCAGCCGACGTATCTGATGGCGGCCGGGTTTGCCCTGCTCACCACGATGGTGTCCGTCGCCTTGCCCGAGACACGACCTGACAATGTCGTTCCCGCCGCGAGGATGCGTGAGGTTTTCCATCCGGTAGCAGCGCGAGTCGGTCTCGTGAACCTGATGGTCTTCACGGCGTTCATGGGGTTCAACGCCTTCATCGCTGACTATGCCGAAGAGTTCGGCATGAAGGAAGTCCGCTGGCTCCTGCTGCTCTACTCCGGCACGACCATGGCCATGCGTCTGGTACAGGGTCGGGTCATGGCGCGATTGCCACGGCGGACGCTGGCCAGCATCGCCCAGTCGTTCGTGATCGCCGGTGTCTTGATCCTTGCCACCGCCCAAGGCACGGGACAGCTCTACCTCGGCGCATTCGTTTTCGCCCTGGGTCTGGCGTGGAACGTGCCGCTCATGATCTTGATAGCCGTCGATTCGGCAGACGACGCTGATCGTTCGAAGGTCGTCGCCACCGTCACCATGTTCGGCGATATCGCCAATTCGGTCGGCACTCTGGCCCTTGGGTTCGTCGCCGAGAGCTTTGGTTACGCCGGCATGTACTTCGTCGTTGGTGCCCTCGTGTTCGCCGGACTGATCCTGCTGCGTTCGCCATTCCTCAGCGGACTCGCGGGCATGGGTCTCTCTGGTTCTGAACCTGTCGCCCCCGCCGCCAGCCGCACCTGACGCACGCAGGAGCCTGTCCCCAGTGTGCCCGGCGTGGGTCAGCCGACCAGCGTGTTGGTCCAGGCGATAGCCGGGCGGCAGGGCTGGCTGCGCTGGGCGCCACAGACCGGAAGCTCCTCGGCGATGTCGGCCGGCGCCGGCAACAGTGGCAGTGCGAGGATGGAGTCGGTGTCGCCGCCCAGGTTGACGTAAATGTTGGTGCCGTCGTAGGGGAGCACGTCGAACGCCCACAGGTTGCGGTTGCCGCCGGGACTGTCGACCGTGAGTCGAATCTGGGAGCCAGCTCGAAAGACGTGGCCGGCGGGGAGGATTTCCACGACGACTTCGGTGGGTTCACCGGGTGGCAGTGTGACGGTGTCAGCTTCGGCGTGGGTGTAGATCATGTCAGGGTCGTCGTCGGGCCCGACGAGTTGGCGGTGCGATGCTCGGATCCATCCAGACTGGACGTACATCTCTTGGCCATCGGGGCGTATCTCGCTGATTGTTACCTGCAGATCGGCATCGTTTTCGTCAGCAGAGACCCACAAGCGGACCGAACCGCTGCCGATGAGCAGATAGTCGCGGCTCAGCGGTGCAGTGTCATAGACGAGGGCGTTGCCGGGATCGAGTGGCGCCCACACGAGATTGTCGAACTCGTTGGCATCGTCCTCGCCGTCGCCGGTCTTGGTCAGTTCTTGTGATCGATCGACGTCGACCACGAAGGACTCGACGGATGATTCTGGCGCCGGGGTGACATCGAGACCGCCCCCTGACCCAAGTGACCACGACATCGTCTCTGCCGCCGGCGGTGGCCAGGAGTCGAACATCACTCGGCTGCGCGACTGGGGCGCTCCGGCGGCGAAATCTGTGGATCCCATTTCCAGCAGAAGGGTGATCATCGGTTCGGACTCGATTGTGGCGCGAGCCTCGTCGAGCGAAGTGAACCGGTCGTCGGGAACGATCACCCCGGTCACCCCGAATGCCTGCTCGTAGAGGATCGATGCCGCCGCTCGGATGAACACGCCCATGGCAGGGGTTTTCTCGGCAACGTAGACATCCATGAACTCAGAGGCCCGCTGGAGGTTTTCGGGGCCGAGTGAGTCTGCGTGGGCACCGTTGTAGAGGTATGCCCGGAACACGTCGGTGCCGGTGAAGTTGTCGAGCATGGTGGCGAAACGGCTGCCGGTCTGCTCGTCCTGCCAGGCGCCGGCGAGCAGCGTCGGCACGGTGATCTGGTCGACGAAGGTGCGCGGTGAGAGATGGTCGCCCACGGCTGGGTCGTAGAACGCATGTGCCAGTGCTTCAGCCGCGAGATCACGGTTCTGACTCCGCAGCAACTGGTTGGCGTCGCACACCTCATCGCCGAACTCTGCTCGTTGGGCCACCCATTTCTGGCCGTAGGCGTCGTTGGCGTCCTGGCGGGAGTCGCCCCACGATTTGGCGAATCCGTTGTTGTAAATGCCGCCGGGATAGATCGTCGAGCGATAGCTGTCCTCGATCACCGAAATCGGGGTGATGGCGGCGAGCGACGGCGGCTGGGTGGCGGCCACATAGAGCTGCGAGATGCCCGAATAGGAGATGCCGACCATGCCGACATGGTTGTGCTCGACCCAATCCTGGCGGGCAATGGCCTCGATCATGTCGTAACCATCGATGGACTGGATCGGCTCGAAATAGTCGAAGGCGCCGCCCGAGCAGCCAGAACCACGCATGTTGACGCCAACGGTGGCATAGCCGAGCGCCCGGTAGATCCCGATTGTCGGTTCCTCCTCGACAGGGCTCGACGGGTCATAGCCGGAATATTCGACCACGGTCGGGAACGGCCCGTCGCCGGAAGCCTCAGGGAACCGCACCATGGCCGACAGCAGCGTGCCGTCGCGCATCTCGATGTAGTTGAGGCCTTCTTCGAGTGTCTGCGCAGCGTAGAAATCGGGGTCGGGATGATCGTCGAGCGTGGGCACGGTGAAGGTGTCGCTCGTTTCGTCGGGGGCGGAGAACGTGGTGACCACGTAGCCGTCTCCAGGTTCGACCAACCGGAAGATCAGGTTGCCGAGCTCGTCGACGACACCGGAGTATGTGTCGGTTCCGTTTGTGAGTTCGGCGTCGATCTCGGGCGTGGCGCCCATGATCGTGACCTGGCCCGCAGAGGCGCGTACGTCGAACGTGGCCGTCATGACCGAGGATTCATCGTCGGAGGAAGCCCCGTCTTCTTGTCCTGCAGTGTCGGTTGAGTCAGTGTCGGTTGAGTCAGTGTCGGTTGAGTCAGTGTCGGTTGAGGTGCCGTCGTCGAGATCCGATGATCCGTCTGGGTCGTCGCTGCATGCAGCGATGAGCAAGGTGACGACGAGCAGGGTTATTGGGAGCAGGCGACGCATTCGAAGATGGTAGGCCGCAGATCTGTCTGCCATAGAATGTGGCCATGGGCATCGCAGTTCCGTTTCCGTCAGTGCAGCCGGTGGGCTACGAGTGGCTCGGCGATGAACCACGGTTCGATCCAGCTCGGCATCTGGCCCTCGAAGCGCCGACCGAGATCGTGATGCTCAGCGATCTCGGCTATGAGGACGCCGAGATCGCCACCAAAGCCACACCGGTAGCGTGCTCATCGCCGTTTCGTGTTCTCTCCGATGAGGGCGCCGAGATCATGCTCACTCTCTCTCGACGCCTGCTTGATTTCGCCAAGCCCGCCGGTGACCGGATTGAGCGAATGACCCGAGGTGGTTGTTATCGGTCACGTTGGCTGCGCGACCTCTGCATCTCGCCCGAGGTCTCCGATCACATGGCGTCGATCTACGGCGTCGACGTTGCGCCCCACGCAATGCCGCTCCACCTCGGTCACATCAACTATCAGCCCACCAACCTCAGCGATGCCGTCGACAAATGGCACCACGACACGCTGCCGCTCGATTTTGTGATGACGGTGACCGATCCGGCCACACTCGACGGCGGCCATTTCGAGTGGTTCCGAGGCACCAAGGACGAGATGGTCGAGATACGCGCACGAGGTGAGGCGATGCCTCGCGAGCGTGTCGTCGCACCGGCGTTTCCTGGACCTGGCTATGCGATAGCTCTGCACGGCAACATGATCGTGCACCGGGGTGCACCGCTGAACGCGTTGGGCGAACGAATCTCGATGGTCAACGGATACGTGGCGATGGATTCGTCGGCGGATGAGCAGAGCCGTTCGCGTGACCTCATTGTGGTCGATGATCCTGAACTGCTCTACACCGAGTGGGCCAAGTACGCGGCCTGGCGTGCCCACGAACGACTTGGCGCCTTGATCGCTGACTTGCCGTTTGGGGCTGGTTCCGAACCGGTGAGCGCCAAGCTTGAGGCGTCCATCGTCGACGTGCAACGCGCCATAATCGACATGCGCGCCGGTGAGGTCGGAGTCGAGCACTACGAATAACCGGGCGTACGCAGACATCCGTACCCTGCTCAGATGACACGGGTTCCCGGTGTGCGGATGTTCAGCGTTTTGTCGGCCACCCTGGCGGCGGGCTATGGCGTGCTGTTCACCGTTGTTGGCGATTTCCGCGATGAGTACGGGATAAGTGAGTCTTCGATCGGGCTTGTGATCGGAGGCGGGTTTCTTGCGGGTTTCGTGTCTCAGATTCTCTTTGCCCCCTTGGCGGATCGAGGCCACGCCAGGGTCACCATTGCGTTGGGGGCGGTGGCATCGGTGGCGGGTCTGCTGATGATGGGATTCGGCGAATCGCTTACACCGATTTTTCTCGGTCGTGCGATTTCGGGACTGGGCGCCGGGGCTGCGAAACCGGCAATCCGGCAGATCATTGTTGTGGCTGACCCGAAGAACCTCGGGCGCAACCTCGGTCGGCTCATGGCCGCCGACGTCTTCGGCTTTGCCCTCGGTCCCGCGGTCGCCGCCGTGCTCGTCGGCCCGGCAGGTCTTGCGGCACCGTTCGTGGTCGTCGCAGTCCTCACCGTCCTCTGTCTTCCGGGCGTGCTCCGGGTGAAGGTGCAGCACAGCAAGGCGATTGTTCGCCAGCGACTCGCCCTGGACCTGTTGCGGTCGCGCGTTGTGGCCGGCGCGGTCGTACTTGGCGCCGCCGTGTACGTCATGATCGGCTCGTTTGATGCGCTGTGGGACGTGGTGCACGAAGACCTTGGAACGGCTACCTGGCTAGCCAACGGAGGTATCACGCTCTTCGCCTTGCCGATCATCGTTTTCGGTTCCACCGGGGGACGACTGGCTCAGCGCCACGGGCCGTTCCGAGTGGGTGCTGCGGGGCTCTCTATCACCGCGGTCTTCATGTTCCTGTACGGCCAGTTGCCGAGCGGTGGATGGATCTTCGCCTTCGCTATGGTCCATGCGCTCGTCGACGGGTTCAGCATCGCGGCGTCCGGTGTTGCGGTTGCGGTTGCGGTTCCTGAAGACCGCCAGGCCGGCGCGCAGGGGCTGCTTGGTGCGGCGCAGGCCCTTGGCGGCGGGTTCGCGGCGATCGTTATCGGCGTGGTTTACGAGGGTTACGGCCGCGCTGTCGCGTACGCAACCGGCTCAGCGATGATGTTTGTCCTCATCGTCATCGCCGTTTGGCTTGGGCTTCCCTACATCCGTACCCATCAGCATCACGCTGAATGTGTGGACCGTACCCATCGCGAATGACGAGATGATGGCGCCTAGAAACGGCCCGCGGTGAGAGGTTCCGTGTGAGCCCAGAGGTCGGCGGGCTAGGTGTGCATTCGCGGCGGGGTCTGAACTCTGCTTTGCTGGTCAGCGTGCGACTCCTCGATAAGACTTCCCTCATTACCGGTGCAGCGTCAGGAATTGGCCGCGAAACGGCACTGCTGTTCGCCGCAGAAGGAGCCAGCGTGGCCGTGGTCGATCGTGACCGCGAAGGCGCCGAACGTGTGTGTGCCGAGATTGAAGCCGGGGGCGGTGTGGCAATTGCCGTGCGCGCCGATGTCTCGGTGGCGGCTGACGCGGAGGCAATGGTGGCCGCGGCTGAGTCCGCGTTCGGGCGCCTCGATGTGTTGTTCAACAACGCGGGGATCATGCATCCTGACGATGGTGACGCGGAGCAGACCGATGAATCGGTCTGGAACCAGACAATCGACATCAATTTGAAGGGAGTGTGGCTGGGGTGCCGCTATGGGATTCCAGCACTGCGCCGGGCCGGAGGAGGCTCCGTCATCAACACGGCCAGCTTCGTGGCGATCATGGGTGCTGCCACACCTCAAATTGCGTACACCGCGTCGAAGGGCGGGGTGTTGGCGATGAGTCGTGAGCTGGCCGTGGTTCACGCCCGAGAGAACATTCGGGTCAATGCGCTGTGTCCGGGGCCTCTCCATACCGAGCTGCTGATGAGTTATCTCGACACCGAGGAGAAGAAGGAGCGTCGGCTCCGACATATCCCGATGGGCCGATTCGGTTACGCCGCTGAGCAAGCCAAAGCTGCATTGTGGCTCGCATCGGATGATTCCTCGTTCACCACCGGCACGGAGTTCGTGGTCGACGGCGGGATCACCGCGGCCTATGTGACACCCGAGTGATGCAGCCGCTCATTGGTCTGACAGGGAGAAGAAAGCCCGGTTCTGAGATCGGCGGACTTCCGGGCGTTCTCAGCACCATCGACGTCGACGTCTTCTTTGGTCACTACACCCGTGCCGTCGTGGCTGCCGGCGGTCTCCCAGTATTCGTGAGCGCCGACACCCCGCTCGATGTGGTGGAGCGTTTGGATGGTCTGGTTCTTTCAGGTGGCGCCGATTTGCATCCTGACGCCTATGGCGGGGAGGTGACCTCGGATCTCACGGCCCTTGAGCCGGATCGAGATGCCTTCGAGTTCGGCTTGCTCGATGCCGCCCGAGATGTGGCCTTGCCGATTCTCGGTATCTGCCGCGGCTTTCAGCTCTTGAACGTGCGAGCTGGTGGGACGATGAACGCCCACGTTCCCGAACACGGCCGACACGATCTGCCGGTCGACCATTTGCTCCACGACGTCGAGTTCGTGCCAGGATCGACGTTGGCCGAGCTCTACGGCGAACGGACGTCGGTCAACAGTCTTCATCATCAGACCATCGCCGCGGTGGGCGCCGGGGTCATTGCCTGTGGCCACAGTGTCGGCGATGTCGAACCCGCGATTGAAGCAATCGAATTCGCCGGCGAGGCGACGATTGGCGTGCAGTGGCACCCCGAGATGTTGCGCGGCCCTGATCCGGTCCATGCCTGGCTCATTGGTAGCGCCACCGAGCGCGCTCTGCGCCGTTGAGGAGCTAGATCCGCCAACGGACGGATCGCTAGTCGGCTGTTTCGGCTTGGACGAGGGTGGCGTAGAGGTCTTCGTAGACGCCGCCGGCGTGGCGGAGTTCGTCGTGGGTGCCTTGTTCGACGATGCGGCCCTCGTCGAGCACGACGATGACGTCGGCATCGGTAATGGTCGACAAGCGGTGGGCGATGACGAGCGAGGTGCGGCCTTGCAAGGCATGGGCGAGAGCCTCTTGCACATGGGCTTCGTTCTCGGTGTCGAGATGCGATGTGGCCTCGTCGAGCACCACGATCGCGGGGTTCTTGAGCAGCATGCGAGCGATGGCCAGACGCTGCTTCTCGCCGCCGGACAGACGGTATCCACGCTCGCCGACGACGGTGTCGTACCCCTCGGGAAGGGCGGCGATCACGTCGTGAATGCGAGCGGCTTTGCAGGCGACGATGAGGTCTTGAGCGGATGCGTCAGGACGGGCGTAGCGCAGGTTGTCGCCAACCGAATCGTGGAACAGGTGCGGGTCCTGGCTGACGACGCCGATCGCCTGGCGCAGCGAGTCTTGGGTGACTGAGCGAACGTCGTGACCGTCGATCTCGATACTGCCGGAGGTGACGTCGTAGAGACGCGGAACCAGAGACGTGAGTGTGGTCTTGCCCGCCCCGGACGGGCCAACAACGGCAATCATCTGCCCAGCTTCGACGGACAGGTTGATGTCGCGGAGGACATCGCTCGCAGAGCCGGTTTGCTCGCCGCCGCCGAGCGATTCGGGCGTGCCGGGGGCGGGGTCGGGGTAGCGGAAGGTGACGTTGTTGAACCGTAACGTGCCGGTGGTGGCGGTGAGTTCGGTGGCGTCGTCAGCGTCTTCGATTGCGTTCGGCGAATCAAGCACCTCGAACACCCGCTCGAACGAGACGAACGCCGTCATGATGTCGACGCGAGCATTCGAGAGCGATGTGAGCGGCATGTAGATACGCACGGTGTAAAGGCCAAGGGCGACGAGGGTGCCTGGGGTGATGCTGCCGTCGATCACCTGATGGCCGCCCCACCAGTAGACGAGGGCAGTGCCGATGGCGCCGACGAGCGTGAGCGCCATGAGGAAGATACGGCTGTACATGGCAGAGCGGATTCCGATGTCACGGACCCGTCCGGCCCGGTTGGAGAAATCGCTGGCCTCGGTGTTGTGACGACCGAACAGTTTCACGAGCAGCGCACCAGAGACGTTGAATCGCTCGGTCATCGTGTTGTTCATTGACGCGTTGACGTTCATGCCCTCGCGGGTGATCTCTTGGAGCCCGGCGCCGACGCGGCGGGCAGGAAGAACGAAGATTGGCAGGATCACAATGGCGAGCAGGGTGAGCTTCCACTCGAGCAGCAGCATTGTGATGAGCGTGGCGCCGAGGGTGATGACGTTGCCGACAACGGTGCCAAGGGTGCCGGTGAAAGCTCGTTGCGCACCGATCACATCATTGTTCAGCCGAGAGATCAGCGTGCCGGTTTGGGTGCGGGTGAAGAAGGCGAGCGGCATGCGTTGCACGTGATCAAACAGGCGGACGCGTAGGTCGAAGATGAGGCCCTCACCGATCCGGCTGGAGAGGTAGCGTTCGACCAAGCCGAGGCCGGCTTCGCCGATCGCGGCGGCGACCATGATGATGAAGAGCTTGTTGAGATAGCCGCCGTTGCCTTCACCGATGATGGCCACATCGAACACCTCGCGGATGAGCAGCGGGGGCAATAGGCCGAGGAACGTAGCGGCGACCGTTGCTGCCACGAAACCGATGATTGATGAGCGGTACGGCGTGGCGAACGCGGCGACGCGGCGCCGCGTTTCGGCGTTGATCTGCTTGCCCTTGAGACCGCTGCGATCGGCGGTCATTGAGTGCATGATCTGGAACGGGCTGGTCATCGTGTTTGAGCCTATGGCGTGTCGCTCGTCCCACAGTGCTGAGTCAGCCATGACACCAGGCCTGAGATCGGGGACCTCGCCCCCGCGCCGATAACGTGTAGTGGTGGAACGTTCGACATCCGCCCTCCATACGGATCATTACGAACTCACAATGGTCGCGTCTGCGCTGAAGTCGGGCATCGCCCATCACCGCGCCGTGTTTGAGGTGTTCGCCCGCCGGCTTCCGGCTGGTCGTGCTTATGGCGTAATGGCCGGAATCGAACGGGTGCTCGACGCGTTGAGCCGGTTCCGATTCGATGCCGCCACCGTCGACCACCTTGTCGCCGCCGGTGTGGTGCAAGAGGGTGAGATGACCGATTGGCTGGCCGCCTACCGGTTCAGCGGCGACATCACCGGCTACGCCGAGGGCGAACTGTTCTTCCCGTACAGCCCGGTCATCACCGTCACCGGCACGTTCGCCGAGTGCGTGGTGCTCGAGACGGTGATCCTGTCGGTACTCAACCACGATTGTGCGGTTGCTTCGGCGGCCGCACGCATGGCTGATGCCGCGGGCGGGCGACTCCTCATTGAGGGTGGCTCGCGCCGCACCGATCCGGAGTCAGCCGTCGCGGCGGCGCGGGCCGGGTTTGTCGGTGGCTTCGACACCACCTCCAACCTCGAGGCCGGACGCCGCCATGGCATCCCCACCGGTGGCACAACGGCCCATGCATTCGTCCTCGCTCATGAGACCGAAGAGGGTGCCTTCGCCGCCCAACGTGACACGCTCGGCATCGGCTCCACTTATCTGGTCGACACCTTTGAGGTGATGGAAGGCGTTCGCCGCGCCGTCGCCGTCGTCGGCTCCGACATCGGCGCCGTGCGCATCGATTCGGGTGACCTGCTCGGCGACTCCATTGCCGCTCGCGAGCTACTCGACGATCTTGGCGCGACTGGCTGTCGGATTGTTGTGTCGAGTGATCTCGATGAGTTCAGCGTGGCTGAGCTTCAAGCCGCCAACGCACCGATCGACGCGTATCTCGTTGGCACCAGCCTCGTCACCGGTTCGGGACATCCGACTGCGTCGATGGTCTACAAGCTGGTCGCTATCGCTCCGGACGCCGAACCGTCTAGCAAGCTTCGGGCTGTTGGCAAGTTGTCGCCGGGCAAGAGGACGATCGGTGGCCGCAAAGATGTGCACCGCACGGTCGATCGTGAGGGTCGGTTCACCGGCGAGGTCCTGTCGGTCCTTCCCGTCGAACTCCCCGATGATTCGATGGCTCCCCAGGTGGCACTGGTTCGCGACGGCGAGATCGTCGCCGATCTCACAAGCCCCGCCGAGGCCCGCGCCCGGTGCGGCGAGCGGCGTAGCCGTTTGCACGACATCGATCGCACACCGTGGCCCTCACACGCACCCGCTATTCCCACGATCTGGGAAGGTGTCGAAGAACCACTGTCGGTCCCCATCGCCCAAGTCGGTGGTGGGGGAGCCTGATCCGAGGAGTACCCACATGACCCGAGCGTTGATTGTCGTCGACGTCCAGAACGATTTCTGTGAAGGGGGTTCGATGGGTGTTGATGGTGGCGCCGCCGTGGCGCAATCGATCACTGATCTTGTTGGGAGCGGACGCGCTGGTTACGACGCTGTTGTCGCCACGAAGGACTGGCACGTTGATCCCGGTGAACACTTCGCCGACCCTGAGGTCGGGGCCAATTTCGTGAACACCTGGCCCGTTCACTGTGTTGCCGACACCGATGGTGCCGGGTTTCACGAAGCGCTCGCTATTGCGGTCGATGAAGTGTTTCTCAAGGGGCGCACAACCGCGAGCTACACCGGATTCGATGGTGGCGCCGCCGCGGACGAATCGGTCCTGCTCGGCGAGTGGCTGGCTGCGCGTGACGTGACGGAGGTCGATGTTGTCGGACTTGCCACCGATCATTGTGTGCGCGCCACCGCCCTTGACGCCCACCGGGCGGGGTTCATCACGCGAGTGTTGCTCGGCCATTGTGCTGGCGTTGCCCCCGACACCACCGAGGCCGCCATCGCTGAGATGTCGGCGGCCGGCATCACGGTCGAGTGACCGACGACAACTTTGACCCCGGTTGGCGACCCGCGATCCGGGCCCTGCCGATGATGGTGTTCCCGTTCGTTGGGATGTCACGGGCGGCGAAGTCTCCTGACTCGTTGATGGTGATGCGGGCGCTGTGGATGCTCTTCGTCGGTGCTATCGCCGTGATGGGAGTCATGGCCGTGCTGGTCTCGTCCGCGGATGGGGTCGAAGGCGCCATGGGTCAGGGTCTCGCGTTGTTGATTGCGGGCGGTTGCAGCGTCTTTGCCCAGTTGTTGGCTGGTCGACTTGTCGCCGACCCTGACCTCAGTGGCGAGACAGCGTTCGTACCGTCGTTTCAGCGATGGTTCTTCGTTCGTGTGGCGGCGGCGGAGATCGCTGCCCTCGTCAGCTTTGTCATGTTCATCGCTAGCGCTGCTGCGCTCGTCTACATCGTTGGCGGGGCAGTTTCGCTTGCCGCGATGTGGGATGCGCGTCCGGGCCGTGTTCGTCTCGGCCGGCTTCAGGCCAGCGCTGATGACGAAGGAACAGGCCTTGAGGTTGTCCGGTCCCTCAAATGCCGGGGCCTCACTCGCTGACTCGGCGAGTTCAGCTTTCGAGATGGCGTAGCAGAGCGTCAAGGGCGACGAAGTAGCTGTGTCGGCCGAAGCCACCGACAACGCCGAGACACACGGCGCTCAATACGGACGTATGGCGAAATTCTTCGCGGGCGTGCACGTTCGACAGGTGCGTTTCGACGACGGGAAGCTCGCTCGCCGCGACCGCGTCGCGCAAGGCAATCGAGTAGTGGGTGAAGGCGCCAGGGTTGAAGATCACGCCATCGGCCCATCCACGGGCATGGTGGAGGGAATCGATGAGTGCCCCCTCGCTGTTGGACTGGGTGTCGCTCAGTTCGACGCCGCGCTGCTCAGCCATCGTGCGAAGATCGGTGAGGATGTCGTCGAGCGTGTCGGTCCCGTAGATCTCCGGCTCGCGTGTGCCGAGCAGATTCAAGTTGGGGCCATTGAGGACCAGGATCTGGAGCGCCATGCTGCCAGCGTAGGCCCCTCGGGAGGGGTCAGCCGTTGATAAGCACGTCGACGGTCATCTCGACATGGCCGAGGTGCTGTGCCAGTTCCTCATAGGCGTGGATCAGTGCGGCACCGACTGTCCATGGCTCTCTGAGTGCGATCTGGACCGTGGGTTCGATGTGGAGAGTGGTTGTGGCGTCGATCGCAGGCCCGAGCGTGCGCAGCGACGCCTTGGTGTCGACGCAGATCTGTACGAGTTCAGCCACCGTGGCGGTGGCGACGAACTCGCTGGCACGGTCGCGGCTGGTCGGGTTGCCGGCGATTACATGGTCACACCAAAATGTGGCGGCCGAGAGGGCATGGATGGTAAGTGCAGCAGCAGAACTCGCTCCCCTGAAGGGTGACCGATTGACGGACTGATCGTCGAGTCGACTCGTCGCGGCGATGAACCCGTCGATGGTTCGGTCCGAGAAGAGAAGGAAGTCGTCGACGCTGATGCGAGCCATGGACGCACGCTAGGCGAGCGGCGTGCAGACGATCTCGACATTGAAGGCCTGTTGCTCGCCCATGGCATGGGTCGTGCCGCCGTGTGGGGTTCCCCACTGATACACGCGGCACTAGTGTCCGCGGCCATGTCGCGTCCCAATGTTCTTCTTGTCATGGCCGATCAACTCGCGCCGCACTTCACCGGCGCCTATGACCATCCGGTCGTGCAGACGCCGGCGATGGATTCGCTTGTGGAACGCGGAGCCAGGTTTGACGCCACCTACTGCCATTCGCCGTTGTGCGCACCGGCCCGGTTCACCATGCTGTCGGGTCAGCCCGTCCACAAGATCGGGGCGTGGGACAACGCGGCCGAGTTTCCGGCTGCGGTCCCGACGCTTGCGCACTATCTGCGCCTGGTCGGCTACCGAACGACACTGTCGGGAAAGATGCACTATGTCGGCCCGGACCAGTTGCACGGGTTCGATGAGCGGCTCACCACCGATATCTACCCGGCCGACTTCGCCTGGACTCCGCGTTGGGATAACGCTGGCGAGCGGATCGGCAAGTGGTACCACGGCATGGACACGCTCCAGGAGGCGGGTCAGGCCGTGGCCACCTACCAGATTGACTACGACGAGGAGGTCGGATACCAGGCCACTCGCCGACTTTATGATCTGGCCCGCGACGACGACCAGCGCCCGTGGTTTGTGTGCGCCTCGTTCATTCATCCCCATGATCCGTATGTGGCCAGACCGGAGTGGTGGGACCTGTACAGCCACGACGAGATCGACATGCCCGACGAGTGGGACGCCGAGTCGCGTGACCCGCACACCCGTCGCATCCGAGAAGCGATCCAGGCCGAAGATGTCGGTTACACGCCGGAGCAGGTCCGTAACTCGCGCCACGGCTACTACGCCAACACGACCTATTTCGACTCCTGGATCGGGCGGCTCGTCAGTGTGCTGGAGGAGACGAACCAACTCGAGAACACGATCGTGATTGTGACCAGTGATCATGGCGACATGCTCGGCGACCGGGGCGCCTGGTTCAAGATGTCGTTCCACGAGCGGTCGGCCCGGGTACCACTGATCATGGCCGGACCCGGGATCGCCAACACGACGGTCGGGAACGTGAGCTCGCATCTCGATCTGCTGCCCACCGTGCTCGACATCGCCACCGATGGTGGAGCCTGGCCCGAACTCGGCGCCGAATTGGCGGGCCGTTCGCTGATCGAGTCGGCGACGGGGGGTACCGACCCGGTCGATGAGACGACGGGGGAGTACATGGGGGAGATGACTTCGCATCCGATGTTCATGATTCGGCGCGGGCGCTTCAAGTACATCCACTGCGACACTGATCCGGCTCAGCTGTACGACATCGAGGCTGATCCGCTTGAGCGCGCGAACTTGGCGGGCGTCGTCGAGCACGCCGATCTGGCGGCGGGCTTCGCCGTCGAAGTCGATGCCCGATGGGATCGAGACGGCATCCGTGAGGAGGTGCTCGCGTCGCAACGAGCCCGCCATGCCCTCCACGCCGCCATGGCCGTCGGTCCTCGGCACACGTGGGACTACGACCCTCCCCGTGACGTGGGCAACCTGTATGTCCGCAACCACATGGACTGGTCCACGGCTGGCCCGCGCAGCCGCTACCCCTAAAGGGACACGTTGAGGGCAGTCTCCAGGGTGGCTTGCTACTCTGTGCCTATGAATTTGAACGACCGTTCAATGTCTGATCTGGTGGCGGTGGCGGAAGGCCATTCTGAGGATCCGCTGAACTCCCAGTCGCTGCACGCCGACGCCTATGTCGACCCCGTCTGGTTCGACCACGAGATGCGAACGATCTTTGCTCGCACCTGGCAGTGGGTCTGTCACCGCGAGAAAGTGCGAGAGGCCGGGCACTACACCACTGCGATGATCGCGGGGATGCCGGTCATGGTCGTTCGCACCCACGACGACGAACTGAAAGCGTTCTACAACGTCTGCAAACACCGGGCCCATGAGCTGTTGCAGGACGAAGGCACGACTCGCTCGATCGTCTGCCCGTATCACGCGTGGACCTATGACCTTGATGGCGGACTGGTCGCTGCTCGTCACACCTCTCACCTCCCCGACTTCGAACTCGGTGAGATCTGCCTCGATGAGGTACAGGTCGAGGAATTCGGCGGGTTTGTCTATGTCAACCTCGACCTCACTGCCCCCTCACTCGTAGAGCAGGCCGACGATCTCGGCCGAGAGATTGCCCACTGGGCGCCCGATATCGAGCAACTGACGTTCGCCCACCGCCTCAGCTACACGATCGAGAGCAACTGGAAGAACGTCATCGACAACTTCCTCGAGTGCTACCACTGCCATGTCGCCCACAAAGATTTCGTGTCGCTCGTCGACATGGACACCTATGAGGTGACGACCCACGGGATCTACTCGAGCCATATGGCCGACGCGGGCAAGGGCGACAACACGGCATACGACGTTTCGGCGGCCACCGTCACCACTCACGCGGTCTGGTGGTTGTGGCCCAACACCTGCCTCATGCGCTATCCGGGTCGGGGCAACTTCATCGTGCTCAACGTGATCCCCGACGGTGCCGGCCGCACGCTCGAGACCTACGACTTCTTCCTCGAGACGAAGGTGCCCAATGAGGCCGAACTCGAATCAATCACCTATCTCGATGAGGTCCTCCAGGTCGAGGACATCAATCTGGTCGAGAGCGTGCAACGAGGTATGAGTACCCCGGCGTTCACGCAGGGTCGAATTGTCACGGATCCGACGGGCAGCGGCCTCAGCGAGCACGGCCTCCATCACTTCCACGGGCTCGTCCTCGACGCCTATCGCAACGGAGTCTCCTCATGAGTGCCAGAGCGTGTGACCACGGCTCTCCGACCGATATCGGCAACGTCGTCAACTGGCTTGCGCCCGATGAGGCCCGGTACGCGTCGGCTCCGTTCTGGGTGATCGACAGTGGCTTCAGCGCCCACATTCAACGGGTGCGCCGATGACCGTCTCGGTGCAGGAGAAGCCGAAGGTTGAGCGGATCCTCGACGGCGTACTCCGTGTGCTCGCCCGAGACGGCATCTCCGGGGTGAGCATGCGAGCCGTCGCTCGCGAGGCCGACGTGGCGGTCGGGTTGATGAACTACTACTTCGACGACAAGCAGGGGATGATCGCCGCCGCGCTCGAGCGCATCGGCGAGCAGGACGTCGCCATGGTCGAGTCCGATGACACGACTGAGCCGGTGGAGGCGCTGCGAAAAGCGCTCGCTCGCGTCGGCGATCCCGGGCTGCTCAACGTCGACTATCTCGGTCTGCGCCTCCAACTCTGGTCGCTTGCATCAGTTGACCAGCGGTACGCCGAGATCAACCACAACGCCCAGCTTCGGTATCTCGACGGATTGCAGGCCCTGCTCAGCGCCGCCCGCCCCGACATCGATGAGGAGACGGCAGCGGCCAAGGCTGCAGAGATTCTCGTCACCCAGAACGGCATGTGGCTCACGACGATCCTCATCGACGATGCCGATCTCCGGGCTCGGGCACTGATGCGTTGCGAACGGAGCGCCTTTGACTGACGGTCAGCCCTTGGTGTAGCGAAGACCCTCGCCTCCGGCCGCCATCAGCGTCAGATGTGGTCCGTCGATCGTCACGCTGATCTCACCTTCGAGCACGGAGACCACGGCGTTGTCCTGCCATACCAGGTCGGTGTCGCAGTCGCCTGTCATGGTGAGTTTGGTGATCGTGATGGTGCTGCCGGTCTCAATGAACTCTCCCGCGAACGATCGGCAGCCGGTCGTGCCGGTGAGGTACCCACCAGCGTCGAATGACAGCCGTGCCGCGTCAGCGCCACCGATCGTGGACGAGCTGGTCTCGGCCTCGATGACCGTGTCGAGCACCCACGCGGTGTCGACCAAATCAGCGGTCGCCGGTGGAGCCACGATCTCGAATGTGAGCGAAACTCCATCGCCGGTCAGCTCGACAACATCGCCGGTGCGATCCCACGAGCCGGCTCGTGTCAACGCGGAGAGGTAGGCGTATTCGAGCGACATCGCTGCCCCCTCACAACCCATCTCCGTCTGGAACACATCGGTCGAACCGAACTCGGTGTCGCCCAGCACGAGGCTGCCGCCGTAGCTGTTGCAGGCGGCTCGGCCTCCTATCTCCTCGCCGTCGATGTTCATCGTGACGGCGTAGTCGTCGAGCAAGACGAGCGGTATTCCATCGACCGTCGCGTCGACGAGAATCCAGGCGCCGACCAACGCGTTGCGGTTGGATTCGTCGCTGGCTCCGACGTCGTCGGTACCAGTGTCGTCGGAGTCGGGCGCTCCGACGACGGTCGATGAGTCGCCACCGCAGGCGGCAGCGATCAGCGAAAGGCAGGCGAGGAGGAAGATGAAAAGGAGGGGGAGTCTTCGCATGATTCTTGGACGAGTTTGCCGCTTGGCTAGTTCCCGGATCAACCCAGACTAATTCGTCGAACGGGTGAGTTTGCTATGGGTCAGCTAACTTCCCTCGCATGGGATACAGCCACATCGCACTTGCCGTAAAAGACATGGAGGCCACCCATCGCTTCTACACCGAAGCCATGGGATTCACGCTCGTCAAGGCCGTCATCGTCCCCAAAGACGGGGGGTTCGCTCGCCACGTCTTCTACTCGACTGGGTCCGACATCGATCAACTCATTGCGTTTTGGGATCTGTCACAGGTGCCCGGGTGTGAGGACATTCGAACCAACATCAGTATCGACCTCGGGCACGACGCGTACACCAACCATCTTGCCTTCAGCGCCGACAGCATCGAGGACCTCGGTGCCAAACGTCAGCGCTGGAATGATCTCGGCTACGACGTGCTGGAGATCGATCATGGCTGGGTCCAGTCGATCTACATCGCCGACCCGGATGGAATCACCGTTGAGTTCGCTGTGGTCACCGAGCCATTCACCGATGCCGACGCCACCGAGGCGCTCGAAATGTTGCGTGTCATGGACCCTGACCTCGATTTTGCGCTACCGCCCATGAAGATGCACAAAACGAAGACTGCAGTGGGAGGCGAAGGCTGATGCCGCGCACACGAGAGGTTGGTCCCGAGGAAGCTCACGGCCATGCACGGGCGCTGTACAGGCTGCTGTTCGGTGACCGTGACCCCGTCACCGAACCGGGCACGTCGACCGGCACCCCCGGGGACTGGTGGACGGTCACGGCTGCGGTGCCCGAAATGTTTGACCACATCGTTGACGGCTTCAACTTCTATCGCAGCCCCGACCGCAAACTCGACCCGCTGTTGCGTGAACTCGGCCAAACCCGCGCCGGCTATGTGCGTGGTAGCCAGTTCGTCTACTCCCAGCACATGAAGGCGTGCCGGGAGAACGGCATGGACCCAGAGAAGGCCGAGGCCATCCGTGCCTGGTCGGTGGCCGATTGCTTCTCGCCGACCGAACGGGCGTTGCTTGCCTATACCGATGCCCTTGTGCTGCAGGGTGGTCGCGTTCCTGATGAGGTCTTTGACGCTTTGCGGGAGGAACTCAGCGATGAGGAGATCCTCGAGTTCACCTACATCACGTGCACGTACGACATGCACGCCACCATGAGCAAGGCGCTACGCCTCGAATATGACAACGTCGATGACCCGATCGTAGAGATCGCCGCCCCCGACGGCGGGAAACTCGATCCCATGGCGGTAGTGGATCAGGTCGAATAGCGGTCGAGCACATTCGCCGTCACCTGACCGACGGCTGAATCGCCGGCCAAACCCCAGACCCAGTCAGTGGTGCCGATGGTGACGACTTCCCCGCCGGTGGAACCGAAGGGGCGACAGGTTGCCATGACGGCATTGCCGTGGCGGGCCCGCGCCAGATTGTCGTCGCTGGTGCTGCCGTAGATCCGTTCGGCGATGAACTCGAGATCGCCCTGATCATTGAGCGCGGCGATCGAGGCAGGGTATTCACCGACACCAAGGTTGCTCGATGGCACAAAGGCGACGATCTCCAGATCATCGGGGAGATCCGTTCGATCGACTGGGATTGGCAGCTGGAACTCGTCGAACGTGATCGGGCAGCCGACCGTCTCGTAGCCGACCACACCATCGTCAGACCCCAGCACGTCGCCGTAGCCGAGCCCGGTGCCGTCGAAAAGCCAGTGACCGTAGCGATAGACGACGAAGCCGCCCACGCCACGGGCGGTGGCCTGGCCGAAGCGGTGGTAGAGCCCGAACGCCGAACCGGCGCCGAGGAAACTCCACTCGGGTCGACCGACAATCGGGTCGCCCCACATGCCGCTCATTTCCTGCCGACGGTCGGTTTCGATGATCGGGTCCGCACGATGGGCCGTGTACTTGAAGCCAACCATGGAGCGGCCTCGCTCGGCCTGCTCGAGACGGACCTGCCAGAACATGGTGTTGCCGGAAAACGAAGCGAAGTGGCCGCCGTTTTCCACATGGCGCTCGACCGTGTCGCGCTGACCGGCCGACCAGTATTCGTCGTGACCAACGCTGACGATGAACTCATATCCATCGGTGATCGACGGATCATCTTCGAGATCGGACGAAACGGCGTAGTCGAATTCGTAGCCTCGGCGCTCTGCCCACTCGATGAAGCGTCGGCCGTGGGTGAACCATCCGGCCGAACCGATGGCTGACGGGTAGCCCCGTTCCATCCGGTAGGCCTGAAAGATTGTGCCGTCGGAATCGGGCTCTTCGTGGGAGTAGACGGGTCGGGCCTTGCGGTCGTCTCGCTCGACCTCGGGACGGCTGAGGATGCCGCGACAGAAAGGGCGGGCGAAGGAGACCTTCGTTCCGCCGGTGTACAAGCTGCGCCCGCCCCACGTGTTGTAGGCGTGCCATGTGTTGGTGTCGAGGACCAGCAAGTTGCGACAAGGTTCTGATCGCACTGTTCGAGCTCGGACGACGAACCCGGCGTGGGCGATGGCCCGGTCCGGGGCTGAGCCTTGTGCGGTGAGGGTGACGATGTAGAAACCGGATTTCCATGCGGGGTCGACGGGGACCGCGATCGAGATGGGCCATCCACACCCTTCCGAGTCGGCGTTCTCGGGAGGAGCATGAAACTCGCCGGCATGGTCACGGGTTTCCCACACTGTCTCGCGCTCGGCCCCCCATCGTTCGATGGTGATGTCGTAGCGCTCGGCCCGGGTCGAGATGTGGAGTTGGGCCGTCTCTTCGGGCGCGTAGCTCAGCGCGCCGCAGTACCCCTCGATGTCGTCCCAGAATGTCTGGTCGTCGGTGGTGGGGCGGGCGTTGCTCATTTGAGTCGGGTCAACACAGGTCCATGATGTTGTGCATCCACGTATGGGAACCTAGCTCGACGGAGGATCCCGTAATGCTCGACATGCACACTCACGTCTGGCCGCATGCGCCCGGCACACCGAACCCGACCTATGACCGGCTCGCCCGTATCTGTGAGACGGCGGCTGCCGCAGGCATCACCGAGGTCGCCATCACCGAGCACTGCCATCGCTTCGACCGGGTCATCGACGAGGTGCTTCCCCACTGGGAGCACGACGGTGACGCTGCGCTGCGCGCCGCCGCCGACCATTCGATCGAGGTCGAGAGCGGCGGCGATCTTGACGCGTACGTGGCCGCGCTGGTCGATGCCCAGGACCGCGGCCTGCCCCTGTTGATCGGTATCGAGGTGGATCGCATCCCCGGCGCAATCGAACCGATGGCCGCGGTGCTCGATGACTACCCGTTCGACGTCCGACTGGGGTCGGTCCACTGGCTTGGCTCATGGCTGCTCGACGACTACGGAAACCCCAGCTTCGCTCGTGAGTGGGCAACCCGGCAGACGGACGACGTGTGGCGGCAGTACATCGACGCGATCGACGAGTTGGCCATGAGCGGCATGGTCGACGTGCTCGCACACCTCGATGTTGTGAAGGTCGCCGGTCATCGTCCCGCTGACGTCACCGCGCATGAAGATCGGCTCGCTCAGGTCGTCGTCGCGTCGGGCCTCGCGGTCGAAGTCTCGTCGGCCGGGTGGCGAAAGCCCTGCGATGAGTTCTATCCGTCGCCGACCCTGCTCGACCGCCTCGTTTCCGCGGGGGTCCCTCTCACTACGGCATCCGACGCTCACACACTCGAGCATCTCGGCTGGGGGTACGACCGACTCAGTGCCGAACTCGACCGCCGTGGCGTGACCGAACTCACCAGCTTCGATCGACGTAGAGCGCGGATGGTGTCTCGCTAATGGAACTCGGGTCACATCTGGCAGGATCGTTGCCGTGACGAGATCGACTAGTGAAGCGCCTGTGCTGTTGGGAACGGTCGCAATCGAACCCAACCGGTGGACACGGGATGTGGAGGCCTCGTCTATTTTGGCCGTGTCCAAATGGTTTGACGTGGTTGCTGACGCTGGCTTTGACGGGGTCGAACTCTGGGAACGGCACGCCACCTCGGCGTCGTCCCAAGAGCAGAAGGCCATCATCGACCACGCGTTGCCTGTTTCCGTCTTCAACAGCTATGTCTCACTCGACGACCCTGACCCTGCGGCCCGTGCGGCGGTTGCGGACTGGGCGGCGCGCTGCGCGAGCACCGGTATCAAATTCAACGTCGGCAAGGACCGCGACGCTGGCTTCTACGCCGACCGCATCGCCGAATGGGTTGATCTGCTGGCGGGAAACTGTCGCCTGCTGTGTGAATGCCATCACGGGATCTCTATTGCCGAAGACCCTGCGACGGCTGCGAAGATCTTTGAGGCCGCGGGCCTACGGGAACGGGTACAAGCCATTGTGCACACCCACGAGGACCCCGACGACATCAGGGCCAGGTTCGACGCCTACGGCGACCGGATCACCCATGTTCACGTCAACTTCTTGGACTTCACCAACGGATTGGCACCGCGGCTGAGCGACGTCACTGATGAACTCTCCGCCAAGGTCGAACTGCTCACCCAGCTGGGGTTTGACGGCTCGTGGACGCTTGAGTTCGTCGAGGGTGTTCGCACCGACAACGACGAGGCCGGTTATCTCATAGCGCAAGCGATCGAGGACCTGGCAGTACTCCGGTCGGTGCTGGCATGAGTCGCGTCAAACCCAAGATTGTGATCGCTCATATGTCGCAAATCCTTGGATTCACCGACGCCGACCTCGACCGGGTTGCCAATGTCGGCACCGTGCTCGATCGCGTGCCGATCTCCGCCTGGAACGACAGTCGAGCCGATGCGCTGCTTGCCGTGGCCGATGTCGTCCTCGCCCACTGGGGATGCCCGGCCATCGACGCAACGGTGCTTGATCGTGCACCGAATCTCGGTCTGATCGCGTATGCGGCGGGAACCGTGAAGACGGTGGTGACCGATGCGGTCTGGACCCGCGAGATCCGGGTGACCTCGGGCGCCGTTGCCAATGCCGAACCGGTCGCCGAGTTCACGATCGCAGCGATCCTGTGGGCAAACAAGGACGCACTCTGGCGGCGCGTTCATACCGGCCAGCCCGACCGGCCGACCACCGGCGGGGGGTCCAGAGGCAACTATGGCAAGACGATCGGTCTTGTCGGGGCATCGCTCGTCGGTCGACGGGTCATCGAACTCCTTGCCCTGTTTCCTGACCTCGATGTCACGCTTTATGACCCGTTCGTCACCATTGAGGAGGCCGCTGACCTCGGCGTCACCAAGCTAGAACTCGATGAGCTGTGCGCCGGGTGCGACGTCTTGTCGGTGCACGCCCCGTTGCTGACGAGCACGGTCGGTCTTGTTGGTGCGCCCCATCTGGCCGCGTTGCGTGACGGCGCCACGGTGATCAACACGGCACGAGGTCCGATCATCGACCACGATGCACTCACTGTCGAGCTCACCTCAGGTCGTCTGCGCGCTGTGCTCGACGTAACCGACCCCGAACCGCTTGCCGACGACAGCCCGCTTCGATCCCTCTCCAACGTCTGGCTCACACCTCACCTCGCCGGCTCCGAAGGCACCGAGCTTGCTCGTATGGCCGACCATGCCATCGACGAGATCACGCGCTGGAGTCAGGGGCGCCCAGCGCGCAATGAGATCACGAAGGGCCGCCTTGACCGCCTCGCCTGACGTTGCACTGACCGCGGGGTCGCTGGCCGAACGGCTGGTCACCACGACCGTCGGACACGTTGAAACTCTGGCGACGTCGACGGCCTCGGGGCTTCGGCTCCCGGCGATCGATGCCGGCCACCCGGTGCTCGACGACGCGAGATCCGACCTCATTTATGTGCTCGGCCTCCTCCATGAGTGCGGTGTGGAGTCAGTGGCCGGGGTCGACATCCGGGAGCACATTCCTCGCTTGATCGCTGAGTTGGACCCATCGAAGGTCGAGGCCTTCTTCTCCTACCGAGTTGGTGAGACCGTCTTGCGTTTGGGGGGTCTTGAGGCGATGCCGTCCAAGATTCGACAACACGTGTTGGACGCGGTCGACACGCCGGAAACCATCGGTCGGCTCGAGTCCGGAGATGCCATTCCCCCGAATTACGCAATCGTCGCCGCGCGTGTGTTGCTGGCCCAGGCTTCGCTCGAAGATCGTGAGACCGGAGATCGGCTCGAACGATTTGTCGGTCGTGCTCGCGACATGTTCGCCCAGCGTGACAACGGCTGGATCGATGATGGCATGGGCGCCTGGGTGCACTTCGACATTTACACGCCGGATATGTATCTCTTTGCCCAACCCCTTCGTGAACGAATTGGCGATGTCTGGGCCACCGGTTTTGCCAATGTGCTCGACGATCTTGACGACATAGCGCAACCCGGTGGCGCGGTCGTGTGGGGCCGATCGATTGGAGCACTTGGACTGGCCATCACGGTTGAACTCGCGGCTGCGGCGATCGCCCACAGCCTGGGTGATCCACAGAATCGGCATCGCTGGCTTGGCCGTGCGGTTGCCGCTCTCGACGAGCTGGACGGTTGGTTCCCCAACGGGGTGATTGCCGCACATCAGGGCCGGCGCACGATGGCCTATCGCGGGCCGGCCCGCCGTCTGCAAATGACGCTCGACCTCTACGGCAAGTTCCTTCTCGCTGCGTTGGAATTTGCCCAGCGGCCTGAGGAGGCCGGGAACGCCAATGTCTCACTCAGGTCCGACCGCGATCGGCTGATCGTTTTCGATAAGGATCGCAACGCGGCGCTGTGGACGGCGCGCGCTCGAGGCATCGAGTTGGCGTTGCCCATGATGATGGGGTTCTCGACCGACTACGCCCCCTCGCCGCGCAGCCCTGGCCTGTTCGAGCATCCAACCAGCGGTCATCCGTGCATGCTTCCGGTGATCAGCGGGGGCGAGGCCCCGCTCATCCCGTCCGGGCTGCCGGCGGCGATCGACCATTCACCGGGCTGTCTCACCGTGAACCACAGCGGCTGGAGCCCAAACGGATCCGACGTCGCCACGGCGAACGGCCGGCGAACCGCCACCTACCGACTCGAGGGCCGCACGCTGGTGGTCCACGAATCGTTGTCGTTTGGGGACGCGGTGACCGGGTCGATCTCCATCTCGATCCCAGAGCTGGCCGACCGCCCCCTCGATGTCGAAGTCGACGGCGCCAAGAACCGACTCTCGCGTGTGGACACGAGCGGCATGGCGCAGTGGCGCAGCTTCTGGAGTGAGATCGCTGCGGTTCATCAGATTGAGATTGACCCAGCGCCCACCGTCGACCTGACGTGGCGGGTCACCCCTCGGCTTCGGGTAGCCAGCACGATCACCGGGCACGCCTATGACGACGGCCTGTATCGGTCGCTCCAGGACCAACTGGTGACGAGTCAAGCCCGTCGACCCGACTCGCAAGGGCGAGTGCATCTCGATGATGTCGATGTGTTGCACATGGCGTGGCCCGAATGGTGGAGTGGCATCGACCCGAACCGCACCCGCCAGGTCCTCGACCAGATACGGGCCGCCGGCGTGCGAATCGTGTGGACCCAACACAACCTCGAGCCGCATCGAGCCAAGAATGACGATGCCCGCGCCTGCTATCAGATGTGGGCCGAAGCGTCCGACGCGGTGATTCATCACAGCCCATCGGGTATGGACGTTGCGCTCGGGCGATATCGCTACGGCGCCAGCACCACGCATCACGTGATCCGCCACGGCCACTGGGGGGACCGCTACTTGGCCGCTCAGGAGACAACCCGCGAGGCGGTCGAGGCCGAGGAGGGCTGGGCGCCGTGCGCCCTCAGGCTGGCGGTGATCGGGGCACCGAGGGTCGAGAAGCAGTTGCAGTCCGTCGTCGACGCCGTGGTCGCGTCAGCTCGCGATGACATTCAGCTGGTTATCCGTCGAGACGGCGACACTGTGGTCCCCGTCGATGAACGGATCATGGCCGAGATGGGTCATGTCGAGGAGCGCCGGTACCACCGACGCATGGCGGCCTACGACGCGATCATCATGCCGTTCGCCCCGACCGGCATGCTCACCACAGGCACCGCCTTTGACTGCATCGGTGCTGGGGTGGCGGCCATCACCTCGGAGTGGGATTTCTTCGATGACACCTTCGCCGGCGGCGACATCCGATATGGCACCACCACCCAGGAACTCACCGCATGCATGGATGCGCTGACTCCCGAGCGACTCGCCGCGTCGGCGAATGCGATGACCGCCCTTCGTGGCACCCATGACTGGTCGGTGATTGCCGCTGACACGGCCGCCGTTCTCGAAGAGGTTGCGCTCCGATGACCGAAACCCCCGCAATCATTCCGCGCCGCCGCATCACCGGCATGTCGGCAATTTTGCTGCCCCACCTCGACCCGCAGACGCCTGACTGGCCAGCGCTGGAAGCACACATCGCCCGTACCCATGAGGCCGGGCTCACCCCGGCCGTCAACATGGACACGGGCTACGTCCAACTGATTGACGATGCCACTCGTGTGCGAGTGCTCGACTGTGCCGCCGAGATCACGTCGGGCCGGTTCGTGGCGGGCGCCTTCGTCGGTGATGAGAACGGGGCCGAGTTCAGTCTCAGCGGGTACTCGTCGGCGGCAGCCGAGATCAGCAGCCGCGGTGGCACGCCGGTCGTGTTTCCGTCACACGGACTGAACGGGCACGGCGACGAAGGTTGGCTCGCCGGCTATCAGGCCATCGCTGGCGAGGTTGATCGGTTCATCGGATTCGAACTGGGTCAAATGTTTGTGCCCTACGGCCGCATCGTTGGGCTCGAGACCTACGCCGCTCTGCTCGAGATCCCCCAGTGCATCGGGGCGAAGCATTCGTCGCTTGATCGCACGCTGGAGTGGCAGCGCCTCGCACTTCGCGACGTTCACCGGCCCGATTTTATGGTTCTGACCGGCAACGACCTCGGCATCGACATGGTCATGTACGGCTCCGACTATCTCCTGGGGTTGTCGACGTTTGCCCCGGACCTGTTCGCGGCCCGAGACCATCATTGGGAGACGGGCGATCCCGCCTTTTACGAGCTCAACGACATGCTGCAATACCTCGGCCACTTCACCTTCCGGCCTCCGACGCCCGGCTACCGGCACAATGCCGCGACATTCATGCAGCTTCGAGGATGGGCGAGCGGTGACGCCGTGCCAGCTGGCGCGCCCATGCGACCTGCCTCTGACCGAGCGGTTCTGGCCGACATCGCTGAACGCCTGGGAGTGCTGGCGTGAGGTACACACAGGTCAAGAACCTCACGTCGATCGAGTCCTTGTGTGACCACGCGACCGGGCTCGGAATCTCACTGCCTATTGATGACCGGGCAGACCCAGATGGGGTGTTGTCGACGCCGGCGTCGTTCATCGACGGGTCGGCCGGCATGTTCACATCCCCGAATCGTTTCGCTGTCCTTCCAATGGAAGGGTGGGACGCCAGTCTCAGCGGGGGCGTTACCGATCTCGTGCGGCGGCGCTGGCGTCGCTTCGCTGAAAGTGGGGCGGGCCTGGTCTGGGCTGAAGCTACGGCTGTGCGACCCGACGGACGGGCCAACCCCAACCAGCTGGTGCTGAGCGGCGAGACTGTGGAGGGCTTCGCTGCGCTGCGGGCCGGGTTCGTTGATGGTCAGGTTGTTGGTCTGCAGCTCACCCACTCGGGCCGCTACTGTCGCCCAGAGGGGGCTCCGGCACCTCGCACTGCGTACGAGCACCCGTATTTGGATAGCCCGTCGGGGGCGGACGCGGCATCGGTGCTGAGCGATGATGAACTCGACGAACTCGTCGGCGACTTTGTCGCTGCAGCTCATCTGGCGAATCAGGCTGGCTTCGATTTTGTGGATGTGAAGGCATGCCACGGCTATCTGGGGCACGAACTGTTGAGCGCCCACGATCGACCCGGCCGATACGGCGGCGACCTCATGGGGCGTACTCGGTTTTTTCGGCGCATTGTCGAAGGCATCCGCCAGGAGATACCGGGGCTCGCGGTTGCGCTGCGCTTGTCGGTGTTCGACCTGATGCCGTTCATGCCCGGCGACGGCCATGTGGGGCAGCCGGTCAACGATCACAGGTCCTATCCACACGCGTTCGGTGGTGACGGCACCGGTCTGGGCGTCGATCTATCCGAAACCCATGCGCTGATGGAGATCGTGGCCGATCTTGGTATCGGGTTGGTGTGCACGACTGCCGGGAGTCCGTACTACGTCCCGCATGTGCAGCGGCCAGCGTTCTTCGCGCCGTCAGACGGCTACCGGCCGCCGGAGGATCCGCTGGTCGGCGTGGCCCGGCAACTCAGCGCCACCGCGGAACTCGCCCACGCCCATCCGAAGATCACGTTCGTGGGCTCGGGTTACTCCTACCTCCAGCAGTGGTTGCCGGAGGTGGCCCAAGCGGTTGTTTCTGCCGGCGATGCGGCACTGGTCGGTCTTGGTCGCATGGTGTTGTCGTACCCCGGCATGCCGGCCGACGTGTTGGCCGGGCGTGGGGTTCAAACTCGGCTGGTTTGTCGAACGTTCAGCGATTGCACCACCGCTCCTCGTGCCGGACTGGTGTCGGGATGCTTCCCGATCGACCCGTTCTACAAAGAGCATCCCCAGCGGGTGGAACTCGCGGCGGTGAAGAAGCAGCTCAGAACGCCCTAGGCGGCGTCGGTCTGACAGAACTCGTCGTAGCGGTCGTCGGTCATCGGATACTCGATGAGTGTGTCGGGATCGAAGACGGATCGTTCGGCGCCGAAAATGTCGCCGAGGTAGATGTGGATCGCGCGAGCCGGCCGGCCTACGGGTGCGCTGATGGCGTGGATCCCGCGGGCCCCGAGTGCCATCACATCCCCGGGTTCAAGCATCCGACCGGCGGCGGGAGCGATGCCGTCGTCGGTGCGTGTCCAGAATCGCTGTTCTTCAGCGCCTTCGAACACTCCGATGACGACGTTCATGTTGTGGTCGTGGGGTGGCTGGATGGAGCCAGGGAGGGTGTCGAGTACCAGGATGGTGAGGTGTTCGTCGTGGTGGGCCACGTGCTCGCCGCCGAGACGGAAACCGCATGCACTCGTCTCGATCTCCTCATCAGAAAAGTGAGGTACCTGTGCGGCGAGGGCAGCCGGGTCGGCGAAAAGGTCACGCATTGCTGTGTGGATGGCGTTGGCAGCCGATTCCGTGCCGAGGGCCGTCTTGCACGTGTGGACGAGTTCTTCGATAACCGCTGGCGTCTGCATGACACCGAAGTTTAGAGCGCAGGTGATGCCTGACGTATGCACTGGATGAGTGTTTGGATGCGTGCTTCAGGTTCATCGAGCGCACTCGGGGCGGGGTACCACTGGGGAGATTCGATTCTCGATCAGTTGGTGACGTCTCGCCGGGGATCCGTCAAGACTGCAATGCGCGTGATAAGGAATCTGCCGACAAATTCGGCGAGGAGAAGCTGTTCGACGGTGATGCCAACCCGGGCAAATGCATCTTCATCGAGGTTTAGCCGGGACTCACTGGCGCGGATCGTGCTTGCCTTCGGACCAACGACGCAGGTTCTCGAACGGGTAGATCCCGGTTGAGTGGCCATCGTTCCAAGTGATGTTGATGCCCTAGGCGCCGTGGAACCGGGCATCTGAGATCGCCAGCGTCGTTGGGCCGCTTCCAAGGGGCCACGAGGTTTGGCCTCGGTCCCGAAGATCTCGACAGGTGGCGCAAGGGCACCCCAAGCGAAGTTCATCCAGTACGAACGTCGCGACATGGCCGTCCGCGAAGCTGGCGGTGATCCCTTGCTCACGCTCGACGACCAGATCCACAAGTTCGTAGCGTTCCTCCACACTCCCAGTCTGCCCGATTCACCGGCCAGGACGCGAAACCGCTGCCTGCCGGGATCCAGCAGTGGTGGCGGAAGTGATGCGATGTCTTTCGAACTCAAACGGACGCCCTTGATCGTCGGCTGCGGTCGCGGGTTCAATACTCGCAAGGTGCACCTAAGGCGACGATTCTTGAACCGTCGGATGCCGGATGTGAAGTAGTTGCTTGATCCGCGTTCAACGACCGGCGGACGAGCCCGAGGCGCCGTCCGCTTGTGTCGTGGGGGTCATCCTTGGCCCCGGCGCAGGTTTCGCGCACGATTGTTTGAAACGGCGGCGAGTAGGTTCTGGTAATGCGGGTCAAGGTGGCGGTAGTCGTAGTTGCGGTCATTGCGACCGTGTTGAGCACCTCGCCACAATCAAGCGAGGCCTATTCTCCCTACGAGAACATCACTGACTGTGGAAGCGAGGTCAAGTTCGCGTTTGATGGGCCGCATTGGACGAACGGCAGCAGCGACATCAGGCCAAACGCACGGCAGTACATCAATTCCTGGGAGGCGGAATACAACCATAACGGGACCCGGGTAGTGGATATGGTCGAGTCGTTTGGCGAGATCGTTCTCCAGTATCACAATCCGTCGCACTTCAGTTCCACAACAACTTTCGGCCATGCACACGCCTGTACCGGCATTCACCTGAACAACGCCTACGCCGCAAATTTCGGATCCATACCAGCAACCTGGTGGGATGATTTTCGAGCCGTCCTCCAACACGAGTTCGGTCATGTAATGGAGATGGAACACACCGGCGACGACGACACATTCGACGGACGTACTCCTATCATGTCGACCTGTGTGTCCTCGTTTGAGACTGGCGGCGTACGTACGATCAGTCAGGACGACACTCAGAACCTTCAACACCAGACCGGGATCCTCACGCCGCAGACCATGACGGCGAACCTCGGGTTCAATCGGGGCACGTCCTACTTCGCCAAGTCCGGGTCAACACAATGGTTCGTCGATAGCAGTGTGCGTCTTCAGTGGCGGCCCAACACCAACCCAAGTGGCTACTTCTACCAGACGACTGCTGCAGCACGGGCGACGGCCGAGTCAGGCAACCAGTCGTACCGTGCGCGGATCAATTGGGCTCGAGTTGCCTGGGGCAATCCTGGGACGGTCTATGTTCGCCTCTACGCTCGCCCGGTCACCTACGGAGACCAGACCGCCAGCTGTGCCTATGAGAGCGGCTGGGACCAGAACTCCCTTCGGACTCCGGGGCCGTGGTACTACAAGGCTGGTGCGAGCGCGTTCAGCAGCGGGGCGCCGACAAGCCTTGCGACGCAGGACACACTCGCCGCCACTATGACGTCGCAGTTTGTAGATCTTCAGATCCGTGTCACTCATTCGATTAAGTGGTACTCCGGTGTGAGCCAATACGTGGCGTTCGACAATGTTCGAGTCCGATGCGCTGGCGGGGGGACCCATTGCTCTTAGTAACGAATCTCATGACCCGAGGCTGGCGGTCGTGGCGACGACTGGCTGCCTCGATCGCCATCGGCGTCGTTGCGGCTTCGTCGTGTAGCCATGCCCCGTCAGAATCCACCGGAAGCAGCGGTAAGACGGCGGTGCCGGCCGAAGTTGACGCCGGAAGTCCAGGAGCGACTGAGGATGGCTCGGGCGAACAAGAGTCTCCAGCGATTGAAGACCAACCCAGTGACTGTGTTCTTGCTTCGTCGCTCCTCGCGACTGACTTGATCAGGATCACTTCGTCGGACGCGGTGGCGGTGGTGCCTCATGATGGAGAGGGAGAAGATCCCCCAGCTGCCAATGCTCAGCTTCAGCTCGGCAATGGTGCTTCAATCGAGTTCACGGAGGCATCGGACATCGGGATCGAAGATCAGCTCGAACTTGAGATGTTCTTTGACAGCGATGTTGCGGCACTCAAGCAGGCGTTGACAGCTCCAGAAGGCCTATTCCTGCTCGGTCTTCGACTTCCGACCGTCGGGCCATACTTCGTTGGGATGCTACGGATCGACGGTGCCAGCATCGAAGGCTGGGACGACTGCCACGACGAGTGGCGAGATGTCACTTCGAACTTTGGACGTGCGTCCAGCGCGATCGGCGGTTCCGAACCCTTGGACACACTGAGGCTCATTTCTGAGGACAAGACCGGGATGCTGGCAGAGGAGTTCGCGCTTGCCTGGCAACCCGATCAACAAATCGCGTCCTGGACCGACAGGCGACCAGATCAGCGATACTTCACCGACCCCGACGCACCCCAAGATATTCGCGACCAACTAGAGGCCAGGCGCATCGAGCTGGCTTACACCGGGCCGAGGATGATCGGCTCACCACTCGCGGTCTGCCCGAGGCAGAACCAGGCTGTCAGCGGCTACTGCGTATCATTGGAAGTGCTTTCGATCGACGAGCGGATTGTCCTTGAGATTCCCGCCATGCCGGAAACCCCAATCGAACTCTGGATCCATGACGAGCGCGCCGAGCCAGCTGGTCCCCACAAGGGACCGTTCGCTGTGATCGTCGACGCATCGCTCGGATCGCGTGTTGAGATCGTCTTCCCCGGGGATGACACAACGTTCGCTGATGCTTCAGCTGAGGATCAAGCTGGCAAACTCGAGTGGGCGATCAAACCGTCCGATGAGACCTTGTTGGCCGACCCAGAGGCGGCCGGCGTCGACCTAGTCGGTGGGGCGAGCCCCGTCGAACCGTAGGGGTCGTCACCAAATCTGGTACTCCAGCACAGCGGGCGGCCTCGCTGTCAACCATGTAAGAGGTGGGCCTCGCCAGGCTCGCTCGGAGTCGTCCATTCGGGGCTTTGCGTCACCCACTCCCGAGGGAAGAGCGGAAGGCAATATCCGTACTACTTCTGCGTCGGCCGGCACCAGAAGCGCACCACCTGCATGCTGACCCATCGACCGATCGCCCTAGTTGAAGCACAGATCGAAGAGCACTACAGGCTGGTGCAGCTCAGCGCAGACGGACTCGATGCCACCGCCGACGCAATCCGCACGGCAATCGCTGAGCAGCAAAAGGACGTGCAGGACGAACGCCGCCGCCAACAAGAGCGACTACTCCAGCTGGACGATGAGCGCTCCAAGCTCCTTCAGGCCCACTACGCCCACGCAATCCTGCTGGATCTGATGAAACGAGAACAAGAACGCATCGCTGCAGCGATGAAGGCAGCTGAGGTCTCACTGGCCTCCACAGAGTTCACTGCCGAGCAGGTCGGGCAGACCATCACCAAGGCCGTCGCCTTCGCCAGCAACTACCACCAGGCCTACTCGAACGCTTCGCCGACGGTACGGCGACAGATGAACCAGGCCCTATTCGCTCGGATCGAAGTCACCGAGGACGGCGTGATCGAATGGGAGTACACCCAGCCCTTCGCTCTGCTCATGGCAGCACACGGCGTGTCTGGCCCAATCGTGGACGGTGTCAGTTCAGCATCGCGACATGACGTGATCGATGGAGCCAGACGAAATCGAGCCAAAGCGCCATGCAAGAAGAAAGACCCGAGCTGGTTGGCTCGGGTCTTTCCTACGTTGTGTTCGAAAGAAGCACGTTTGGCGGAAGGTAAGGGATTCGAACCCTTGGTAACACGAAGTGCTACAACGGCTTTCGAGGCCGCCCCTTTCGTCCGCTCAGGCAACCTTCCGGCAACGAGGCTAGCGGTCAACCGGCGTTTGGCGGCGGCTGAACCAACGCCTCAGCGGCGCGCTGCGAAGAAATCCGTCAGTAGGGAAGCGCACTCTTCGCTTCGCACGCCGTGCTGGGTCTCGAACTCGTGGTTGAGACGAGGGTCGGTACCGAAGTGATACAGCGATCCGCATGCACCCGCCTTCATGTCGGCGGCACCGAAAACCACTCGTTCAACCCGAGCTTGCTGGATGGCGCCGGCACACATCGGGCACGGTTCGAGTGTCACGACCACCGTTGCATTCGTCAGCCGCCACGATCCGATTGCCGCCGCGGCATCGCGAATAGCGAGGAGTTCGGCGTGTGCGGTTGGGTCACTGGTGAGCTCGCGTTCGTTGTGCCGACTTGCGACCACCTCACCATCGATCACGACGAGCGCCCCGACAGGCACATCGCCGTGCGCGGTCGCAGCCTTGGCCTCGGTGATCGCCAGGGCCATCAGTTCGGCATCGTCAAGAGAGGTAGTGGCCGGGTTTTCACTCACGCCGCGACTGTAGCGGCGACATCCTTTGACCCGGCCCTTGATTCATACCATCCGTTGCGTGGTCAGAGCCCTACATAGTCGTCGTAGCCGCGATCACCCCAATAGTCGCGGCCCGGTTCGCGGCGAAACTGGATGACGCCGATGCGTTTGAGTTGCTTGATGCCGTACTTCAGCGGGGTTGCCAACCGGAGTGGCGCGCCGTGGGTGTCATCGAGCGACTGGTCGACCATGTCGTAGGCCAGCAATGTCTGGCGATGACGCATCGTGGCTATGTCCATGCTCACGTAGTACTTGCTGTCTGGGGTTCTTATGCCGACGTCGGTGATCTCGTCGTCGATTCGATCGGCGTAGAGGTTGAGGAAGTCTGAGAACCGAGCGCCACCCCAGTTGGTGACCTGGGCCCAGCCCTCGATGCACTTGTGTTCGATCGTCATCTCGTGGCGTGGGAGGGCTTTGATGTCGGCCAGGGTGTGGGTGCCCCACTCTTCGCCGTCTGGGCCGTGGACAACGATCTGCCATTGGTTGAGATCGATCTCGTCGTCGATACCGATTCGGCCGTTCACCCTGAGGATCGACGCATCTTCGCGGGCGAACTCTTTGGCGAGGTGGTCTTCGCGAAACAGCGACGACCAGATCGATTCGTTTACGCCGTGGACGTCGCGCAAGACACCTGGGATTCGTCGATCGGCGGCCGAGCCTTGCACGCTGCGCCAGCCCATGAACCCGGCGAACATCGCAGCACCTCCGGTCAGGAACGATCGTCGTGTCCGGCGTCGGTAGTGGTCCATCGAGAGTCGGGGATGCTCAGCCATGACCGGCACCTTCGTCCACGACTTCATAACCCGTGATCATCGACAACAAGTTGCGCCAGCCGGCTCGCGCCACCTGGAGGATGTGCACGACGAAGAAGAGCATGAAGATGATGGTGACGGCGAAGTGGATGCGGCGAGCCATCGTGTAGCCCCCGAACATGGCGGTCAGAAAGCTGAGCTGGGTGGGCTTGAAGATGGCGAAACCAGTCAGCAGCGCTACCCCACCAAGCAAGATGATCAGGCTGTACGTCATCCGTTGGGCGGCGTTGTAGCGGCCTTGTTGTGACGGAGCCTCTTGGCGCAGATGTAGGTCGTGGAGCAGCACGCCGATGCTGTCCTTGGGTGATTGCCGGTCCGGGGCAAGCCCGCGCCATTCACCGGTCACGATGGTGTAGATGCCGAAGGCGATCCCGTTGATGGCGAAGAGCCAGGCAAAGGAGAAGTGGAACGCGAGCCCACGGGCGAGCTTTCGTTCAAGCCCGAGACTCTCGTAGAACCACTCAGGGAAAAACGTGAACCATTCCCAGTCGAGGATGCCGAAGGCGTAGATGTCTTCGGCCCAGTAGATCCGTAGACCGCTCCAGATCATGATGGTGAGCAGGGGGAAGTTGACCCAGTGCATCCAGCGGGTGCCGCGCCGGTGCTTCAGCACGGCATGTGGCTCAGGGGCCGGAGACGGTGCCAGATCTGTCGCGGCCTCGCCGGGTTCGAGAATTGCAGTCATCGTGAACTGAACGTCAGGTCACGACAAATGGTTCCAGGGATTCGCCTTCGAGGGTGATGCGGTGCATCAGTCGGAACTCGCCCGGATAGTCGTTGATGGCGTTGTGCTGGACCGCTCGGTTGTCCCAGATCGCCATCGAGCCCTTCTCCCATTTGAAGCGATAGGTGAATTCTGGGCGTGACGCATGAGCGTAGAGCTGCTGGAGTAGGGGCCCGGATTCGTCCTGTGTCCACCCGTCAAAACGCACAGTGAAATCGCCATTGACGTAGAGCGCGGGCCGTCCCGACAGTGGGTGCTTGATGATGACGGGGTGCCGCGAGTCCTGGGTGGCGAGTTCGGGGTTGCCGATCCGTTTACCCACTTGAGCGGTCTCGGTGGGTTGGAGATATGCGAGTGCGCCGAAGGCATGGCGACTCGAGTGGTGGGCCCACATTCGCCCGAGCGTTTCTTTCATTCCGTCGCTGAGGGCCTGGTAGGCCGCGTACTGGCCGGCGAACATCGTGTCGCCGCCGATGGCTGGAACTTGACGGGCATACAGGATCGAACCCATCGCTGGTTCGTCGTCGTAGGAGTGGTCGGTATGCCAGTTGCTGCCGATGTTGTGGACCTGGTCCGGGTCCTTTCGCACCTCAGCGACATTCGGGTAACCCTCGACGGGCTGGAAGAAGCGGTTGATGTTGATCTCGCTCCACCGCTCGGCGAATTCGATGTGCTGCTCGGGGGTGATGTCCTGGTCACGGAGGAAGATGACGCCGTGGTCCACGAACGCTTGGCGCAGCTCGGTGAATTGTTTGTCGCTCAGCCCGGCGGCAATGTCGACTCCGCTGACAAACGCACCGACTGCGTTGCTGGCTGGGGTGACGGTGATGCTCATTTCGGGGCGGCCCGGTGTTCTCGGAGTTCTATGATCACGTAGGCAATACAACCACAGACGACGAACATGTCGGCAACGTTGAATACGGCGTACCAACTGACATCGATGAAGTCGATGACTTCGCCAGAGAGGAACCCGCCGTCACCGCGAAACAAACGATCGATGAGGTTGCCGAGTGCGCCGCCGAGGATCGTGGCGAATATTGACAGACGAATTCGATCGGTCGTCTTCCAAATCAATGTGCCAAGGAAAATACAGAGCAGAATCACGAGGCCACCGACCCATTGGCCTTGACCAGACCCGGTGCTGAACGAGAAGCCACTGTTGTAGGCGAGGTCGAACTCGAGCGTTGGTAGGAGTCCGAACGTGTCGCCGTCGCTCAAAGACTCCTCGGCGTACCATTTGGTCAGCTGATCGAGAACGACCGTAACGGTGACGATGACGCCGGCCAGGCGAAGGAGTCGGGTTCGATTCACCTGGACACGGTAGCCAGTCGCGTCCCAATCGCTGTGGCGAGGGCAAGCCCCGCGACCACAAGCAACCCGCCGGTGAACCCGGCTGACGAGTCGGCAATGAGACCCATGACCAAGGGACCGGTTACACCGCCGACCTCGCCGACCGCGAACCAGATGCCATTGGCCAGGCCGGCGTTGGATGGCGTCACCCGGTCGGCTTCCATCAAGATGAGGATGGTGAGCGGGATCAGCGCTGAGCGCGTGGCGGAGACAATCGTGCCGATCACGATGAGCGGCGGTGATCCCAACGCGGTGATGCAAAGGCCACACGCCAACACGATGAACGCGGCGATCAGTAAACCGACAACGCGCCGAGGGTTGGCGAAGTTGGGGATCACCGCTGAGATTCCGATACCGACGAGGCCGGCGAGAGCGGTCCAGTTCGAGGCGACCGACGGTGAGAAGTCGCCGAGATCTTCAACCACAGTGACCGTCCACGGTCCGAGGGAGTGATTGACGAAGAAGACGGTGAATGCCAGGCCGAGCGCAAGGCGAACGCCGGACGATCCGAGAAGCTCGCGCAGGTGGCCTCCCTCTGGTGTGGTCTTTGGGCGCGGAATTGATGGCTTGGTGGCGGTCGCATAGGTGACGGCCCAAACGACGGTGAGTGCGGCGGCCAGAGCGGACTCGGCGATCAGGACTCTTCGCCAACTGTCGTCGAACAGCGGCAAGAGGAACGAGTTGGTTGTGGCGACGATCACCACGCCGCCGACTGCCGGTGCGACCACGTAAATCCCGACCGCGCGGCGCCGTTCGGTTTCGTCAGGAAACCATCGAGTGACGAACGTCGGGGCGGAGGCAGAAATGAGCGGGCCGAAGACGCCGAACAGGGCGACGGCGAGCCACATCGAGGAGACACTGGTGGCGCCGGCTCGAGCGAGAAGCGACCCGGAAACGGAGCAGCCGCCGAGGGCTACCGCCCATCCGATGCCGAATCTGTCGATGAACCGACCAGCGAGCGGTGCGGTGAAGATGAACATGAACGCCCATGCCCCCAGTGCAAGGCCCATCGACCCACGCGATGCGCCGATGTCTTCTTGCACCAGTGTCAGCATCGGAGCGAGCGCTGTTACCGCCATTCCAAATGCCGAGTAGACCCCAACGAGCCCGAGCAGGACCCGCCACCGGTGATGCGATGCGTTCACCGTGGACTTCTAGCACGCCCCGCAACAAAGCACGTCTGGGGACAGACCCCAAGTGTGCTTTGAGACCCTGAGTGTGCTTTGTGGTTGGCGAAGCAGTCGACAGCACCGAAGCGGCCGTGGCACACCCTGCAAAACGCAAGAGGCCCGGACCTGGTGGGCCCGGGCCTTGCTTGCGGAGGGTATGGGATTTGAACCCATGGAGGCTTGCACCTCACACGCTTTCCAAGCGTGCCCATTCGGCCGCTCTGGCAACCCTCCTGGCGGGACCCGCGGCACGGGTTCCGGACAGGAAGGGTATCGTGTTCCTTGAAGCGCCCGTTCCGGGGTGTGGTGGTCGGGTCCTGTGCAACGGGCGTCCGTGAATCGAGTCAGGGCCGGAAGGCAGCAGCTCTCAGCGGAGCCGCTTGTGTGCCGCAGATCACCTGGCCGCCACTCCCGGGAACGGGCGCTCGTCGTTTCGGTCCAGGCTTCGCTGTGGTCGGCGCCGAACGGCGACTTGTAGGTAGAGTCGATCGGGCATGGCCTACCAGTCGCTCTACCGCAGATATCGACCGCAGCGCTTCTCGGAGATCCGAGGTCAGAAGCATGTTGTGTCAGCGCTGCAGAACGCGGTGGTGAAGGGTGAAGTCGGCCACGCGTATCTGTTGCACGGGCCCCGCGGCACAGGGAAGACCACCTCGGCTCGCGTGCTGGCGAAGGCGCTCAACTGCGAGAACCTTGGCGAGGACGGAGAGCCATGTGGCGAGTGTGAGAGCTGTGTAGCGATTGAGCACGGCCGGTCGTTTGACCTTCACGAGCTTGATGCCGCGTCCAACAACAAGGTCGAGGACATGCGTGACCTGTTGTCAAAGGTCAATCTCGGCAACCCTGGTCGGGCGAAGGTCTACATCCTCGATGAGGTGCACATGCTCACCTCGCAGGCGGAGAATGCGCTGCTCAAGACACTCGAAGAGCCGCCGGACCACGTCACGTGGGTGCTGGCCACCACTGAGCCGCACAAGGTCGTCGACACGATTCGCAGCCGCTGTCAGGTATTTGAACTCTCGCTCCTTGGCGCCGATGAACTCTCGGACCACGTCCGCTGGATCATCGAAGATGCCAACCTCGAAGTCGACGAAGCGGCAATCGACTACGTCGTCTCTGCCGGCGGAGGCTCGGCTCGTGACACGCTCTCGGCGCTTGACCGAGTGGTCGCTGCCGGTGGTGTAGTCGAGATTGACACATCGACTGACACCTTGCTGGACTCCCTCGCCACGCATGATGTTGCCGCCGCCCTGGCCGCCGTTGGTGATGCCACCGGTCGTGGGCGCGACCCTCGCACCATCGGCGAAGGCGTTCTCGCTGGTTTGCGCGACGGCTTCCTGACTGCCATGGGTGCCCCGCCGCCTCGTCTGTCCGGCTCGGCGCAGGAACGGGCCGAACGCCTGGCCGGGTCGATGAGCCCCGCCGCAATGACTCGGTCACTCGAAGCGCTCGGCATCGCACTCGTTGAAATGCGCCAAGCACCCGATCCGAGAGTTGATCTGGAAGTCGTACTTGTCCGGCTGTGTCGACCTGCCACCGATCGTTCTCTTGACGCGGTCGTCGAACGTCTCGAACGGCTTGAGCAGCAGATATCCGGCGGAGCACCAGCGTTAGCCGCTGCTCCTGCGGCGACAACACGCTCGGCGGCACCGCCTACGCCGGCCCCAGTCGCCCCGGCCGCTACTCCTGCTCCTACCGAAGAGGTCGAACCGGTTAATGGTCCGCCCGCTGTCCCGGCGTCGGCCACGCCGGCAATAGCGCCGGCCCCTCCCGTTGACAAGTCCACCAAAGGCCCGGCAGCGGCTGCGCGACGAGCGCTGGCTGAGAAGCGCGCCGACTCGGCGGCTGTGCCCGGCCCGAGCGCGGCCCCACCTCCGCTCCCCGTCGCGCCTCCACCGGTCCCGCCCGCACTTTCTGCTCCCGCGACCCCAGAGCTCAGCGAGATCCGACCAGAGTCACCGAGAGAAGTCGTGGAGTTGGCTGCGGTCCATTTCGGTCTGGAGAGCTCGCAGGTCGTGAAGGCGGCCAACGATCTTCTTGGCGAATCGTCGGGCAAGCGCTCGCCTGATGAACTCGTTGCCTTGTGGGCCGCCCTGGTTGCGGACCATGGGCCCATCACGGTGCCAGCACCGGTCGCTGACGAGTTAGCGCCTGACCCGGCGCCAGCACCGGTGGTCGATGAGCCACCGCCCTACGAGGACGGCGCCTATGATCCCGGACCTCCGCAGGAGAATCCCGGACCAGCCGCCGATGACGAGGTCGATGTCCACGATCTTGTCGACGCTCCATCACACACTGAAGATCTTATTGACCGGCTTACCGAGGCTTTCCCCGGCGCCGAACTCCATGTCTCCGAGGACCAAGAACACTCATGAGCAACCTTCCTGAACCAACCGAGAACCCTGATGCGGCAAGCCCGTTTGCTGGGGGCATGCCTGACCTCGGCGGTCTGCTCGAATCAGCGCAGGCGATGATGGCCAATATGCAGGCGGCCGCTTCTGAGGTGGTCACCGGTCAAGCCGGTGGCGGCGTGGTGTCGATTGAGGTCGATGGGCACTTCAACTTCCAATCGGTCTCGATTGATCCGAAAGCGATTGACCCAGACGACATGTCGCTGTTGGAAGATCTTGTCCTTGCTGCGCTCCGCGACGCTACGGGCCAACTGCAGTCGGGGCAGTCGGGGGCAATGGGAGGCATGGACCTTGGCGGCATGGACCTTGGTGGCCTTGGAGGCCTTCTCGGCGGCACCGAGTGAGCTATTCGTCCGCTGTTCAAGAACTGATTGACCAACTCGGTCGGCTTCCCGGCATCGGGCCCAAGTCGGCACAACGTGTTGCGTTCTATCTGTTGAAGGCCCCAACGGAGGACGCTGCTCGACTCGCTCGAGCGATTGTTGACGCCAAGGAACGTGTGTCTTTCTGTGACCGATGTTTCAACCTCAGTGAGGGCGGTGAGGAGTGTGCGGTCTGTCGCGATCCCCGTCGCGAAGAACGCATGGTCTGTGTGGTCGAGGACTCACAAGACATCGTGGCCATCGAGCGAACACAAGAGTTCCGGGGCCGATATCACGTGCTGCAGGGTGCGTTCAGTCCGATTGATGGCGTGGGCGTGGATCAACTCCGCGTGAAGGAACTCATGACGCGGGTCGGCGAGGAAGATATCGAAGAGGTCATCATCGCCACAAACCCCAACCTCGAGGGTGAGGCCACGGCGGCTTTGCTAGCGAAATACCTGAAGCCGATGGGTGTAAAGGTCAGCCGCATTGCGAGTGGTCTGCCGGTTGGCGGTGACCTGGAGTATGCCGATGAGTTGACGCTCGGGCGGGCCCTCGAGGGTCGCACGCTGCTTGGCGGTTAGCCTTCCGGTTCGCAAAATCTAGGGGAAACGCGACGAGGCGCCGTCTTGTGCCTGCCGGGTTGCGCGGGCGGTGTGGACAAATTCCGGCAGGCCCAGGACGACGCCTCGACCAGTCCACAAAGCGAGCGGGAGGGGGGTTCAAATTCGCTTCCGCAGTTTGTGGCTGCTTCGGCTCGTTCTATCGCTCTCTCTGTGTTGCAGTTACTTTACAATATTGACAGTCAGATGACAAGTTATTCTTGAACATTTCTGTATTATGACGGTTGTGATGCTGCTGTCATCACGCACTGCGCGGCCAGAGACGCACCCGACGGCTGATTTCGTCGCAATCCCTTAAGGGACTACGCGGATTTGCGCCGTTTGCTGAATTCGTCGCGAGGGTCGTCGTCGGCCCAGGTCGTCTCCTCAGCCACAGCCGGACTTGGATCCTCGACTGTCAAGGCGAGTTCGGACTCTTGGTCCACGCCAACACGTGCTACGGAGTTCCGAATGTCAGACATCGCCGCCTGGAGTCGGTCGTGCACGTCGCGTTCGGCCGCGAGCAGGCGATCGAGACGCTGCTGCGCCTCGTTGATCACCTTGGTCGATCGATCCATAGCGTCTTGGTGAGCCTTGCCAATGACAGTGTCGGCTTCGGCCTGGGCAGTTTCGATCGTCTCGCCGGCGCGGTGCTTGGCATCAGCGATCTTCTTGGTCGCCGCTTCGGCGGCTTCAGACGTGATGCGCTCACATTCGGTCGTCGCCTCGGACTGGGTCTTCTCGAGGTTGGCTGTTGCTCCGGTGGTGAGTTCATCGGCCGTTTCCCTTGCGGTGGCGAGAAGCTCAGCGGAGTGGGCCTTGGCCGCGGAGGTCAACGCTGCGTCTGCAGCTGCCTTCTCGGTAATCGTTTCGCTGGACTTCACGGCTTGGTCGAGCATCTCGCCGACTGTGCCGCCGATGGCGCGAACGCCGTCTAGTTCGAGTTCGCGAATTCGCGCCGACGCCTGGGCCAGTAGCTCAGAAACGGCGTCGGGATCGAGGCCGCCTTCGTCGACCAACGGAAGCTTCGCATTCTCGAGGTCCTGTGGTTTGATGGCCATCAAACCGGTGTTTCACTGTCGGCGAATCAGGTGGTGGAGACTTCGCGCCTGGTGGTCGTGCTGGCTACGCTCGCCTGTATGCAACTCACCGAAATCGATCACATCGCCATCGCTGTCAACGATCTCGAAGCCGCAATTTCCTACTACCGCGAGGCCTTCGGCGCAGAAGTTCACCATCGCGAGATTGTCGACTCTGACGGTGTCGAAGAGGCACTTATTAAGGTCGCCGATAGCTATATCCAGCTGACCGCGGCCACCCGTCCCGACTCACCGATTGCCAAATACCTCGAGAAGCGCGGTGAGGGACTCCATCATGTGGGTTACCGCGTCGACGACTGTGCGGCCGCTCTCGCCCAGATGGTCGAAGCGGGCGCAACACCGATCGACGTCGCTCCTCGCCCCGGGTCGCGTGGCACCACCGTGGCCTTCGTGCACCCCAAAGGTTCGTTCGGCACCCTGATCGAACTCGTGCAGGAGTAAGCCACCTTGGCGACCGGTCCCAGCATGCCCTGGGGTCAGTGCTTGTCAGCTGAGTTCGATCACACCAGACGGGCCGAAGATGGTGGCGCTCAGCTTGCGGTCGCCTCGCTCGCACTCGACCGGTACTGCGTACTCATGAAGCCGGCTTGCCATCGCGGGGTCGGGGTGGCGCAGTGATAACTCCATCAGTGTGAGGCCCGGTGCTGAGGTAGCCGCTGGTGTCTCGCCCGGCCACTCGATGAGGAATGGCAAGATGCCATCGCCCTCTGGAAGGGGGAAGGTCAACCTCCACTGCAACACTTGGCCGCCGGGCGTTGTGCGTTGCATATCCGATGCGGGGCCCGGGTCGACGCCGCGACTACGCCCCCACTCAATCCAAGCATCGAGGTCCGGGACGGCGGCCGCCCAGTTGACGAGGGCCGGCGCGTCGAGATCATCGATTCCGAACGGACGTGGATCTGCCGGTTTGGGCTGGTCGGCGTCGGGCCCGATGACTTCGAGATAGGTCAGAGCGCCGAGCGCCAATAGCACGTTGCGAGTGCCGCGGCCGTCGTGGCTACCGCCGACGGTTGGGGTGACCCCCCACTGCTCGACAATCTCCGCGATGGTCGCGTCAAGGTCCGGCGTGGCGTACACGAGATGGTCGATTGTGGCTTCGAGGCGAGCGGCTCGGTTGATGACGGGCTCCTTCGGTCGGCCCCCGAGATCGACAGCCACAAGGCCGCGGGCATCGGCGAGCGAGTCCTGCCGATCGAGTTTCGCAGATCGTTGATCGCCGAGTGTCCAGCGCCCGCGGATTCCTGCTCGAGGCCGAGCGAGGCGGTCGGGGAATCCGAGCAGCAGAGTTCGGCCGATGTCGTTGGTCACAACGTCGCCGGTGGCGATGGCGCGGCGCCGGGCCAAGTCGTCGGCTCGACGACGAACCTGCTGGATGGCTCGACCGTCAGCGTCGTGGTGATGGCGGTCCCGGTCGAGGATCAAGGCGAGTCGTTCAGCCATATCGGCGGGCAGGTCGGCCGGCCTGCCGCGCAAAATGTCACGGTCCTCGAGCAGTGCAGCAAGGAGGCACGCGAGCCAAGGATCGCGGGCGTCGACGACCATCCGGGCGAGGCGGGGATGGAGGGGAAGATCCGCCATGGCCAAGCCGAGTTTCGATGGGAGACCGCCAGCATCCAAAGCACCAAGACGTTCGAGAAGCTCGACGGCTGCGGCCCATGCGGATTCTGCTGGCGGGTCGAGGAATGGCAATTCGGACGGATGACGAATGCCCCGCCTCGCAAGGTCGAGCACGAGCGATGCGACCTCGACTTCGGTGATTTCCGGCGGAAGGAAGGGTGGGCGACTGGCGTGTTCGAGCTTCGACCAGAGTCGGTAGGCCATGCCCGGGCCCAGCCGTCCGGAGCGGCCCGCGCGCTGGTCGGCTGACGCTCGGGAGGCGCTGACGGTGGTGAGCGCAGTCATGCCGGTGCGCGTGTCGAAACGCGGCACCCGAGCGAGCCCGGCATCGACCACGGCGGTAATGCCGTCCACGGTCAGGCTGGTCTCAGCCAAGTCCGTGGCGAGCACGACTCGCCGGGATGCGCGGGCGATGAGTGCAGCGTCTTGCTCAACGGCGGGCAGTGAGCCATGGAGAGGGAGGATGGCTGGTCCCTCGGGGCCGACTGCCGCCGCCAACTCTCGTTCGGTTCGACGAATCTCCCCGACGCCGGGCAGAAAGACGAGCACGTCGCCGCTTGAGCGCAAGGCCTCGACCACCGTCTTCACTACGGCGGGAACGAGCGGGGAGCGAGGTTTACGTGGCCGCCACACGAGCTCGACCGGGAAGGTGCGGCCCGGGCTTTCGATCACGGGCGCCGGAGGTCCGTCGCCACCAAGCGCCGTTGAGATCTGTTGGGAATCGATCGTGGCCGACATCACGAGGAGGGCAGCATCGAGCCCAGCGGTTACACGGGCATGGAGCGCAAGAGCGAAGCCGGTGTCGCCGGGCAGCGAACGCTCGTGGAACTCGTCGAAGATCACGATTCCGATACCGGCGAGCATCGGGTCACGAACGAGGCGAGCCGTCAATACCCCTTCGGTCACTACCTCGATGCGAGTGGTTGGCCCGATCTGTCGATCGTCTCTCGTCACCCAGCCAACGGTCTGCCCTGGTTCCTGGCCGAGCATCGCGGCCATGCGGCGAGCCGCAGCGCGAGCAGCGACTCGCCGTGGTTCCAGCATGACGATCTTGCGGTCACCCAGCCAGTCGGCCTTGAGCAGCCGGAGGGGGACAACGGTGGTCTTCCCCGCTCCCGGCTCGGCGGTGAGCACGGCGTGGCCGGTGGTTTCTAGCGCGGCAGAGAGCTCGGCAATCTGGTCTTCGATCGGAAGTCCGGTATGCGGCACAGACATGGTGTGCCTGATGATGGCAGACTCAGGCCGATGAAGGTTCACTTGGTCGACGGAACGTATGAACTCTTTCGGTATCACTTCTCTCCGGCCAACAAGGAACCTCGACTCGGCGCGCAACGAGGCGTCCTCGGCACGGTCCTGGACCTTGTGTCGGGCGGAGCCACCCATATCGGGATCGCCACCGACCACGTGATCAGGTCATGGCGCAACGAGTTGTACGACGGCTACAAGGACGGGTCCGATATCGACCACGATATTTTCGCCCAGTTCCCTGAGATGGAGGAACTCCTTGATCTCGCCGGGTTCGAGGTCTGGCCTCAGGTCACCCACGAGGCCGACGATGCCATGGCGGCAGGGGCCGCGATGGCAGCTACCGACGACCGTGTGGAGCAAGTCATCATCTGTACTCCGGACAAGGATCTTGCTCAGTGTGTCAGTGCCGATGGCCGGGTTGTTCAACTCGATCGCCGCCGTGAGATCACCTATGACCGAGCTGGCGTGATTGAGAAGTTCGGCGTGCCTCCCGAGTCGATCCCCGACTATCTCGGCGTCGTGGGCGACACCGCCGACGGATTCCCCGGGATCCCGGGCTGGGGTGCAAAGTCCGCTGCCGCGGTGCTGACTCGGTATGGTCACATCGATGCGATCCCACTCGACGTTGAGGAGTGGGATGTTGACGTCAGAGGCGCCACGAAGTTGGCCCTCACGTTGCGAGAGCACTTCGAGGATGCCCTCCTTTTTCGCCGCATCGCCACAGTCGATATCGAGGCCCCGGTGAGCGCGACTGTCGATGAAATGGTCTGGCTTGGCCCCCAACCTGGCTTCGACGAACGTTGCGTGGCTATCGGTGCGCAACGGCAGGCCGCCCGACTTCACGAGCTTTGGGCTGAGCGCGGTGCCGACCGTGGATAAGGAACGCGCCCTCGACATTGCCAGCCAGTTCGGCGACGATCTTGCCGCGCGTTTGCGGTTCATCTATGAGCTTGACGAGCTGAAGTCGGTCCTTCGCCAGACCCTGCTTGCTGACAAGAGCCGCCAGGAGAACTCGGCTGAGCATTCATGGCATCTGGCGATGACCGCGATGGCGCTCGCTCCACTGGCTGACCCGCCAGTCGACACCGAGCGGGCGATCAAGATTCTGCTCGTGCACGACATTGTGGAGATCGATGCTGGCGACGTGTTTATCTATGACGCGGAGGCTCGGGCCAGCAAGGAGGCCGAAGAGATTGCGGCCGCTGATCGAATCTTCGGCCTGCTCCCCGAACCGCAGGCATCAGAACTCCGAGCTCTATGGGACGAGTACGAGGCCCGCGAAACCCCTGAGGCACGCTTCGCCTATTCGTGTGACAGGCTCCAGCCCATGCTGCTTAATCTCGCGATCGGCGGTGGCAGCTGGAAGCGCCACGGCATCAAGGCGCATCAGGTCAAAGAGGTCAACGGCAAGATTGCGTGGGGTCTTCCCTCAGTCTGGGAAGCCGCCGAAGCGATCCTCGACGGCGCCATCGAAGACGGCGACCTGCCCGTCTGATCGGGTCCATCCGCGGCTGGTCGCTGAAGATCGACTCAGTTCACCCGGCCGAGAGGTCAACGAACGAACCGAGTCGTGGCTCGAAATCGACTGTTGAACACAGCCGGGTGAGCACGCTGATGCATCGAGTCACCCGACTTGATGACGGGGGATCTCGATGATTGATGGCAGTCGTCTTGCAGTCGTCCCCATACTCGGGCGACGATCTGGGCATGAGTGACGACATCCGCCCTTTTACCGTGGCCGTCTCTGACGGAGAGATCGCCGATCTGCGTGAGCGTCTGGCACGGACGCGTTGGCCGGAGAAAGAAGTGGTCGACGACTGGAGTCAGGGGGCTCCTTTGGCGTACATCCAGGAGCTGTGCGACTACTGGGCCACGTCGTATGACTGGCGGCGCTTCGAGGCGGAGATCAACGCATACGACCATTTCCTGACCGAGATCGATGGAATCGACGTTCATTTCATGCATGTGCGGTCGCCTCATGAAGATGCACGGCCGATGATTATCACCCACGGGTGGCCGGGGTCGGTTGCTGAATTCATGAAGATCATCGACCCGCTCACCAACCCAACCGAGCACGGTGGTTCAGCCGATGACGCCTTCCATCTCGTTCTCCCGTCGATGCCTGGCTATGGCTGGAGTGCCAAGCCCACTACGGCTGGTACATCCACCGGGAAGATCGCCGAGATGTGGGACGTCCTCATGGTGCGACTCGGCTACGACAGCTATGTCGCCCAAGGCGGTGACTGGGGGGCGGCGGTCACCTCGGCTATTGGCTGGCAGGCGCTTGGGCATGTTGAGGCGATCCACACCAATATGCCGATCGCTCGCCCCGGCTCGGCTGACCTGGAAAACCCCAGCGAGGTCGAACGGGCCGCTTTAGCCGCACTCAAATACTACGACGAGGTCGACTCGGGTTACTTCAAGCAGCAGGCAACGCGTCCACAAACGCTCGGCTACGGACTTACTGACTCGCCGGCCGGGCAGGCCGCCTGGATCGCAGAGAAGATGTGGGCGTGGACCGACAACGATGGGCACCCCGAGTCGGCGCTCACCCGTGACGAAATCCTCGACAACATCTCGATCTACTGGTTCAACGCCACGGCCGCGTCCTCTGCCCGGATCTATTGGGAGACCCGTGTCGGAGCGACGCGAGGTGTTGTCGAGGTCCCCACCGCGATCTCGACGTTCCCCGCTGAAATTATTCGGTCGGCGCGCCGATGGGCGCCGAAGGTCTACGCCAATATCGAGTACTGGAACGATCTCGACCGCGGGGGCCACTTCGCCGCCTGGGAAGTGCCCGACCTGTTCATCGCCGAATTGCGAGCCGCCTTCAAGGTGATCTGACACAGCCCGTTTGGTGACACAGCCCGTTTGGACAACGCACGTTTGGGGTCTGTCCCCAAACGTGCGTTGGTCAGCGCTGGTCGGGCCGCTTGCCGGCGAGGGCGCCGTACTGGGCGGGCATCTCGTTGGAACCGGCGAAGTCAGCGGCTGGGTAGGCCTCTCCGAACCGCGTCTCGATAGGGATCACGCCGGACCACCACGGACCGGCCATGTCGTCCTCCTCGTCGATCGGGTCGCCATCGCGGACCTTGGCGGACGCCTCGTCGAGTGACATTTCGAGAACCAGTGTCTTACGGTTGTCGACTGCGCTTACGCCGCGGCCCTCGTCCCAATTCGCCACCACGTGATCGGTGATCAGTTTGAGTGTGCGCAGCTTCTCGTCAGGATCTTCGATCTTTGTGGCGAGTCCGCGGACGACGACCGAGCGATAGTTCATTGAGTTATGGAACGGCGTCCGCGCCATCACGAGACCGTCGATGTGCGTGACCGTGGCACAGATCTCGTGCCCGCTGCCGGTGCCGAGAAGGTGGTTGGCGGCAGCGCCGTGGAGGTACAGCTTCTCGTCGTCACGTCCGTAGGCCATCGGGAGAACAAGCGGCCCATCGGGGGTCTGCACGCCGACGTGAGCGATCAGACCGGCGTCAAGAATTTTCTGTACACGGTTGCGCTCGTACACGGCGCGGTCGGCGCCCCGACGAAGAGTCGTGCGTGCGGAGGGGGCGTTGACGGTTTCAGACATGCCTGAATATTAGAGCGTTCAACACGTCAGGCCCCAAGCTCTCTGGCGGCTTGTTTATGGCGTGGCCGGCACCCAGTTGCCGTGGAAGCCGAACGGCACCCGCTGGGGGAGATGGATGGTGGCGACGGGATCGCCAGTGAAATCCTGGGCGTTCAAGATGACGACGTCCGCAGTATTGGTGTTGGCATCGTGGACGTAGGACATGCACCAGCCATCGTCCTCGGCGCTGTCGGCGGCACGCGGAACGAAGACCATTTCCTGGCTCACGCGGCCCGTACCGAATGGGTGGACTTCGATCCCGCCATTGATGAGGTCATGTTTGTAGGCGGGCCCTTCCGCCCCTGTGAATCCGACCGTGTAGCCCCAGCGACTCTCTCGGCCCTCAAGCCGTTCGTCATGACGGGGGAACTCGTGAGAGCGATCGTCCAAGCGGGTTTCCGCGGTCCTGCCGGTTGCAGGATCGAGGATCCAGCGATCAAGTGTTGGGTCGCCCTCACTCGGACCATTGCGGACCTTGTCGAAGACGGAGTTGTGACGAGCAACGTCGAGCTGGATCCGCCCATCGCCGAGGTCAAACGCGTTCATCGGGTGGAACACATAGCAAGGATCAACCTCGCACCAACGCACGTCTTCGGCGCTCCCATCGCGGGGGAGAACCCCAACACGGGCCGGTTGGTCGTCCTTCCACACGTAGGGGAGTTGAGCGCCGGTCATGGCGATATCGAGGTCGAAGTGGCACGGGAAATCGAGCAACAGGATCGACGATTCCGTGATGGCGATGTCGTGCACCATTGGGCTGTGCCCGACGGGGACGTCGACGTGATGGCGTACCGATCCAGCGGTGTCGACCACGAGATAGCGGATGAAGTCCCAGGTCCAGTGGTAGGTGGCGACATGGAGTTCCCCGGTCAGCGGGTCGCGCTTGGGGTGGGCAGAAAACGACCCATCGAGCGTGCCACCGAAGTCGATGCGTTCCATCGTCTCGAGCTCGTCGGTCAGCAGCACGGGCGGGCCGCCAGCTTCGACGATCGCCAAGGTCATTCCTGCGTGCTCGATGATGTTGGTGTTGGCAGTGCCCTCACTGTCGTGGAAGCGGGGGCCAGGCGTGATCGGTCGGCCCAACGCCTCGCTGACGCGGTCCGACACCACATAGCGATTGCGGTACCAGTCGGCCTTGCCGTCGCGAAGGCGCACGCCGTGAGCCATTCCTGTACCGGTGAACCAGTGATCATCGGCGGCAGCGTCTTCCACCGGGTTCGGACCGATCCGCAATAGTCGCCCGTCGAGCTCAGCGGGAATCGCGCCGGTAACTCTCAGATCCTCAGTTGTAATCTCCTCGCGCACGGGTGCGTAGTTCCCCTGGACGTAGGTGTCAGTCGTGGCCATAACCCCATCCTTTCGCGTTTTTTAAACCCATACTCGCGGTGGCGTCGAGTTCGTGGATCAGGTCTTGTCGGGGCCGCCGATCCACTTTGGCTCGTAGGTCAGATCTTGGTCGCCGAGACGGTCAAGGAGCGATGCAGGATCGGGATCGTCGAGAAGGATCTCGCGATTGTTTGGCTTGAGGATTGTGTCGTGGACCATCCGGTCAAAGAGTGCGAGCAGCGGCTGCCAGAAGCCACCTACGTCCAGCACTCCGACCGGCTTGGTGAGCAACCCGATCTGGTTCCACGTCAAGGTTTCCGCCAGCTCTTCGAGTGTGCCAAAGCCACCAGGCAGTGCAATGAACGCATCGGACAGTTCATACATTCGCGCCTTGCGCTCGTGCATTGAACCGACCTCCTCCAGTGTGGTGAGGTTGCGATGGCCGACCTCGGCGGAGAACAACCCGGCGGGGATGACGCCGGTGACACGCCCGCCGTTTGTCATGACGGTGTCGGCGATCAATCCCATGAGTCCCACCGCCCCGCCACCGTAGATGAGCTCGATGTTTCGCTCGGCAAGAAGAGTGCCAAGGGCGATGGTCGCATCGGTAATCGCGGGGTCAGAGCCCGGCGACGATGCACAGAAAACACAGACACGCTGGAGTGAGGTCACCAGTTGAATCTACGATCAGGTCATGCAGCACGGCATCTTCATTGCGCCGTTCGGCCCGCTGGCCGATCCACATAGGTTGATGCAGCTCGCCACAGCGGTCGAAGAGACTGGCTGGGATGGGCTGTTTTTTTGGGATCACGTCCTTCGGCCTGAGAGTAATGAGATCCTTGATCCGTGGGTCACGATGGCGGCAGTGGCGACCTGTACCGAGCACATTCGGATCGGCCCGATGGTCACGCCAATCGCTCGACGGCGACCGATCAAGCTCGCACGAGAGATCACGACGCTCGACTTGTTGAGCCAAGGTCGGCTCACGGTCGGCCTCGGGCTCGGCGTTGACTCAGGCGGAGAGCTGAGCCGGTTTGCTGAGGAGACGCGAGACCGCGTGCGCGGCGAAATGCTCGACGATGGGGCCCGTTTGCTCGCCGCCTTGCTCGACGGCGAGACGGTGGTCGAGGTCGACGGCAACTACACGATCGACGGTGTGTCGCTTGAACCTCGCCCATTCCAGCAGCCCCGGCCTCCGCTGTGGTTCGCGGCACGCGCAGGAGCGAAGAAGCCCGTCCGTAGGGCAGCTCTCTACGAGGGTATATTCCCGATCAGCATGACCCCTGCGCAGTTTGACGCGGCCCTTGAGGAGGTCGTCTCCGTCCGTGGGTCACTCGATGGTTTTGACATCTGCCTCAAGACAAATCCCGGCGATCCTCCGCCTCCATACGTGGACCACGCCACCTGGCTGCTGCAAGCATTCCCGGCGGTTGCTGACCTTGATGAGTTGTTCAATGTTGTGATGCACGGGCCGCCCCCATAGGCGCGACTTCCTGAGCGAGGTCGCGAACGAGCTAGATTGCCCGCCGTGGTTGATCAATCGATGCAAGCGAAACTCGACGACCTGCGTGAGCGCAAGGAAGCGGCGCGTTCGGCCGGTTCCGAGCGGTCGGTACAGCGGCAGCGCGACAAGGGAAAGATGCTGGCCCGCGAGCGCATCGAGTACCTCCTTGATGAGGGGTCGTTTCACGAGCTCGACATGCTTGCCCGTCACCGCGCCCACGAGGCGGGGCTTGACGATCGTCCGTACACCGATGGGGTGATTACCGGTTGGGGCACGGTCGACGGACACAAGATCTTTGTCTTCAGTCAGGACTTCACCGTGATGGGCGGAGCGCTCGGCGAAGTCTTCGCCGAGAAGCTGCACAAGGTCATGGACTTGGCGCTTGCCACCGGCGCTCCGATGATCGGCCTCAACGACGGAGCCGGCGCTCGCATTCAGGAAGGCGTCGTGAGCCTTGATGGCTATGGCGGGATCTTCCATCGCAACGTGAAATCGTCCGGTGTGATCCCGCAGATTTCCGTCATCCTCGGCCCGTGCGCTGGTGGAGCCGTCTATAGCCCGGCTATGACCGACTTCATCTTCATGGTCCGCGAGAAGTCGCACATGTTCATCACTGGTCCGGATGTCGTGAAGACTGTGACCGGCGAAGAAGTCACCCTTGAAGAGCTTGGCGGTGCCGGCTCACACTCGACCAAGTCGGGGGTGGCCACGTTTGTCGCCAACTCTGAGGAGGAGGTGCTCGACGAGGTGAAATTCCTTCTGAGCTTCCTTCCAGCGAACAATCTTGAACAGACGCCGATTCTGCCGTCCACCGATGACCCTGATCGTCTGTGCCCTGAGCTCGACACGGTCCTTCCCGAGAACGCGAGCGTCCCCTACGACATGAAGGACGTCATCGGGTCAGTTGTCGATGATGGCGAGTTCATGGAGTACCACGCGGCTTGGGGTCGTTCGATTGTGTGCGGCTTCGGGCGAGTCGATGGACGTGCCGTCGGCATTGTTGGCAACCAGCCCGCCATGCTCGCCGGTGTACTGAACATTGAGTCGTCTGAGAAGGCGGCTCGTTTCGTGCGCACGTGTGACGCTTTCAATATCCCGCTGCTCACATTCGTCGATGTGCCCGGCTTTCTGCCCGGCGTTGACCAGGAGTACGGCGGCATTATTCGACACGGAGCCAAGCTGCTCTACGCATACTGCGAAGCCACCGTGCCGCGCATCCAGGTCATCACTCGCAAGGCCTATGGAGGCGCTTATGTGGTGATGGATTCGAAGTCGGTCGGCTGTGATCTTTCCTTCGCCTGGCCGACCGCCGAGCTTGCGGTGATGGGCTCTCAAGGGGCGGTGGAGATCATCCATCGTCGTGAGCTCGCTGATGCCGCGAACCCGTCTACCCGTCGCTCCGAGCTCGTTGATGACTACACCGACCGGCTCGCCAATCCGTACATCGCGGCTGAGCGTGGCTATATCGATGATGTGATCGAGCCATCGGAGACACGACGAAAGATCGTGGCCGGTCTCCGTTTGCTGGAGTCGAAGCGCGAGGAGATCCCGCAGCGCAAGCACGGGAACGTGCCACTGTGAGCTCTGCTGTGGATTCGGACGGGATCCAGGTCTCACCCGCTCCCACTGACGAGGAGCTCGCCGCAATCATGGCTGCGTACAAGGCGTTGTGGCCAGAGCCTTCTGCGACTACCGAGCCGGAGGGTTCGCAGCGCTGGCGCTACGCCGGGCGCTGGTGGAGCAAGCGCCCCGCCTACGGCGGCTGGTCGTGACATCAGCGAACCCGAACGATCAGACAACGTTTCGGGTTCGCTTCGAGTGGGGTCCCATGGGCCTTCGTACGCTTGCCCCGACCGTCGATGTGTGCATCATCGTCGATGTTTTGTCGTTTACGACCTCGGTCGACATCGCACTTGGTCGCGGTGCGGTGGTGTTCCCGTACAAGTGGCACGACGGGTCGGAGTTCACGTTCGCTGCGTCGGTGGATGCAGAGGTCGCCAGTGGTGAGAGTGAGTCCCGCGGTTGGTCGCTGGCCCCTAGCTCTCTCGCGAAAGTCCCAACGGGTACAAGGCTCGTTCTCCCGTCACCTAATGGCTCCGCCCTTTCGTTCGGCGCGGCCGAGGCGGGCGCTGACGTAGTGGTGGCTGCATGCCTTCGTAACGGTGCTGCGGTGGGAAGTGCCTATGCCGACGAGGAGGTCACCGTCGGGGTGATTGCGTCGGGGGAGAGATGGAAGGGCAAGACCGGCCCCATGCGCGTCGCTCTCGAAGACCTCTATGGCGCTGGTGCAGTGCTCTCCATGTTCGACACGGACGACCTGAGCCCTGAGGCGCAGGGAGCGGCTGCGTCATGGCGCGAGGCTGAGCCACACATCGCGGATCGACTCCGAGCGTGCGCTTCAGGCCGAGAACTTGTCCTCAAAGGCTTCCAAAGCGACGTTGACCTGGCGGCTCAAGCGCATGTGAGTGACTTGGTGCCGACGCTTGAAGGCAACCGGTTTGTGAACGGCCGTTAATAAGTCAGTGGATCTGTGCCCGAATGCCGGAGAGCCAACTGTCGGCGTTGCTGACCGCCTCACGGTTGGTGCTTTTCTCTTCCTCGGTGCCGTAGGTCGAAGGGTAGGAGCCGAGGAACTTCACGTTGCCCTGCTTCATGTGAATGTTGCGAAGTGCGTCGCCGAGCACCTCGTCGGAGATGTGGCCTTCGCAGTCGATGAGGAAGCAGTAGTCACCGAGGCCCTTGCGGGTCGGACGGCTCTCGAGTCGGGTGAGGTTGATCGAGCGGGCGGCGAATTCGTGGAGGATGCCGACGAGTGAGCCTGGGGCATCTTCGCGTTGGTAGATCAGGACAGATGTCTTGTCGTGACCAGACGGAGGCTCGACTCCGTCGCGCCCGACGAGTACGAAGCGGGTTTGATTCTCGGGATGATCCTCGATGTCTTCGGCGAGAATCTCGAGCCCCCAAACCTCAGCGGAACGTCGTGGGGCGATCACTGCGGTGGTGCGCAGGTCGCTCTCGGCAACTTCGCGGGCGGCGTCAGCGGTGGAACCGGCGGTGGTGATGGCAACCCCGGTGAGTTGCTGGGTGAGATACCGACGACACTGGGCGAGAGCGACTGGGTGAGAGCGAACCTCAGTGATCTCGCTGAGCGAGACGCCCGCGTGGACCAGCAGGTTGAGGTTCACGTTCATCACAACTTCACGCTTTATCAAGAGGTCGTCGGACTCGAACGCAAGGGTGTCGAGTGTGGCGTTGACCGATCCTTCGATCATGTTCTCGATGGCGGCGAACCCGTACGTCACGTCACCGCGCTCGGCGGCGAGGAGCACTTCGACGTTGGTGCCGTAGGGGCGTAGGTCGAGTTTGGCCAGATCAGCTTCACCCGTCACGGCTTGTTCGCTGAACGTGCCGGTCGGGCCGAGATAGCTGATGCTGGCGGAGGGATCGATAGCACTCACGACTTGCGAGGATACGGGCAGGCGGATGGCGACGCGCTGCATATATCCAAGGCGCTCGTGTCGTGTCACGCGATGACCGAGGGTCGGGGTCTTTCATGGTTGGAATACATCCAGGCTCTACTGGCTCATGTTGTCGTGGTTGACTCGGCGATGCACACACTGCAACTCGATCGTTTCGTTACATAGATTGCTACAGATGCATCCCTTGATGTAATGTCATGAAATGACTGTCATGCTGACGCCTCAGATGTCTCACGATGAGGCCGTGGCGCGCTTCACCGGTGGATTGGCGCCGCCAGTCGACGCCGTAGAGCGCTTCAACGGGTCGGATCGGCTGCGTCCCGATGGCCGTCCCAAGCCGGAGTTTCGTGCCGAGCTGCGGAAAATTCCCAACGCTATAAACGCGTTCCACACGGTGTTCAACCTTGCCCTGCCGTTTTTATACATCTCGGCGGCAGTGGCCATCAGCCACCCGATTGGTTGGGTGGCGGCGTTCCTCGCCATGGGGGTCTACTTCCAGCGGATTCTCACGTTGCACCACGAGGCGGCGCATCGGCTGCTGTTCAGCAAGCGAGTCGTCAACGATTGGGTCGGCGAGAAGCTCATTGGTTGGCTCGTGTTTGGCGACGGTGGCAACGGTTATCGCCTCGCTCACACACAGCATCATCGAGACGAGTTCGGCGAGAAGGAGCCCGACTTCTTGTTGTACGCCAACTACCCGATCAGTAGAGCGTCAATGCGACGGAAGATGGTGCGCGACATCTCCGGGGTCTCGGGCTACAAGAACCTGAAACCCGCGTTCGTCGGACTATTCAAGAAGGGACGGCGAACACGGGCGGCCCGGTACCTGAGTGGTCAATTCGCCGTGTTCACAATCTTCTTCGCCTTCGGCCAACCCTGGCTCTATCTGTTCTTGTGGGTGCTGCCGTGGGCCACGATGTTTCGCGTGTTCAACCGGCTACGTGCACTCGCCGAGCACGGTGGGATGACGCGTAGCGATGATCGTCGGCTCACGTCTCACAACATCAAACAGGGGTTCATGGCCAAGCACCTGTTCCTCTCCCAAGGCATTGGTTATCACCTCGCACACCATGTCGATTCCGGGATTCCGATGGCCAACCTCGCCAAGCTGCACCGGGCACTTGAGGAAGACGGGTACATCTCGGAGTCGTTGAGTTATCCCGGCTACTGGAATTTTATCGGCAAGCTCTGGCGCAAAGAGGGCTGACCGTGGCTGCGCTCTCGGCTCGCAGCATCATTGCATCGACTCTTCTCGGTTCGACTCCGCCGCGTCTTTTGGGCCAACTATTGGTCGCGTTCGCTGGGGAATTCGGTGTTCACGCCGGCACAACCCGGGTGGCGTTGTCCCGCATGGTCGATGGTGGCGAACTCGCCCGTGTTGATGGCGGCATCTACGAACTCGCCGGCGATCTACTCGAGCGACACCGACGTCAAGAGGCAGGGTTACGGCCGGCGGTCATGCCATGGCGAGGGGAGTGGGAGCTCCGAATCGTTCCCTCAGGCGCCCGAAGCTCTGTGGATCGCGCGGCTCTGCGAAGGTCGTGTCTTCACCTCGGACTTCGCGAACTCCGTGAGGGCGTATGGATGCGACCGGACAACCTGCCGTCTGATCGTCTTCCCCGCGTCCGAGCACTGGTGGACGGGCAAACACAGAGGCTCACGACGGTGCCTGACGGTGACCCGGCTGGACTGGTGGCTGAACTGTTCGACCTCGACACATGGGCCTGTGAGGCCCATCGTCTGAGTGATCTTCTCGACTCCGCCGATGCTGAGGCTTCGCTCGCTCGAGGGTTTGAGCTAGCAGCCGAGTCGCTGCGTCATCTCATCTCTGACCCGTTGCTCCCAGATGTGCTCTGGTCAAAGGACCGGCCGGCAAGCAGGCTGCGCTCGGCATACGCCGCGTACCTCATCAGCTACCAGGCCAGACTCTCGAGCTTCTTCCGGTCGGAGCTGGCTGCCGTACAGTGATGTCATGAGCGATCGCTTCTATTTCCGTCAGCTGCTGTCTGGTCGAGACTTCGCCACCAGCGACCCAATTGCCCAACAGATGGTGAACTTCGTTTACGCCATCGGTGATCGTCAGACCGGCGAGGCCGTGCTCGTTGACCCCGCGTACGACGTGAACGGTCTTGTCGATGTTCTCGAAGCCGACGGGATGATGTGCACGGGCGTACTCGCCACCCATTACCACCCTGACCATGTCGGCGGCTCAATGATGGGATTCGACCTAGAGGGCATCGCTGCATTGCTCGACCGAGTCGATGTGCCAATCCATGTTCAGGCTGATGAAGCTGAGTATGTCAAGAAGGTCACCGGGGTGGAAGACGCATCGCTCGTTTCCCATCAGTCCGGAGACATGGTCTCTGTCGGTGCCGTGGAGATCGAACTCATCCATACACCGGGTCATACGCCTGGAAGCCAGTGTTTCCTCGTCGATGGACTACTGGTTGCCGGCGACACGTTGTTTCTCGACGGCTGCGGGCGAACTGATCTGCCCGGGTCGGACCCAGAGCAGATGTACGAGAGCCTGACAACGCGTCTGGGTCGCGTCGACGATGACACCGTGCTTTACCCCGGCCATCAATACTCAGCTGAGTCATCGGCCACTATGGGGGTTACTCGGCAGCGAAACATCGTCTACCGGCCGAACTCGAAGGATCAATGGATGGCCATGTTCGGGCACTGAGCCCACTGGCCTACGGAGATGTCGTTGTCTCAGCGTTGAGAAGTTGCTCGATTTCTGAAACAGACCATGTCGGGGCTACGCCATCAGCGCCATGCAGGTGCTGGGCAAGCACTGCATGGTCAAGCTCATGCACCTCGACAAGCCCCCTGAAAATGGTGCCGAGGTAGGCGGCGGAGGGGGGAGCGGCCTGCTGATCTTCCGGAACGTTGGAGCTGGTGAAGGTTGCGACGGGGATGCCATCGACCGGGTCCAGTCCAACGATCGTGTCGTAGACACGTGTGGGGATCAGGGTGTGAGCCCCCGGCTGGACGGCATCGTACGGAATCGAGAGGGGGCCATCGAGGCTGTTTTCCTGGGCGACAACGTCAGCGAACTGTTCTTTGGTAATCAGATAACGCCGTCCGAGAGCGCCAGGCGAGGTCTGACGGTGTTCCAAGAACGCTGGTGCGCCGTCCCACAGCTTGGAGTATCCGGCAAACCGGATGGCGGAGCGGAAGACGCATGGCGCGTCATCTCGCGGGAGAGACTGGTCGCGCGCTCCCCGTTGCGGAAGCGAGGCACCGTCCGGGGTTCCCCCTTGCAGGTAGCAAAGAAATCGAGCTCGGTTGACGTTGGATCCGTAGGACGCATACCAGATCAGGTGATCGGTTCCAGCAGGGGTCATAAGGGGTGAGCGTAGTCGTGGGTGCAGTCTGTCTGGGCCGGCAGACCATCGCTGAGGGCCGAGGTTGTGAGCCGATGACTTGGCGAGATTCTGCGCTCGTGCGCCATATTCAGCGCTCTCGGAGAGATTCGAACTCCCGACCTTCTGATCCGCAGATGGCCCATCTCGGTCTCCGGTCGATTTGTTTGTTGAAACTTCGCACCACCATACGCGATGAGAGTGTCTGGATTTTCTTGGGTGTGTTAGGTCCGTGGCTGTCCACGTCAGTGGGACTGCACCCTGGCCTCGGCGAGGCTCACGGTCGGTCCGCCTGCAGCGTCACTGCATTACGGAAGCGACGACGAATTCCACGCGCTTGTTGCTGAAGCAACCACCGCCCAGTGGCAGACCCGCGTCACCTCAGGATCTGAGCTTGACGGCGGTCTGAGTCGGCACCGGACCGTCGTCTGGCTTCTCGCGGATCAGGTTGTTGCGCTTCTTCAACCAGCCGGGTAAAAGTAGGGATGAGCAATGATCCTGTTGTCGTGATGTCGCGTGTCCTTGGTGCAGTACTTCTGATTTCGGTCTCCTTTTTTCTTGCGGGCTGCTCGGACGGAGCGACTGGTGAGACCGGGGCGACTGGACCGACTGGTGAGGCTGGACCGGCTAGTGAGGCTGGACCGACTGGTGAGGCTGGTGAGACTGGTGAGGCTGGACCGACTGGTGAGGCTGGACCGACTGGTGAGGCTGGTGAGGCTGGTGAGGCTGGTGAGGCTGGACCGGCTGGACCGGCGGGCGCGGATGCGAGTGACCAAGTAGTCGCCCAAACGCAAACCCTCGCCCCGGGTGACACCCTGACCGTTGCGCACGAACTTGCCGTCTACCAAAGCGCGGTGACGTTCACGTTCGGCGGCAGAACCTACAGCGCGGAGGAGTTTTCTTCCGTTTATCAGGCTGTGGATGCAGCAAGCGCAGTAGTAGCGCTACCGGGCTTCGACCCTGTCGCACCCTACGACGAGTGGGATTGGTCCCATGGCAGCTACCTAGAGACTGCCAGCGGCTTCGATGTCTATGGACATAGGGAGGCCTACCAGACCGATGAGTGGACTTCGTTCAATGAGCACTCGTTTGTCATGGTGAGCCTCGACGAAAACGGAGCGCCGGTCGGAGATCTCGTCGTGATCCAAGAGGCAACAGAGGGCTCTAACTACTATGAGCAACACGAAGTGATTGTGCTTCCAGGCGGTAACCGCTTGCTTGTTTACGAAGACGAAACGTCAGAAGCAGAAACCGTGGAGTTCAGGGTTCTTGATGACAGCGGAGCGGCCGTGGCTACACGGACTCTGGCATCGCATAGCCTGACTGGACCTTGGAATTCATCAGGGGTGGTGGCACTGACGCAAAACAACGAGGTGGTGACGTGTGTAAACGACTTGAGCGAGGGCTGGGAAGACAGTGTCCTGCAGTTGCACATCACGCCGGTGGAGGCTGGAGACGCTTTAGGAACGTCCACAACCGTTGACCTCTACGACAACGGTACGGTGACGCTGACTCCCTCCCAAACCGAGGTTGATGCCAATAGGTGCGTACTTGAAGCCCTCACCGGCGGCGGTGTTGTGGCCTTGCACGAGACCGCTGATTCAACTGGCGGGAAAACGCACGTGACCTTCTTCGACGAGGACTTTTTGGTCACCTCGACGACCCATGTCAGCGGCAGGTACTTCAACCAAGCGGACATTGCGTGCACCGACATGGACGAATGCATTTTCGTGATCGAAGACGGTGGTCCAGACGCGTTCGTCTACTTCAAGAGCAACCCGGATGGCAGCGACACCTTTGGGCCGCACCCGTACACGGATCATGAATACGACGAATCCCCAGTTGTTGCGGCCTTCGCAGACGGAACGTTCATTATTGTCGCAGGCGAAGACGACTCGATCATGTCTGCGATGTGGAGCATCGACGAAAATGGAGTGGTGGAACAAATGCAGCTGTTCCACCCAACACGGCAGCCTGGGTACGGCCATCGAGGACTCATTACTACAGGCCCTCACACTGCCAAGTTCTTCTACGAGTCGTACGACGACGACGGATTCTACTCCATCGACTTGCACAAGAATCAGCTGAGAGTCGTCGAGTCAGACGGATCGTTCTCAGTGACGAATGAAAGCGCTCACACCGTGGAAACGACAGTCTTGCTCAATGGCGTCTTGGCTGACGGTTAGCGTTTGAGAATGCGAGCACGTTGGGGCGCCTTGGGATGGGTCACCTACCAGGGCGTGCCCACCCTCGGTCAACGCGGGCGTCTGACGCGATGCGATGCCCTCCAGCTCGGCGTTGCGGCAGTACTCGGCGCGTGAGGGTCATGCCCGCGTCCCGCAGAATTATGTTGAGACGGTCGATGGAATCGACGTCAACCTCGGAAACTGGGTGGTGAGCAAGCGTGGCCAGTTCAAGAGCGATCGGTTGTCGGTGGAACGGATCGCAGAACTCGAAGCGCTACCAGGCTGGCAGTGGCAACTACGGAGCCGTAGGGCCGAGCCGCTAACCGAAGGGGTCGGTGAATCAGGGAGTGCTTCGAGGTGGGCGAGCTTCTCGAGCAGAAGCGCTTTGATGCCCTGTTGCTGCTCGGTTACGGGAGGCGGTTTTGGCGGCTGGTAAAGCGCCTCCCTGGGTATTAGCCGAAGGACCCCTAGAGCAGCACGGAGTTCACCGGCAGCGAGATGCTCCTCGATGACGTCGAGCGAACGTGTCGTGAGCGCACCGACACGGTCGTTGACCTGCTCAAAGTTTTGCGATTTTGACCAAACCTTTTGTGCTGGTCGTGTCGTGTTCCAACTGTTAAACCCAACCCCAACATTTCAACACCCGCAGCACTGAACCCAGTGCAGGACGTTGGAAAGGCACAGATGACTTCCTCCCATACCAACCGCATCATCCTCGGCAGCACCGCTGCAGCCGTCGCCCTCGGTGTGGCCACCCCAGCCTTCGCTAGTCCGGGTAGCCACGACGAGGCTGTGTCGGATACGTCCGATGCCATCCGGGTAATCGATGCCCCGGTAGAGATTCAAGACATCCTCTCGATTGACCCCGACGACTCCTTCTCGTCCGCACCGGCCGACGAAACCGATGTTGCTTCGGTTGATTCCGACGATGACGTTTCCGTCGATGACGTTTCCGTCGATGACGTTTCCGTCGATGACGTTTCCGTCGATGACGTTTCCGTCGATGACGTTTCCGTCGATGACGTTTCCGTCGATGACGTTTCCGTCGATGACGATTCCGATGTTGATTCGGTTGATTCGGTTGGTTCCGTCGATGACGTTTCCGTCGATGACGATTCCGATGTTGATTCGGTTGATTCCGTCGATGACGATTCCGATGTTGATTCGGTTGTTTCCGTCGATG
>Ga0315334_10000055_pt1 | contig 88796 bp, 81 predicted proteins | sample M150034915metaG_FD_205555 | JGI IMG/M metagenome (GOLD analysis project Ga0315334, IMG submission 205555) | Ammonia-oxidizing marine archaeal communities from Monterey Bay, California, United States - M1 500m 34915 | ecosystem: Environmental > Aquatic > Marine > Intertidal zone | place: USA... | reverse complement strand
GTGTGTTGGAGGGAATGAACAACAAGATCAAGGTGATCAAGCGGGTGGCCTACGGCTACCGGGATAACGACTACTTCTTTCTGAAGATAAAAGCAGCATTTCCCGGTAAAGCGCGATGAACCAAATTCAAGCCCGAACATCTAGGGCAGCTGGGCTTCTATCTCACCGCCGTGGACCGCCAGATCAAGGGTGATCAGGATAACGCCAGCATCGGCCTGCTGCTTTGCAAGAGTAAAAACAAGGTGGTGGCCGAATATGCGTTGAACGACAAGAGCCAGCCGATGGGTATTGCCGAGTATAAGCTGCAAGAAGCCCTGCCGGCCGAGCTCGAAACCGACCTGCCCAGTATCGAACAGATTGAACGTGAGCTGCAGCCCGGGAACACTGACTGAGCCGCTAACAGGAATAATGACACCCCGTCACAGGAGAGGATGCCATGACGTACGCTGTACCTCGCCCCGAACGCAAGACACAAAACCGTGTCGTCAGTTTGTTCACGACACCCGTTAAACAAGGGGGGCTGGGTTATGGCAACCTTGGCGAATGGAGCAAGCGAGAGCTGAATCGCTGTATAGAGCCGGAGCTCTTGGGCGCCAACCTTCGCAGTCGTGGCTATTCCGACCAGCATATTGCTGCCGCCGTGTTACGGCTACAAACCGCAGCCGAGGTGGGGAGCGATACCCTCTACCAGGCCAATATGCGCGTTTATAACCTTCTGCGCTACCCAGTCAAAGTACAATTGTCGCCCGGCAAGCCTCACGAGGATGTTCAGTTAATTGACTGGCAACATCCGGAACGCAACGATTTTTCCGTGGCGGAGGAGGTAACGCTCAAAGGCGGCCATGAGCGCCGGCCGGATCTGGTGATTTATCTCAATGGCATTGCCATAGTCGTGATAGAGCTGAAGCGCAGTTCCGTCGAAGTGGGTGACGGCATACGTCAACTGATCAGTAATCAGGAAAAAATCTTCAATCGGGACTTCTTCGCCACCTCGCAACTGCTGCTGGCCGGCAACGACTCCCAGGGCCTAAGGTATGGCACCACCGGCACGCCAGAACAGTTCTATGTGCAGTGGAAGGATGAAACCGGCAGCAGCGAGCGTACCCCCGGCACCTTGCTGGATCAGCCGCTGGCGCAGATCTGCGATAAGACACGGCTGCTGGATCTAATCTACAACTTCATTATCTTCGATGGTGGGCTGAAAAAAGTGCCGCGCCAGCACCAGTATGCCGGTATCAAGGCGGCGCAGACACGCATCGCCGAACGCGAAGGCGGGGTCATCTGGCATACTCAGGGCAGTGGCAAGAGCATCCTGATGGTACTGCTGGCCAAGTGGCTGATGGAGCATGATCCCGAAGCCCGCGTGCTGGTGGTGACCGACCGTGACGAGCTGGACAAGCAGATCGAGGGCGTGATGCGCAACGCCGGGGTGGTCGGCGAGGATGATCCTTCACCACGCATCGCCTCCCGGGCAACACTGGTCAGCACTGTGGGTGCGACGACGCCCCGCCTGCTGTGCGCGCTGGTGCACAAGTTCGACCCAAGCGATCTGGATGGCCCACCACCGCCGATTCATGGTCGTTTCTATGTGTTTGTGGATGAGTGCCACCGAACCCAGGGCGGGCGCATGAATAAGCAGATGAAGCGCTGGCTGGAGGGTGCCATCTTTATCGGTTTTACCGGCACGCCGCTGCTGCGCAAGGACAAGCAGACCACCCGCGAGGTGTTTGGCCGCTATATTCACACCTACAAGTTTCCGCAGGCCGTGGCCGATGGCGTGGTACTGGACCTCAAATACGAAGCCCGCGATGTTCCCCAGCGGCTGATCTCGCAAAAGTCGATTGATAACTGGTTTGAAGAAAAAACCAAGAACCTGAACAACTACCAGAAGGCAGCATTGCGCAAGCGTTGGGCCAAGCTGGAAGAACTGATGAGTGCCAAGGAACGCAAGGAGCGGATCATTGCCAACATCATCGAAGATTTCAGCCTCAAACCGCGCCTGAATAACAACCGGGGCACTGCCATACTGGTTGCCGCTTCCATCTACGATGCCTGCCATTACTTCCGTCTGTTTCAGGGCACCAGCTTCGGCAAATACTGCGGCATCATCACCTCATTTGAGCCGAATCATAATGCGATTTCCCGTGAACCGGCCGACAGTGACGAGCGCTACAAGTTTGATACTTACACCGAATACGTACTGAAGGGCTTTCCTGGCACCAAGCAGTACGAAGAAGAGATGAAACGGCGCTTCAAGGAAGAACCCGCCAACCTGAAGTTGTTGATCGTGGTGAGCAAACTGCTAACGGGCTTTGATGCGCCGTCCTGTACCTATATCTATCTCGACAACGAACTGCGCGACCACAACCTGTTCCAGGCGATCTGCCGCACCAACCGGCTGGACGGCGAAGACAAGGAATACGGTCATATCGTTGATTTTGTACATCTCTTCGGTGACGTTCAGAACGCCATCTCAGTTTACAGCTCGGATGAGCTGGATCTGGACAGCGGTGGCGGTGCGGCTGAAAACAATGTGGAGCTGAAAGACTGGCTGAACGAAGGTTGCCGCAAGCTGGAAGAGGCCCGCGAAGCCCTGATGTACCTGTGCGAGCCGGTGCTGGCACCACGCGAGATCGAGGATTACATTCATACCTTCTGCGGCGATATCAACGACCCCAAGGCGCTGGATGACACCGAAGCGCTGCGGATTACCTTCTACAAGGCGACGGCGGCGTTTATTCGCGCCTTCTCGGATGTATCCCAGCACCTGGAAGAAGCTGGCTATCCAGCCGCTGAGATCGACAAACTGAACCGCGAAACCGCATTCTTTGCCGACGCCCGCGATGCCATCAAGCACTACTCCGGTGAAGAGCTGGATATCAAGCCGTTTGAAGCGGATATGCGCCACCTGATCAACACCTACATTCAAGCGGATCAGCCGAAGGATCTTGGCTCTGTAGACAACTATTCGCTAGTTGAGCTGATTATCGAAACCGGTGTCCACGACGCCATTGCCAAGAAGCTCAATACCAAGGGCAAACTCTCAAAGAATGCGGTGGCTGAAGGCATCATCAACAACATGCGCAAGACCATTATCCGAGATCAGCTCACCGATCCACGCTTCTATGAAAAAATATCCAAACTGCTCGACGACCTGATTCTGGAGTGGCGCAAGGAGACCCTGAACTATCAGGAGTTCCTGCAGCGTGCTGAAGATCTGGTCAAAAACATGGTGGGTGGCAAAGGTGATAGTCCTGTACCGGATGCACTTGAGGGTAATCGCGCGGCCCAAACCCTCTACAACAACCTACCGAATATTCTGGCGCTGGCGTTTCCAACCTGGGAAATCCGCGACGGTGAGAATGACGAAGAAAATGATCTGCTGCAGATTACTTTAAAGATCGACCGAGCCATGCGCGAGCACGCACCGGCCAACTGGAAGGGTGACGATACCCGTGAAAAGCAGGTACTCAATGCTCTGCACCCAATTATGGGCAGAAACCGAAAAGCTACGCTGGCCCTGTTTGAGCTGATCAAACAGCAGGAAGGCTATCAATGACTGAGGTGATTGAGCTGGGCGAAGTCCGGATTCGGGTTACCCGCAAGGCAGTGAAGAATGTGCACCTCAGCGTTCACCCGCCCCATGGAGAGGTCACGCTGGTCGCACCAACCAGTACCCGGCTGGATGTGGCCCGCGCTTACGCCATTACCAAACTCGGCTGGATTCGTAACCAGCAGGCCAAGCTGCGCCAGCAGGCACGTGAAGAACCGCGCCAGTTCGTAACCCGGGAAACACTGTACCTCTGGGGCCAGCGCTACCTGCTGGAAGTGGAAGAAAAAGACACCAAGCCCGGAGTTACCTGGAACCATACACGCATCCTGCTGACCGTGCGGCCGGGCAGCGACCACGCCAAGCGCACTGAAGTGGTTCATGCATGGCACAAGCAATTGCTGCACAAGGCGGTGCCGCCGCTGATCCGAAAATGGGAACAGCAACTGGGAGTCAAGGTGACCGGTTACTACCTGCAGAAGATGAAAACCAAATGGGGCAGTTGCAATCACCGGGCCGGTAACATCCGCCTGAATACCGAGTTGGTGAAGAAACCCAAGGAGCTACTGGATTACATTGTGCTGCATGAGATGGTGCATCTGCTGGAACCCACCCACAGCGAGCGATTCACCGCCATTCTGGATCAACATTACCCAGGTTGGCGTACCGCGAGGGATGAGCTTAATGCTTTACCACTGGAAACACTTAACCCGGTGTAGAGTCATGCCTCATACACTCCCCCAAAGGTGATAGAAACACCCCGGCGGCGGGACTTTTTTGCAATCACGAGGTAACCTTGGGGCACATTTTCCCGAACGACAGTGAGTGCCATGTCCAAACGAACCCTTCGCATCGCAACCCGTAGCAGCGCACTGGCGCTGTGGCAGGCAGAATTCATCAAATCCGAGCTGGAGCGGCTGCACGACAACATCACAGTGGAGCTGGTCAAGATCAAGACCCAGGGCGACAAGATCCTCGACGTTCCCCTGGCCAAGATCGGTGGCAAGGGCCTGTTTGTGAAGGAACTGGAAGAAGCCATGCTGGACGGCCGCGCCGACCTTGCCGTGCACTCCATGAAAGACGTACCCATGGAGTTCCCGGAAGGCTTGGGGCTGGTCGCCATCTGTGAGCGCGAAGACCCCACCGACGCCTTCGTCAGCAACCACTACGACAACCTGGACCAGCTGCCCCAGGGCGCCGTGGTTGGCACCTCGAGCCTGCGCCGTGAAACCCAGCTCAGGGCCAATCGCCCGGACCTGGAAATCAAGATGCTGCGAGGCAACGTGAACACCCGGCTGGCCAAACTGGATGCCGGAGAATACGACGCCATCGTGCTGGCCAGCTCCGGCCTGAAGCGGCTGGGTTTCCACGATCGCATCCGCTACTGCATGCCGGATACCGTCTCGCTGCCGGCCGTCGGCCAGGGCGCACTGGGCATCGAATGCCGCCTGAGCGATGACGAACTGCTGGGCCTGCTGGAGCCACTGAACCATACCGACACCGCAGACCGGGTAAAGGCCGAGCGCGCCCTGAACCGCCGGCTGGAAGGTGGCTGTCAGGTCCCCATTGCGGCCTATGCCCTGCTGGAAGACGACAACACCCTTTGGCTGCGAGGCCTGGTGGGTGCAGTAGACGGCACCCGGATTTTCCGGGTGGAAGGCCGTGCGCCCCGCGCTGAAGGTGAACGCCTGGGCCGGGAACTGGCAGAACAGCTGCTGGCCATGGGTGCCGACAAGGTTCTGGCTGAAGTCTATGGTCACACCCCGAGCTGAAGCCCGCCTGGCTCAACCGGAACTTGCTGGCCGGCGGATACTGATCTGCCGGCCGGAGCCGGAAGCTGACCGTCTGGCCGGAGTCTTCCGGGCGGCCGGCGCACAGGTCCGGGTTTTGCCCACCGTGGTGCGCGAACCCTTGCCGGAAACCCCGGAACGCCGCAGCCTGCTGCAGGAACTCGATAACTTCCACCATGTTATTGCCGTCAGCCCCTATGCCGCACGGCTGCTGCTGGATGAGGTAGATCAGTGGTGGCCGCAGCCACCGGTTGGCGTGCACTGGTATGGCGTCGGCGCCGGCACTGCGGCGGCGTTTGCCGAAGCAGGACTGCCGGCCGAGAAGCCGGATGACGGCTGGACCAGCGAAGCCTTGCTGGCACACCCGTCGCTGCAGCACCTGGAACACGAAAAGGTTTTGCTGGCCCGGGGCGAGCAGGGTCGGGAGCTGATTCGCCAGACCCTGGAGCAACGGGGAGCCCGGGTAAGGGTTCTGCCACTGTACCGACGCCTCCAGCCGTACTATCCTGCAGATAAGCTAAGCGAGATTTTTACCGGGTTCCGGCCCGAAGCGGTGATCGCCCTGTCCGGCGAAACCCTGAACAATCTCAAAGACATGGCCCGGGAATACCCGCATGCCCTGGACACTGCCCTGGTGGTTGTCCCGGCAGACCGGGTGGCCGAGCAGGCCCGGGCAGCCGGATTCAGCAACCCGGTGGTTCCGGATGGCCTGTCCGACCGGGAACTGGTGAATTGCGTGGCTGTGCGGCTCGGGCCGCAGGCCGGTAACAACGGATAACCAAGTAAGGATGCCCGTGACTGAAACAACAGAACAACTACCCGCCACCGTCGAGCCCGACAACACCGCCGAAAAACCGCGCCTTTGGCCAATCTGGGTGGTCGCCGGTATTGCCCTGCTCATTACGCTGATACTGGCCCTGTGGAGCTGGCAGCAGTGGAACAACCACCAGGCCACCCTGCAGGTGATTACCGACCTGCGCCAGGATACCGCCCAGCTGGAAGACCTCTACGGCAGCCGGGGCAGCGAGCAGAGCCAGCGCATGCAGGCCATGGAGCAGAAGCTGGCCGAACAGCGTGAGCTGATTGCCACCCAGCAGCGCCAGATTGACCACAACGCCCGGGAACTGCTGGAAGCCGGAAACCGCACCCGTACCGACTGGCTGCTGGCCGAGGCCGAATACCTGCTGCGCATTGCCAACCAGCGCCTGCTAATTGAAAAAGACATCAAGGGTGCCTTGTCGGCCCTGGAGTCTGCCGACGAAGTGCTGGCAGAGTCTGACGACATCGGCGTGTTCCCGGTACGCCAGCAGCTGGCTAAGGAAGTGCTGTCCCTGAAGGGTATCGAAGGGGTCGACCGCACCGGCCTGTACCTGAAACTGGAAGCCGCCATTGCCAGCCTGCATGACCTGACCGACCAGGCCCTGATCCACGACCGTGCGCCCGGGTTCAGCATGGTCGGAGACGACCAGGCCCCGGAAGACGGCAGCAATATGCTCACCCGCGGCTGGAACCGGTTCGCCGATACCATGAAACAGGTGGTTGTGGTGCGCCGGCTGGACGAACCGGTCAAACCGCTGTTGTCTCCTGACCAGAGCGCCTGGGCCCGGCTGAACCTGCAACTGATGCTGGAAGAAGCCGAAATGGCGGTCTTGCGGGGCAACCAGCCGCTGTACGAACGGGCACTGAACAAGGCCATCAGCACCGTCAACGACTGGTATGACAACACCAACCCGGCTATCCAGGGCATCAGCGGCACGCTGACCGAACTGGCAGACCGGAATGTGGATCCCCGGTTGCCCGATATCAGCAAGTCCCTGGACCTGCTGAAAGAGCGCCTGGCAGGACGCACCGCTGCCGGCAGCAACGGAGGCGATGAATCATGATCCGCCTGCTGCTGATCCTGCTGATTGCCCTGCTGGTGGGCACCGGGCTGTCTCTGGGGCTGGCCTATGATCTCGGCTATATCCGTGTCAGCCTCGGCAACTATCTGATCGAAACCAATTTCTGGGTTGGCCTCGGGCTGATCGTTGTCCTGGTGATGCTGAGCCTGTTCCTGATCGGCCTGCTGAAGCGGTTCCGCCAGGGTACCGGCCTGATGGCCACCTGGGTCAGCCGCGGCAACGAACGCCGTGCCCGCCGGCGCACCACCAAGGGCCTGCTGGCGCTGGCCGAAGGCAACTGGCCACGAGCCAGGAAACTGCTGGTGAGCTCCGCCAACCATGCCGATACACCGCTGATCAACTACCTGGCGGCAGCACAGGCCTCGTTCGAATCCGGTGACCACGACTCGGTCGACCAATTACTGCGCCAGGCCTTTGAAAGCACCCCCGGCTCCAGCCTGGCGGTCGGCCTGACCCAGGCCCAGCTGCAGCTGGCGGGCAACCGGCTGGAACAGGCCCTGGCCACCCTGCTGCGCCTGCGTAAAGAAGCACCGCACCATCCGTTCGTGCTCAAGCTGCTGAAGAACACCTACCTGCGGCTGGAAGACTGGCGGGAATTGTCAAAACTCCTGCCGGACTTGCGCAAGCGCAGCGTGCTGACGGAAAAAGAACTGGATGACCTGGAACGACAGGTATGGCACAACCTGCTGGAACAAGCCGCCGCCGACTGCGAACGCCGGCGCAAGGAAGATCCGGAAGCGACCCTGGAACCGCTGACCCGGCTATGGGACGAACTGCCACGCTTTGTACGCCGCGACGAGTACACCATCCGGGACTACGCGGGGTTACTGGCCCGTCTGGGCGATGAGGGGCAGGCCGAAACCCTGCTGAGAAAAGTGCTGCGCAACCACTGGAGTGACGAGCTGATCAACCTCTACGGGCGGCTCGAAGGCCACGAGCCGGATGAGCAGTTAATCATTGCCGAACAGTGGCTGAAAGACCGCCCGAACAATCCGGAACTGCTGCTGGCACTGGGCCGCCTGAGCCTGCGCAATGAACTGTGGGGCAAGGCACGGGAATATTTCGAAACCAGCCTGCGCCTGAAACGCAGCCGTGAAACCCTGGCGGAACTGAGCCGCCTGAATGCCCATATGGGCCATGAAGAAGCCAGCATCAAGCTGCTGATGCAGGGGCTGGAGACCGACAACGGCCTGCCCGAGCTGCCGATGCCCCGGGCCTGAGCCTTCAGCGCACAACATGAGCCCTCAGCGCCACAACATAAGCCATCAGCGCCGAACTCTGAGAGAGTCAGGCCAGGCAATCAGGCCCTGGGGGCATACTCCAGCACATCCGAGAAAAACGCCTGCTCAGGCAGGCCTTTTTCCAGCAGTGCATCCATCAGGGTATACACCATGGTGGGCGAGCCACTGGCATGAACTTCCACGTTCTGCCAGTCGGCCCCGGACGCCAGTACAGCCCGCACCAACTGGTCATGGTGACCACCCCAGTCATTATCCTCGTCATCCCCGACGACAGGCACAAAGCTGAAATTGCTCCGGTCTTCATGCCACTGTTGCGCCAGCGACCTCAGGTACATGTCCTCGTGCTTGCGCACGCCCCAGAACAGGGTCACGGGGTGGCTGAACCGGGTTTCCTGAAGGAATTCCACCAGGCTTTTCATCTGGGCAAAGCCGGTTCCGGCCGCCACCAGCAGCAACGGCTTGTCTGGCGCCGCAGCCAGGCAGGCCTTGCCATTGGGCAGTTCTACCGATACATCCTGGCCGGAGGTGAGCGCATCAATCACCTTGCGGGCCGAAACCCAGTCCGGGGAAGCCTGGATGTGCAATTCGATATGCTCGGCGGCGGGGCTGCTGGCGATGGAGAAATAACAGGGATCTTCCCCCGGCAGGATGACCGAAAGATACTGACCGGCATGGAAGGCCACATCGCGGCGCCTCGGCAGCTTCAGCTCAACCCGGAACACATCGTGACTGATCGAGCGTACATCAACGACTTTGGCTGCATACTGACGGGGCGGATGGTTCGCAGTTGCCATAATGGCAGGTATCTCCAGTTTCAGGTCGGTCAGGGCAAGCGTGCGGCACATCATCAGCCGATCACCCACCGATAAGGTTTGTTGGTTCCGGGTATTCAGGGCCTGCCCCGTTATCAGGGTTGCCTCACAGATCTCGCAGACACCGTTGCGGCAGGCTGCCGGCGCCTGGATACCCGCAGCCGCAGCAGCAGACAGCAAATCCTCAGCGCCCGCTACGCCGTAGGCCAACCCGGCCGGCTGCAACTCAACCCGGCATGCAGCCTGTGCCTTGTCAGTCGGGGCGGGTGTCACGATTTTCAATACCGAGACTGTCCCAGATCTCATCCACCCGCTGCTTGACTTCATCCGTCATGGTAATGGCAGTGCCCCACTCCCGGTCGGTCTCGCCGGGCCATTTATTGGTGGCATCCATCCCCATTTTCGAGCCAAGGCCAGACACCGGCGATGCGAAGTCCAGGTAATCGATGGGGGTGTTCTCCACCAGTGTGGTGTCCCGGGCCGGGTCCATACGGGTGGTGATGGCCCAAATGACATCTTCCCAGCTGCGGGCGTTCACATCGTCGTCGGTCACAATCACAAACTTGGTGTACATGAACTGGCGCAGGAACGACCACACGCCCATCATCACCCGCTTGGCGTGGCCCGGGTACTGCTTCTTCATGGTGACCACCGCCAGCCGGTAGGAGCAACCTTCCGGGGGCAGGTAGAAATCCACAATCTCCGGGAACTGCTTCTGCAGGATGGGAATGAACACTTCGTTCAGCGCCACACCCAGCACCGCCGGCTCATCGGGCGGGCGGCCGGTGTAGGTGCTGTGGTAGATCGGGTCTTTGCGGTGGGTAATACGCTCCACGGTAAACACCGGGAACTGGTCCACCTCGTTGTAATAGCCGGTATGGTCGCCAAACGGGCCTTCAGGCGCCATATCATCCGGGTAGATAAAACCTTCCAGCACAATCTCGGCACTGGCCGGAACCTGCAGGTCGCTCAGGCCGGCTTTCACCAGCTCGGTACGGCTGCCCCGCAATAACCCGGCAAAGGCGTATTCAGACAGGGTATCCGGCACCGGCGTAACAGCGCCCAGGATGGTGGCCGGATCAGCCCCCAGGGCAACCGCAACCGGATATGGCTTGTCCGGATTGGCCCGGCGAAACTCCTGGTAATCCAGCGCGCCACCGCGATGGCTGAGCCAGCGCATGATCAACCGGTTACGGCCGATCAGCTGCTGCCGGTAAATACCCAGGTTCTGCCGCTCCTTGTTCGGGCCGCGGGTAATCACCAGCGGCCAGGTCACCAGTGGGCCAGCATCCCCGGGCCAGCAGTGCTGCACCGGAATCTGGTACAGGTCGACCTTGTCCTTCTCGATCACCACGTCCTGGCAGGGCGCGGAACGGAGCACCTTCGGGCTCATGCGCATCACCTGCTTGAATAACGGCAACTTCTCGATCGCATCCTTGAAGCCCTTGGGGGGATCCGGCTCCTTCAGAAACGCCAGCAGCTTGCCGATCTCCCGCAATGCCGAAACATCCTGCTGGCCCATGCCCATAGCCACCCGCTTTGGCGTGCCGAACAGGTTGGCCAGCACCGGCATGTCGTAGCCCTTGGGATTTTCAAACAACAACGCCGGCCCACCGGCCCGCAGCGTGCGGTCGCAGATTTCGGTCATTTCCAGGTGGGGGTCAACTTCGGCGCTGATGCGCTTGAGCTCGCCCTGCTTTTCCAGCTGGGCAATGAAGTCTCTCAGGTCGTTGTATTTCATGGTCTGCTCCGTTTTGTTAACGGTACTACGGAGTTCGGGGCGATCCGGACTGCCCCTGGAGTTGTTACTTTTTTTCGGTGCTGGAACAAGGCCGGGAGGAGGTGCCAAAACGGAAAACAGTGGTTTTCCTGATAGTTTTGGCACCTCCTCCCGGCCTCGTTCTTCGAACTTCGCAAATCACGCCCGCCAAAATCAGGCGCGCGCAGAAACCGGTATCAACGACGCTTCATAGACTGGAAGAACTCGTCGTTGGTCTTGGTATCCCGAAGCTTGTCGAGCAGGAATTCCAGAGACGCAGTGTCGTCGTCCATGGAGTGCAGCAGCTTGCGCAGGATCCACACGCGCTGGATTTCCGCTTCGCTCATCAGCAGGTCTTCGCGGCGGGTGCCGGAACGACGGATGTTGATGGCCGGGTAAACCCGCTTCTCGGCAATCTTGCGGTCCAGGTGCACTTCCATGTTACCGGTGCCCTTGAACTCCTCGTAGATAACCTCGTCCATCTTGGAACCGGTATCCACCAGCGCTGTGGCCAGGATAGTCAGGCTGCCGCCCTCTTCTACATTCCGGGCTGCACCGAAGAAGCGCTTGGGCTTTTCCAGGGCATGGGCATCCACACCACCGGTCAGTACCTTGCCGGAAGACGGAATCACGGTGTTGTAGGCGCGGGCCAGGCGGGTGATGGAGTCCAGCAGGATGATCACATCCTTCTTGTGCTCCACAAGGCGCTTGGCCTTTTCGATCACCATCTCGGCTACCTGAACGTGGCGGGCCGGCGGCTCGTCAAACGTAGAGGCCACAACCTCGCCGCGCACGGTGCGCTGCATTTCCGTCACTTCTTCCGGGCGCTCGTCAATCAGCAGCACCATCAGGTGACATTCCGGGTTGTTGCGGGTGATGGACTGGGCAATGCCCTGCATCAGCAGCGTTTTACCGGCCTTGGGCGGAGATACGATCAGGCCACGCTGGCCTTTACCGATCGGAGCCACCAGGTCCAGTACCCGGGAAGAGAGATCCTCGGTACTGCCGTTACCCAGTTCCAGAGTCAGACGCTCCTGGGGGAACAGCGGGGTGAGGTTCTCGAACAGAATCTTGTTACGGGCGTTGTCCGGCTTGTCGAAGTTAATCTCGTTAACTTTCAGCAGGGCAAAATAACGTTCGCCGTCTTTCGGCGGGCGGATCTTGCCGGAAACGGTATCGCCGGTACGCAGGTTGAAACGGCGGATCTGACTGGGAGAGACGTAGATATCGTCCGGACCGGCCAGGTAAGAGGCATCGCCGGAACGAAGGAAGCCGAAACCGTCCTGCAGAATTTCCAGTACACCATCACCGTAAATGTCTTCGCCGCTTTTGGCGTGTTTCTTCAGGATGGTGAAGATCACGTCTTGCTTGCGCGAGCGAGCCAGGTTATCCAGACCCATTTCTTGCGCAATATCGAGCAATTCGGGCACGGATTTCTGCTTGAGTTCAGTAAGATTCATAGTTTGTTGGATTTTCAGGAATGGAAGTAAACGACAGTTGGAATGACAGGGGTGCCCCTGAACGCATTGATCTGATTAAGCTGAAACAAGGTGCTGGCTCGATGGAGCTACCGGTGCAGATGAAATCCGGATTAAGTATGCTGAAGCCAGAGAGTGGGAACAATCGTTCGCCGGGCAAGCGGCATAATCGACCACCTTGAAGCCTGATGTCAAGACCTGTGACCAAAATTAAACCAGCGGCTTGCCCTGCATCAGACCAATGTCGACACCGGAAATCTCTCTGGCGGCCCCCCTCTTCCATTTACCAGCGCCAATCCGGATACTGACTATATTATTGATACAGCCTTCCGGAGTCTTTCCATGAGCAGTGACCTTACCAGCGAACTCAGACCCCTGAACGTCGCCCTGTTAACCGTATCAGACACCCGCGGCCCCGCCGAAGACACCTCCGGCCAGTACCTGGAGGACCAGATTATCGAAGCCGGCCACCGGCTCCTGGCCCGCCGTATCCTGCCGGACGACGTCTACCTGATCCGTGCGCTGATGTCCCTGTGGATTGCCGATCCGGAAGTTCATTCAATCATTATCACGGGCGGCACCGGCTTTATGGAACGGGACAGCACTCCAGAAGCCGTTGGTGCGCTGCTCGACAAGGAAATTGTCGGCTTCGGCGAAGAGTTCCGCCGTTTGTCCGCTGCCGAGATTGCCAGTTCCACCATTCAGTCCCGGGCCTTCGGCGGCATGGCCAATAACACCGTCATTTTCTGCCTGCCCGGCTCCACCGGCGCCTGCCGCACCGGGTGGGAAGGCATTCTGAAAAGCCAGCTCGACAGCCGCCATGGCCCCTGCAATTTCTCAGGGCTGACCTTGCGCAAGCCGGATCGTGCCTGCCAGCGGCTGCATGAAGTAATCGGCTCCCGGGCCGAACGATAAGGAGACGTTATGGCTGGCCAGAACCTGATCTCCCTGGACGATGCCCTGAACCACCTGCTTGACCGGGCCACTCCGGTTACCCGTGCCGAGGCCGTCAACCTGACAGAATGTCTGGGCCGGATCCTGGCGGAAAACCATTATGTACCGGCCGATGTGCCGCCGGCCGACAACAGCGCGGTGGATGGCTACGCGGTTTACCACAGTGATGTACGTGATGGCGAAGCGCTGACCGTGTCTGACCGGGTTCCCGCCGGCACCGCCCCGGCGCCGCTGCAGCCGGGCACGGCAGTGCGCATCTTCACCGGCTCGGAGATCCCCGAAGGCGCCGATGCGGTGGTGATGCAGGAGCGGGTAGAGCGTACCGGCGACAGCATCGTGATCAACGCTACGGTCAGCTCTGGCCAGAACATCCGGCAGCGCGGGCAGGACCTTACCAAGGGGGCCCTGGCCCTGGCCCGGGGTACACGAATCCGGCCACAGGAAATGGGCCTGCTGGCGTCCACCGGTATCAACCGGGTGCCGGTACTGGCGAAGCTGAAAGTGGCCATCCTGACCACCGGCGATGAGCTGGTAGACCCGGGCCAGCCGCTGGCACCGGGGCAGATCTACAACACCAACCGGTATACCCTGCTGGGCCTGCTGGCCGAGGCTGGCTGCGACGTAACCCTGTGTGAAAGCCTGGAAGACACCCGCGATGCCACCCGCCAGACCCTGACAAGGGCTGCGGCAGAGGCCGACCTGATCATCACCAGTGGCGGTGTATCGGTGGGCGAGGAAGACCATGTGCGGGCCGTGCTCGAGGAATCCGGCAAGCTGTCACTCTGGCGCCTGGCAATCAAACCGGGCAAGCCGCTGGCGTTTGGCGAAGTGGCGGGCACGCCGGTTATCGGACTGCCCGGCAACCCGGCGTCGGTACTGGTTACCTTTATGGTCGTGGCCCTGCCCTACATCCGCAAGCGCCAGGGCCGCTCCGATATTGTACTGACCGGTGAGCGGTTGCCTGCCGCGTTCGAGATTACCGAGACCTCGGTGCGCCGCGAGTTTGTCAGGGCCCGCAAGGAGAATGCCGGCTCCGAAGTGCAGGTTGCGGCCTTCCCCAACCAGAGTTCCGGGGTAATGAGTTCCGCCTGCTGGGCTTCGGGATTGGCAATAGTGCCCGAGAATACCCGGGTGGCCCGGGGCGACCTGGTTACGTTCTATTCCTTTAACGAATTGCTGAGCTGATGATGACCGAGCCTACCCTGACCGTTCGCTTCTTCGCCCGCCTGCGGGAAGAGCTGGATACCGATTCCCTGAACCTGCCCGCCAATGACGGGCAAACCGTCGACGACCTTCTGACCCAACTGGCCAGCCGTGGCGGCCGGTGGGCCCAGCTTAAGGGCGACCAGCCGGTTATGGTGGCGGTCAACCAGGCCATGGCAAAACCCGCCACGGCGGTGAAGGCCGGTGATGAGGTCGCGTTTTTCCCACCGGTAACCGGAGGTTGAGATGATTTCTGTGCAGACCGGGGATTTTGATACAGGCGCAGAATATGCCGCGCTTAGAGCAAGCGGTTCAGGCACCGGTGCCATTGCCACCTTCACCGGACTGGTCCGGGATTCCGGAGACCTGTCCGGCGTAACGGGGCTGTTCCTGGAACACTATCCGGGGATGACAGAGGCGGTTATTCAGGGGCTGATAGACGAGGCTTCCCGCCGCTGGGATGTCCGTGATGCCCGGGTGATTCACCGGGTCGGACGGCTGGCGCTTTCCGACCAGATCGTATTTGTTGGCGTATGCAGCGCCCACCGGGGCGATGCCTTCGCTGCCTGCTCGTTCATCATGGACGCCCTGAAAACTTCCGCCCCGTTCTGGAAAAAAGAGATGACTTCTGACGGCGAGCACTGGGTGGAACAGAAGGCGTCTGATCGTGAACGGACCCAGGCCTGGTCTTCAGACTGACAGGCTCAAGGCACAAAAAAACCGCCCGTGAAGCGTTGTTCAGGGGCGGTTTTTTTAACAGCAGATCAGAGGTTGCTGTCGAGGAAGGCGGCCAGCTGTGACTTGGACAGGGCACCTACCTTGGTGGCGTCGACATTGCCGTTCTTGAACAGCATGAGGGTCGGAATGCCACGAATGTTGAACTTGGGCGGGGTCTGCTCGTTTTCGTCGATGTTCAGCTTGCAGACTTTGAGCTTGCCTTCGTATTCGTCGGCGATCTCTTCCAGAACCGGTGCGATCATCTTGCACGGGCCACACCACTCGGCCCAGTAATCTACCAGTACCGGAACGTCGGATTTCAGTACGTCCTGTTCAAAGGAAGCGTCGGTGACATTAACGATATTTCCGCTCATTACCTTTTCCTGATTCAGGCGCTCCCGGGCCGTTCTGGCCGGCCCCGGCGGAGTCGCTGTTGACTGTAGCAAACGGACTTTTCCGAAAGGGAAAATCCCGCCTGCCCGGATTTCGTTAGACGGATACTTTACGCGATTGGCCGCCTGAATGTGAAGCGGGAAGTATCCCGCTCAGGGTTGATTCGTGTCAGTAATGACCGCAGTCCGTTACTGACACGCCCCTGTTTCTTCACTTATAGTACGACCAAGTTCACACCACACAGGATTCCTACCAACGTGACGGCCACCTCCAACGCCGAGAACGCAACAACCGCACCGGACATGCTGGCAGCCATTGATATGGGCTCCAACAGTTTTCACATGGTCGTGGCCCGCCTGGTGCACGGCGAGATCCGCACGGTGGAAAAAATGGGCGAGAAGGTTCAGCTCGGCGCTGGCCTGGACCAGTACAACCGCCTGACCGAGGCCGCCCAGCAACGGGCGCTGGAGTGCCTGAGCCGGTTTGCCCAGCGGCTTCAGGGCATGCCTGCGGCGGGGGTGCAGATTGTCGGCACCAACGCCTTGCGGGTGGCACGCAACGCCCACGAGTTTATTGCCCGGGCGGAGGACGTTCTGGGTTATCCGGTGGAAGTGATTGCCGGCCGGGAAGAAGCCCGCCTGATCTATCTGGGGGTATCTCACACCCTGGCAGACGATTCCGGTAAACGGCTGGTGATTGATATCGGCGGCGGCAGCACCGAGTTTATTATCGGCCAGCGCTTCGAGCCCCAGGAACTGGAAAGCCTGCACATGGGCTGCGTATCCTTCCGCAACCGCTATTTTCCAGACGGCAAGATCAGCCGCCGGCAAATGGACAAGGCCATCATCCACGCCGAGCAGGAACTGCAGAATATCCGCCAGCACTACCGGCAGGTGGGCTGGCAAAGCGCCGTAGGCTCCTCCGGTTCGATCAAGGCCATCGCCAATGTGCTGGCCGCCCTGAAGATTACCGATGGCACCATTACCCGCACCGCCATGGAAGAGCTGCGCAAGCGGCTGGTGGATATGGGCAAGGTGGAAAAACTGGCCGAGCTGGGTGTCCGGCAGGATCGCCAGAGCATTTTCCCGGCCGGCTTTGCCATTCTGCTGGCTGCCTTCCGGTCTCTGGATATCGACGCCATGACCTTCGCCGACGGCGCCCTGCGTGAAGGCCTGCTGTACGACATCGTCGGGCGTATCCAGCATGAAGACGTGCGGGAGCGAACCATTTCCGCACTGCAGGAACGTTACCATGTCGACCAGGCCCACGGTGCCGCCGTTGAGCAGACCGCCATGGCCGCCTGGGAGCAGGTCGCCGACCAGTGGGGCCTGCGCACCGATGCCGACGAAGATGTGCTGCGCTGGGCCTGCCGGCTGCACGAAATCGGCCTGACCATTTCCCACAGCCAGTACCACAAACACGGCGCCTACCTGCTGCGCTACTCTGACCTGCCGGGCTTTACCCAGCAGTTCCAGAAAGACCTGGCTACCCTGGTGCGCGGCCACCGGCGTAAATTTTCAGCGGCGGTATTTGAAGGCATCGAGCCGGAAGACAAGCCCCGGCTGCGTTACCTGTGTGTGCTGGTCCGGCTTGCGGTGCTGATCCAGCATCCCCGCAACCTGGAACAACCGCCGGAATTTTCCCTGCATGGCCACGAGAACAAACTGGTGGTGGAGCTGCCCCAGGGCTGGCTGGACAACCGGCCGCTGACCCTGGCCGACCTGAAAAACGAGCGGGATTACCTGGCCCGGCAGGATTTCGTCCTGGAGATCAGCGCCCGCTGAGGCCGGCACTCAGCCGGCCAGTTCCGCCTCCAGGTTTTCCACGGTTTCACTGACGTCCAGCCACTCGGCTTCCACACCGTCCAGTTCCCGCTTCAGGCCGGTCTGCTGTGCCAGCAGCTCCTTCAGCTTCACCTTGGCGCTGTCGTCGTAGATAGCCGGATCGGACAACTCCTGTTCGACCCCGGCCAGCTCCTGCTGAAGCTGCTCCATCCGGGTTTCCAGGTTTCCCTGCTTCTTGCGCCAGGGGCTCAGTTTCTGGCGCAGCTCAGCTTCCTGGCGCTTGCGGGCCTTGCGCTCATCGGCGGTCAGGGCGGTGGCGCCGGTGGCAACCTTGTTTTCTGCCGCCTGTTCGACCACCTCACGTTTCGGAGGCTCATCGTCGTCCTTGCGGCGTTCCGCCAGCCAACGCTCGTAGTCTTCCAGGTCGCCGTCGTATTCCTGCACCGCACCGTCTGACACCAGCCAGAACTGGTCCACAGTGTTGCGCAGCAGATGCCGGTCGTGGGACACCACCACAATGGCTCCGTCGAAGTTCTGCAGGGCCATGGTCAGGGCCTGGCGCATTTCCAGGTCCAGGTGGTTGGTGGGCTCATCCAGCAGCAACAGGTTGGGTTTCTGCCAGGCAATGATCGCCAGCGCCACCCGGGCCTTCTCGCCACCGGAGAAAGATCGGATCGGGCTCAGGGCCTCGTCACCGTGGAAATCAAAGCCGCCCAGGAAGTTTCTTACCTGCTGCTCGGAGGCCCTTGGGGCCAGGCGCTGCAGGTGCAAGAACGGGCTGGCGTCCAGGTCCAGCGATTCCAGCTGGTGCTGGGCGAAGTAACCGATGGCCAGGTGTTCGCCACAGGTTCGCTCACCGGCAAGCAGCGTACCAGTGCCACGCAGTGCATCCATAAAGGTGGACTTGCCGGCGCCGTTCGGGCCCAGCAGGCCGATCCGGGACCCCGGCAACAGGGTGACGTTAATGTTCCGCAGAATGGCGGTATCGCCATGGCCCGCTACGCCGTGTCGAATCGACAGCAAGGGGTTCGATACCTTGTCGGCCATGGGGAAATCGAAGCCGAATGGCGAATCTACATGGGCCGGGGCAATCCGTTCCATGCGCTCCAGTGCCTTGACCCGGCTCTGGGCCTGCTTGGCCTTGGTGGCCTTGGCCTTGAACCGGTCAATAAAGCGCTGGATTTCGGCAATCCGGGCCTGCTGGCGCTCGAAGCCCGCCTGCTGCTGGGCCAGCCGCTCGCTGCGCTGAACCTCAAAGGCGGAATAGTTGCCGGTGTAGAGCACCAGTTTCTTCTGGTCGAAATGCACCAGGTGGGTGGCCACCCGATCCATGAAATCCCGGTCGTGGGAGATAAACAGCAGGGTGCCGGAGTAGCGGCGCAGCCAGTTCTCCAGCCACAGGCAGGCGTCCAGGTCCAGGTGGTTGGTGGGCTCATCCAGCAGCAACAGGTCTGACGGGCGCATCAGCGCCTGGGCCAGGTTCAGCCGGATGCGCCAGCCCCCGGAAAACGCCGATACCGGCCGCTCCGCATCGCTGTCGGCAAAGCCCAGGCCCCGCAACAGGGCTTCTGCCCTCCGTGGAGCAGACCAGGCTTCGTGCAGGTCCAGCTCGCCGTGAGCGTGGGCGATGGCGTGGTCATCGCCCCGGGCTTCGGCCTCGGCCAGTTCCCGTTCCAGCCGGCGCAGTTCGAAATCACCATCCAGGATAAAATCCCGGGCCGAGCGTGCCGAGGCTTCGACTTCCTGCGCCATATGGGCAATCCGGCAACCGCCGGGCAAGGATGCACCACCCTGCTCCGCCGCCAGCTGCCCCAGTAACAGCTTGAATAAACTGGACTTACCGGCGCCGTTGGCGCCCACAATGGCCACCCGCTGGCCGGGTTGAACTGTCAGGTTGACGTTTTCTAGCAACCAGACGCCGCCTCGTTGTAAACTGAGATCGGTTATCGTTAACATAGATTTACTTTATCCATGGAATTCTGCCGGAACGCGCCCTGCCATGACCGCTTGCCAGCCTGAACCGCTGAATCTGCCGGTAACAATGGAACCGGATAACCCACTCTGGCGTTATGCACTGGCCTGTTGGCGAAACCCCGGGCTGGCCCAGGGCTGCCTGGAGCTTCAGAAGCAGGGCTGGAGTGTTACCCGAATTTTATGCGCCGCGTGGCTGGGCGTGAACGGGCGCGTGTTCACTGGTATCGAGGACGCTAAGGTAACAGAGTGGCGCGACCGTGTAACCGGTAGCATCCGGTCGGCGCGAAAATCCATTCCCCGGCACCATGAAGACTGCCGGCAACTGCGGGAAGCCCTGGCCAGCGCCGAATTACAGGCGGAACAAACGGAACTGGCCCTGGCCTGGCAATCCATCATGACCTTGAATCCGGAGACCGGCACCATGCAAGACACCACCGCTGCCATCCTGCGAAACCTGGATGTGGCAGCCCCGGCCCGGACACCGGAGCCCGATCAGATGAATCAATTACACACACTGGCTGCACAGCTGGCCGATACTGCCCGGGGAGACAGTCAGCCATGTTCATGAAATGGCTGATTCGCCTGGCCTTTCCGGCACTGGGCCTGCTGTTGCTGCTGATGTTTTTCGGCCTGGGCGACCCGGAGACGGTATCCAAACCCACGGCAGAGAAAAAACCTGAAGAGGTGCCCCGCTTCGAGGGCCTGCTGCCCTCACCCATTCCGGTAGAGGGCCCCGACATTGTATTCAAGTGGCAGGATACCGAAGGCAACTGGCACTACGCCGACCAGCCTCCGGAGCAGGGCTCCTGGAACGCCCTGGCCATCGACCGGCCGAGCCAGACACCCCAGGCCACAGGCGCCGATTCCGCCAACGACTGGCAGGCACCCTACCGCGCACCGTTCAGCCTCAATGGCTCCACCGACAGCAACGGTTCCTGACCTCCCCGGACAACTCCCTTACCACATGTTCAGTGGCATACTGGCGACGAACCCGTTACCTTGTCTTTCTTAACAAATCCAATAGGGCCCGGCGCCCTGATACACGTGTAAAGGACGGAAATATGAAGAAAACCCTGTTAGCTGTTGCCATGACCGGCCTGGTTGCCGGTTGCTCCAATTCCCAGGAACCGGCCAAGGACCCTGCCCTGGAGTCCACTCCGGAAAAGGTCAGCTACGGCATGGGCCTGGTACTGGGCGAGCGCATGGGCAACGACCTGCCGGACCTGCAGATGGAGCAATTTCTTCAGGGTATCCAGCACGGCCACGCCGGCGATGAAGATGCCAAGCGCCTGAGCCGCGAGGAAATCCAGGAAGCTCTGATGGCGTATCAGCAGGATATGCAGGCCCAGCAGGAGCAGCAGGTCGAGGAACTGGCCCAGAAGAACCAGGCAGCCGGTGAGGCGTTCCTGGCTGAAAACAGCGAGCGTGACGGCGTAGAGACCACCGAGTCCGGCCTGCAGTACGAAGTCATTGAAGAAGGCAATGGCACTCAGCCGACCGCCGAAGACCAGGTGCAGGTGCATTACACCGGCGAGCTGATCAATGGTGAGGTTTTCGACAGCTCCCGTGAGCGCGGCCAGCCTGTCACCTTCGGCCTGAACCAGGTTATTCCGGGCTGGACCGAAGGCCTGCAGCTGATGAGCGAAGGCGCCCGTTACAAGCTGTACATCCCGTCAGACCTGGCCTACGGCCCGGGCGGCAACCAGGCGATCGGCCCCAACGAAGTGCTGGTGTTTGATGTGGAACTGCTGGCAGTGAATCCGGGCGAAGAATAAACAAAGGCCCTGAACAGCAAAAAACCGGCCTGATTGCCCAGGCCGGTTTTTTTATGATTCGGTTGTTGACCCTGCCCGGATCAGGCGGATGCCATTTTGCCGGCGTGGGCGTTGTGCAGGTGTTCGATCAGGAAATCTTCCAGCTCGAACCGGCTCTCAAGTACTTCGCCAAGCTTCGAGACTTCTTCAAACAGGAAGCTCACATCCTGTTCGGTCAGGATGCGGCCATCCACGTTGTCATTGAAGTTCAGCGCCACTTCCGTGGTTTCCTGGATGCGGGGATACACCTTGGCCGCCAGTTCTTCGCCACCGTCGTTGAATTCCCGGGCTTCGCGGATCAGCTGCTCGTAGATTTCAAAATGGCCGGTCGATACATAGTCCACCAGCACTTCGCACAGGCGAATAAACTTTTCCCGGAGCATGTCGGTTTGCGAGTAATCCGTCAGCGCTGACAGCTCACAGTAATGAACCAGCAGTTCCTGGCGCTCTTTCAGCCAACGGTCGATCAGCTCGCTGACGCCACCCCAACGCTCCCTGGCATTCCGGCAATTCTCCAACATGACGCCTGTCTCCCCTCAGTCTTTACGTCAGGCAACCAAGTTACCCCATGGCTGCAGCCTGCCGCAACCGTTTCAGCTATTCACCCAGTTTTTGGGTTGGTAGCTCCGGAACATGACAAACAAGCCAACCAGAATGACCAGGCTGAAGAACACAGCGGTCCAGCCCGGAATACTCAGACCCAGAAAACGCCAGACCACGGCTGCACAGTCTCCGGTGCCTTTGAGGGCGGTCTGCAGCACTTCAAACCAGGGCAGGACTTCGAGCATGTAATCCACTGAGGGGCCGCAGGCTGGCACCTGGTCTTCCGGCAGGCTTTGCAGCCATAACTGCCGTCCGGCTACGCCAAGCCCGGCACCGGCACTGAGCACCATCAGGAAGCCGTAAACCCGGTTACCGAAACCTTTGGGACCATGCAGGAATGCCAGCAAGCTGACCAGCCCGGCACCCATAAAGCCGAAGCGCTGCAACCAGCACAAGGGACAGGGTTCAAGCCCCATCACGTGCTCCATGTAGAAGGCCACCGCAAGCAGCCCGGCGCACACCAGAAATACAAGACCGAAAATCCATCTGCTCGTCAAAACACTACCCCGCATCACAGTTAGGGACTGCACGAAAACTCAGTGAGCAATCCTACCCCATGACGCGGGCAGAGCATAAGCGGTTAAAGCAAAAGGGGAAGAAAAATCGGGGATCAGGCGATGCGGGCAAACAGATCGTCGTCGCCCTGCTGGCCACCGGCCTGCACGGCTTCACCGGCGTCGTCCCAGCCGGCCTCCCAGGCCGCAATCACAACGTCACCGCGATAGGGGCAGCGGGTTTTGTCCATACCCATGGAACCGGCCATGTGACCCTGCCGATACGCCTTGTTCAAGGCTTCCACGTCCCATCCGAGTTTGATGTCTCTTGCCACGGTACAGCCTCCCTTACCTGATGTTAATAAACGTAACAACAGGTAAGGGAGGCGGCAAGCGGCAAAAGCACTTTCTGTGAGTCAGGTCGCTTTCAGGCTTTCAGATAGTCTTCCAGGAATTCGGAGAACGGCTGGGTATCGGCCGCTTCCATCGCCTGCTGCTCCGCCAGCGATTCCCGGGTCATGGCCTGGTAGGCCGACAGCACATCCGGCGCCAGAGTCTCATTACGGAGGGTTTGCTGATGCTGGCGGGACATTTCCAGGGTCCAGTCCCGGTGGCCAAGGCCGGACGCACTCATAGCATCGAGCACCCGGGCAGAAGGTACCGCCCAGTCGGAGCCCTGCAGCTTGTCGCGCTGTGCAGCCAGGGCGTTGCGGTAGGTCTCACCCTGCTCCCAGCCGTCCAGTTGTTCCGCCAGCGGCTGCAGCCGGTCCAGCAGTTCCCGGGCGGCATTGCCGACAGGTACACGCTCGCAGTTTGCCCGGCACAGGGCCAGTTCCTGCCAGCGGCCGGAAGCCACGACATCCTTGTAGTTGTCATCCAGCCGCTCGCATTCTTCGTCGCCAATACGCGGCGAGTCGGTCAGCAGGCAATCGAGCAGGAACAGGTCCAGGAAATCAACCTGCGCCTGGTTCACGCCGACCGGCGAGAAAGGATCGAGGTCCAGGCAACGCACTTCGATGTACTCCACGCCCCGGGCATCCAGCGCCTGTATCGGCTTTTCGCCCCGTTCGGTGGTGCGTTTCGGGCGCACCGCGCTGTAATACTCGTTCTCAATCTGCAGCACGCTGGTGTTGATCTGGATGAACTCGCCATCGCGCTGGGTGCCGATGGCCTCATAGGCCGGCCAGTTGGTGTGGATGGCGCGGTCCAGGGTGCGGGTGTAGGTGGCCAGTTCGTTGAAACAGATATTCAGGGAGGCCTGGGCATTGTTGTGGTAGCCCAGATCGCCCATGCGCAGGGAGGTCGCATACTGGCCGTGCCAGGTGCGGTCGTCGAAGCGGCTGAGATCGTGCTTCATGTTGGCAACGAAGCTGGAATCCAGCGCCGGAGACGCCCCGAACAGCAACATCAGCAGCCAGCTGCGGCGGCGGAAGTTGCGGATCAGCCAGAAGTACTGGTCGGATTTGAAATCCTGCAGGGAATCGCTGTTGCCCGTGACTTCCTGCCACTTCTGCCAGAAGCTGTCGGGCAGCGACAGGTTGTAGTGGGCACCGGCAATGCTCTGCATCACCCGGCCATAGCGCACCGCCAGTCCCTGACGATAAACATGCTTGAGCTGGCCGACGTTGGAACGGCCATACTCGGCGATGGGAATGCTCTGGTCGCCATCGATTTCGCAGGGCATGCTGGCGGCCCAGAACACTTCGTCACCCAGGTTCTGCTGCACATAACGGTGGGTGTCCCGCAGGGATTCCAGCATGGCACCGGTGCTGTTGAACACCGGGGTAATCAGCTCCAGCAGGGCTTCGGAGTAGTCGGTGGTAATCCGCCCGTGGGTCAGGGCAGAGCCCAGAGCCTCCGGATGGGGCGTCTGGGCGATGAAGCCGTTGGCATCCACCCTCAGACCTTCTTTCTCGACACCTTTCAGAAAACCGCTCCAGTCACTGGCGGCAAACTGCTGAAGCAGGGAGTGGCGGGAATCTGCCATGATTGGCTCCTGTTGAAGCGGCTACCCTTTTATGGGATAGCCGCCATTGATTCAAGGAAGTGGTTTAACGGCCGCCTTTACGGGCAGAGGCCAGTGCCTGTGCCAGCGCGCCAGCCATGGCACCCTGCGCGGGCTGGGAACCCTGGCCGCCACGGGGCTTGCGGTCGTTACCGCGGCCACCACTGCGATCGGCGCCACGGGCCGGCTTGGACGACGCCTCGGCACCGGGCTGGTCATCCATACGCATGGACAGGGCAATCCGTTTACGGGGAATGTCCACTTCCATCACTTTAACCTTAACGATATCACCCGCCTTCACCACTTCGCGCGGATCTTTGACGAAAGTATGGGACAGGGCGGAGATATGTACCAGACCGTCCTGGTGTACGCCGATGTCGACAAAGGCACCAAAGTTAGTCACGTTGGTGACGGAGCCTTCCAGCACCATACCCGGCTTCAGGTCGTTCAGGGTTTCCACCCCTTCCTCGAAGTGGGCAAAGCGGAATTCCGGACGCGGGTCCCGGCCCGGCTTTTCCAGCTCGGAGATGATGTCTTTCACTGTGGGCAGGCCGAACTGCTCGGTCACGTAATCCTGCGGGTTGAGGCTGCGCAGGAACGCAGAGTCGCCAATAATGTCGTCCACTTTCTTGCCGTTGCGCTGGGCAATGGCTTCCACCACGCCATAGGCTTCCGGGTGCACAGACGAGCGGTCCAGCGGGTTATCGCCACCGGCAATGCGCAGGAAGCCGGCAGCCTGTTCGAAGGTGCGCTCACCCAGCCGGGAGACTTTCATCAGCTGCTTGCGGCTGACGAACTTGCCGTTCTGGTTGCGGAAATCGACGATGTTCTGGGCGATACTCTGGTTCAGGCCGGACACCCGGGTGAGCAACGGTACAGACGCGGTGTTCAGGTCTACCCCTACCCCGTTTACACAGTCTTCCACCACGGCATCCAGACTGCGGGATAACTGAACCTGGGACACATCATGCTGGTACTGGCCCACGCCGATGGACTTGGGTTCGATCTTCACCAGCTCTGCCAGCGGGTCCTGCAAACGGCGGGCAATAGACACTGCACCCCGGATGGTGACGTCCAGGTCCGGTAACTCCTTTGAGGCAAATTCGGAAGCCGAGTAAATCGACGCCCCGGATTCATTCACCACAATGCGGGCCAGCTTCAGTTCCGGGTAACGCTTGCACAGGTCGCCCACCAGCTTCTCGGTTTCCCGGGACGCGGTGCCGTTACCGATGGCTACCAGCTCAATTTTGTACTTCTGGCACCAGGCCGCCAGCTGAGCAATGGAGGGCTCCCACTGATTTTTGGGCGCATGGGGGTAAATCGCGCCGTGGTCGACCACCTGGCCGGTGCCGTCAATCACCGCCACCTTCACACCGGTACGCAGGCCGGGGTCCAGGCCCAGGGTCGCGCGCGGGCCGGCGGGAGCCAGCAACAGCAGGTCTTTCAGATTGGCGGCAAACACGTTGATGGCTTCAGCTTCAGCGGCTTCGCGTACCTGGGACATCAGGTCAGTTTCAATCTGGGTAGAGAGCTTCACCCGCCAGGTCCAGCGCACCACCTCGCCCAGCCATTTGTCGGCAGCACGGCCGTTGTCGCGAATGCGCCAGTGGGCCGCAATGCGCTGCTCCGCCGGATGGGGCTGGCGGCGGTCGTCTTCGGCATCACCCATCACAAGGCTGTAGGCCAGGATACCTTCATTGCGGCCACGTAGAATAGCCAGGGCCCGGTGCGAGGGAACCTTCTTCAACGGCTCGATGTGGTCGAAGTAATCGCGGAATTTCGCGCCTTCGTTTTCCTTGCCTTCCACCACGCTGACTTTCAGCTGGCCTTCCTGCCACACGAAATCCCGCAGCGCGCCCAGCAGCTCGGCATCTTCGGCAAAGCGCTCCATCAGGATGTAGCGGGCGCCATCAAGCGCGGCCTTGGTGTCGTCAATGCCGGCTTCGGCATTCAGGTAACCGGCTGCGGTGGTTTCCGGGTCCAGGGTGGGGTCATCAAACAAGGCATCAGCCAGCGGCTCCAGCCCCGCCTCCTTGGCAATCTGGGCCTTGGTGCGGCGCTTGGGCTTGTAGGGCAGGTACAGGTCTTCCAGGCGGTTCTTGGTGTCTGCCGCTTCGATGGCCGTGCGCAGCTCGTCGGTCAGCTTGCCCTGCTCCTCGATGCTGTTGAGGATAGTGCCCCGGCGGTCTTCCAGCTCCCGCAGGTAACGCAGCCGCTCTTCCAGGGTACGCAGCTGGCTGTCGTCCAGGGAGCCGGTGATTTCTTTCCGGTAACGGGCAATAAACGGAACGGTGGCACCTTCATCCAGCAGGGCGACGGTGGCGTTTACCTGCTGCTCACGTACGCCGAGTTCATCAGCAATGCGCCGGGAGATACTGTTCATGCGACCTCTGTTATCTTGCTTACAAAATTAATGGGCAAAGGTACAGCGGCTTGGTGTTGCAGGCAAGCTGGATGCGGCGTGGTGGTGTAGAATAGCCGGACGCAACACTCACCCCGGTTTATTCTCTGGCGTCTTTATCGTGAACAAGCTCAACCCCAGACAGCGCGAAGCGGTTCGCTACGCCGATGGCCCCCTGCTGGTGCTGGCGGGCGCCGGCAGTGGCAAGACCAGCGTGATCACCCGCAAGATCGCCTATCTGATTGAAGAACTGGGCATCCCGGGCCGGCACATTGCCGCCGTCACCTTTACCAACAAGGCCGCCCGGGAAATGAAAGAGCGGGTCGGGCGCATTGTGGACCGGGGCAAAACCCGGGGGCTGATTGTCTCTACCTTCCACAACCTGGGCCTGAACATGATCCGGGAGGAACATGCCCACCTGGGTTATCACCCCGGCTTTTCCATCTTCGATGCCGAAGATGCCAAGGCCCTGCTGCAAGACCTGATGCTGCGCGAAGCCAGCGCCGAGGCCGGTGATGAGCTGAACGATGTGCAGATGACCATCTCGTCCTGGAAAAACGCCATGCGCAGCCCCTCCGAGGCCTACAGCAAGGCGGCAGACGAGCGTGAGCAGCGCATTGCCATCGTCTACAAGCACTACAACGAATACCTGAAAGCCTACAACGCGGTAGATTTTGACGACCTGATCCTGCTGCCGGTGCAGCTGTTCCGGGACAACCCGGACGTGCTGGCCAAGTGGCGCAGGAAAATCCGCTACATGCTGGTGGATGAGTACCAGGACACCAACGTGTGCCAGTACGAGCTGGTGAAACAGCTGGTGGCCGAGCGGGCCGCGTTTACGGTGGTGGGCGATGATGACCAGTCCATCTACGCCTGGCGAGGCGCCCGGCCGGAAAACCTGGCCCAGCTGAAGGAAGACTTCCCGAGCCTGAAAATCGTCAAGCTGGAGCAAAACTACCGCTCCACCAGCCGGATCCTGCGCTGCGCCAACACGGTGATTGCCAACAACCCCCACGTGTTCGAGAAAGCCCTCTGGAGCGACCACACCGTGGGTGACGAAATCCGCATCATTCGTTGCCGCAACGAAGACGCCGAAACCGAGCGGGTGGCTACCGAGATTCTCGACCAGAAGCTGAAGAACGGCCTGGATTTCAAGGATTTCGCAGTGCTTTACCGGGGCAACCACCAGGCCCGGCTGCTGGAGATGAAGCTGCAGGCCTACCAGATTCCCTACCGCATCTCCGGCGGCCAGTCGTTCTTCTCCAAGAACGAGATCAAGGATGCGATGTCGTACCTGCGGCTGATGATTAACCCGGACGACGATGCCGCCTTCCTGCGGGTGGTGAACGTGCCGCGCCGGGAAATCGGCCCGCGCACACTGGAGCAGCTCAGCCACTATGCCCGCTCCCGCAACGTCAGCCTGTTCAAGGCGCTGGGGGATATGGGCGCGGAAACCCACGTCACCGAGAAGGGTCTGGACCGGTTGCGCCGGTTCGCCCACTGGGTCGACAAAACCTGCGAGCGCCTGTTCTCGGAAGACCCGATTCCGGTGATCAAGCAGCTGTTCACCGACATCGAGTACGAAGAATGGCTGCACCAGCATTCCGGTAGCCCGAAGCAGGCCGAACGGCGGATGGAGAACATCTGGTACCTGGTGGAGTCGATCCAGCGCATGCTGGACGACGGCAAGGGCACGGCCGACGAGATCGGCATCGAGGATGCTATCGCCAAGCTGGTGCTGAGGGACATGATGGAGCAGCGGGAAGAGGAAGATGACAGCGACAAGGTTCAGTTGCTGACCCTGCATGCTTCGAAGGGCCTGGAATTTCCCCATGTGTTTATTATGGGCCTGGAGGAAGAGATCCTGCCGCACCGGAGCAGCATCGAGGAAGGCAATGTGGAGGAAGAACGGCGCCTGATGTATGTAGGCATCACCCGGGCCCGGGAAACCCTGGCGCTGACCTATGCTGCCTCACGCAAGCAATACGGGGAAAAACTGGAGACCATTCCCAGCCGGTTCCTGGATGAATTGCCGGAAGACGACGTGAAATGGGAGGGGCTGGGCGAATCGGACCAGCAGGCCAACCAGAAAAAGGGCAAGGCCACTCTCAGCGCCCTGATTGGCGACCTGGGCCTGTAAAACGACAAAACCCCGCACAGGGCGGGGTTTTGCGTCACAAGCCGGGTATTACTGGCTTGACTCCACCATGTGTTCAACGGCGGCAACGATTTCTTCATCAGAACAGCTGGCACAGGCACCTTTCGGCGGCATGGCGTTAAAGCCGTTGATGGCATGGCTGATCAGGGTTTCCATGCCCTGCTCGATGCGAGGCGCCCACTGGTCGGCATTGCCGACAATCGGAGCACCAGCTGCACCGGTGGCGTGGCACGCAGTACAGGCTGCGTTGTACACGTCGCTGCCGGAACGGGCAGCAGCACCGGCGCTGGCTTCCTGGGCAGGCGCAGCTGCGGCTTCGCCACACTCTTCACCCTGCAGGCACACTTCGCCAACCGGCTTGATGCGGTCGCGGATTTCGTCTTCAACACTTGCTACTGCGGCGCCGGCGGCCAGGCCAAAACCAAGCAGAACTACAGCCAGGACTCTCTTCATCTTCACAATGCACCTCGCATTTGAGCGTTATAATCTTTCGGTCGCCGCATTATAGCGACTGTGCCCCGGCAAAAAAACCAAATGGCAGAATCAGAAATTGATTTCAACCATTTTAGTGACAGTTTCGTAGGGTGTATCTGAACTGTTACCGTTTCCGGTTACCATAGTCATCCGACATTCCTCCACCAGGTACCTTGAGCCCGACCATGCCACAGACGCCCGCCCCACGCCCGGATAAACGACGCAAATCCCTGCTGATCCTGGAGTTCTCCAGCCTGGCAGTCTTGTTGGTGTCCATGGGCTGGTTCAGCAACCTGTCCAGCGCCGGCAACCCGGTGCATCCGGCCTGGCTGCTGGTTCCTGCGGCGGCCAGTCTGGGCGTGTTTCTCAGCTTTATCGGCCTGATGTACCTGCGCTGGGTAGCCTCGGTCAGCGATGACCGCCGCACCCGGCACCGGATTATTTTTGCGCTTCTGACCTTAACCCTGCTGGGCGTCTGGGTGTATGGCATTGCCAACACCTGGCTCAGCCTGACTGCCAGCCAGTAAGGACACACCATGCACCTGACCGCCCGTTTTCCCCTTGCCTTGATTATATTGGCGCTGACGGCAAGCCCGGCGAGTTTCGCACAGGATACCGGCGACAGCTCCGTAAACTGCGCTCTGATCCGGGACGGCGTGCAGCGCCTTGCCTGCTACGACGCCCGGAATGATCCCCAGACAGCCCGGGATAACGCCAGCGAAGAGGCACTGGAAACCTCTGAAGCACAGGCGGAACAACTGGCTGCCGACAAGGAGACCCGCGCGGAGATTGTCGGCAACGCCCTGGAGGATGACCCGGACGAAGGGGTCATGAAATCACTGGTGAATAATTACCTGGCGGCCGAGCAGGCGGTGTTTTCCTTTGCCGGCAGCCTGGTAACCCACAAGCCCAACTACATCCTTCCGCTGACCTGGGTAGACCACCCCAACCCGAACCCGGTCAGCCCGCGGCTGGGCACCACTGGCTACGACTACTTCCTGGAGAATGAGGAAGCCAAATACCAGATCAGTTTCAAGGTACCGTTGCTGACCGGCTTCTTTGATAAGCGGACCACGTTCTGGTTCGGCTATACCCAGAAGTCGTTCTGGCAGGTGTACAACCAGGACGAATCAGCGCCTTTCCGGGAGACCAACTACGAGCCCGAGCTGTTTTTCCGGCACCAGCTGGACTGGGATATCGGGCCGGGCACCCTGAACGGGGTCACCATTGGCTTCAACCACCAGTCCAACGGCCAGGCGGATCCCCGGTCCCGGAGCTGGAACCGGATCAAGGCGTCCGCCGCGTATAGCTATGACCGATGGTTGTTCCAGGTGGAGCCGTGGTACCGGCTGCCGGAGAGTTCCAGCGAGAATGATAATGCGGATATCGAGCGGTATCTTGGGCACGCAAGTTATAACGCGGTGTACAAGCTAACGGAGGATCGGACGTTTTCGCTGAAGTTGCTGAATAATTTGCGGTCGGATAACCGGACGTCGGTGGAGTTTGGGTACAGCTTTCCTATCGGGGAGACGTTGAAGGGGTTTTTCCAGTATTACAACGGGTATGGGGAGAGTTTGATTGACTACAATGAGCGGATTGAGCGGTTTGGTATCGGCATTATGTTGAATGACTGGCTTTGAGCCGGGCACTCAATCTCCTTTAACACCGGAGCCCTGCCCGTCTGGGGGTGATCCCTTCTGAAACACGCTCCTTGCGGCACATCCATGTGGCGCTTGAGCTCCGCCATCCATGGCTCCGCACAGTTTCATAAAGGGGTACCCTCACCCAGCCCCCGAACAATACACTAGGCCTTCCTGCGGCCGCATGCCTTCCGAAGTGACAGAGGCCTAGCGTCAGGCCCTGTTTAACCTTTCCATTTCCGCCAGTAGTTCTTCCGTTTTCTTTTCCATCAGGGCCTTGTCAGCCCGTGCTTCCACGTTCAGGCGAACCACCGGTTCGGTGTTGGACATGCGCAGGTTGAAGCGCCAGTTGTCGAACTCTACGCTCAGGCCGTCTACGTAGCTGACGTTTTTGGCGCCGGGGCTGTAGAGGGCTTCTATGGCGGCGAGGACTTTGGCGGGGTCGGCTATGGTGCGGTTGATTTCGCCGCTGGCCGGGTAGGCTTTTATTCTGGCGTCGATGAGGGACGACAGGGTTTGGCCGCTCTGGCACAGGCGTTCGGCGATGAGCAGCCAGGGGATCATACCGCTGTCGCAGTAGGCGAAGTCGCGGAAGTAGTGGTGGGCGCTCATTTCGCCACCGTAGACGGCGTCTTCGTCGCGCATTCTTTGTTTGATGAAGGCGTGGCCGGTTTTGCTTTCTATGGCTTCGCCGCCGGCGGCTTCAACCAGGTCCTGGGTGTTCCAGGTGAGGCGGGGGTCGTGGATGACTTTTCCGCCGCCGGTTTTTCTGAGGAACTGGTCCGCCAGCAGGCCGACGATGTAGTAGCCTTCGATGAAGCGGCCGGTTTCGTCGAAGAAGAAGCAGCGGTCGTAGTCGCCGTCCCAGGCGATACCCATGGCGGCGCCGTGTTCGATGACGGCATCTGCCGTGGCGGTGCGGTTTTCCGGCAGGATGGGGTTGGGTACGCCGTTGGGGAAGTGTCCGTCCGGCTGGTGGTGCACTTTGATAAATTCGAACGGCAGGTGTTGTTCCAGTTCATCAATCACCAGACCAGCGCCGCCGTTGCCGGCGTTGCAGACGATGGTCATGGGCTTGAGGGAGCTGGCGTCGATGTAGCCCAACAGGTGGTCTGTGTAGGCGGCCATCACTTCCAGGGTTTCGTACCTGCCCTGCTCCGGCGCATCAAAGAAGGGCTCGCGCACGCGGTCCCGGATGTCGTTCAGGCCGTTATCGGAGCTGATGGGCCGGGACTGGGGGCCGACCATTTTCATGCCGTTGTGGTCTTTCGGGTTGTGGCTGGCGGTGACCATGATGCCGCCGTCCATGCCGTAGTGGCTGGTGGCAAAGTACACCTGTTCGGTGCCACACAGGCCGATGTCGTAAACGTCGGCACCGGCCGCCATCAGGCCGGAGCTGAGCGCCTCGGCGATTTCCGGGCTGGACAGGCGGATGTCATAGCCGACGATGACTTTTTTTGCTCCGGTGATTTCCACATAGGCCCGGCCGATTTTTTCTGCCAGGGGCGGGTTCAGCTGGTCCGGAACCCGGCCCCGGAGGTCATAGGCTTTGAAGCAGGACAGATCCATTGTCGGTGATTACTCCGCTGCCGAGGACTGCAGCTGGATGTAGTTCTGGATACCCATCTGGGAAATCATCTCCAGCTGGGTTTCGAGCCAGTCGATATGCTCTTCTTCGCTGTCGAGGATGCTCCGGAAGAGTTCGCGGCTGGTAAAGTCCTGAACCTGTTCGCAGTAGATGATAGCTTCTTTCAGGTCGGTGTGTGCGGTGTGCTCAAGCTTTAGGTCGCACTCGATCATTTCCTGAACATTTTCGCCAATCAGCAATTTGTTCAGATCCTGCAGGTTGGGCAGTCCCTCCAGGAACAGAATGCGCTCGATCAGCTGATCGGCGTGCTTCATTTCGTCAATGGATTCTTCGTATTCCTTGGCTGCCAGCTTGGTAATGCCCCAGTCCTTGTACATTCTGGAATGCAAAAAATACTGGTTGATGGCGGTCAGCTCGTTGGCAAGAACCTTGTTCAGATACTGGATGACTTTCTTATCGCCTTTCATAACCAAATTCCTTATGTCGCAGTTGCTTTAATTCACAAGGATAGTCGGTTTACCGGCAATAAAAAATCACGGATGTGAAAGAGGTGCAATTGCAGTATCGGGACAGGTCAGCCCGTCAGGCGGGCTGGGCCAGCATGTTGGCAAGCGCCAGATAATCCGGTGACCGGGCTTCCTTAAGGATCTCCCGCGCGGTGCAGGCGCAGCGACCACACTGGCGGCCGACACCCAGCTCCTTACCCAGCTGGCGCATGGAGCTGACACCATTTTCGGCGGCTTCGCGGATTTCTCTGTCTGTTACCCCGTAACACAGGCAAACGTACATAGGGCGCTCTCACTAACAGCACTAAAGTTAGTGATAATTATTGTTATTAACAAACAGGAATGCAACCCTTTTAACCGCGGAATTTGTTGAGAAAGGTTACCGTTCTGTTTCCCGGGTCAGGTTGCGGGCACCGGAGGCTGTTACCGCTACGTTGTCCTCAATACGAATACCCCCACAGCCTTGCAGCTCATCAAGCAGGCTCCGATTCAGGTACTTCGCCTGCGGCCCGTTCAGCACAGGCTCCAGCAGTGACGGAATAAAGTAGAGGCCGGGTTCGATGGTGACCACCATGCCCTCTTCCAGGGTGCGGGTCAGGCGCAGGAACGGCGCATCTTCCGGGGGTGGCGTCGGCTTGCCGGCGACATCGTGCACCTGGATGCCCAGAAAATGGCCGATGCCGTGGGGGAAGAAGGCCCGGCTGATGCCCTGCTCTACGATCGTCTCGTCACTCAACCCGGAAACAAGGCCGGACGCAGACAGCAAGGCCGCGATGCCCTGATGGGCCTTGCGGTGAATATCCACGTAATCCACGCCGGGAGCCACCATCTCGCACAGCCGCAGCTGCAGTTTTTCCAGGCCGTGTACCAGTGCCGCAAACCTCGGCTCCCCGGGGCCGGCCGTAGTGCGGGTAATGTCAGAGCAGTAGCCCCGATAACGCACACCGGCGTCGATCAGAAGGCTGCGGGGCCGGCGCGGCGGCTGAACGTCGTAATACTGGTAATGCAGGGTGCCCGCGTGTTCGTTCAGGCCGATGATGCTGTGGTAGGGCGCTTCGGCTTCACGTTGGCTGGTGGCCTGCTGGTAGGCGAGGTTGATCCCGAATTCGCTGTCGCCGGCCAGGAAGGCATCCCGGGCGGCATTATGGCCAGCCAGGGCAATCCGGTTGGCATGGGCCAGGCATTCGATTTCATAGGGTGTTTTGCGCACCCGGGTTTCTTCCACAGCCGCCACCAGTGCCGCCGGGTTATGCTCTCCCGGCACGCCTTCAAGCACCAGGGGATCGCCGATCACCGCCAGCCGGCCCGGGTTGTCCAGCTCCGGGGTGCCGGACTGCTGCCGGCTGCGCACTTCAACAACCTCTTGCCAGGGTTCTTCAGGCATCGCCGGGTTGGCATGCCAGAAATCCACCGGCTGGTACAGCCAGAGCACTGGTTTGTGGCCGGGGCGAATCAGCAGCCAGCTGTGCTCCTGGCCGGCCAGGCCGGTCCAGTGCAGAAACGGCCCGAAACCCTGAAACACGTAGGTTTGATCATCCCGATACCGGTAGGGGGCAGCGCCGGAGGCAATCAGCAGGCTGTCGTATCCGTGCTCAGTCAGCGCCTGTTCGTACCGGTTCTGCAGCTCCTGGATGTGGGTGGGCTGCAGGTCGAGGATGTCCTGGTTTGGCATAGATGAAGCAGAACTCCTAGAACGGAAAGGTAAACGGGAGGAACAAGGCGGTAAACACCCCGGTCAACCCCATCCCCAAAGACGAAAAAGCGCCGGCTGTCGGGCTGATTTCAAACGCCCGGGCGGTGCCAATAGCATGGCCATTCAGGCCGAGTGCGAAACCGATAATCCGGTCGTCCTTGATATTGAGCCAGCGGACACACCAGTCTACAAACACCGAGGCCAGTACGCCGGTAATCAGCAAGCCGCCCAGGGTGAGCGACACAGAGCCACCCAGCTGCTCGGCAATGCCCATAGCAATGGGTGCTGTCACCGACTTCGGCGCAAGGGAAGACAACACCAGGGGCGACGCCCCCATCAACCAGGCAATCCCCAGGGCATAGACTGCAGCCAGCGTGGCCGCCAGGGGCAAGGTCACCAGGATGGGCTTCCAGAGCGCACGAATGTGGTGCATTTGCTGATACAGGGGCACCCCAAGCGCCACGGTGGCCGGGCCCAGCAACACCGTGAGCCAGCGGGCGCCCTGCTCGTACTCTTCGAAGCCGATGCCGCTGAGCGCCACCACGGCGGCCAGCAACAGCGCAGCAATCAGCACCGGCGGCATCCACAGCGGCCGACGGAAGCGGGCAAACAACCAATTCGCCAGCAGGAACGCCGCCAGCGTAAGCGCGATGGAAAGCATCGGGCCCGCCGTCCAGACCGAGAGCAGTTCGGCAAAGGCATTATTCATGGCTCTTCTCCCCCGCACTGCTCTCCGACACCTTCTTCATCAGCCATAAGGTGGTCAGTACACTCAGCAGCGTACCGGCAATCAGGGCGACAATGACCGTTGTCCAGTGGCCGTAGAACTGGTCGACAATAAAAAATACGCCCACCACCCCCGGTGTAATGAGCAGTACCAGCACCGAAATCAGACCCCGACTGGCCTCTGCCAGCTCATCACTGACCTGGCCACGCAGCATCAGGGTAAAGGTGGCCATCACCATCCCCAGCACCCCGCCACTGACCGGCAAACCCGCCAGCACCCGCAGCGCCTCACCCAGCAGGAAGAACACCACCAGAACCAGAAAACCCCGCAACAACACCATACCGCTATGCACCGCCTCGCTGAAATTGCTTTACACTAATGCCCTGCCCACCAAAACCACAGGACGCTCAATGGCACTGAAAGCCACCATCTTCAAAGCCACGCTCCATATTGCCGATATGGACAGGCACTATTATGCCGACCACCACCTGACCGTGGCACGCCACCCGTCAGAGACCGATGAACGCATGATGATACGCCTGCTGGCCTTCGCCCTGAATGCCAGCGACACCCTGGAGTTTACCAAAGGCCTGAGCACCGATGACGAACCGGAGCTGTGGCAGAAATCCCTGAGCGATGAAATCGAACTCTGGATAGACCTGGGCCTGCCGGAAGAAGACCGCATTCGCAAAGCCTGCAACCGCTCACAAAGGGTGATCCTGTACACCTACGGCGGGCGCGGCGTGCCTGTGTGGTGGGACAAGCACCATAACAAGCTGGAGCGATTTGGCAACCTGACCATTGTCGACCTGGCCGCCGAACAAACCAGCCAGCTGGCCGCCCTGGCAGAGCGATCCATGACCTTTCAGGTATCCGTACAGGACGGAGAAGTGACCTTCAGCAACGACAGCAATCTGGTGAGCATTACTCCCGAACAAAAAATGCCGAAAATCTGAGGGATGAGTTGAGCTCTGGGGCTGGACAGACGCCCCCCGCGCACGTAAGATTGCGCACTCGAAATTGACGAGTAATTCGCGGTTTCGAATGCGCCCGTAGCTCAGCTGGATAGAGCGCTGCCCTCCGGAGGCAGAGGTCAGAGGTTCGAATCCTCTCGGGCGCGCCATATTTTTCAAGGGCTTACGTGAAAACGTAGGCCCTTTTTATTTGGCTGTGTCCAAATTGTGTCCATGGTGTGTCCACGGTTTCTAGGACATTTTTTCCCGCCATGGAATTTTGACCTTTGCACTGAAACCGAAAACTCCGTCAACCTCCGGCAAAACCACCACGACCCGCCCATCGACATTCAAAGCCTGACCCTCACCCAGAGAAATGAGCCAGGGCCAGTCCCATCGAGTATGGCCGAACACGGTGAGCCCTTGAAAGCCGGTTTCAAGTGACAATGCGACACCGGGATCACCCCGACGAGCCGCCCGCTCCGGGTCGGTTGGGCCTTGATGGAGTAGCAGGATATCCGGGGCTTGATCGGTCACCGATTCCAGTGCGGCCAGAAAATCGTCCTCGGTTCGCCGTTGATTGCGATTCGGATTGCCCACGATACCGCTGACGCCACCGACGTTCAGGTTGCCCAAAACCCTAACCACCCCGCCATCCAGAAGGGTGGTGTTATCTGGAAGCGCTTCGGGATGATCCATCTGGTCGTGGTTCCCCAGGACGCCGACAACTTCGGGCGTGACCTCAGAAAACGCCTGAAACACCTCGTCCACCGGCCCGGTACCGCCGCGTTTGCGGCAGTCGGGATAATCGAACAGATCGCCGCACAGAAACACCGCGTCGGGAGCCGGAATGACACCTTCCCGAGACAATGCCGAAAGTGCCTCAGCCACAGGCACGCCGAGCAGCCGATTCTGACTGCCGGCTTCTCGCCCCTGGAGATCAGAGGTCAGCACAAGACTCTTCACATGACTCGGAAGGCCGGTGGCATAGGCTCGATAAAACGGCAGGCGATTATGCAGAGGCACACCGGCAGAGCCGCTGGTGCGGTGCGGCAAGGTGAAAAGGGGTTCAGGTCGATCCGGGTGATCCTTAGCATGGAAGGCCTCTCGAGCTGGCTCCGTATTTCCTACCACTCAAACAAAAAAGGTGACCAAACTGACCGCCCAAAATCTTGGTCGACGGGGGCTGGTTACCCCGCCCGCTTTGCATCAAAGTAGCGTCGAGTTTCCATGAGGTGCTTCATGGAGCCTTGCGCCATAAAGTCCAGGGCTGACGCTCCAAGGAAGGGAGGCTCACTGGTTTCCAGTCGAACCCGACGATTGGCGCGTTCGGCCGTTGGATACATGACCCTCAGGGATTCGTAGATGCCCAGGATGTAGCTGATGCGCTCCAGGGTATCCTGCGAGAGCGTGACGTGTGGCAACGTCTCATACTTGACCAGCGTGCTCCGGGACACACCGCCGAGCAACTGCATCATCTCTTCCTCGGTGCAGTCCCATTCGCGACAGATACCAACGAAGCCTTTGAGAGCCACATGCCCTTTGGCTTTTTCATCATCGACGGTCATTATGTTCGCCCATCCTTGGGCTGCTCTCGATCCTCCATAAAATCGTCACTGACGCCTTCAGAATCGAAATACTCGTCCCAAACCGGATCGGTTGGTTGCTCGTAGCGTTTGACTGTGCCCTTTAGGCGTTCCAAAGGTGTGAGCTCCTGAGGGAGCGGCTCGGCCAGCTCGTCAGCATGGGCCGTGTGGGCATCTAGGCCGTCCAGGAGTTCTTTTTCGGTTGGGCGTTTGGTTTTCATGGCACACTCTCCGCAATCACAAGCAGGCCAACTCCGGGGCAGTGGGCTGCAGATAGTATGACTTTACCACCCGAACGAAGCGAGCTACATAGCCGCACTCGCCAAATGGGGGCAGCCATTCGTCGGGGCCTTTGGCTCCCTTGCTCAGGCTCGCCTCGACCGGCAAAAGATTAACCGGATCATTGGCGATGGACCGGCGCTTCTGGCCAAGCCATTCTCTGGCTCCGCGATCCCAAACCCAGGCCAGCGGCACAACATGTTTTGTGCCCTCAAGGAACAAGCTTTTGGTACACGGTATGGTCGCAATGCGAACATTGGAAGCAACCAATTAACGCTTCTTCCCGCATTACTTCGAAACCTATATGAGGGAAAGCACACTTTTTCAGTATACAGCTATTTCACATTCCCCCTGAAACCAAGCATAAACGGGTTGCAGTAGCCATCTGGGCAAACGGCATCCTGACTCTCGTCCAGATCGCGGAAAGGACTTTGCCGGCAGCTTGGCGCTGATTGCCGATGCTATACATAACTTCTGGGACATGGCATCGCTGATTATCGCGTTCGCGGCCCGTAAGATTGCGCGTCGCCCGGCTGAATAAAAGCTGACCTTCGGCTACGGGCGAATAAAGGTAGGTGTTGCGCTGTTAAATACACCACCTTGATCATGATAGGGCCCTACCTGATATACGAGGGTGTCATGCGGTTCCCAGATCCGCTGGAACTCAAGGGGTGTTGGGTAGTCTGACTTACATTGTTGCACTGATAATGGACGCGTTGAGCGCGCTGCTGACCTACTCAATGCAGAAGGGCAGCGTTAATATTCATGCGTTGTTTTACACAACTTGTCTGATGCGTTTGCGTCAATAGCAGTGTTTATAGGCGGAGCTCTTATCTTGCTCTACGACATGCGCTGGGTTGATTCCGCAATCACCATTGGCATGGCCAGCTATATTCTCTACCTGGACCTGACAGAAATTGGCGGGACCATCAGAACACTCATGCTGGGGAGTCCCTAGGATATCGGCACAGATTCCGTCATTGGGGCAGTATCAGACTTAGAAGGAGTTATCGACTTCACCCCGTACATTTTTGGCAGGTGGGTGAGCATGATGCCTCGCTCGACGCCCGTGTGGTTGTCGAGATGAGTGCGTGGAATGAACTTGAGAAACTCAAGGACAGGATAAAACAGGCTCTGGTGAAAGAATTCAACATAACTCATTCAACACTGGAATTTGAACACCCTGACTACAAGCACGAGGGAGCTCATACCTATGGGCATGGTTAACAGACGCGCTACGTAACATACCTTATCATGCAGAATCCAAACGAATGGCGAATCACAAAGGCACGAGGACTTCATGCAAGACATGATTGAGCGCCATCAAGTTTGCCTACCTCATCGCTGTTGTTCTCGGCCTTTTAGAGGGCCGGAAACCTCCCCAAGCAATATGATGCCAGAATATCTGCCTGGGACAATACCCAGGCTCTTGCTTTATAACAACATTACCCAGACACCAATGCATCATCAGACCTCGCCAGAATCTCGAAAGTAATATGGCGAGGTCTAGTTTTCTTTACCCTTCGGAAATACTCCTGCATTTCCAGAGATAGTAACCTACCGGTATCACCAACAGCGCCAAAATCACAGCAGATATCATCCCACCGACCATTGGTGCAGCTATGCGCCCCATGACTTCGGAGCCGGTACCAGTGCTAACCATGATAGGCACCAAACCTCCGATAATAGCAGCAGCAGTCATCATTATAGGCCGCACGCGCAATCCGGCACCATGAAGCACGGCATGGCGCAACGTCTCGCGTCTTGGAGTCGCCCCCTTCTCCTTACAGGTTTGCAACATTTCCTCGTAAGACTGGTTCAGATACACCAGCATGATGACACCAATCTCCACGGCAACGCCGGCCAGCGCAATGAAACCTACACCGACCGCAACGGAGAAGTTATAGCCCAGCAGATACATCAGCCAGATTGCACCAATCATGGCAAACGGCAGCGTACCCATGATGATGCTCACTTCCGCAAAACGACGGAAGTTCAGGAACAGCAGAATGATAATGATAGCCAGCGTCAGCGGCACCACGTAGGTCAGCTTTTCCTTGGCACGCAGCATGTACTCATACTGGCCAGACCAGGTAACCGAATAGCCCGCAGGCAGATCGAGCTCCTCGTTAACGGTAGCCATGGCCTGCTCCACATAGGTGCCGACATCAACCCCTTCAATATCCACGAAGGTCCAGCCATTGAGGCGGGCGTTTTCACTTTTGATGGCGGGAGGACCATCTTCTACCCGGATATCGGCGACATCGGCAAGCGCAATCCTTTGCCCCGTTGACGTAACGATGGGCAACTGCTCCAGCTTCTCTGGAGAATCCCGGTAGTCCTGGGGGTAACGCAGATTAATCGGGTAGCGCTCAAGCCCTTCGATCGTCCGTGATACATTAATACCGCCGATCGCCGAAGCAACAATCTGCTGAACATCCGCTATGTTCAGTCCGTAGCGGGCTGCTCGCTCGCGATCGATATCCGCCTTGATGTATCGACCACCGGCAACCCGCTCTGAATAAACAGAGGCGGTGCCGGGAATATCAACGATGATTTCCTCAAGCCGTTTGCCAATGTCCTGGATAATGGCAAGATCCGGACCTGCCACTTTGATACCGACTGGCGTTTTAATACCCGTCGCCAGCATATCGATGCGGGTTATGATGGGCATGACCCAGGCATTAGTTACCCCCGGGAAACGGATCAGGGTATTGAGCTCCTGCTTGAGCTTTTCCGTCGTCATCCCTTCCCGCCATTCATCCCTGGGCTTTAACTGGATAAATGTCTCGATCATCGTCAACGGTGCTGGATCGGTCGCGGTATCCGCCCGCCCGACTTTGCCGAATACCGTTTTTACTTCCGGTACCGTGGCAATCAGTTTGTCGGTTTGCTGCAGCAGCTGCCGGGCCTTGCCAATTGAAATACCCGGGTAGGTGGTTGGCATGTACATCAGGTCGCCCTCATCCAGCGGAGGAATGAATTCACTCCCGATTTTGGTGGCCGGCCACAGGCCCACAACCAGTGCAAGCAGTGCGGCCATAACCGTACTTTTCGGGAATCGAAGGACGAGCTTCAGCGCCGGCATATAGGCACCGACCAGCAGACGATTCACGGGATTCTTGTGTTCCGGCAGCACTTTGCCGCGAATGAAATAGCCCATGAGCACGGGAACCAGCGTCACCGCCAGGGCCGCACTGGCTGCCATGGCGTAGGTCTTCGTGAAAGCCAGCGGTGCAAACATCCGGCCTTCCTGCGCTTCCAGCGCAAATACCGGCACAAAACTGACGGTGATGATCAGGAGCGAAAAAAACAGGGCTGGCCCGACCTCGGAGGCCGATCTGGCCACGACCTCCCATCGGTTCTCAGGGGTTAACGGGGTCCGCTCCATATGTTTGTGCATGTTCTCGATCATGACGATGGCGCCATCGATCATCGCCCCGATCGCAATCGCAATCCCCCCGAGGGACATAATATTGGCGTTGATTCCCTGCCAGTACATGACAATAAAGGCCGCCAGAATGCCAACCGGCAGGCTGAGAATCGCCACCAACGACGAGCGAACGTGGAACAAAAAGATGATGCACACCAGGCCCACCACCAGAAACTCTTCAAGCAGCTTGAACCCGAGATTATTCACCGCCCGCTCAATCAGACCGGAGCGATCATAAACCGTTACCACCTCGACACCTTCCGGCAAACTGGATTTCAGTTCCTCCAGTTTCGCCTTCACGCCATTGATGGTTGCCTGGGCGTTTTCACCGAAGCGCATCACTACTATGCCACCGACGGTCTCGCCTTCGCCATTCAGCTCAGCCACCCCGCGCCGCATCTGCGGCCCAATCTCAACAGTGGCCACGTCTTTCAGGAGCACGGGGGTGCCGTTGTCATCAAGCCCCAACGGAATCGACAGCAGGTCCTCACGGGACTGGATGTAGCCGGACGTGCGCACCATGTATTCCGCCTCGGCCATCTCGATGACCGAGGCGCCCACTTCCTGATTGCCCCTCTTGATGGCGTTCTGGATGTGAGCCAGAGGAATACCCAACGCCCTGAGTTTTTCCGGGCTGACCTTGACCTGATACTGCTTCACCATGCCACCAAGCGCGGCCACTTCGGACACGCCTGGCACTGTTTGGAGTTCGTATTTCAGAAACCAGTCCTGCAGGCTGCGCAGCTGGCTCAGATCGTTGTTCCCGGTGCGATCCACCAGAGCGTAGAGGTAAACCCAGCCAACCCCGGTTGCGTCCGGCCCCAGTTGCGGGCGGGCCGAGTCTGGAAGGCTCGGGGCCACCTGGGACAGGTACTCCAGCACCCGGGAGCGAGCCCAGTACATGTCGGTGTCTTCATCGAAGATCACATAGACGTAGGAGTCCCCAAAGAAGGAGTAACCCCGGACCGTCTTGGCACCCGGCACCGACAGCATGGCGGTGGTCAGTGGATAGGTCACCTGGTCTTCCACCACTTGTGGTGCCTGGCCCGGAAAGCTGGTTTTGATAATGACCTGCACATCCGAAAGATCCGGCAGCGCATCTACCGGCGTCTTGCTCAGCGAGTAGAGGCCAAGCCCTGTAATAAGCAAGGTGGCCAGCAATACCAGAAATCGATTACGAACAGACCAGTGAATGATGGCTGCGATCATGATTCGCCTCCGCCATGATTCATGGAACTATGGTCCATCGCCTCAGGTTCGCTTTTGGGCTCCGCTTTCTCCGGATCCATGACGTGCCCCGAATGATCCATCTGTGAATCCATGGCGTTGCTGCCTGATGCCGACATTCGCTGGAAATCCGAAGTCTTGCTGGACTCGGAGTCGATCAGGAACTGCGCAGAGGTCACCACGGTATCGCCAGGCTTAATGCCTTCCAGTATTTCTGCGTACTTGTCGCCAATCCGCCCTACCGTGACGTTGACGGACTTGAAGGCACCCTGTTCCAGCGCCACCACCAGACGGTCGCTTTGTCCAGTGCGGATGATCGATTCGCGCGGCACCAACAGGCGTCTTTGCCCACGATCCCCCTGGACCTCCAGGCGAGCAAACATGCCGGGCAGCAAAGCTCCGTCGGAATTGTCAAACCGCATCCGGACCCGGGCCGTCCGGGTTTCCGGATTAACCTCGGGATACACATAGTCCACTTTTCCGCGCCACTGGCGCCCGGGCATGTAATCCAGGGTCATCATCACCCGGCTATCGCCCTCCACGGCCGAGAGCTGGCTTTCAAATACCTCGCCAATCACCCAGACTTCATCCAGTGCAGCAATCGACAAAACCCGGTCTCCGGGCTTTATGAACATGCCCTCGCGAACGTTCAGATTGTCGACAACGCCCGAGCTTGGGGCGTATACGGTCATCGTTCTCTGTATGTTTCTTGTCTGGCGCAGCTGCCGTATCAGGCTAGCCGGCACATTCAGAGCAGCCAACCGTTCCTCAGCGGCATTGATCAGTCGCTGATTCCCCCGGTTCAGTGCCAGGAGCAACTCCTCCTGAGCATTGACCAATGTGGGTGAATAGAGGGTATACAGAGGCTTGCCTTTTTCGACTGGTTCCCCCTCAGCTTTCACGTAGAGCGCTTCGATCCAGCCCTCTACTCTGGGATGCACGTGGGCCATCTCATCTTCGTTATATTGGACGTAGCCCACAGTAGTGATGGTGTTCGGCAAGCGTCCCTGGATGACGGGCTCGGTGCGAACTCCCAGGTTGTTGACCACGGCAGGCGAAATACGAACGGTACCGGCCGGGTCGTCAGCTGACCCGGCATCCTCAAACACTGGAATCAGGTCCATCCCCATAGGTGATTTCCCGGGTTTGTCGCTTTTAAAATTAGGGTCCATGGGCGCCACCCAGTAGAGCGGCTCCTTTTCCTCGTTACCGACCCCATCTACGGTTGGATCTGAAACCATTCCCGGTGCCAGCCAATAGGCGGCACCGACGCCAGCGATCCCGCCGAGCACTATAAAGCCCAATGGACGAATGAAATTAGCCATGATGATCAATCCTGCAAATCGGTCATTGAAAAGGAGGGAATGTTTGAGGCTTCCGTGGTCAAATAACGGAAACTTGCCAGAGTTTTGGCCCGCTCGGCCATCATCTGGATCAATTCGACCTCGGCATTGAGTTCGGAGATCCTTGCGCGTACCGCCTCAGCAAAATCACCGTCGTCATTGTTATAGGCGGTCAGCGAGGCATCGGCCTGCTCTTCCATCTGCGGAAGAAGAGTTTGCTGATACAAGTCAATCCGATCATCCAATCGCTCAATGCGGGCCAACGCCGAGCGCGCCTTCGCCTTGAGCGATCGGATTCTCAGAACCCGATCCGTTTTTTCGGCTTCCAGTCTGGCTGCAGACGCGTTGAGCCGTCGGTCTTGCCGGCTTCCTGTGAATATGGGCAGGTCAAAACCGATACCAATAGAAAACAGGTCTGCCCTGTCCTGGCCGTTCGGAGCTCGGTCACGGTAACCATATTGTGCGAAGACCGACCACTCTGGTTTGTAGGCTTCCCTGGCAAGGTCTACGTCAATGCCCTGTACATCAATCAGTTGATCTGTGGCGCGAACCGACGGGTGACGGATGACAGACTCCACACTGGTCTCCGGCCAGCTGCTGGAAACATCTGCCAATAACAGAGGAGGAATGTTTTCGGCGACCGAGAGCTGGGCCCGCCTGGAACCGATCCATTCCCCTAGAGCTTCTCTGCTGGAAGCCAACTGAGTATGCAAAGCGGTCAGCCGATCTTCAAGCCGAGTCAATTCCAGCGAAGCACGAATAACATCTTGTTGTCTGGAGCCCATTGTCGCGGAGGTATATCCAGCTTCCGCAACATCCGCCAATTGCTCGAACAGCCCCCGGTTCTGTTCAATGAGGCGGATGCTTTCCTGGGCTTTCCAAAGATCGAGCCATAGGTGGGTCGCCGTTTCGGTGACCTGCGCACGACGATTCTGTCGGAGGTAAGGCTGTACACCGGCCAGTTCTTCTTTCTTTGCGCTAGCCAAGCGGCGGCTGTCTCCACGAGGAATTCGCTGTGTAATGCCAATCATGCCCTGGGTCATGGGCTCTTGCCCGGTATCAAAAGTATCCAGAGGCAGATTTGCCGCGCCGATCGTTACCCGGGGATCGGGAAGCGCGCCCTCAGCAACAGACTCTTCCATCAGCGCATCTTGTTTGTAAGAGCTCTGGCCGAGCCAGGGATCGCGTTCAGTTGCTGCTTCGATGACACTCTGGAGCTCCAGTCTGGGCTGAGCCCACGCAGAAATGCTGCTAAACAGCAACACACCCAAAATAGTCTGCTTAGTAAAAAAGGTGCGGATGGACAACTTGAGATCTCCGTGGAAAGCATATAAGAGCGCTTATTGTTACATCTCAAAGCTGAAACGAAGCTGAAATTAAGTGCGCACAAATTTTATATTGATCTGGTTCAACTATTTTTATCACTAACAAAAGTTATCAAATCGTTAATAAACTTTTTTTCAGTCAGGTTTCAGGAACTAATGATCTAATGAAACCATCAACCAAACAGGAGCCCAGAACTTCCACATTTTGGTCGCGCAGCCGATCCCGCACGGTGCCGACCACCTCGTCGAGCCGGTCGGCATCCTGCACGCGGGCCGCGATCTCGGTAAACCGCCCCTGAAAGGCATACAGCGACTGAGCGGCCGCCAGGGGCATCTGGGCCACGAAGCCATCAATACGCTTGATACCGGTCTCGAATACGCCCACCACTTCGAACCGGTCGGCGCCAATAGAGCCGTCCGACGCCTGCACCACCAGTACCAGCTCGTCGCCCGGGGAGACATCCAGGGCACCGGCGGCATCGACGCCAACAAGAATTTCATTGCCGCGTTCCAGGTAGCGACCACGGACAATCGACCGGTCAAGCCGGGTGACCCGTGATTCCGTCGCGCTGTCGACGCCCATCACCTGTAATGCCCGTGACTGGTCTTCACGGCTGGCCAGGGCATGGCTCGTCACCCGGGGGGTGGTTGCCGCCACACCGGCTACGGCCGATACCTCCTCTGTGAGATTCCAGCGCTCGGCCAGGGCAATGTTCATCTCCCTGTCATCGTGAAAGCCCCGCTGATGTACCTTCAGGTCGCCGGTCACATAGCCCGTCATGTTGTTGATCATCTGGGCGTTGATGCCATCAATGAATGCCCAGAGAAACACTAGCCCACCGACACCGACGGCCACCGACAACAGTGTGATGGCCGTACGCCGACGATTGACCCGAAGGTTGCCAAAAGCCAGACGTAGCCACGCCATCACGACCGTATTTCCTCACGCTCGACGCGGCCATCGCGGAGATGGATTACCCGCCGCGCGCGTTCCATCACCATCGGGTCATGGGTGGAGAAGACAAAGGTAATGCCATGCTCGGCATTGAGCTTACGCATCAAGTCCAGTAGCGCCGCGCCGGTCGTGGAATCGAGATTGGCCGTGGGCTCGTCGGCCAGGACAATCGCGGGCTTGCTGACAATCGCCCGGGCCACCGCAACACGCTGTTGCTGGCCGCCAGACAGTTCATGGGGCTGGCGCCGCTCCAGCCCTTGCAGGCCGACCTCCACCAGAATACGCCGGGCCTCGGCACGGCGCTCCCGAAACGGCACTCCGCGCAGCATCAGCACATACTCGACGTTCTCCTGAGCCGACAGCACGCCAATCAGGTTGTATTCCTGAAATACAAAGCCAACCTTCCACAGCCGCAGAAGGGTCCGCTTCTTTCGGCTAAGCCCGGTGATTTCCTCACCCGCCACCTGAATGCGCCCGCTATCCGGCTCGTCCAGGGCTCCAATCTGATTCAATAGCGTGGTTTTACCCGATCCAGACGGGCCCACCAAGGTTGTGAACTCCCCGGCCTCGATCGCGACCGACACCTCATCCAGGGCCTTGACGGCGATGGAATCCTGACGGTAAATTCGCGAGACTTTCTCCACATTGACGATGCTCATGCCGGGCCCTCACTGTGGGTTGCGCAGCCGGCGCAATGAAAACAGCGCTTCATCAATCGGCAGGTCGAATTCAATGGAGTCAATCGTGATCACCGTGCGGGACTCGGGGTTATCGGCGTCCACCATCGTCCAGCGGGTGGGTATCCGGCGCCCACCCATGGTTTCGATCTGGTCATAGCTCATGCGTTTGACGACCTGGTCGCGCTCGCCGTAGTAGCCAACCGAAACCGGGATCGAGTCCTCCCGAACAGTGAATTCCAGGCGACTCCATACTACCGGAGCGTCAGGCCGGGGCGTCGAGACAACCCGGTACACAGTCACCTCACCGGAATCGTCGGTTTCGACCAGCTCATGGGTGTAGTCCTCGACGAACGAGCTTTCCTTGACCAGGTCGTCGTTGCTGAAGTTGGAGCCCATCCATGGCTGGAGCATCATCGACGGTGGGATCTTGATGGTGCGATCAACTTTGGGCAAGTAATTCCACATGGCATCGCCGATGCGCAGCGAGCTGATGCGCCGAACAAAAGGATAACGCTGATCCAGACTCTCATTGACTACTCCCTTTTCTACTATGAGCTACGGATCACCTTTGCCTCTTCCCCGACAGCGGAACCGCCATCTGTTTTCCCAGGCGCTTTAACAACGATCACCAAGCCAACAATTGTGATTCCTATCCCGATCATCTCCAGTGATGTGAAAGTTTCGCCGAACAAAAGCATTCCGATAGCGAGACCGAAAACAGGCGTTAAAAAAGTAAACGAATTGAGGCTGTTCAAGGGCGCGCTGGCGAGCAAGGCATACCAGAGCACAACCATCATTGCCGTTGCCGGAATGGCCAGAACGAACATGGCCGTCGTAAATGACCAGGTCCAATCAATCTCGAAGCCCTCGCCCAGGCTCACGGATGCTATTCCCAGAAACACTGAGCCTATGACAAGCTGGATGCCCATTGACCAATAGATATCATCGCTGCCGGCCTGGTATTTAAGCAGCACATTTCCAATGGCGGTTCCGATGGCTCCACCAAGAACATAGACGGCCCCTGAAAATCTGGCGTTACCAAACTCCATCTCTGGCATCGCTAGCACCACAACACCAATAAAACCAATCAAAAGGCCTACAAACACACGCCCGGTCACAACCTCTCGGACGATAAAAAATGAAAGAACCGCCGCAAACAGCGGTTGCGCATTAGCCAGAACGGTTGCAAGTCCTGGCCCCAGTTTGCCAGCTCCTAAAAACATCCCTCCAAGCCCCATACCCGTGTAACTGAAGCCAATTGCGGCCAGTATCAGGAGCTGGCGAAGTGAATAACTGGGCCGACCACCTTTTGTAAAAGCGAGCAGAATCAGACAGAGCCCTGCCAGCAATGCGCGTAAAGCGGCAAAAAGCAAAGGTGGCGCGTCCGGCAACCCCACCACAATAAAAGGAAAGCAGATCGCCCAAAGAAAGGCGACAAGAACCATCCCAGCGACTGCACGTATCGAAAGTGATTGGTTCACCAACGGCTCCTTTATCTACCCATCAAATGAGTAGAGCTTTTGTTCAAGCTTGCCGCCCCAATCCGCGCAATCGCGGCAAAAACCTGGGAGTGTTGTCTGCATAGTGTCTCCAGGCTTCCCCGAACGTTTTCTCTGCCTCCCGCTCCTCACTGATCGATAAGCGGGCATACATCCAGAGCAAAACCGGAAACATCGCCAGAGTTATAAGTGTTGGCCACTGCAGAAGGAAGCCAAACATAATCAAGACAAAGCCGACATACTGAGGATGCCGAACATACGAATAGAGCCCACTCGTAGCCAGCTTTCGCTCTTTTTGCGCCGCGTACAGGGTTCGCCACCCGGCGGCAATCAAGTAAAAACCTCCACCAATAAACACCGTACTCAACAAGTGGAAGGGGCCGAAATGGGGAGAACCCTGCCAACCAAAGAGCATTTCAAGCAAGTGCCCGCTATCGTGGGCAAGCCAATTTACATCGGGGTATTGAGTCTGAAGCCAACCGGATAGAAAATAGAGTGTCAACGGGAACCCATACATCTCAGTGAATAATGCCACGAGAAACGCGCTGAACGCGCCGAAGGATCGCCAGTCTCGTTGGGTCTGTGGCTTAAAAAAACTGAAAGCGAAGAAAATAAAGATCACCGAGTTAAGAACCACCAGCCCCCAAAGGCCGTAGTCGGACGAAGCATCAGTCATCGCGTTGGCCTCCGTTTTTGCCTTCTGGTTGATCGTGGTGGTTGTGGCCACCGTGACTCCCATGCCCTCCGTGCATAAACATATGAATAAACGGGCATGCAAGAAGGATTAACCACGGCAAAGCACCCAGAAGGTGAACCTTATGTTCGCCCCAGAGCAAAACCAAAGCGATGACCGCAAAAATTGCCAACGTAATCTTGAAACGCTTATCCATATAGATTCCCTTTGGGAAAAGCTTGTCAGTGGGGCTTACTGGCTAGTATGCCTCTAGCGATATTTGGTGACCTATCCCTTCCAAAGAAACGTCATCGATAATCTCCAGAGAGCCCGGATCAAGCACCCAGAGCTTGGCTTCGGCCCGACTGGTGATCAAAAGGCTGCCATCGACGGGAGAGATCGCCGCCCATTGTGAGAGTCGAAGATAGATGGCAAGCACCAATTTACCTAGCAGTAGTTCAACACGCGGAACTGAAACAGACCTGAAAACAGACCTGAAAACAGACACAAGATGTGGATCTATTTGACGCAAATCACAAATGCAAGATAGATTCTTCGAGCATTAAGTAAGCCGTTTCAACCATTGCAAACCTCGAATGACGGACTCCAGATGCCGGAACCTATTTATGAGAACAGACGAATAGCAAACAGCCGGGCCAACGAACTCAACCGCCAATGCTACTGCATCACTCTTGACCGAATAGCCCTCAACAAGAGCCTCCACAACCAGCTTTCAGATGCTGGAAGCGAACTGTCAACGCTCCCGGAGTTCGATCACCTTTTTTCAAACACACCGGTTTTCGTACCCCGAGCCGACATAGCGGAGATGGAGAGGATCGTTCAGTCGATTGAAGCGGCCTCAGAGCTTCCCTCGTACCGAGAACGAGTACTTTCCTGGGCACCGGAAATCGCACAGTTCAATCCAGGGCCCATCGGGGCGTTCATGGGCTATGATTTTCACATGGGTCCCGACGGCCCCCGGCTGATCGAAATCAACACCAACGCCGGTGGCGCCTTCCTGAACCTTGTCTTGTCGAGAGCCCAGCGCAATTGCTGCGACCCATCTCAACAACCCACAACACCCCAGCAGCCGCTCGACGGATTCGAGGACGCGGTGTTCTCAATGTTCAAACAGGAGTGGCAAAGCCAGCACGACAATTTCGGGCCCAGTTGCCTGGCCATAGTAGACGATGCCCCAAAGACACAATTTATGTTCCCCGAATTCCAGTTGGCCCAACAGATTCTCCGAGCCAAAGGAATTGATACATTGATACTCGATCCACAGGAGCTTCAGTATGCCGGCGGTACGCTGACAGCCCGCGGTAAGCCCATTGATATGGTCTACAACCGTCTGGTGGACTTCGCATTGGACGCCGCGCCCCATGCGGCATTAAGGCATGCCTATCTGGATGGCGCCGTGGTGGTAACGCCTAATCCCCATGTGCACGCTGTGCTGGCTGACAAGCGAAACCTGGCCCTGCTAGCCGCACCCCACTCCCTTCGAGACTGGGGGCTCAATGAGGCCGATGCAGGCTACCTGGAGAGAGCCGTGCCGAAAACCAGGCAGGTTTCGAGGAACGACGCGGCTGAGTTGTGGAGTGCGCGACGTCATCTGTTCTTCAAGCCGGTTGCCGGCCATGGCAGCAAAGGCGTCTACCGGGGCGACAAACTAACCCGGCGCGTTTTCGAGAACATCCTGAATGGTGGCTACATCGCCCAGGACCTTGTCCCCGCTGGAGAACGAACCCTGAGAATTGACGATGCAGTAGTCACCCGAAAAGTCGACATTCGGCTGTATACCTACGCCGGCAAAAGTATGCTGGTTGCGGCGAGGATATACCAAGGCCAGACAACCAATTTTCGTACCCCCGGAGGTGGATTCGCTCCGGTTTTTCAGGTGTGATTATTACCTTTTCAATGAGCCAATATTTGATCGCATTAATGAAGAATTCCAGATTTTTGGTTTAGCGAACTGTAGAACATTAAGTTACTTAAGCACGGTCCGGACCTATGAAAACATAGGCCCGGAGACCCCTCGGCGCTTATTCGTTGGTGAACGTCACAACATCTTTTTAAACTGCCCGTAGTCTCCTCCGGTACGCAGTACCAGAGTGATGTCGTTGTCGTTCCGGTTTCTGAAAAACCAGCCATGATTGCCGGTAAAGGCTGCCTCCAGCTCGCCCTCGTCTTCAGGCACGCCCCGGCCTTTCTCGTAGGAAATTGACTGACCACCTCCATCGCCATGAGTATCGAAGTTGATCGGGCCACCTTCTGACACCCAGGAGAACCGGGCTGTAGCACCTTCCTCCATAGTAAGTTTGAATTCGGTGCCTTCTCCCGGTGTGAGAATCACGCGCACTTCATCCTGCCACTGCGGTTCCGCAATTTCTGGTGCAGGCGCAGATTCTGGCTCAGAAGACGCAACCTCTGCTTCCGGTGAGGGGGCTGGCTTCTCAACGGCTTCATCCACGACAGGTGCATTGACTTCCGGCGCCTGTCGCTCAGTTGAGGATTGAACAGCAACCATCTGAACAGCCTCGTCAGCAGCAGCCTCTTCGGCGAGCTGCTCTTTGATCTCGCCCATTTCAGTCAGGCCCAAAAGGCGACCTGCGCCGGTTGGGTCCAGGGCGTACTCGGCGGGCATGACCACGGTAGCCAGCAGAACCAGCGCCACAAAAGCGGCAATGATGGTGGATCGAACCAGTTTGGCAGTGCTGGGCAGTTCTTCACGGTTGGGTATATCGGTGTTGTACATAAAAAATCTCCAGAATCAGGCGACAAAGTAACCGGTAAGCTGATAGCCAAAGAGCAGAAAACCTGCACTCATCATGGCCACGTTGGCGGTGTAGGCATGGCGGAAAAAGCCGTCGGTTTTTCGCCAGAAGCTGATAGCAATGAGGATCATGGCCAGGGCGATGAGCTGTCCGATTTCCACACCCACGTTGAAGGCGAGGAGGTTCGGAATCAGGCCGTCCGGCGAGATGTCGTATTCGATGATCTTGGTAGACAGGCCGAAACCATGGAAGAACCCGAAAATCAACGTGGCGGCCTTGGTGTTGGGCTGGAAGCCAAACCACCGCTGATAGGCACCGATGTTGTCCAGCGCCTTGTAGACGATGGACAGACCGATAATCGCATCAATGAGGTAGCTGTTGATGCCCACGTTGAAGTACACCCCCAGCAACATTGTGGTGGAATGCCCGAGGGCAAACAGGCTCACGTAGATCGCGATGTGCTTCATCTGGTAGAGGAAGAAGATGACACCCAGCAGGAACAGCAGGTGGTCATAGCCGGTGACCATGTGTTTGGCCCCCAGGTAGATGAACGAAATAAGGTTTATCCCGGTAATTTCCTGGATGTACCCCTTGTCGCCCTGGGCGACGGCATGAGCGAGTACATCGGTACTCAGACCCAGCAAGCCCAAAGTCAGAAATATCCAGAGTAGGCGATTGCCTGTGCCCGTTGAGGACACACCACGGCATCGGCCTGTCAAGTTTGACAACATAAAGACTCCAATCGAATGTGTTTTCTCGGGCCGCCTAAGCGGCAAGAATCAAGCAGGAAGGAGTGCTTTTGGAGGGCGTTCGAGCCGATAGCGCAAGCTGCGGGGAGAACCTCCGACAAAGGGCACGGGCTGCCGGAGAACGGTCAGGCTTTGGGAAACAAACGGAACCCTGAGGTGGTCCACGGTCTCGTGGGTATGATTGCCAGCATCATGATGCACTGATGATGTCTCTGGCTCTTCGTCAAAATCATGGGTGTGTCCATGCGCACCATGACTGCTCGCTTGGCCGTCAAACTGCGATTCCCAGTCGCCTGCCAAGTTGGCCACACCATGAGAGAATGACTCGCCAATCACCGACAGTGACAGGCCCGCCAATGCAAGGAGTATGACGAGCGTTGGAAGCAGTTTTCTCGGGTGAATGGCCGAAATCATCAATCTACTGCGTCGAGTCTGTGGTTGGATTTCAACGAGAACGGAGGATACCATCCCCCCGTGGGGGATAGGAATTAAAAATGGTAAATGATCACACGCATCAATCTCACCCGAACATTATCAAACGTCTGAAGCGGGCAAACGGCCATCTTGAAAGCGTGATTGGCATGATTGACCAGGGACTGGCAGTGTGCCTGAATGCGCTTTTTATAGACTGTAGGCGACTCGGGCTGATGCGAGACGACTGAGACAATAGCCGCATGAATGTTTGGGCCTATCGCCCACACATGCAGATCACTGACTTTGGCATCGTCGTCTTCGACGGCCTGTCTGACGGTTTCCTCCATGTCCTGATGCTGCTCGTCGAGGAGGACCTTTGAGGTCTCTTTCAGCAGATGCCAGGACCAACGGGTTACCAGAATCGCACCGATAATCCCCATCATCGGGTCCATCCAGTTCCACCCGGCATATTTACCCGCCAGAAGGGCAACAATAGCAAGGACTGACGTCAGCGCATCCGCAAGTACATGAAGGTAGGCCGCACGGCGGTTGTGGTCATGGTGATGATGGTGGTGACCGTGATCATGGCCGTGACTGTGACCATGATCATGGCCTGCATCCCCCAGTATCCAGGCTGACACCCCGTTGACTACCAGGCCAATGATGGCCACAAAAATAGCCCCATCGAAAGAAATGGGGACGGGCTGAATAAAACGCCCGACGCTCTCGATGACCATGTAGAGCGCAAAGACAGCCAGCAGAATCGCGCCGGTAAAGCCGCCCAGCGCATTGACCTTCCCCGTCCCGAAAGAGAACCTGGCGCTGCCCGCGTTTTTCCTGGCATACGCATAGGCGAAGGCGGCAATACCCAGAGCCACCGCGTGCGAACCCATGTGCAGGCCATCAGCCAGCAAAGCCATTGAGCCATAAACGATCCCGGCCAGGATCAAAACCAGCTTTTGACCTATCCCCCCTGGGGGGATAGCATGAGAATGCTACTGTAGCCAGATGGCTTCAACAACCTTGACAGAGGGGGGCAGTGTCCAATTCGGCATACTCTCACCCTCCCCCCCATGAAGACGAGTAAACCAAGGTGCTATCGCTTTCCAACATGGCTTACGATCTGGAAGACCTCATCAGCCCTGCGCTCACGGGGCCAGGGGTCATGTCGCTGAACCTGGTTGTGAGCTTTTCAGGGGTGCAGTCATGCCTTATCCGATCCGGTCCATGGCTCAGCGGCCCGGTGTTGCTTACAACCCTCCCGGGGTGCCGTCAGCGGCTCATGATGCAGCGCCTTCAACAGGCCAGCTGTCATAGCAACGATAACCAGCGAGAATGGCAGGGCCGCGAGGATGACCGCATCCTGGAGGACGGCAATACCTCCCGCCACTAGCAATACCGCGGTCAATACTCCGTTGCCAATGGCCCAGCCTGCTCTCGACGCCTTGGGAGGCTCAAGCTGCCCTCCCGACAAAATGATATTGACGACCAATGCGCCCGAGTCAGCAGACGTTATAAAGTAGATGCTGATAAGGAGCGTTGCCACCAGACCCATCAAAAATTTAATTGAGTCAGTCGTCTGCAGGTGCTCAATGGTCGCGAAAAGTGCATAGGCGATGTCTTTATTGACCGCCTCAACAATTCCGCCACCCCCGAATAGCTCGCTGTGGAGTGCAGCGCCCCCCATCACCGAGATCCATACAAAAGTCACCAGCGTTGGTAAGAGAAGAACCCCGAAAACAAACTCTCTCAGGGTGCGGCCGCGGGATATCCGGGCGATAAACAACCCGACAAAAGGTGACCAGGCCAGCCACCAGCCCCAGAAAAACACCGTCCAGGTCGATTGCCAATTTCCCGGTTCATTGGCGCCAACATAGAATGTCATGATCAATAGACTATCCAGGTAACCGCCAATTTCCTGCACCAACAACCCTGCCATGTAATCAAAGGGGCCAATAATCATAAAGGCGGCGAGTAAAATCAGCGTTAGCCAAAGATTTACCTCACTCAATATTTTCACGCCCCGCCTGACCCCAGAAACCACCGAAATCGTCGCGATTACAGTAACCACGGCGACCACCGACAGCTCCACCCAAAGAGACGCCTCCACGGAGAAAAGCCACTTGAGCCCCGTGCCAGTCTGACGGGCTCCCAGCCCCAGCGTCGTCGCCAGACCAAATACAGTCGCAAAAACAGCGAGCGCGTCAACGACGTGCCCCCAAAAGCCAAAGATTCTTTCACCAATAAACGGGTACAGCGCTGATCGAGGCGCGAGCGGGAGATCATGGCGATAGCTGAAGTATCCGAATGCAATCGCGACCAACGCAAAAATAGCCCATCCGTTCAGCCCCCAGTGGAAAAACGACAATTGAATTGCAGTAGACGCAGCGGAGGGAGTAAAGCCCTCCGAAGTAAAAGGGTTACCCTGAAAGTGCATGATTGGCTCGGCGATGCTCCAGAACAGCAGCCCCACACCCGTGCCGGCCGCAAACAGCATCGCCAACCAGGGAAAAAGCCGGTATTCCGGTTGTTCGTAGTCTTTACCAAGGCGCACGTTCTTGTAACGCCCCAGCCCTAGCCAAATAACAAATGCCGTCAGAAACGCAACCAGTGCCACATACCACCAGCGCAGCAGACCATCCACGTACGAGGAAACATAATCAAGCGCATACGCAAACTCAGACTGCCAGATCAGCGCGCCAGCAAGGGTCAAACCAATGGCGCCAATGCTGAATAGTGACGGCAAGATGGGTTGTTGGAGATGGCTATTGCCTTTTTCGTTCCACATGATGATTAGCCTTTTATTATGCCCTGGTCTGCCAATAGCGATGCTCGTATAAATTACGAAAAATGCTGCAGTTATTATCTGAATTCACGACCCCAGGAGAGCGGTACCAAGTCTCATCCTCAGCATCTCCTTATTGCAGGTAACAACGAGAACCAATCCCGACAGCAGCACCAACAACACACCCCAGATCAAATAGGTATAGAGCATCGGCATAAAAAACCATCCTGGCTCAGTGTTTGTTCACAAGATTGCGGGGGGCACCCTCGATGAAGCCAACAATGTTTTCGCCAGTGGTCTTGAGGATTCTTTCGACAGCCTCTTTCGTATTGAACGCACTGTGGGGGGTGACGATGACGTTTCTCATGTGCTGAAGAACATGGTTGGCAAACAGCGTTTCCAGATCATGTTCCTTGTCAAAAAAAGAGCGGATCAATTCCACCTCTTCCCTGATGGAGGGCTCATCCGGCAGTACATCAAGACCGGCAGCCGACACCTTCCCATCCGCCAGCGCGTGCAGCAAAGCCTGGGTATCAACAATGGAGCCGCGAGCGGTATTAATCAGGACAACCCCGCGCTTCATCCGGGCGAACTCCCTGTCCGACAGAAGATGCTTGGCCGATTTGCTGCCAGGAACGTGCAGCGTCACAACATCGGACTGCTCAAGAAGACCATCCAAATCGACGTAAGACACGTTATATCGGTCCGCGAATACGTAATCCGGCTTGGGATCGCAGGCAAGAACGTTCAGACGAAACCCTTGCGCGATTTCCACAACACGCTTACCGATAGCACCGGTACCGATCACTCCAAGGGTTTTGCCTTGCAGATCGAATCCCTGCAGGCCTTTCTGCGAAAAATCCCCCTTGCGAGTGCGATTGATCGCCTCTGGAATCTTGTGGCTAATGGCAAGGAGCAGCGCAAAAACATGCTCCGCAACAGTCTGGTCACCGTAGACGGGCACATTGCTGACTGGAATCGCATTTCTGGTGCAATACTCCAAATCGATATGGTCGTATCCGGTCGAGCGGGTAGCAATGAACTTCAGATGCTCAAAACAGTCAAGGACCGAGTGGTCCAGGACCGAATGAACGAAAGGGGAGATGATATCGGCGTCCCTGTATAGCCCAACGTTGGCTGTTCCGAGTTCCTCGTCCGTGAAAACAACCTCATGATTGCAGCAGGCCTGCTGCAGAATATCGCACTCCCACTTCTCTGCCTCAAAGAACACAATTTTCATTAGTTTTCCCTGGCCAAACTGATTTTTACTCCGACCTCAGCACTGAGCGCCACAGGATAGGACTTCCAGTGAGAGGTCATCGATATGGTCGTTTCGCGCCTAGACTTTCTCTCGACGCAAACGCAGGGAGTTCATTACCACCGACAATGAGGACGCGCTCATTGCAAAAGCGGCAAAGATAGGTCCTATCAGGATGCCAAAGAATGGGTAGAGCACACCAGCAGCCACCGGCACACCCGCACCGTTGTAGACCAAGGCAAAAAACAGGTTCTGCTTGATATTTCGCATCGTCGCCTGGGACAACCGTCTGGCGCGGACAATGCCATCGAGGTTACCCTTAACCAAGGTAAAGCCCGCGCTCTCAATGGCGACATCCGCGCCGGTTCCCATCGCAATGCCAACATCGGCCTGGGCCAGGGCGGGTGCGTCATTTACGCCGTCCCCCGCCATCGCTACCTTGCGCCCCTGGCTCTGAAGCTCGCGAATGATGCTGGCCTTGTCCTCTGGCAGCACATCGGCACGAATCTCATCGATACCGAGTTTACCCGCCACCGCCTTTGCCGTGCGCTCATTGTCGCCAGTTGCCATAATTATGCGGAAGCCAGCGGCGTGGAGGGCCTTGAGCGCAGCGGGTGTCGTTTCCTTGACCGGGTCGGCTACGCTGACAAGGCCTGCAACGGCGCCGTTAAGCACCACAAACATGACCGTTTCGCCTTCATCGCGTCTGCTATTGGCAACCTCCATCAGATGGCCACCGTCCAAGCCCAGCTCTTCCAGTAGTTTGGCATTGCCCAAAGCCACTGGCTTGCCATCCACAACACCCTTGACCCCCTTGCCTGTAACGGCTTCAAAGTCATCGGCCTTTCCAAGCATCACGTTACGTGCCTCGGCGCCTGAAACGATGGCTTCAGCGAGCGGATGCTCTGACCCTTTCTCCAGTGTGGCCGCAAGCCTGAGGACCTCGGTCTCGTCATGACCCGATTCCGGCAGCACCGCCACTAGTCTGGGCTTGCCTTCCGTCAAGGTACCGGTTTTATCCACAATCAAGGTATCCACCTTGGCAAAACGCTCCAGCGCTTCGGCGTTCTTAATCAGCACACCTAACTGGGCACCGCGCCCCGTAGCCGTCATGATCGACATAGGCGTAGCCAACCCCAATGCGCAAGGGCAAGCGATGATAAGCACCGCAACCGCAGACACGAGCGCATACGACAAAGCTGGTACCGGCCCCCAGATGGCCCACGCCACAAAGGACAGGGCCGCCACGGCAATAACCGCTGGTACGAACTTGCCGGCCACCATATCGGCAAACTTCTGGATAGGCGCGCGGCTGCGCTGGGCATTGGCAACCATCTCGACGATTTGACTGAGCGTAGTATCCGCGCCAACCCGGGTCGCCTCCATAACAAGGCTTCCGGTACCGTTGATGGTGGCCCCGGTTACTTTGTCTCCCTCCACTTTCTCTACCGGAACCGGCTCCCCCGAAATCATAGATTCATCAACGGAAGACCGGCCTTCAACAACAACACCATCCACCGGCACCTTGTCACCAGGCCGCACCCGCAGGTGATCACCGACCTTCACATCCTCCAGAGCAACCTCTGTTTCGGTTCCATCGGGCCGGATCAGGCGCGCCGTTTTGGCGGCCATATCCAGCAACGCACGTATGGCTTTACCGGTGCCCTCACGGGCCCTCAGTTCCATCACCTGGCCCAGCAGGACCAGCGTGACGATAACGGCTGCCGCCTCAAAATAAACGCCAACGTTACCCTCGGAGTCCCGGAAGCCTTCCGGGAAGATCCCTGGCACAAGGACCGCTACGATGCTGAAGATATAGGCCGCCCCAACTCCCATGCCGATCAGGCTGAACATATTCAGGTTCATTGTCCGAAACGAGATGTAACCGCGAGCAAAGAAGGGCCAGCCGGACCATAGGATTACAGGAGTAGCAAGCACCAGTTCAATCCAGAGTGACAAACGCTCACCGAAGAAGTCGCGAACCGCCATGACACCGATAAAGGGAGTCATGGTCAAAATCAGCAAGGGCACTGAAAATGCCAGGGCAACCCAGAGCCGACGAGAAAAGTCCACCAACTCCGGGTTGGGCCCCTCATCTTCCGCGGTGGCCGATTCCTGCTCCAGTCCCATACCGCACAGAGGACATGCCCCGGGCTTTGTCTGTCGGACTTGAGGGTGCATGGGACAGGTGTAGACCACACCCGAATATCCAGGCGGCACGCGATCATATTTCCGGTCATCGCCTGACGGTTTTTCATGCTCTCCGGAACACTGGTGCGAATGACCGGAATGATGGTGCGAATGACCGGAATGGGAGCTCGTTCCGGCCTGCTCCATAGGCACAAGGTGCATTCCGCATTTGGGGCAGTCTCCCGGCTCGTCGGATACCACCTCCGGATGCATCGGGCAGGTATACTTCCCCCCTGCTTCTCCGGCTACAGTATTCTCGTCATTCTCGTCACGAGCGCTATTATGTTTTGCAGACATCGTCCGTTCATCCTTTCGTTTGTTCCAGGCCACCCACACAGTGTTCGACCTGGCTCCCGGTAATGGAATTGCCGCATGATGGTTTATTATCTCACTACACCAGACTGAACTGAACCTGAAAAGGACTTTAGCGCCATTTCTTTTTTGACTGGCATCAACTTTTCGCAACTGCCAGTGCACCAAGATACATATTCACAGGGATGTTCAGTTGAAATTCAGCCTTTGCCTATACTGTGGTTACACTGGGGATTTGGCAGGATCGTTCACTCTTTTTCAGGAAACCGGGGGGCAAATATGGCCGTTCAGGGAATTATTCGGGTCGCCATCAATGGCTATGGCGTTATTGGCAAACGGGTAGCTGACGCCGTTGCCGTACAGAAAGACATGGCCCTGGCCGGCGTGGCTGACATCGCCACGGACTGGCGGCCACGGGCCGCCCTGCACAAGGGATACTCGCTTTACGGCGCCACTTCGGAGCATGCCGCCAGCATGAGGGCCGCAGGGCTTGATGTCTCCGGCACGCTTGACGACCTGCTTGAGGCCGCGGACATCGTGGTGGACTGTACACCGAAACACCTGGCCAGCAAGAACATCGAAACCTACCGGCGGCTCGGTATCAGGTTCATCGTTCATGGCGGCGAGAAACATCAAAGCACGGGCCATTCATTCGTTGCCGAGGCCAACTACGCCAGCGCTGTCGGCCGTGACTGCACACGCGTCGTATCGTGCAACACGACGTCGATCATTCGTACCCTGTCAGCGCTCAAACGCCACGGCTTGCTGGACCGGGCACGGGGAACCCTTCTGCGCCGGGCCACCGATCCCTGGGAGAGCCACCAGGGCGGGATCATGAATACCGTCGTGCCAGAGCCGGAGATTCCCAGTCACCAGGGCCCGGACGCCCAAAGTGTCGACCCGGACCTGGATGTGGTAACCATGGCGGTCAAGGTTCCGGAGACACTGGCCCACCTGCACTACTGGTCCGTTCAACTGACACGTGAGGCGAGTAAGGACGAAGTGCTCGATGCGTTCCGCACCTCCTCCCGCATTGTTTTCCTCCGGAACAGCGACGGGCTAAGCGCGATCAACAGTGTCAAGGAGTTGATGGCCGACCTTGGCCGACCTCACGACAGCCTGTATGAAGTCGCGCTTTGGGAAGACATGCTCAAAGTGCAGGGCAAAGAGCTGTTTTATGCCTATATGGTCGACAACCAGGCGATTGTTGTTCCGGAAACCATCGATGCCATACGCGCACTGACCGGGGCCGAACACGATGCGGAAACGTCGATCAGAAACACCAATGACAGCCTGGGTATCGGCTCTGTTGGCTTATAGATATGAACGGCAACCCCGGCGACGCCGCCTGTGAACCCGAGGACGGGGCCGTGAAGGATGTGTTCAGGCTGTTCGGTGAGGGAGACGAACTCTATGCGGAGATGATTCGCTCGGTCCGTGCTGCCACCCAGCGTATCTTTCTTGCTTCGTATATCCTCGCGGCGGACGAGGTGGGGACTGAACTGCTCGATGAACTGATGAAGCAGTCCCGCCACGGCCTCGACGTGCGAATTCACGTTGATGCGCTGGGCTCAAGTGGCGTCCTTACGCGGCTGCACCGGCGCCAGCTCAGGGCCGCCGGCGTCCGTCTACAGCGCTTTCACCGCTGGAGCTGGCGGCAACCGATGCGTTACAACCGTCGCGACCATCGCAAGCTGCTGGTCATTGACGGCAAAACAGCGTATCTCGGCGGCTTCAACATTCATCGCGAAGGCTCGAGGCGCTATTACGGCCCAAAGCGTTGGCGCGACGTGCATGTGTGCTTCGAGGGGCCTCTGGCGGCGGAGGCTGACGCTCTGTTTGACGCCTTCTGGTGCGGTCACCCTGACTGGAGCCCACAGAGTCATACCATCGGTGACAGCCGGATCACTCCCAATACCACACGCGCCTGCCGCATCCAGCTGCGGTGCTCCATCAAAGACCAACTGGCCGGAGCATCCGACAAAATCTGGCTGGCGACGCCCTATTTCGTACCGGACCGGGGATTGCGCAAACAACTTGCTCTCGCGGCCCGCCGTGGAGTCGATGTGCGGATCCTGACCACCGAAAAGACCGACTCGACCCCCGCACAATGGGCGGCCCGCGCCATTTACGGAGAACTGTTGGAACACGGCGTTCGCATATTCGAGTACACGCCCCGGCTAATGCATTCCAAAGTGCTGCTCGTTGACGATGTCTGGGGAAGCATAGGGACAGCGAACTTCGACTACAGAAGTTTGTTTATTAACTATGAACTGACGCTGATTTCCACAAACGAAGCCTTGAATGGCCAGTTAAGAAACGAGTTCGTAACTGACTTGCAGGATGCCAGTGAAATCACTTGCATCGCCTGGAAACACCGCGGCTTCATGAAAGGCGTGTATGACACGCTTGGCCTGTTGCTACGCAAGTGGCTTTGACGTGGGCCGACTTAGATCGGGGCTCAACTTGCCTGGTATGCCGAACCAGGGGCCCAGCCACCCGGTGCGGCAATGATTAAGGACGCAGCGAGTGCTTTGGTGCGAGTCGAGTCATACCGCCTTGATAATCTCCGACAGCCTATCTCTCACCTCACCCGCAATATGCTTGAGTTGCTCATTATCGATCGCTGTCATGGATAACACGGGATCAACCGCACTGACTTCAACGCCCTCCGGGGTCTCGCGCAGTATGACATTGCACGGCAACATAGCGCCTACCCGGGGTTCCACGCCAATCGCTTCCCAGGCCATGGCCGGATTGCAGGCACCGAGAATTCGGTAGGCGGGCATGTCCTTGTCCAGTTTCTTTTTCATGGTGGCCTTGACGTCTATCTCCGTCAAAACCCCGAATCCCTGATCGGCCAGGGCCTTACGGGTTCGCTCATCCACGGTCTCGAAATCCACATTCTGAATTACGCGATTCATTGTGTAAGACATATACATCTCCTTTTCTTTGGGTAAACCGAGTAAGGCCTACAGTAGCCAGCCCTTCAATATCAACACCTAACCTTTTCAGAACCCATAGCGCACCCCCAGATACAGGTTATTGTTGTCCTGAAACTGACCGAAGAAGGTTTCCTCCCGGGCGCCGAAAAACAGGTTCCCGCCGGCTTCAACAGAGAGATGATCATCAACCTGATAGCCCACCCGGGGGCGCAGGTACGCGTCCCGGTCCGAGGGCGAGTAGAACAGGAACAACGACCACTCCAGATTCTGGCTGTGTGTCAGCCATGTCAGCCGCTGGGTGAGGACGTGGCGATTCTCGTCCCGCACCGGGGCACCAGGGGGCAAGGCCCGCCGGTAGGCCTCAAACTCGCCCATGCGCTCAAGGTAGTATTGCAGGCCCAGGGTCAGGTTACGGGCAATTTCCTGCTCATAGCCGAGCAGCAGGCGCAGCTCGCTGTTGCGCACCGTGGGATCGTCGCCATCGCGGTCGGCGCGGGAATCGTAATAGCCCAGCTCGACGTTGCCGATGCCCGGCCCCACCGGCCCGCGCAGGCTGGCGCCGAGCACCGACAGCGGAGGAAACCTGGCCCGACCGCTGGCCGGCTCGGCCCCGGCCGGGCTCTTCCAGAAGCCGTCGTAGCCGTAGAGCGCGACCTCGTAGGCGCCAAGGTTACGGTACAGCCGGGCGGCCCACTCGTCGTCTTCGAACGCGTCCGCCGGGCGGTCCGCCAGTACAACCGCATTGCGCCCGGTCAGCCGCCCTTGCCCTGTGTTGAAGAAAGAGAGACGGCGGCCGTCGATGAAGCGATCAGCGTCAAACCGGGGGGTGTAGACAAGGTCAAGATTGGCCCAGCTGGAAAAAGCCGAGACCTTCAGCGCGTCCGAGGGCGCCTTGAGGTACTCCACATCGCGGCCGATAAAAAACGAGACCCAGTCCTTGGGAAACAGATCGTTGATGAACACCAGGTCGCCGGTTCCCCAGGTTAGTATCTGGCGCCCCAGCTTGACATCGGTGTCCGCGCTCGGCGAAAACACCAGGCTGGCCTCACGCAGGTCGAACGAGCCCTCACCCGATTCCAGGTCCACCGACCGATCATCGTCCAGGTCGTCATAGAGAAAATCGCCGGTAAGGCGCAGCGTTACTCCCTTGAAATACTTCTCCGCCTCGAGCTGCAACCGGGTTTCGGCGATGGAGAGATCGCGCTGGTGAGGATCATCGCCCAGCCGGGTTCCGCCGCGGGCCTCCCAGAAGCCGCGCAGACGAAATGGCAGCGCCGCCGCAGCCGATCGGTCGGTGGTCTGTTCTGCTCCGGTCTCACCCCCGAGGCCCGCTGGCAGGGCCGGTTCTGCGGTATCACTGGCTGGCGCACCCAGCCCCTCCGGCAGCTCGGGCGCGGCCGCCCATAGCGCCCCGGGCGCTGCACCGAGAACGATACCCGCCAGCAACATGCCCCAGAGCAGGCTTCTGGTGTTCATCCACGCCCTCCTGCCCTCAGTGCACCGGTGGTCACTGCAAGTACTCCCTCGGTGCCCGGCGCAGATACCGCTCCGAAAACACGTCTTCCGGCAGGCTCAGGTCATAGTCAATGCCGCTGTAGGTCAGCTCCGTAGTGCCACCGTTACGCAGATTCTCCATCCTCGCCTTGACGACCGTGGGGTAACCCTGCACCTTCTCCACCGCCAGCGCGGTGTAACGCCGGTAGAGGTTGCCACTGTCGTCGACATACTCGGTGCGAACCGGCAGGAACGACTGCTTGTGAATATAGACATCGTAGTAGGCGAACTCAACCTCCCCGGGCCTCTTGGGTTTGTTGCGCACTACGTAGTAGTTGTCCGTGGTTTCAATCAGCTCATGGCTGTCGGCATCAATACTGCGCCCGGAGATATCCTCGTAAAAGAAATCCGAGCCAACGAAGCTGGTGCGTTTGTCGGAAGCGGCAATTCGCTTAACCAGATCCAGCGCCGGCAGGTACAGCCAACGGTCGTCGTCCCGGTCCTGGTGTTTCCACACCAGCAGCGTCATCTGGCTCACATCCGCCGGCCGCCGGAAATAGACATAGTACTTCTGCTCGCCACGATAGGCGCTCCCCTCAATGGCATCTGTCTCCGGGCCGTCCCGCCGCAAAATGGTAAGCTCGCGACTGCGGGTACGGCCCTGGCGGTCGGTGATGCTCATGGCGACCCTGGCGCGGCCATCACGGCCCTGAAAGTAGGAGACCATATTGGCACGGTTGACAATGCGCTCCACCGAGGGCGCAGCGCCGGCATCCTGGGCCAGGGCAATGGGCGTGATGCCCAGAGCGATCACCACCAGGGCCAGCTTTTGGAACAGGGTAACAGGCCAGTATCTACTCATTGCACGCCTTCCTCTTGGTTTTGCGGATTCGGGGCGGCCCTGCGGGCACCGGGAAACAGCCATCGTTGCAGCAGGGTTACCAGTGCCGGCAGGATCAGCAGTGTGCTCAGGCCGGCGGTCAACAGAATGGCCGCGATAAATACCCCCACCGTCTGGTAGGGCACGAGCGGTGCGGCCAGCAGCGGCAGGAAACCAACGCCAAGCACGATGGCGTTGCGGGTTATCGCCCGTGCCGGCTCGCCGAACATCGGCGCCACCGAGCGACGCCAGGAGCCTGTCTCAGCCTGGGTGGCGCGGGCGCGGGCCAGGAAGTGGATGGCGTAGTCCACGGCGAGTCCCAGACTCAGGGCGCTCAGCACGGCGACCGGCATATCGTAGTTCTTGCCGATGATACCGATCAGACCGTAGATGGCCCCGATGGTCACAGTCAGGGGAATCATGCACAACAGTCCCCAGAGCAAAGAGCGGAACAATAAGGCCATCAGCAGGAGCACGACCACGAAACTGCCGAACAGGGCCATGGCCATGCCGCTGACCATTTTGTCCTGCCAGACCACATTGATATAGTTAAGACCAAACCAGCGTGCCTGGATCGACGCAGGCGGAGGGTTGGCCGCGATGAAGTCGTCGAGCGCCTGAACCACCCGGCTCATATCCCGGTTGTCGCCACTGGTAAGCTGAACCCAGATGCTGGCACGGCGGTAGTCGGGGGTAACGAAGTGCCAGAGATCCTGGGGGCGGTGGCCATTCTGGTAGGTGAGCAGGGTCTGCGCAACCGCCGCCGGACTGTCCGGAATGCGAAAGGCTCCGGCATCGCCGCCCAGCAGTTCGCGGTGAACGGTTTTGACCAGATCGGCGACGGAGTTGGACTTGCCGACCACGCCGGTCTCGCCCAGCCGCTGCTGCAACCTGGCGATGTAGCGCAGGACTTCGGGGCGTTTGAAGATCTGGTTGTCCTGGGCCGCGTTATCCCCCTCCGGAACCAGCGCCAGATAGGCCATGTAGGTGCCGCCGAAATGTTCGTTGAGCACCCGGTCTGCCACCCGGATGGGGTGCTCGGGCTCGAACCACTTGACCGGGTTATCGTTGATGCGGATCTGGCTGATGCCATAACCGGCGGCCACCACCACGACCATGGTAACCACCAGCACCGCCCTGGCGTGGCTGACCACGCCCTCGCCGAGGCGACGCAGCCAGCGCCCCATGACCGTATCCTGGTCCGGGTCCCCGGCGGCGTGACCGAAGCCGGTGAGCCGCCGCTCCGGCATCAGCATGATGTAAGCCGGAATGAAGGTCACCGTGCACAACCAGGCCAGGAACACACCAATCGCGATAAAGATGCCGAACACCTGAACGGGCGGGATCGGGGTGAGTGCCAGTGAGGCAAACCCCGCCATCGTCGTCAGGGTGGTGAACAGCATCGGTTTGAACAGTATCCCCATAACCTCCCGGATGGCCCGGTGGCGGTCACGATGCAGGGGATAGCGGTCGAAGAATTCCGAGAGGATATGCACCGCGTCCAGCACCGCAATGGGCATGATGAATACGGGGATCATCGAGCTCATGATGTGGACGGTGCTGCCGCTGATCACCAGCAGCGCCATGGTGCTCGCGGCCGCCACCATCGCCACGATCATCGCCGAGGTAATGAGCCGGATGTGGCGGAAGAACCACCACATCGCCAGGAAGATGACCAGCATTGCCAGTGGCGCCGAGATCGCCATCTGATAGAACATCTGCACACCGAACGTGTCCTCCGCCACGGGCAGCCCGGTGATGTAGACCTGATCGCCGGTATCCTTCCAGCCAGCGACTTTGTCAAGCAGGGCTTCGCGGACCCGGTAACTCATGTCCTTGCTGGTCAGCGGCAGGTAAAGGGCGACTGCCTTACCATCGGCGCTGACCAGGGTATTGTCGAACAGCGGAATGCGTTGCGCCCGCTCAAGAATAGCGAGCGCCTGGTTGCGGGTATCCGGCGGCTCTGGCATGAGCCAGCTGAAACGAACCGAGCCGACCCCCTCTTGCTCAATGTTGTCGACCCGCGAGAGCGCGAGCATATCCTCCTCAACCACGCCCTCCTGCCGGCCCGGGTTGTCCGGATCGGGCCACCTGAGCGTACTGGCATACTCCGTCAGCTCATAGATGCGCCGCAGCGAACCGACATTGAATACCCCGTCAGGGTTGCTTTCGTTGACCACACCCACCACGACCATGTCATAAAGCGAGAATTGCTCCTTCATGTCGTCGTGGAAAACGCGCACGGGTTCGTCGGAAGAGAGCATGTTCTCGGGGTCGGTATCGATGGTCAGCGGATTAAGCAGACCAAACCGCTCGGGCCAGACGCTTGGCAGCGCCGCCAGCGCCACCAGCGCCAGCGTGGCAACCACCATGGCCCAAACGGTCAGTCGAGGACGGTCAGTGGCGAACTGTAGCCACGAACTCTCGGTGTTTTCAGACATTTACAGTGCCTCCGCAAGTCAGTCGAAGGCGGCGCCGGGCTTCTTGCCCAGGGCCTTGAGGATCTTCGCCAGAGGGCAGAATCCGCTGAAGGCAGCCTGCAGCATGTTGGCGCCCACAAACGCGGTGAACCACAACCAGTAAGGTGAGTGGAGCTGGGAGAGAGCCAGACTTACAAGAATGAAAGATCCTGCGAAGGCGAGTACAAGGCGGTCGATAGACATATGCCCCTCCTGTTATAGTAGCGCGTTCCGGCACTTTCAGCAGATTGCGCACTGCGCTGGCTGCACTGAAAGCACCCGTACACAATACCTGGCATGGCCACGTGCCGGACCATGGAGAGCCGGGGCCTGCCAGACGACGACGGGCAACACTTGACTACCTGGCCAAGAGCAGCCGATCATCTGAACCAAGCCTAACATGTTCACGATTGCAGAGCTATGAATGTATGAATAAAAATCAGATGTCGGAAGCGGCGGATCAGGCCACCAATCTGCTAAAGGCCCTCTCCGGGCGGAGCCGGCTGATGATCCTCTGCCAACTGGTCGACGGCGAGCAGGCGGTGAGCGAACTTGCGGATGCACTGGAGATGCGCCAGGCGGCCGTCTCCCAGCAACTCGCCCTGCTGCGCAAGGACGGCCTGGTATCTGCGCGCCGCGAAGCGCGGACCATACACTACTCCCTGGCGGGAGAGGAGGCGCGCCGGATCATAGAAGTTCTGTATGAGCTGTTCTGCGATAACGACGCATGCTAAGAAGTAGGGCAACAAGGAGTTTCGAGTTGCCCTACTTCAACTACTAATTGCTGGCAAAGGCCTGGCGCATGTATTGAACGATGGCTCCCGCCTGCTCCTTGGTCAATGAGCTGATGCCACCCTTGGCGGGCATCGCCATGGATGAGCCGGGGCTCTTGAAACCCTCCATGATATTGGTAACCAATACATCGTCACTCTTGGTCAGCCGGCCATCGCTCTTTGTGAAGTCAGGAACGCCGGGCAGCTTGCCCTTTCCGTCTGCGCCATGGCAGGCAACGCAGGTGGAGTTATAGAGCTTTTCGCCGGCTTCCACGCTGTCCGCCTGAGCCGCGGCTCCGCCTGAGTAGGCAAAGCTCCCGGCGACCAGGCTGGCGACCAGAAAAGATGATCGTTTCATTTATTCTCCCCCTTATTATCTGCCGGATCATTGGCTTTCTGGAGGAAGGTCAGGATATCCCTTGTTTCCTGCCCGGTTAAGCCCGCTCTGAGACGCATGTGAAGCACGGATGGCTCCCAGAAATCGTCACGGAACTCGGCCGGGTCGCGCATGTTATGACACCGTGCGCAGTTGTCGGCCCATGACTGGGCGCCCCGGACGAACGCCATGGGATCGTCGGCGTCCTGGGCAGCGGCTGAACCTGCGCCACCGAAGAAAAGCGCAGCCATGAGTGCAGCATTACTGATGAGGTTGCGGTTCATTAGTTTCATGTTAATACCCTCTTAAAAGCCGTAAGCCAACTGAATGTTGAAGCGCTCGTCATCGTCGATAGCGTTGTCATCGTAATCATCCACGGTGTAGGCCGCCTTGATGATAACGTGGTTTGCGAACAGGTAATTCACCCCTGCAGACCACTGGGAGCGGTTTGCATCGGCACCCGGGGTGTCCAGGTCACCTATGCGGACAACGCCTTCCCACTTGGTATCCGGCACCCGGTAGGCCGCCTGCGCATACCAGGCAGTGTATTCGAGTTCTTCGGTCACCGCGCCACCGGCAACCGCGCTGTTGGCTTCGCTTCCCACGGTCTGCTGGATGAATTCACCGCGCAGCTGCAGGGTGTCAAGGTTGTAAACGGCGTCCGCACCCAGGACTGTGTAGTCACGGTCCGGCTCTCCCGCCGCCAGGTCAGACACATCGTGCCCCTCGGCCACTCCGATCTTGCCCAGGGCGCCGGACAGGCCCAGCTCCAGCGCAGGCACCGGCAGGAACCCTACTCGGCCACCGTAGACGAAATTACCATCGCCATTGGATGCGGCAGCCTCGGTTTCCAGTTCAATTTCCACTTCTTCGCCGGGATCAGCATCAACAACAAGGGTCGGACCGTTCGAGGTGAACAGCGCATAGTTGGCGCGCATCGACCCGCTCAGCGGAATGCCGCCACGCAACTGAACGCCCAGGTCGGAGAGCGGGGCTGCGCCCCCGTGACCAAAGCCCACGGGCGCGGTCGGCAGCTTGTTGATCCAGCTTGGGTGGACATTCTGGCGGAACTGGCCGATCGGACTCAGGAACTTGCCCGCCACCAGCGCCATGTAATCGTTCAGCATGAGATCGATGGTCGCATATTCTGCTGCGATTTCGGTTTCACCGTCCGCATTCGTCTCGATTTCAAGTTCGCCTTCAAACAGCACCCTGTCGGAAAACTGAAAATGAAAGATCGGCGCAAATCGTGCTGCCGTAAAACCGTCTTCCTGTCGATCAGAGCCCGCTATGGCATCAACGTTGGCGTATCCGGCCATGTGCAGCTTGGACAGCGTATCGAGGTTGTTGCTCTTTACATCCTCCCGCAGTGCCGCCATCTGCGACTCAAGGTTGGCAATTTTTGACTCAGTATCTTCGTTTGCGATTGCAGTCCCGCTGGCGAGTACGGAGGCCGCAAGCGACAGCTTGATAAAATGGAGTTTTTTCATAGGTGCACCCTTCTGGGTTAGATGAAGAGACGTATATAGCTGTTCCGGAAAAGGCTTTCGAATAAAGCCATCGATCCAAAACATTAACAATTAGACACCCTTGACCTGAAACGAAACTGAAATTGTCAGTTGTGCCGCCCTTATCTTGATGCAAGTCAGTTTTTACAATGGCCGGATATCATGAGATTGAGCCAGCACCGTATGTGGGGGCGCCACGCAGTATAGTCAGACACCCGGGAATGATCGCTCCTGTACGCCGTCTCAACGGAATCGAGCCTGATGCGAACCAGTCGACCGGCAAAACCAATACCTGCGTCACACCGTATCATTTTCACTACTATTTCGTGACGCAGCGGCGAGCTGACGCCACCGCCCCCAGCGGGGGATGAACATCGGCACCTGCCGCTGGTAGGCACGGTACTCCTCACCAAACTCCTTGAGCACCTGCCGTTCCTCACGTCGAGCCAGCCATGTGTAGACAAGCACGATCACCGGAAAAAGGCCGACCGAGAATAACGTCGGCCAGTGCACCACCCCTTCTCCAAACAGAGCGATGAATAGCCCCGTATACTGCGGATGCCGCACATACGCATACAAGCCGTCTTTCACCAAACGGTTTTCACCTCGCGCCTTGTGGACCTGACGCCACCCCTGAATAAAGAGGCCGATCCCGGTGAACGCGAGCGCATAGCCGAGCAACATTGAGACCAACATCCCGGTTTCGCCCAGCCCTATCAGGGTCGACCACAGGCTGGCGCTGACATACTCACTGTCGAGGCCAAAAAAACGCACCAACAGATAAATAGTGAGCGGAAAACCGTACATTTCCGCATAAAGTGCAATGATGAAGGCCTGCACCACTCCGGCGCCGGCCCATTCCCGCCAGTTTTTCGGCGCGAAGTAACGGTAAAAGAACCAGGACACCAGAACGATAACGATCAGTGTGATGCCCCAGGCCCCAGCGTGATTGAACGATTCATTCATAGCATGATTGACCTGTATGTGGGGCGGCTAGCTGAATCGGTTGCCGCCCGGATTGTTTTAGTGTGAGAATCAGCGCGGTGATCACCAACGCTTTAGTTTTCCCCGTAAAGACTGTTGTAAATCGATCCTCGCGCTCCATCGCTACAATGTCGCCTTATCAGCGCCTGAGGAGCCACTTTTTGACAGGATCGCCTGCACTATCGAATGGGCATCACATTTGTTGGCCTGCAGCAGCCCCGATGTATCCAGGGTGCCACCATGGTTTTCATAACCAAACGCCAGCGTCCGGTCGGGCCCGAGATCGAGAGGACGGCAGAGTCCCAGCAATGCCTCTGGGCGCATATGGCACACGAACACTCTGAGTTTTGTATCGTGAGGAAACAGCTCGGCCCTGTAAGAACTACCAGACTGATGCCCTGACTCGATTGGATCCCGGGGACTCCGGAATCGACCGGGCTCGAGAAGGCAGACCACACCACTCGAAACCCCACGCTGAGCCAGCGCTTCGGCAACCTCAAGGCAAACCCGGAGTTGATAGGCGCCGACAGCGATCAACTGCACATCACCGGCTTCACCAAGAGCGATGGCACCATTCCGGAGCAATTGCACAGCCTGACGGCCGTCAAAAACGGCAGGCAGTTTTGCCTTGGGAACCGTCATGGCCCAGAACTGCCCCTGGGTTCGAAAACACTCGTTAAGGCACGCCACAGCACTATTGCAGTCGGGAGGATAGACAACGCGGGCAGTGTCACTCATTTCTCCCATCAGGACTTCGCCGAAGGCCGGGTCCTGATGAGACTGCTCGTTCTTGCCGTTTTCCCAGAGGTGCGACGTCGCAATGACCGGCACGGATAACCATCGGGCGGGCCGACCGAGACTTTTCTGGTGTCGCGCAAAAATAATTTCCTGCCGAAGAGCGCCAATCATTTTCATGGCAAACGCTTCGTAGGACACCACCAGATTCATACCTCCCTTATTACCCAGAGCGGCGCTGACAACGGCCTCCTCATTCAGGGCTGTGATTACCGAGCCGTGAAGGGATTCCGCAAGGCCGGGCTCGGGCGTCAGGGTGCGATGCTTCAGAAGGTCAAGCGACTGGTTCATCTGATTACTACGCAATTCATCCGGGTTCCCCAGGCGAATACGAAGCGCCGGGTTGGCCTTTACAAGGGCAACAAACTGCCGATCAATCGCAACCATGGGCGACTCTGATACCGCCGTTTGCAACCAGACCGGTTCGGGTACAGTTTGCAGCTTGACGTCACGACAACTCAGCGGATGATCCTTTTCCGCAGGCCGATCGTCTGCCCGGTGAGTTGCCAGCACGTCGCGGGCGCCGTGAATCTCGATCTCGGGCACAAACAAACGGGCAATGGATTCGTTAAAGTGCCTGCGCGAGACCTCATCAAATCTCGGTATTGCCGGAAGCGGGGTACCATGCGCCGCGTTTGAGCCAGCACCATAGAAACCATAGCCTTTGACCGTCTCGGCAATCAGATAGGGGAGCTTTACAGGGTACCTCATGTGGCCGGCGCTGACCTGTTCGCTGCACGCCTGAAGCCTCGATTCGGCCTCGAAGATGCCCCAGATAAAGGCCGCAGGATCGCGGCCATCAATGAGTATGGGGTAAAAGCCATTGAGTTCCAGGTGTTGCCGGAACCAGTCCGCCCCCCCTTGCAGAAAAATCGTTGAACGTTGATCGATGCGGCGGCCGTTGGCAATCATCACCGGGGTCACCAGGCCACAGTCCTCAGCTCGCCACCAGCGGCTTGCCCAGTCGCTGCCCCGCTGCTCCTCAAATGCCCCATCACTGAGAAACGCGACCAGACGCTCCCCCGGCAGCGGCATGTGGGTGTATTGCAGTTCAGCGAAGCCCAGATATCCGCCCTCGATCAGCCCGCCGGCAGTGTGGGGGTTGACGTGACTGCCCAGGGGAACCCCCGGTGTGCCATCCGGAGTGACGGCGTAGCTGTAAAAGTCACTCACCAGCCGGGACAGCCCCGCCTCGTCGAGCGTGTACCGATCCTGCTGTTCTGGATGCAGATTGCCGAGCAGTATGTTGACGCTTTCGATAGCCGCCACACAGTGCCCCTGCCCCATCAGCCAGCTACGGGTCAGCCCCGCCAACGCGTTGGCGGCCGTGTAGCCAAGATAGGCAGGCACCATGTTCAGCGAACCACCGGTATGCCCCTGAGGATTTTCCTTGAAGTCATCCGCCGCCAGCGGCTGTCCGGACAGGTCCACTCTGCTGGCATAAGTCATGTGGGCTACCAGCCACATGGCCGCGTTGGTGAGGGTGTCTGCAGCCTCGAAAATAATCAGGGCATCGTCGAGCGAGTCATAACGCCCGGCACAAACGAGTTCCTGGCACAGGTCGAACACGCGCACCTGGGTCAAATCGGTATGTTCGATCACCCCGCGCCCTTTTGCCCAGTTGGCAAACTGGGGGTAACGCTGCCGGTATTGGGCAGCACGCTGCTGGATTCGATGTGAATCCTCAATGGAATAGCCGTTCATGATCTCTCCCTGATAACTCTACTGACGTTAATGGTGGCCTACTAGAAATCCTCGCCGTAAATATCCGGATTACCCCGGGTATTTGCCCGGTCTCACATCAAAGACGCAAAATGGATTGGTAGCCTGCCACATCCACCTCAAACCGGGTGTTCTGACGCAAGTGATCCTTCATGGCCTCCAGCGCATCAGGGTCTCCATGAATCAAGTTGATCGGCGTTTCGGTAGCGACAAACGTCAGGCACTCACCCAACCGATCTCATTGTACCCGGCGTCGAAAGACCCAAAGGGAGAAAATAAACAGCGTGACACCGATTACCAGCAAGGCGAGAGCCTCATCCCAGAGAACCGCCAGGCCGGCGCCTTTGAGGAAAATACCGACGATGATATCCATGTAATAACGCAGTGGACTCAGCAGGGAGAGGCTTTGCAGGAAAGGCGGCATGGCTTCTACCGGCGTCAAACTGCCCGACAGGAACATCAGCGGGAAAAGTCCGAAAAAGGAGAGCAGCAACGCCTGCTGAAGGGTCCGGCTGTAGGCGGCAATCAGTACGCCCAGCGCAATCGCACTGAGCAAAAAGATGGCGGTCAGCACCAGAAATAAAAGCAGACTGCCCTGAAGGGGCACATCAAAGACTCTGACAATCACCAAACTCGGAAAGATGGACAGTACGCCCATGATCAGCGTGGGTGTGACCTTGGCCAGGAACAGTTCCAGGGTGGAAATGGGCGTCACCAGCAGCTGCTCGATAGTGCCTCGCTCCTTTTCCCGGACAATAGAGGCGGCCGGGTGAATAACGCCCACCATCATACCGGCCAGAGCAATCATCGATAACACGATAAAACCCGATGTTGTCAGATCGGGGTTATACCAGATACGGATCAGGGGTACCGCGACCCCCTTCTTCCCGGCAGCAGGGAGCGCTTCGCGCTCCTGGCGCTGGACGATCTGCAGAGCATCATTGACGGCATTGGCGGCAATGTTGGAATTGGTGCCGTCCTGGAGCAACTGGAGCTGAGCACTCTTGCCAGCGAGAAGAGCACCTTCGAACCCGGCGGGAACGACCAACACCATGGTGGCATCGCCTTTCTCCAGGAGGTCAGTGGCGGTTGCCACACGGGTTTCCTGAAATTTCAGGTCGAAGGTTTCGCTCACCGCAAATTTCTGGATCAACGAGCGACTCAAGGCGCTGCGATCCTCGTCCACCACCGCCAGGGGCAGGTGGCTTACATCAAAACTGAGCGCAACGGCACAAATGACGACTTCAATGGTGTAAAGCCAAAGTATCAGGGTCAGTATCAACCGGTCACGAAAGAACTGCACGAGCTCCTTGCGCAACAAACCAAATAAGGCAATTCCCATCAGGCCACCTTCTGCTTCATTCGCCAGGCCGCGAAGACAAATACCAGGACCGTATAGACGATCAACATCATCAGATTTGGCAGAACGGCTTCAAGGCCGGCTGATTTCAGTACGATGCCCCGGGAGATTTCCATAAAATAACCGGCAGGGAAAAGCCAGCTATACAGTTGCAGGGCAAGAGGCATGGTGAACAGAGGGAACAGAAAACCGGAAAACAAAAACGACGGCATCAAGGTGACAATCAGCGTTATCAACATGGCCGCCAACTGGGTACGGACCAGGGATGAGACCAACAGGCCGATACCCACCGTGGTCAGCACATAAACGAAAGCGGACGTCAGCAGCAGTATCGGGCTGCCGGCAATGGGGACCTGAAACCAGGCAAACCCCACCACCATGACCATAAGAATCTCCAGGAAAGCCACCAGACCGTAGGGCACCAGCTTGCCGACAACAAACTCGGTTGAGGTGACCGGCGATGCATAGATCTGCTCAATCGTACCGGTCTCTTTCTCACGCACGATCGCCAGGGCGGTCAGCAGGGGTGGGAACGCCATCAGGATCACGGCAAATAACCCGGGGATGACGAAATTGACGCTGCGCAGGGAGGGATTGAACCAGACCCTGGCCTGGACCCGGACGGCGCTCTGACGCGGGGCGGGGAAATTTGCGATTACCGCCTCGGCATAGGCCGATGCCAATCGACCCAGAACAGGATAGCCTCCGTCCACGATCACCTGGACAGGCGCCTCGTCGCCTCTGAGCAGTTGCCGGGCCAAGCCGGCTGGAATCACCACGCCCATGCTGATGGTCGAGCTTTGCAGTGCCGACTCCAGATCGCGGAGATCGGTCGTTTTCTGCTCTAATTGAAAATACCGCGAGCTGTCGAAACGGGCTGACAGGTCGCGGCTTGCCGGCGTGTTGTCCAGATCGTAAATGCCCACGGCAACCTGTTCCACATCCAGATTGACCGCATAGCCGAACAGAAAAAGCATGATCAGCGGCATGATCACGGCCAACGCAATGGTAACCGGGTCGCGAATCAGCTCGCGACTTTCCTTGACGATGAGGGCGCCAAGCCGATGAGCCTTCATGGTCCCAACGCCCGGGAATTGGCCGTTCCCGCCTGTTCTATGGCCGCCGTGAAGAGCATCTCCACCGTGGCGTCGGCTTCGAGGCCGAGCGAATGATTCAGCGATGATCGGCTACCGTGTGCAAGCAGCCGCCCGTCCAGCATTAACGCCAAACGATCACAATAGGCCGCTTCCTCCAGGTAGTGGGTAGTGACCAGCACGGTCATACCGCTGGCGGCCAGCTCACGGATAACCCGCCAGAAACGGTACCGGGCGACGGGATCGACACCCGAGGTGGGCTCATCAAGGAACAAGACCCGGGGCCGGTGAAGCAGGCTGCAGGCCAGCGCCAGACGCTGGCGCAAGGCACTTGAAAGATCACCGGTGAGCTTGTCGGGAATATCTGTCAGCCCCGTTACTTCCCTGGCCCAGTCGATCGCAGCCCGCGCCGCGCCTCCGGCCAGGCCGTAGGCATTGGCAAAGAAGCGGAGATTCTCCCAGGGGGTCAGTTCCAGATAGAGTGAAAACCGTTGTGACATATAACCAATTTGCCGGCGCAATGCGGTGCTACCCCCGCCGGAGCTCACCCCGGCCACCCGGGCGTTGCCCTCATCGATGGCCACCAGCCCGCACAAGGCCCTGATCAGAGTTGTCTTGCCCGCCCCGTTGGGCCCCAGCAACGCAAGCAGTTCGCCAGATGGCGCCTCGAAACTCACCCGGTCAACGGCCTTGAAATGTCCGAAGCGGACGCTCAGGCCGGTGGCCACCAGCCCTTCCTCTTTTCCCCTGTCTTGCCGGGCCAATTCCGGAAACTGCTGCTCGCCGGCCCTCCTGTCCGTCCGCAGCACAAACAGATCCTCGAGCCGGGGCTCGGCCGCCGCCAGGTGGGTTCCCTCGGGCAATAACTCGGCGAGCTGGTTTTCAGCGATGTCCGCGTTCATCACCAGTCGCAGGTGATCCGGCAACCACTGCACTGAATGGACGCTGTCAATTTGAGCCAGGATGCCGGACAACTCCCGCAAGCCTCGTCCGGTATCTCCAGCATTTACAGTGAACACCCTTCCGGCGGCGGGCCTCAGCAGCTCTTCCAGCGACCCATCCGCAAGAACGCGGCCCTGTTCCAGCAGCAGTATCCTGTCGCAGCGCTCCGCCTCGTCCATGTAGGAGGTAGCCACAACCATGGTCAGGCCCTGCGACCGGAAGCGGTCGAGCATGGTCCAGAGATGGCGCCGGGACAGGGGGTCGACGCCGAGCCCCGGTTCGTCAAGGATCAGCAGCTCCGGTTCATGGACCAGATTGGTACATAGCGACAACTTTTTCTGCATGCCACCGGACAGTTTGGCGGCGGGCCTGTCAGTAAAGCGGCCAAGCCCCGACATGGATAGCAACCTTTCTGAACGCTCCCGATAGAGTTCGTCGGGCACATCCCGGATGCGAGCGGCAAAGCTCAGGTTTTCCTTGACGCTGAGTCGATCGTAAAGCGTAAATCCCTGGGACATATAGCCAATCTGGGCAGCAACCTGCTTGGCCTCACGACGGGTATCGAAGCCCAGGACCCGGCATTCCCCCACAGTGGGGTCCAGGATGCCAGCCAACATCTGTAACAGCGTCGTCTTGCCAGCGCCATCAGCACCGACAATGCCCACTCGTTGGCCGCGATCAACGGAAACATCCAGTGGCTCGATGACAACATTGTCTCCGAATTGGCGGCCAAGGCCTTTGGCGACGATGGGTTCCGGGGAAGACATGACGGCTCAGCGCGCCGGAACCGAGAGGGTCGCTGGCCACTCGGCGTCCGGATCCCAGCGAATCCAGGCATCTGCCGGCATACCCGGTTTCAGAGCATCGGCCGGATTATCCAGCACCAGGGTAACGCCATAGACCATCCGAACTCTCTCGTCGGGCATGTGGACATCGCGGGGGGTGAACTGGGCGAAATCGTCAATCCTGCCGACTTTGGCGGAAAAGTCCCCGGGCAAACCGTCCACGCGGATTCTGGCGGGATCCCCCAAGCTGATCCGGTTGAGGATATCACCGGGGACATAGACCTTGAGTTCGAGCTGCTGCAGATTCACCATCGTGGCCAGCGGCTGGCCGGTATCGACAACCTCTCCCGTCTCCACCGCCCGGATCAGGATGGTTCCGGAGAGCGGCGCGGCAACCTCCGCTTTGTCCAGTTGCGATTCAGCCAGTGCCACCTGCGCCGCCCTTGCAGCCACCTGTTCTTCGGCGGCATCCTTCTGCCGCTGGAGAGACTCAAGTCGGCCCCGGGCCTCACTGACGGCATTTTCCGCCTGATCCAGATCACTCGAGCTGGCCAGATTGCGGGACCGCAAGTCCCGGATCCGCTGCCGTTGTTTCTCGGCATTCTTGAGATGATGACGCCAGGTGGTGATTTGGCTGTCGAAGCCGTCACGGACTTCCCGCGCCGAGGCCAGCTCGGCCTGTGCCGAGCGCAGGCGGTCTCTGGCATCGGCGGGGTCGATCACGGCTACCGTGTCGCCAGCCGAAACCTTGCTGCCTTCCGCGAGATGGTGCTCGATGACCCGACCGGCCACTTCGGCCGCGATCCGCACTTCCCGCCCCTCGATATGGCCATTGCCATAGACGATTCCCTGCGGCAAGGGCTCTTCCCCAAACAGAACAAAAACCCCATAAGAACCGCCGGCGAGCACCAACACCGCTATCAGAGACCAGAGCCAGGATTGGGATTTCACCAAACACTCCTTATGACATTACTGTTCAGGTTGGAGCCGGGATCAGGGCCACTGCCTCTCACTCCAGCCAATGAGATCGCCCACTCTAGCACTCGGCAGCCGCCGCGAGCAAGGTCGTTGCCGGATCTTAAGCGGCTCATTCAGGTCGCCCTCGAAGATCGCCGTCAGGGCATCGTCAAAGACGCAAAATGGATTGGTAGCCTGCCACATCCACCTCAAACCGGGTGTTCTGACGCAAGTGATCCCTCAGCGCCTCCAGCGCCTCCGGATCACCGTGGATCAAGTTGATCGGCGTTTCGGGGGCTAAGTCACTCTGAGCAAGCCACTGTTCGATCTCTGTGAAATCTCCATGTCCGGAAAGCCCACTCAACACCTCCAGCCGGGCCTTGACCGGAATCCAGTCGCCGTGGATCTTGATCCTTTCCGCTCCATCAACCATTTTGGCGCCTCGTGTCCCCCCTGCCTGATAACCGGCAAAGATAACGGTTGTACGGTGCTGGCCGAGGAGACGTTTGAAGTGATGAAGAATGCGACCGCCCGTTGCCATACCGCTGCCTGCAATAATTACGTGCGGGTAGGCCTGGTCAGCCAGCGCCTTGGAGTCCTGGACGCTGCGGCTATAGTGAACGGTGCTGCACATTTCGTGGCATTCTGAACTGCTCAACCGATGCTGATCTTCGTAGCGGCAGTAAATCTCAGAAACATCAATCGCCATGGGGCTATCCAGATAAACTGGCAACCTTGGAATTCGTCCCGCCTTCATCAGGTCGGTGAGCATATGCTGCAAGACCTGCGCTCTGCCCACGGCAAAGGCCGGAATCAGTATATTGCCCCCTTTGTCGACGGTTTCATTAACGATGTCTGCCAACTGCGACAACGGGTCCGCATCGTCGTGGCGACGATTGCCATACGTTGACTCCAGCATCAGCATGTCCAGAGCTGGCAGAGGCGCAGGTGGCCTCATGAAAATATCATTGAGGCGGCCCACATCGCCGGAAAAACCGACGCGTTTACCTTCCGCCTCGATGATGACACAGGCCGCCCCGAGAATGTGCCCGACCGGTCGCAGATGAAAGCGTATATCACCGAGCTGGATCACTTGGTGAAAGTCCACCGACTGAAACAGCTCCATGCAGGCTTCTGCATCCTCCTGATCATACAGGGGCTCCGGATTCTCATGCCTGCTCAGCTTATGGCGGCCGAGGTAATGTGCCTCCTCTTCCTGAAGATGGCCGCTATCGGCCAGCAATATGCTGCATAGCTCTCGGGTGGCATGATGGGTATAAACCGCCCCCCGGAAGCCCTGCTTGTACAACACGGGGATGTAGCCTGAATGATCCAGATGGGCATGGGTCAGAAGCACGGCATCCAGCGAGGCAATATCGAGCGGCAACGGTTGCCGGTTGCGCTTTCTCAGCCACTTGTACCCCTGAAACAGGCCGCAATCGACCAATACACGTGTCTGGCCGGTTTCAACCAGGAACTTGGAGCCGGTCACGGTTTCCGTGCCACCCAGAAATGTAATGTTCATCGGCGCTCACCCTCCACCTGATTGAGAAAATGCCTGACCGGCGGCACCAGCAACTCGCTGACATCGATCTCATTGCTGCTGTGTGGAACCGTGTTGGTGGTCACCAGCGTCTGCAGGCCGGTACCCAGAAGGTAGGTGTCCGAGGCCTCCGCAAAAATGCCATGCACCGCCGCACACAGGATGGCCTCCGTGCCTTGCGCCTTAAGTGCCCTGACACACTCGCCAATGGTGCGTCCGCTGGAAATAACGTCATCAATGATGACGGCTTTCCGGCCGTTATACGCCGAGATATCCGGCAAGGTGACTTCAACGCGCCGGTCACCCAGACGCTGCTTGGTGCCAATGACATAAGGATGGTTACTGGCCTGCGCGATACTTGATACCCATTGCTCACTTTCCGCGTCCGGACCTACCAGCAACAGACCGTTTTGCCCCCGTAGCCAATCCGCCAGCGCCGGTGCTCCCTGAACAACTTGCGTGGGTATGCTGTAGATTTCGTCAAGAGACTGGTACCTGTGCAAATGTGGATCAACGGTGATCAGCCAGTCGATATGTAAAGACAAAGACTGGGCAAACACCCTGGAAGTGACCGCCTCCCCTTCTTCGAAGCGTCGATCCTGGCGCATATAGCAAAGATAGGGCGCCACCAACCCAATCGACCTGGCACCGAGTTCCCGGAGAGTTTCAAAGAGAAACAGGAGAGCAAGGTATTTGGTGTCTGGATGCGTTAGGTCGGCCAATATTACGCAGTTCGCACCTTTGACTGATGTGAGCACACGTAAGTAGGACTCACCATCAGGGAACCTCCGCACCTCCAAACTTCCCGGCTCCAGATTGAGCCGATCACAAAGTTTTTCCCGTAATGGATGGGGAGCAAGGCTGAACAACACACTTTCTTCAGTAATGTCCACAATCATTCCTCTCGCTTTACAGTGAAGATTGCCGGCCCCATATCGTTAAACGCCAGCGCATAATCCTGCTGCCCCGGACTGTCACTGAGCAATTCATAGAGAGGCTCTCCCTTAGTGACTCTATCACCGACGGTCGCCAGTAGCCGCAGCCCTGCGGTAGAACTGGCAGGCGCTCCTGCCAGCTTGGCGACACGGGCAAGCCGACGGTTGTCGATAGACACGATTGTTCCGGATTCCGAGGACAGAACTGGACGCCGAAAACGGGCTTCACCTAAGCTCTTCAGTCCCCCCTGAGCCTTTGTTATGCGCTTGAACTGCTCCCAGGCAGAGCCGTCTTGAAGTAATCGCTCTGCTTTGATCATCCCCTCTTTCACGCCAAGACCATCGGCCAGATCGAATAAATGGCCAGCCAGCAAGATGGCGCGGCCCCGTAGATCCCTCGGCGCGCCTTGCTTTCCCTGCAGCACGGCCAAAACATCCCGGGCTTCCTCTGTCGGCCCGATCCCTGCCCCAACGGGCTTACTACCGTCTGTAACGATGCAGCGCACCTGAAGCCCACAGGCTGCCCCAACGCTTGTGAAAAGAGAGGCCAGCCGATCAGCATCGGCTGGCGTTCGAACCTTGGCCGTCTCCCCCACCGGAATATCAATCACCGCATGGGTGGAACCGGCAGCAATCTTCTTGGACAGCACCGAGGCCACGAGCTGGCCCTCACCATCAAGGTCCAGCGCTCTCTCGATGCGAATCAACAGGTCATCAGCCGGGCTGAGGTTCATCGCCCCACCCCAGGCGAGACAGGCACCGGTTTCTCTGACCACACGGCGAATCTCGTTCAGCCCAAGCCTCACATTGGTCAGCGCTTCCATGGTGTCCGCTGTTCCCGCCGGTGAGGTGATGGCACGGGAGGAGGTTTTAGGCATTACTAAGCCTGCTGCGCTGACGATCGACACAACCAGCGGCGTGGTCCGGTTGCCCGGCAGGCCTCCAACACAGTGTTTGTCGAACACACGATCCACGCCTGGCCAATCGAGCTGTTGTCCGCAATTCACCATCGCCTGGGTCAAAGCAACAATCTCATCGAAACCTAATCTGCCACCCGCACAAGCGCTCAGGAAACAGGCTATTTCGACATCGCTGTATTTGTGTGCGGAGATATCGGAGACAATGCGGGCCATCTCAGCCGGAAGCAAGCTGTGTCCGAATACTTTCCGACGAACCAGACTCAAGGATTCGATATAGGGCGCATGATGTACTGAAACCAGGTCAGACTGAGCCACCCCGAGCCGCTCTATGGCGATATCTGAAAGCCCCGCATACCCTTTGGGAACCGTTTCATCAGACGAAATATTGAGAGTTGCGATGATGGAACGTCCCTGCGAGGAAATTCTCACCCTGGAACTGGCGGAGAATCCTTCTGAAAGGCACACATCACAATCATCACGCATGTAGACGACAGGCTCCTGATGAGTATTGATACCCATCTTGAAAACCCGTAACTGACTGGAAGACGCCACCATGTATCAACATCCTTTTCTGCGTCGAAGAATAATTTCAGTGTTCTGATCAGAGGTCGTTCATACGCCCTATCTGCCTGGCCAATCGCATAGCTTCGTTCTCTTCCATGGTTAGCAACGACTGCAGTAATTCTTTCGCCTCGGGAATTTCGGCTTTGTCGGCCATGGTACGATAAAGGTCCTCTATCTGATCATGGAAATCGAATACTTCTCTGCATATGCCCTCAAAATCCAGCTGTGCGTATGGCTCATCGCAGGTTCTGTGGGTCTTAATGGGATGGTGAGACAGGTAGTCGTAGACCCTTGTCTCCAACGCTTTGGAATCGCCCTGCGACTTGAATTCATTCACGATACGTTCCATTTCCGATTCTTGGGTCGCCAGATAGTCCAGCAGCGCCCGTGCTCGCTCCTCTTCATTCTTCGTAGCGCAATGTGACATACACCTTGCAAGGTGAGCATGCAAATCCCGTGTCCAGCTAATAAGTTCTCCAAAGGTTTTGATGTCCATTTACCCGTTCCCCCTTGTTGTCATTAATCATGTCAGCAAACAGCAATTACCTACCACTTAAACTCATAAGCCTGAATTCACACTGAAAAACCCCAACAAAAGATGCAAAAAGAGTCGCTCAATAGCGTGGGCTTGATGAACATCAATTTTTCCAATTGGAAGTGTTCGTCTACCCTAAGCCGTCCAGTTGGGTGCGCTTTAACAGGAGTGCATTTACCGCAACAAGAGCGGAGCTTCCAGACATTGCGAGCGCCGCTACTTCTGGGCTTATCACCAACGGATAGAACACGCCTGCCGCCGCGGGAAAGGCGATGACGTTATAGCCCACCGCCCAGAACAGGTTCTGGTGCATCTTGCGCAGGGTAGCGCGCGACAGCTCGATGGCTCCCAGCACATCGTAGGGGTCGCTCTTCATCAGCACCACGTCAGCGCTCTCAATGGCCACATCAGTGCCGGCACCGATGGCGAAACCCACCTCCGCCTGGGTCAGTGCCGGGGCGTCATTGACACCGTCGCCCACCATGCCAACCTTCTTGCCCTGAGCCTGGAGCTCCTTGATCTTGTCTGCTTTCTGCCCCGGAAGGACATCGGCGATCACCATCTCAATGCCGAGTTCCCGGGCGATGCGCTCGGCGGTGGCCTGGTTGTCGCCGGTGAGCATCGCCACCTCCACCCCGCGTTCACGCATCTTTTTGACCATGGCAGTAGCGGTGGGGCGCGGCGCATCGGCAATGGCGATAAGGCCGACCAGCTTCCCGTCCTGGGCGACGTGCACCACGGTCTGGCCCGCACTCTGCAGACGCGCGGCCTCGTCCTTCAGGCTCGCCATGTCGACCTTCTCTTCGTCCATCAGCCGGCGGTTGCCGAGCAGCACGGTCTTGCCGCCAATCTCCGCCCGCGCGCCCTTGCCCTCGATGTTGGTGAAGCCGGTCAGCGGATCAAGCTGCAAGCCTTCGGCCTTACTTTGTATCGCCTGGGCCAGAGGATGGTCCGAGCCCTGCTCCACCGTCCCCGCCAGTGCGAGGACCGCCTCCTCGGTGCTGCCCGCCACCACGACCACCTCGACCACCTGCGGCTCGCCCATGGTCAGGGTGCCGGTCTTGTCGAAGACCACAATATCCAGCCGGGTGGCATCCTCAAGTGCAGAGGCATTCTTGAACAAGATGCCGTTCCTGGCACCGAGGCCGGTGCCCACCATCACCGCCATGGGCGTTGCAAGGCCCAGGGCGTCCGGGCAGGCGATCACGAACACGGTGATAGTCAGGGTCACGGCAAGCAGCAGGCTTTGGCCAATCCACCAGAACCAGACGGCGAAGGTGAGCAGGCCGATTACGATGGCAATCACCACCAGCCACTGTGACGCTTTGTCCGCCAGCAGCTGCGCCGGGGCCTTGGAGTTCTGCGCCTCCTGCACCAGCTTGACGATCTGCGCTAACGCGGTGTCGGAACCTACCTTGGTGGCGCGATACCTGAAGCTGCCGCTCTTGTTAATGGTGGCCCCGATCACCTTATCGCCGGGCTTTTTTTCCACCGGCATGGACTCGCCAGTGAGCATGGACTCATCCACCAGGGACTCGCCCTCCAAGACCTCACCGTCCACCGGAATCTTATTGCCGGGGCGGATCACGACGATGTCGTCCTTCAGAACCTCAGCGGTGGGTACCTCCCGTTCCTGGCCATCACGCAACACAGTGGCCTTGGGCGGCGCGAGATCCATCAGCGAGCGGATGGCGTCCGAGGCACCGGCACGGGCGCGCATCTCCAGCCAATGGCCGAGCAGGATGAACACCAGCAGCACCGCCACCGCCTCGAAAAACTGCACACCCGGGAAAAAGAGCGTGGAACCGACGCTGAACAGGTAGCCAGTACCCACCGAGAGAACGACCAGCACAGCCATGTTGAGCACGCCGTTTTTCAGCGCGCGCCAGGCGGCAACAAAGAACGGCCAGCTTGGCCAGAGCACGGCGATGCTTGCCAGTAATAGCAACCACAGGTCTAGCCGCAGCCCGAAGGGTGGCACCGGTGGTTCGAACATCCCACCCATGGGCGAATAAATGAAAATCGGGAGGCTGAAGATCAGGCAGACCCAGAAACGGTTGCGCATGTCGCGCACCATTGCCTGCATGTCCATGCTGCCGCCGTGGCCCATCTCGTGAGCCATCTCGTCCTTTGCGCCAGTATGTTCGCCGTGTTCAGCAGGATGCGCCGTATCGTCGTGGCCGGTGTGGGAGGCATGGCCATCGTGGACGGGCGTGGACACAGCCCCGGCTTCGGTCGGCGGGTCCCCCGGGTCGCAAACGTGCCTGGGCAACTGTTCTCCGGAACAGTGATAGCCGCACTCGTGTATCCGGGCCTTGATAGCCTCAAGGTCCACCGTCGCCTCATCATAGGTGACGGTCGCGCTGCCGGCCACATAGTTGACCTCGGCCTTCTTGACGCCGGGCAATCTCAATAGCTGTTTCTCTACGCCCCGGGCACTCAGTGCCGATAGCAAGCCGCGGATCTCCACAACGGTATTTTTCATTCCTTGTTTCCCTTTCCTTATTTGCAGACCGGAGCTTTCGTCAGCCCGACGCGCGCCCGACACCGAGATGGCGATGAAGCCAATTGAAGATCGGGCAGAACACCAGCCCGACATAAGCGCCATATAGAAAACTCTCAATCAATCCGAGCAGAAATCCCCACCAGGTCAGCCACTTGAACGCCGGCAGCACCTGCTCGAGAAACGTGTGCATGTGCAGGCTTTGCGGCGTCACCAGTCCATAGATCACGCAAACGATGAAGGTGACCGCCGCAAAGAGGCCCAACGCCCAGGTAACCAGTCTTGTGTCAAGCATGTTCCGTCCTCCGTTAATGCCGATGGCCAGAACGTCTGTCCGGGTCGTTTTCCGACTTGTCCGGCGCACTATGTCCACCATGCCCGCCCCCGCCGTGACCACCATGTCCTCCGTGACCGAACATATGCATGCCCACGAAAACGATGCCAATAAGCACCGAGAACCAGTTTTCCGCCAACCATTCCATAAAGACCTCTCCAGTCTGCTGCTGTACCAGCTGCCTTTGCATTGCTTCAGGCCCGGGCATGGCATTTCCTGACGCAAGTCAACCACATCTGCCTGAATTCAAACTGAATTACCGGACCGAAACAGAGCACACCTTGATCTCGATCAAATTAGAAACAATGTCCTAAAATTGATGACGCATGCACTTGCCGGTTACTGAATTTACTGGAAACATGTTTTCTAGGAACACTCTGAGGAGAGAAAGGCATGAGCAACGAATCTTTCTCGGCAAGCATGCACCTTGAGCCTCAAAAAAGGCCTGCGGGGAAAAGCAGCATCATTCAGCTCAATCTTTTTCGAAAGGCGCTGAGATCTCTTCAGTTCGGCTCGTTATCACTTACATGGCCAGATGGAGAAAAGACGTGCCATGAAGGGAAGCAAGACGGTGTACATGCAGAAATGACAATCCTGCAGTGGCATGTCATTGATCGTCTGATCACCCACGGTGATGTGGGACTGGGAGAAGACTACATGGCAGGCAAATGGTCCACGCCCAATTTGCTTGCCCTAATGCGCCTTGTCACGGTGAACATAGTCGTTTTTGACCGCGCTTTACGCTCTAGCGTGGGGCTCAGGTTATGGCATTGGTTCAAGCATCGGTTGTTTTCCAATACGGTTAAGCGCAGCCTTGAAAACGTCCATGAGCACTACGACTTAGGCAACGATTTTTATCAGCTCTGGCTGGATAAGAGCATGACCTACTCCTGCGCCCTGTTTGGTGGCAACGAGTCCCTCTCGCTTTACGAGGCACAGCAAGCGAAATATGAGCGGATCCTTCAGCGACTGGCACCGGAACGGGGAAGCCGCATCCTGGAAATAGGCTGTGGCTGGGGCGGTTTTATGGAAGTGGCAACTGCACACGGGTGCCATGTAACCGGGGCAACCTTGTCCAGCGAACAGGCGGATTGTGCCCGCCAACGACTCCGGTCCGCCGGACTGGAGGGAAATACCGAGGTGCGTTTACAGGACTACCGGGAACTGTCGGGTCCGTTTGATTTCGTGGTATCAATCGGGATGTTTGAACACGTGGGCGAGACCTATTGGCCCACTTACATGAAGGATGTACACGATTATCTGAGACCCGGCGGCAAGGCACTGATACAAACCATTACCATTGCCGAGGAGCGATTTGAGCGGTATCGCTCCGGCAACGACTTTTTGCGGGCACCCACCAACCTGATTATTCCACCACATCAATATCTTGATAACAATGTGTTGGAGATAGGCACCGATGCCACAACCGGTTAACGCGTGTCCGTCGATTGCAGGAATCATTAATCGATAAAAGGAAACAACCATGAACGATCGATTCCGCCCCTCCTTGTCGGATATACCGGTTTCACCACGTCAGATCACTCTGTATATAGGCATTGCGGTTGCGGGACGATTACAGTGTTCGGTCGCGACTGGAAGATATTCTCGGTAGTGAAACCCGCAAAGCTGTTGCCAAACACGAATTGATAGAACTTGCACACACCAAGAAAGGCAGGGAGCCCGCCTTCGACCAGCCGCTCACAAAAGCGGTGATTGGCCAACCGCGGTCCGTCCGACGGGGGCGGCAGCTAATAGAAGCGGACATCTCTGCCGCGGCTTCGGCAAAGATGGCTAAATTTGGCATTGAATTGCCCGACATTCGTTTTAAGCGGATCAACTACAATGAAAGCGTTCGCCAGAATGATCAGCAAACGCCAGCAGATTGCCGAGCGATTCCGTTCCGAGGGTGCCGGCGAAGCCGCTAATTATCGGCGACAAGGAAAAGGATTTGCAGCGCATTGAGTCTGAAGCCTATCGGGAAGCTCAAACCATTCAGGGGGTGGCGGACGCGAAAGCCACGGAAATTTACGCAGCGGCGTATAACCAGTCGGAAATATCCCGTGATCTGTATGACTTTGTCAAAACCCTGGAGACCTATAACCGGGTGATCGACTCTTCCACCACGCTGGCATTAACCACTGAAAGCGAGCTACACCAACTGTTGAATGGTGCGTATTCCAGACCAAGGTTGCCACTGATTCCAGACGAAGCCTGCCACCCATTCCACGCGAAAGCTGCCACTGATTCCACGGCAAAGCTGCCACCTTGGCAGGCTGCCTGATTTCCCCATCAAA
>Ga0315334_10000054_pt1 | contig 89345 bp, 76 predicted proteins | sample M150034915metaG_FD_205555 | JGI IMG/M metagenome (GOLD analysis project Ga0315334, IMG submission 205555) | Ammonia-oxidizing marine archaeal communities from Monterey Bay, California, United States - M1 500m 34915 | ecosystem: Environmental > Aquatic > Marine > Intertidal zone | place: USA... | reverse complement strand
CCCGCCGAGTTATTCACAGTCAAGCTTTTTTTTCGTGAATAACGTGTGAGTAAGTTTAGGGTTGACAGATGCGTTTTTTCGTGTTATATTATCCCTAATGAAACTGAAATTGACAGCAGCCTCTAACGCCACCCGCCGCACCCGCAACCGCATCCGCGAGCATGGGCCAATTTTTGAAGATGTGACCCGCGAGCTTACGGGCCATAATTCCGTCGCGGAGCGTGTTTGTTTGCGCGGTGGGCATGGGTGGTTGGGATGGTTGCCCATCGATGAGATTCAGGCCACCAGCCCAATGGGGTCATCTAGAATTTTTTGGCCCGTCGATGAGGACGGTGATTTTCGGAGCGCGGGATGGTGTGTGTCTAATCTGCACGCGTGGCAACGTGAGTGCATCGATGGCAAGGCCCATCTTGACCCCATGGACGCGTGTGGGCATGAGTCTAAACCATTCCCGCAGCGTGTGTGAATAACTTTTAATTGCGCTTTTTAGCCAGTCTGATATAATTTTTAAATGATGAACGAACTACATGACATGATTCGGGTTTCCTGCGAGGAGGCCATCACCCCTGACGTCGAGGCCCAGATGGAGCATGAGGCCCAGCAGGCCCAGCCCCAGCCCTCCCATAAGGAGGTCACGGGCCAGTGTGAGGATGCGCCTTGCTGCGGGTGCTGTGGTGGCAGCATGGACGATGGCTATGGCAGCTATGCGGATGACGCATGGCATGACGCCCATGAGTACCCAGACTGGTAGGCCTGTGGATAACTTTAGCTTGACGGCTTGGGCGGGCCCCCGAAGTTATTCACAATGCAAGCTTATTTTGTGAATACTTTGTATAACTATGCCATTGACAAACAGGGTTTTTTGTGTTATATTATAACAATGAAAGACATAAAAGACTTTATCGTAACCACCGCAAACGGCACACGCTGGGCCGCTACTGGCGCATCCATCGCTGATGTGCGGGCCAATTTCTTTGGCAGCAAGATTGGCTTAAAGATTGCCAACGTAGAAGCGGGCCGCCTGTTCACCCATGAGGAAGAGGAAGATTTACGCAGAGAAAAAGATATAGAAAGATGTAGGTAGGACTACAGATGTCCCACCCTGTATGCTATACTAGACGCATGAAGAATATGAAAAACAAAATGAAAACTTACAACGTAGAGTTTACGACAGCATTTGCTGGCTCTCGTTATATCAACATAGTGCTAGAGGCGATTGACTCTCACCAAGCTGAATGGGTTGCTCGCAACCTTTGCCGCTTTGGCTACATTAGCAACACCACCGTAACCGATGAAGTTGCTGCTTACACTGAAGCAACTCACGCATTTGCTTACGACGAAGATTACGAAGTTTACAGCTAAAAGATTATGACAATAGAAAACAAGACATTAAAGGTAGGCGATGAGATTCGCTTTGGTATGCAACTAATGATAGTTGATGAGATTACAGAATTTGACACCATCATTGCGATTGATGAAGATGGGCAAGATTTTGAGCTAACAGAAAACGAGATTGATATTTATTAAGATTATGAAAAGAGACACAAGAGAGATGTTGCAGTTAAGCGGATTTTTTACGCTATGCATCTTCCCCGTATTCGGTGCGGTAGTTATTATCGCAATCACCATTGAAGCAATCCTTAAAGCATTATTTTAGTATGATAAAAAACGGTAAAAAGCAAAACGTAGTAGCTACCACATGGGAGCAAAACATGGGCGCAGCGAAAACTTGCGCGACCTTTAACGAGGCCGTGAGCCTATTTCGGGCATTGCAGTATGCCAACGACATGGGCACGGGTGGGCCTCATTTCGATGAGTTAGAAGAACACTTCATTGAGAAGCAAGGGCTGATGAGTTACCTAGAGGATGGGTTGACCGTAGCGCAAGCATCTAACAAAGCAGACTTTGAAGCAGACCCGTATTACATGGGCGGTGAGTAAGTAATGCTTGACGCAAAAATGGGGCCCCCGGAGTTATTCACAATGTCAAGGATTTTTGTGAATTGTCTGTGAATACTTTTTTTTAGGTGGGTCAGCGGATGTCCCACCCTCTGTGCTATACTGTACGCATGATGATTAAGGAAGCAATCTACAAAGTAACAGTCCTCAGCACTGAGGCCGACACCCGCACCGAGTTCGTGAAGGCTCGCGACGAAGACCACGCTGCGCGCATCGTCCACGCGATGGTACGCGGTGAGTTCATTAACGCGCCGAGCTTACAGATTGAATTTGCCTGTGAGGATTGTGAATAAGTTTTTATCGACTTTTGGGCTATTTTATGAGACAATTTTAACAATGAAAGATACGAAAAACATCACCGAAGCTCAACTGCTGCTGAATCAGCAAGTGGTTGTCACCTCTCACCTCTCGCGTTTCACTGGCCGCACTGGCATCGTGAACAAAATCATGCCCGATGGTCGCACCCTAGACATCGACCTCGACGGCGTGGGAGATGTGTTCCTAGACGTCACCCTCGTTGGTGAAATCCAAGAGCGTCAACAGTTCGCCAAGACCGAGCAAAGTCTCGGCCCTGACGCCAACAGCGTTCTGCCTCACAATCAACTCTAATCCTATCACTTAAAAAATTATGACTAAACAACATTTCGAATTTGTTGCCTCACTAATCGACGCCGCCAACAAGGGCGTTGCACCTCAACACCTCGCCATCTTGGCCGCTGCCAAGTTCGCCAAGGACAACCCGCGCTTTGACAAGGGGCGTTTTTATAACGCTTGCGGGCTATGCTCTGACGGCACTCCCAAGGTCGAAACCATGTACGGGCTAGAGAATCACAGCCTATGAACATTGACCCGCGCTGCCTTTACGGAATATTTATTGGAATTATTTTAATACTAACTAACTAAAAAAATTATGAAGAAAAACAACCTACCCATTATCGGAAAAATTCAAGACATCAACGACGAATTCAACAAAGCGTTTGCCGATGAACTGATGATGCCAATGGTCAAGTTCGCTGTGACGATTATGTTTGTTGCGATTGTGCTTGACTATGGCTTCCAGCTTATTGACGCAATCGACGTTCTGTGTCAGTAAGTTTTACTTGCCCCAAAAATGGGGCCCCCGATTTTTTGTCAAGCTTATTTTTTTTTATTTTTCTTTTTGGTAGGACAGCGGATGTCTCACCTCGTATGGTATACTGTACGCATGATTATGAAAGAAGAAAGCAAACGAACCTACGAACTCTGGTACTTGGGCGACAGGTGCAACTCCCTTGTGGTGTGCCGTGACTCACTCAACAAGATGCTGATTGACGCGGGTGAGCTAATGTATCATGGCCGCAAGGCTGGGTTAACCTCTGGCGGCATTGAGATTTGCTGCGTAAGCGCAGACGGTACAGAGAAAGAAACGGTGTGGAGCCACAACCACGCAGACGACAAAGGTAGCAAAGGCACTAGGGTGCTCACTTATGAGGAGAGCATGGAAAGATAAAAAAGTTTAATGGTAGGACTACGGATGTCCCACCTACTGTGATATACTGAACGCATGAAAATTATGAATGATAAAACTAACAAAGCTAACAACCTCATCATCGGGGCTATCTACATCAACGCAAACACTGGGCAGCCTTGCCGCTTGGTTCACATCGTATCTTGCCAAGGCGTTTGGCTTGAGACTTTCGACGGTCTAGGTTATGGCGACCTTGTGAAATTCGAGGACTGCCATTATGCAGACGTCGATGAAGTGCAAGACTTCTTGGATGACTTGCGTGTTTACACCACACCCGCAAAATCACCATCGCACAAATCCTTTATGGATGGCGAGCCTTGCAGCTTTTCAAACAACACCCTCCACCGTGAGTATTACTGCGGCAAAGAGGTAGTGCGTGACTCTGATGGTTCGGCTGTTGTCGGATGGTACGATGACAACGAGGGCAACGACATCCGTTGCAGGGATTAGGGCCACCCCCTCCCCACCCCCTAATACTCGAAATTGTCAATAAGTTTTTCTTGACTGACGTAGGGGCGGGGGGTCTCTTCAGTCTCCCCGGGAATCTCCTCGCTATTAATATATAATCTATTAATTTGCAGCAATAATTAATAATAAATAAAAGTCAATTCAAAAAAACCCCCGGGCTCTTTCGTTTTTTCTGGCCTTTTCATTTATAGTGTTGTAATATATAACAAGGGGGCGTACTGGTTTCGATTTGATTCCTTACGCCAGATTGCAAGTAGAGGATGATGGTTGGCCTCTTAAAACATCTATCAAAAACATATATGCCAATGATGACATTGACATGGAGATGGCTCTTTCTGTAGCCGAGGCTGACGAGATTCTCGCCAAGTTCGGTTACGTTGAGGAGGAAGCCCTCCAAATGGCGGCATAAGCCGTCACGTCCTACTCTGGATGCTCGTTAAGGGGCTAGGGCGACGACAGCGAGCAAAAAACTAGGGAATGTGCAGCACTAGTATAAAAGGCGGCTCAAAACTCGTTAGTCAGTCTGTCGGTGGTCGCCTAACGAGTACATCACCGACTAAGCTTGTAGTATATCTTGTTGACGGTTTTAAAGACGTGGGTTCGACTCCCACCGCCTCCACCAATTTAAGAGGCTGGGTGTAGTGTGAGCTTGCATGCCTTCTGCAGTAGGAGGACCGGAGTAGCTAACCGGCACCCAGTCTTATTTTAAAAATGGAAGATTTGCTCATACGTTTGATTAAGAAATACCGGGAACAGGTAAAAAATAGTCAAGACAAAAGAGAATATGAGATCCTCAACGGTGTAATTAATGATCTAGGACGCTTACTGTATACATATAGACCCTCCGCGACATTAAAACTGCTTGAAGACAATGAATCACCTATCAATCTCAGCGCAGAAACAGAAGAAAAAGAAAAAGAAGAAACTTAACCTACTTGATGATCCAAATTTGGACCCCGATATTAAGATTTTGGTGCTTTTTTATATATGTTTAGTTATTTTGCCTGAGCTTCACGAAAGAATGCCAAAAAAATGTTTGAAAAATCGTAAAAAAATGATAAAATGGTTAAAGAAAGAATTAAAAAATGGAAACAGAAAAAACGATGAGTAAACAAGAAGAAAATTGGCTATTAATGACCCTGTTACAGATCCCTTGGGGCGAAGCAAACAAAATTGATGACCCAGAAGACAGAAAATTCCTTGTGGGGAAAGCGAGTGAGCTAAGACAGGAGTTAATTCGTCAGCGAGACGCGGCGGAAACTCAGTCCCAACTCATAACGCCTCATTTATAATGGAAAAGAATCTCGTAATGAAGAATAAAGCCTTCCTTGTGGAAGTCAAAACGGAAGACGACGTCATTAAGGAAGCTAAACTCATCGAGACACTAGATAAACACTTCGAGAAGGGTGGATTCGTCATAGAGACCTTCAAAGATAGAAACGTAGGGGTCTTGAGGGACTGGTTAAAACTCATGACACCATACACGGAGGAAGAAAAATGAAAGATTATACATTACATGTGAATGATTCTAAAGAATTGTTCAATAGTCAGGGCGAAAAGGTCTCAGAGCTTGATATTATTCTTCAAGTTTGGCAAGATTTGAATCGCCTTGGAGCTTCCGGCTTACATATAGAAGACGAAACTATAAAAAACGTATTAGAACAAATTATTATAGCAGAATTCAAAGGGTTACCTGAGGGATACGAAAAAGTACAGAAGAAAATAACCCAAGAACAAGCGGAGGCGTTGGGAGTTGAGTTGCCTGACTTAAAAAATCTGCTTTCTGGATAAATCTTTTATTTTGTGTAATTACGAGTAGCTATGCCTCGTAAAAAACTGAAACAGGTCGATGGGGAACAAAAAGGTCAATTAGAAGACTCCATGACACCACCCGGCCCTCCGCCGATTCGTAATCCACTAAAAGGGCAAATCAAATTAAGACAATTCCCTTGGACAGACAAACAAAAGGAATTCTTTAAAGTTGCGCTCAATCCATCTACTAGAATAGTATTTGTTGATGGTCCTGCGGGCACAAGTAAGACTTTACTCGCCACTTATTGCGGTCTTCAGCTTTTAAACATGCATGCTGCTTCAGAAATTTGCTATCTGAGGTCTGCTGTCGAATCTTCCGACTCTCACCTAGGATTTTTACCCGGATCAGCGGATGATAAATTAAGATTTTATAATTTGCCTTTCATTGATAAGCTGGATGAGCTTCTAATAGGTACTAAAGTGACAAAACTAGAGGAAACTGGGCGGGTTTCTATGTTTCCTATCAATTTTGCTCGTGGACTACACTGGCCAGACAAGGTAATCATCATGGACGAGGCTCAAAACTCAACTGAGCAGGAAATAACGACGGTCTTAACAAGGATGGGTAAGAATTGCCGCTGCTTCGTGTTGGCCGACCCCATGCAGACAGATTTAAGGCGCTCCACCGGCGGCTTTCAGAAGATGTTTAATACTTTTTCTGATGAAGAGAGTAAGGATATGGGTATACATACATTTGAATTTACTGAGGATGATATTATGAGATCAGAGTTAGTGAAATACGTAGTAAAAAAACTTAAGAATACAAACACAGAATAAATTGGTTTTCTCAACTGAAAGTTGCTCAAGCGGCTTTCTATAAATTATGGAGGAATAAAGATGGTTAAAGTAGAATTTAGCTACGGTGACGGAACCAGTGAGAGTCTTATCATGACTGATCATGAAGCGAGTGACGAACTTCAACATTTCTTGAACAGATACCCCGACGCGGGGAAGAAGCAATGGATGGCCAAGATGAAAGGTAAGGATATGCCATGTCCTTGGCAGGATGCTCACTATTACGGAATAAATTCAAAGCACCGTGAAGATAATGGACTAGCATAGTGACAGTTAGCCTTCGTAAAGGTTGGTTACAGCAATCGTGATCCACTTGGTTTGTTAATCAATATTCCTAACCGGATAAGTTTTGGCATTGATCTACTACAACCCTTCGTTATTATTTACACTTTTTTAAAAACCAACGGTTTCTATATTTGTTTAAATATTGTGGGGTTTTTTGCCCCAGCTAATTATTATAATTTGAATAGTTATGAAAATTTACTGTACCAAATGCGGAAACGGGGTTGCGTACACTTCGGAGAAGCCGAACTTCTGCATGAAGTGCGGTACGCCTTTTGCAGGATCAACCGCTCAGGCATCCGAACTCGAACTCGATGACGACGCAGAGGGCGGCAAGCCCTCTGAGGGACCCATCCCTAAAATTAATAAATTAGATTTTGAAATTATTAGTGATGAGGCTTCCCCAAAGGTTACCTTAGGCTCAATCTTTCAAGACGCATCGCGACAAGAAGAAGCGCCCCAAGATGACCCAAATTATGAAGCACCCGAAAGGACCGCAGAAGAAGCCATGGAAGAGTTCAAGCGTGAAGCAGGCACGCTAAGACCGGACCACACTAAGGATGGCTAATTCGAAAAAAACGCAAGCGAAGCGTCCTCGCTTTGAGGACGTAATCTCAGACATCAACACCGAAATCCAAAAAAGGAAGGGTAAGTGGAATCTTACCATTCTAAGTTGGATGGATTTTGATGATGTTTCTCAAATTATAAGAATCCATATATATAAAAAATGGCACCTATATGATCCGGAAAAACCCCTCAGTCCTTGGCTAAACAGAATAATCTCCAACCAAATAAAAAACCTAATAAGAAACAACTATGGAAACTTCTCCAGACCATGTTTAAAGTGTGCCGCTGCTGAGGGTGAGGACTTATGTACTATATACCAAAAACAATGTAATACATGCCCACTATACGCCAACTGGGAAAAAAGTAAAAAAAGAGCACACGACACAAAGCTGCCAGTATCATTAGAAAATCATTCCCAAGAAGTGTTCAGTATGTCATCCGACTATGTAGATATTGAAAAGTCTGCGGTAAAACTTCATAAAAAAATGAAGAAAATATTAAAACCATCAGAGTGGGCTGTCTATGAAAAATTATATGTGCAAAACATGGACGAAGAGAAAGTCGCAAAGGCAATGGGGTATAAGACGTCTGAAAAAAATAGATCCCCGGGGTACAAGCAACTTAAAAACATAAAAAAATCCATACTAAAAAAAGCGAAAGGACTAATATATGAAGGAGACGTAGATATACTATGAGCTTTAAGACTACAGGAGATAAAAAGGAAGAACCCATGAGTAAGACAAAAGAAAATAGCACGCATCTCAAAACGAGATTGCCACATGAAGAAGAAAGCCCTGAGGGTCTCAAGCTTCTCCAGATAGGAACAAACGACGGTGATGATCCAGTTTTTACCTTCGTAGAGGAAAACGCATTAGAGATGGATTCATGCATGCTCGTCGATGCGAACCCATGGGCACTAGAAAAGGCGAGGGAAAAATACAAGGATTTTTCATTTTGTGATTTTAAGTTTGCCGCGGTCATTCCAATAGAAATTGGTGGTAAGCAGATCTCATTTCATGTCCCCAACGAAGACAGGGGTTCTCCATTCTCATCAATTGACCCAGACTTCACTGCCGCACACGCGCAAGTGGGGGAACTATTTCAATATGAGGTGGATACGATTTCTTTAGAGAAATTAATGGGAGAAGTACCAGACATAACTCATTTAATCATAGATACGGAGGGGTACGATATGCTGAACCTGTTTAGTATTGATTTATTGCGGTATCCTTCTCTCAAGCAGGTTTGTTTCGAGCATCTTCACGCTGACGGAATGCTTACCCAAGGAAACAGACTCAGAAGCCTTATCGGCTATTTTAATAGTTGCGGGTACTATGTTCTCTACGACCACGGAAGCGACTGTAATTTAATCGCCGAAAAACAACCCCCCGCTCAGGAACCTGAGGAATCTGATGAGTAACGAAATCCAACTTACCCCGAAGCAAGAACAGGACATTCTGGAGGCATGGAATAGCAGGCCGGATAATCCGCCGTCGCTAATGGAATTGACGACGATAGCGTTCCCAGACGTGGAAAATGTAGATGGTAGAAGTAAAGAGGGAAGGGCCGTAAAAGCCTTTCTAGCGAGCAGAGAACTGAAGGCAAGGGGATCACACCAATATAAGGCAAAAGGGCTCCTAGAGCTAACTGTGGACCAAAAAGAATACCTTGAGAACAACGCTTCACTACTTAAGCCGTTAGAACTCACAAAGAACATTTTTGATAGTGACAGTTTGACAACATTGAGTCAAGAGTTCAGAACCGTAACTGAATTTTTAAAGACCGCAGACGTAAAAGTATATTCTGAGCCCGATAGGGATTATACCATAGAATATTATAAGCCTCCTAAAACTTTTTATGCAACACTATTAGTAGTAAACAAATACATACATGTAAAGATAGACAAGGACAAAGTTACCCACCAGCAGACAAAAGAGCTAGACTCGGTAACTGGATATATGAATACATATAGATTTGGCCATCAAATCAACACGTATCAATCCGATCAAGACAGAGAATTATTCGAGAGCAGTTTCGTAAGGTACACCCATGACAAGGCGGACCTAACGCAAGAAGAAGTTGATCAATATATTGTCCTATGTACCGAGGTCGTTATATCGTCCACCATCCAAGAAACTATTCAGATGCTTCAAATGCAAATCGACCAAGAAGTGACAAATGGAGGGAAAGTTCCAATGTCCTTGGTCGAGGCGAGCAATACGGCCCGCTCTGAGTACAACCAATGCGTCACGAGACAGCAAAAACTATTAAACGATTTAAAGGTCAAAAGGAGCGACAGACTGAGTAAGCTCGTCAAACAGAATGCCAGCATCTTAAATTTGGTACAAATGTGGAAAGAGGAAGAGAGCAGGGAAAAGCTTATCCAACTAGCAGAGAAAAGGAAAAAGGTCGTAAAAAAAGAAATCGAAAAGCTGTCATCCATAGATGAGGTCAAAGCTAGAATAATGGGAATTACGGAGGACGAAATACTCAATGGTTAACTGTAAGGTCTGTGAAAAAGAATTCGAAAACGACAGGCAATTACATGGGCACCTAAAGGCTCATGGATTGCGCATGGTAGAGTATTACCAAAAGTACTCCCCCCGCTATGATAAACACGACGGCAAAATAATAAAATTCAAAAACAAAGAGCAATACCTCACTACCGAATTTAATACCCGCACTAACCTTAGAATGTGGCTCAAGAGCATAAGCGAAGACGAAGCAAAAGAATACTGTAAAGACGTACTTACAAAAAGAAAAGAAAAACGAGACCTTATATACACCCCGTCTCAAGTGGAACTTAGAACGGTAATAAGTCCACCCATGCAATACTATAATGAATTATTCGGGGATTACTATAGGCTGTGTTCTGGCCTAGGGTTCAAGAATAAGCATGGCCGCTTTAGCGACATGGTAAGTGGTTACGAGTATAACAAGCCAGAATATAAAATATTCGTAGATACCCGTGAGCGTATACCACTTAAATTTGAGAGAGGCATCGAAGTGAGAAAATTGGATTTCGGAGACTATGCGTTCAGCAGCAAAATAGCGACATGCAATTGTTACATAGAAAGAAAAATGCTATCTGACTTTATAGGTACCATGAGCGGGGGATACGAGAGATTCATAAACGAAATAAAAAGAGCAGAAGATGCAGAAGCATATCTTGTGGTTCTAGTGGAAGACAGCTTAACTCACGCTATGAGTTTTCCATACTTGCCACATATATCAAAAAAAATAAAAGCAACCCCCGAGTTCATATTTCATAGAGTAAGGAGTTTAATACAGAAATATCCGCATATCCAATTTTTATTTGTAAATGGAAGAGTAGAAGCTTCCAGAGTTATAGAAAGAATTTTTACATGTGGGTGTGTTTATAAAGACATAGACCTACAGTACGCTTACGACTTAAAGATACTATAATGTGGTACTCACCAGACAAATATAATGAAAAGCCGCTGACGGACATTAACGCCGAATTCCTTAAGCTAAAAGGTGGGCTAGACGACGAGGAGGCAAAAATTACCCTAGCTAAATTCCTAAGGAGCAACCTAGGCCTTACAACGGAGCTTATTTCAGGTATAAAGCTAGCGCCCTATCAGGAGGTGACCTTAAAGGCCTTAATGAATAGGAACTTTTCTATGTGCGTGTGGGGTCGTGGTTGTGGTAAGACTTTCATCGCAAGTGTATTTTGTTTTTTGCAGTGCATCTTTGAGCCAAGGACAAAAATTTTAATAGCCGGGCCGACCTTTAGAACCGCTAGGTTTATATTTAACAATCTGGAAACCATAGTAGAATCAGAAGGTGCCGAACTCCTAGCGCAAGCCTTTGGCGCGAAGATCAAAAGAAACGATCAGTATGAATGGAAGATAAACGGAGGAACCATAACAGCCATCCCGCTCAACGGAGAAAAGATTCGTGGTTTCAGGGCAAACGTCCTAGTGCTAGACGAGTATCTCCTCATTCCAGAAGATATCATATCTAACGTCCTTATGCCGTTCTTGGTTGCACCACAAAATATTAAAGAGCGACTAGAGATCAGGGAAATGGAAGACAATCTAATCAAGAAGGGAGCCATGAAAGAAGAAGACAGAATGGCTTTTGAAAACACATCAAAGATGGTTGCCCTTTCCTCAGCCAGTTATACATTTGAAAATCTATACAAAACATACAAAGAATGGATGGAGAAAATAACCACGCCAGAAAAGGTTGGGGACGCAAAATATTTTATTTCCCAAATGGGATACGAATCTCTCCCGGAGGAAATGATCGACCCAATTATTATTGAGGAAGCTCAAGGCGGGGGACAGAGCCATAGTTCTTTCTTGCGCGAGTATTGCGCTACGTTTACCGACGGAAGCGATAGTTATTTTAGTGCCAGAAAAATGCACGAATGTACAATTCCAGATGGGGAGGAGCCAACCACGCAACTATTTGGAACCAAGGGGTCAAAATACATATTGGGCATCGATCCAAGTTTTAGTAACAGTCCGTCGTCTGACTTTTTTGCAATGTCTGTGCTGGAGCTAGACGATAAAACCCAGCAGGGCACACTGGTCCATACTTACGCTGTAGCTGGTGGGAATTTGACGGACCATATAAAATACCTTCATTACATTTTAACTCATTTTAATATAGAGATGGTTATCATTGATAATGCAGGAGCAGAATTCATAGATAGCGCCAATGCATCCGCCATGTTTAAAGAGAGTAAAATTAAGATAAATTTTTTCGAATTCAATAGCGCCAAAGACGGAGAAGATTACAGAAAAGAAATCGCGAGAGCAGGCAGAGCGTATAATAAGACCGCCAATTATATATGCTTCAAACAGGTGTTTACTTCTGACTTTATAAGAAAGGCGAATGAGCATCTCCAAACATGCATAGACCATAAGAAGGTATGGTTCGCGTCGAGAGCAGCAGCGTGTGACCCAGCGTTCAACAGGAACACATCTAAGAAGCTCCCCTTAAAGGACGTTAATGAAATAAACACATTAGAGTTTGTGGAAACTCAAGACGCCCTAATATATCAAACAAAAAAACAATGCGCTCTTGTAGAGGTAAAAAGCACAGCGAAGGGAACCCAAACATTCGACTTGCCCCTTCACCTTAAGAAAAGCACATCCGCGCATAAAGCCAGAAAAGATAACTATACAACTTTAATGCTTGGATGTTGGGGCATTAAGTGCTATTATGATATACAAAATGCTAAAATGATTGGAGTCGAGGATACCTTTACTCCGTTCATGATACAATAATCCAAAAAAAACCAAGAAAAACCGTGTAAATTCTTTTTGATATGCCAAGACCAAAGAAAACCGTAGAAGTTGAACCTCTAATGACCGGAATGGAAGAGTCTCGGGCTTACGTAAACGCCGAGAAAAAAACCAGATCCCGCCGTAACATTGCCGGAACCATAGAAAGGACTAACAGGTTCACCAACATAGAGAACGGGCTGGTTCCGTTCAATTATTCCAAAGGTATAGCAAAATATACCAATATGGACGTTAGGGAGGCATGCGTCCTCTGTCAAAAAGCATATTGGAATTTTGCGGTGTTTCGTAACACCATTGACTTGATGACTGAATTTTCCATCGAGAATATCTATTTTACGGGAGGGTCAAAAAAGTCCAAACAATTCTTTGAAGCGCTTTTGGAAAAGATTAATATATGGGGATTACAGGATAAATTTTTCAGAGAGTACTTTAGATCTGGTAATGTATTTATACATAGGTTTGACGGGAAGATACCGATAAACGAAGTGAACAAACTCACGAGAGTTTTCAAAACCAAAATCCTCTCAAGCAAAGCTCAAGATCTCCTGTTACCAATAAGGTACGTTATACTTAATCCCGTAAGTATTGAATCAGGCGGAAACGTTTCATTCGTAAGGAATGATTATTACAAGCTTCTTTCTGATTATGAAATAGAAAGGTTAAGATCACCCAGAACAGAGGAAGACAAGGAACTCTACAAGACGCTTCCACCAGACATAAAAAAACAAATTAGCAAGCCCGGGAATCATGCGATAAGGCTCCCCTTGGACAAAGACAAAACTCTAGCTATTTTTTACAAGAAACAGGATTACGAGCCCTTGGCGATCCCAATGGGTTGGCCTGTTCTCGAAGCGATAAACTGCAAAGCTGAAATGAGAAAAATGGACATGGCAATCACCAGAACCATGCAGCAAGCTATACTTTTAATTACAATGGGCAATGAGCCAGACAAAGGCGGAGTTAACCAAAAAAATCTTGAGCGCATGCAGTCTCTTTTCATCAACGAGTCGATAGGGAGAGTTTTAGTTTCGGATTATACTACGAAAGCTGAATTTGTCATCCCGCAAATTGGGACCTTGCTTTCTCCGGAAAAATACGAAGTAGTGGAAAGAGATATAAATATCGGACTAAATAATATTTTAGTAGGTGGAGAAAAGTATGCTAATCAGCAAACTAAGACAGAAGTCTTTATGGCGAGGCTAAAACAGGCCAGACAATCTTTCATGAAAGACTTCTTGATGCCCGAAATTAAAAGGATATCAAAACTTATGGGCTTCAGGAAGTTTCCACAAGCTCATTTCGAAGATACGCCGCTCAAACAGGACTACAACATGCAAAGAATATATAGCAGACTAATTGAGCTTGGCGTGCTTACCCCAGAAGAAGGTATGTTGGCTATTTCAGATAATAGACTACCCGATTCCGATTCGTCTGTAGAGTCTCAAATGGAATACAAAAAACTCAGAGATAAGGGTTTATACGAGCCGTTGTTAGGAGGACCAGAAACCCAAAAAGAAATAGCAGACAAAAACCAAAAGGGAGCAATGGACCTCGCTGATAAAAATATCAAGTCTCAAGAGAAAATGGGCAAAGAGAAAGCGAAGGAGGCCGCGAAGGCTCCAAAACTCGCGATGCCGCCTCAGCGAGGAGGCCCGGTAGGTAGACCCGCTGGGGTTAGCACACCGCAACCAAGCGATAGAAAGCCCGGAAAAATTGGAGAGAAACAATCAAAAGCGTTGTTCAGTATAGACAAAATAAAAGACAATATGCTTCTCGCGAATAAGCTGGAGGAAAAAATAGAAATAGAACTGAAAAAGAAATTCAAGCTTAAGAAATTGGATACCCTGCAAATGGAGGTGGTCGAAAATATAGCGCAGCTAGTGATTGCGAATGAGGATTCTAAGAATTGGAACAAGGTAACTTATATAAGAAAATATATAAAAGCCCCCAAGGACACGAATAAAGAAGCGGTAAACTCTATTAACGAAATAGCATGCGAACATCAAGTTGACTCATATCTGGCAGGAATATTACATGCAAGCAGATCGGAAGTTGACCCATGTCAAGAGTAAGGATAACTTCACAATCTCAGGCTCTATACGTGGGTCCTGCGCCGTCTACCGGTTATCACTTCATAAATGCGAGTGGCGATCCTACCGGTAATGTGAACTCCACCAATTTACTTAAGCAACTCAACGGCCTTCAATCTTTAGACTATGAGATAATCAACAATAGAGTTCCGGTAAGTGAACTCGGTAGAAGGGAGACCGTGAAAAGAGCTATCATTACGCCTCCCGATGTTAATGTAAATTTTTCGTATATTGCTTCTGATTTAAAAAACGAAATCAGAATGGGGTTCGACGTCAATTTTCACACCGGGTACTCTTGGACGGATCCACTTCACGCAAACAATACTGGGATATTTTGCTTATCCGGAATGCTCAGTAGGGAAAGTTATCCAGTGTATAGCGGATTTAATACCGTGGACAATAAGGTGTTTACATCTGCTTGGCCATATTCTGATAGGGATAAAAGAAATTTGTTTTTAGGTATAGCCCCCGAAGGAACGGATATGAAAGACATCCCAGACGAGCAATACGAGAAAATCCATTGTGTATCTTTCGGTGACTGCCACTTGGCTAAATATGATGTAGAATTTAGCCTCAATAGCCCCATAGTTGTCAACACGTCGTATCAGTGCGCGAACATACAGTATCATTCGAGTGGGTCAGGGTTTATTCCCGCAATGAAAACCGTAGACTTTACTCCTGTAAATGATAACATTTTCACGATTCCGAAACTTAAAGGTGAAGTCAGCGGTAATGTATCAGGGGTAGCTGAGCCACTAAGAATAGGGGACATGAACCTTAGAATAACCGCGCCCCTATATGGAACAGAAAAAGAAGACATACTGGACGCCGGTATAAATTATAGAGATCTTAGCGTTCAAAACGCAGCCATCTCAATTGAAATAAATAGACACGCGTGGAAAGGGTTGGGTCATAAACTACCTATAGACCGACCCATAAAATACCCAATTACCGTAACGACTAGAATAAAGGGACTGGTGGGGGAAACCCGAACAGGCGATTTACATAATTTCATATCAAAAGATTATCCATATGATTTAGTCTTTGAATGTAAGGCTCCTACGATGTGGTGTCCGGGTTTTGAGCAAGACGTAAGGCTTAGGTATGATGTTCTTGGGTCAAATTTGGATAATTTTTCTTTTACAAACCAAGTAAATCAAGGGAGAGAGGTAGAGCTAAATTTTATAACTGATGTAGCAGAAGGGGTCGGAGGGAAGGGTATCTTCATGAGTGGAATGGTATTCGAAACAGGATTTGCCTTCTCTGGTTTTAACTTTTAAGGTGTAATAAGAGAAGCATGCTGGAACTGTTAATTTTAAGTCTTTTGGTGAATGCTGGTCTTGGTTTTTGGGTTTTCAGGCTGAAAAACCTTGTAGACAGAGTACACCCCCGCTTTCTTAAAGCTGCCGAAAGACGAGATGCAAGAGGGGTGACATTTAGGAAAAAGGCTAAAAAATAAAGGTTAATCATGGAAGAACAAAACGATAATTCTATAAAAGTAGACTTGCCCATAGAGGGCCAAGCCGGACAAGGGGTAGTCGGCTACAATAACCCATCTGGACCAGATCTATCCCTGCCAGACATCCCCATGCCTGCCCCACAGTCGGAGCAGACAGTCGAAGTGAAGGACGAAATTGATGTAGCATTCAAATTTGCATTTATCGGCGCTGGACAAGGGGGATCAAGAATAGCTGAGACTTTTCACGGTTTGGGTTATAGAAAAATTGCGGTTCTAAACACCGCTGAGCAGGATTTAAATACGGTTAATTTAAACAATAAACTTTGCATTGGTGAAGGAGGAGCGGGGAAAGACCCTGAAGTCGCCAGAAAGGTATTCGCAGAAAGAAAAGAAGATGTAATAGATTTCATGAGGTACTCTTTTGGCGAAGAGCTTGATAGAATTATGGTCTGTGCAGGCGCTGGTGGCGGAACCGGAGGTGGTACTGTGGTACCATTGGTTCGCGCAGCTAAAGAGCTACAAGAGACACTCGGATGCTCCACTTCTAAAGTAGGAGTAATCTTAGCTTTACCGAAAGCTTCAGAAGGTAAGAAGGTCAACGCTAATGCTCATGATTGCCTAAAAAGCGTCTATGCGTTAGTTAAGGAAGGCGTGGTTTCTCCTTTGGTGGTCATCGACAACGAAAGGATAGGAAAAGTATACCCGAACCTTGTGGTATCGAATTTTTGGCAAACCGCTAATATGAGTATGGCTGGGCTTTTCCATCTATTTAATTTGACTGCGGCTAGAGATAGCTCTTATACCGCATTTGACGCGAATGATTATAAGAACGTCCTAGACTCAGGACTCATGGTCTTTGGAGCAGCACCAGTTAATGATTGGGAAAATCCCGTCAGTATCTCTAGGGCTGTAAGAGACAATTTCAATAGTGGAGTATTATCTGGAGGAATAGACTTATCTACTGGTAGTTGCGCTGGAGCAATTGTCGTTGGTGGACAGAATCAATTAGACAATATACCTCAAGCTAACCTAGATCAAGCCTTTGACCAGCTGTGTCGGATGCTTGCCGCTGGGAACGTTGTACACAGGGGAATTTATTCCGGAGACAAAGATAGCCTCACCGTATTTACAACAATTGGTGGCTTAGCGAGCCCTGACGAAAAACTTAAGGAGCTCAAGAAGCTCGGAGTATAAATTTGGTATTTTTCGCAATTACCATTTATAATTGAACAGATTAAGGGAATAATATTATGGCAGTAAAAAAGAACGAAGTGAAGCCGGGTTGGAAAACTACGGAATTCTGGTTGACAGTGGTGGTCGCATTGGGATCATTGCTCTGGGGAGCAGATGTGCTCGATCCAGAGGCCAGTGGAACAGCGAACCAAGTCTTTGGCATGGTGGTTTCTGGGCTGGCAGCAGTCGGATACACAGTGTCTAGAGGTCTCGCCAAGAAGGGTTAATCCAAAATGGCTTGGCTGACGGCACTTATAAAAGCCGTCTTAGAATGGCTGACGGCGGAAGTAAAGAAAGATACTAAAGCTTCAGACGCGGATGATATACCTCAGTCCCTAAGAGATAGGTGGCGGGATAGAATAAACAAGCAGCTTGAGAAGTCAAAAAACAAAAAAGATGAAGAACCTATTGAAAAATCTGACGATTCTTAGTTTTGCGTTTCTCCTTATGGGGTGCGGAAGCACTCGTGTAGTGTTTGTTGATACTGGCGCAGACATGATAAGAATTGGCCCAAATGTAACCGGAAAATGCTATATACTTAAAAACGGAGAATGGGTGCTTAGTAAGAATAAAGTTAAGCTGCCGGAGGGTTGGTACGCAGGGGGCATACCCAAGGATTAATTCTACACGAAAAGCTTTTTAAAGCAACAGGGCTATGCGGGTGTAAACACTTGTGTAGCCTTTTTTTGATAAGGTCACTTGGAGAAACGCATTATGAGTGAAGAAAAAAGAACAAAAGAAGAAATCAAGGCCGACCTTAAGATTAAAGAGGCGGAAGTATTAAAATCTGAATCTGAAATAAGAAGGCAGGACGCAGAGACAAGAAAACTCCTTGCCGAAGCAGGTAAAGTCGAAATCGAGTACCAGAAGGCTTATATTTCAAGAAAAAAAGAACTCACAACCGACGAGGAGAATCATCTTTACAGATTTAATAAAGATGTTAACTCTAACTCTGTGCAGGCATGCATGAGCAAGCTTACGCAATGGCACCGCCTAGATCCAGAATGTGATATGGAGATTATCTTTTCGTCACCCGGAGGAAGTATTATTGATGGTTTCGAATTGTTTGATTTTCTTCAAGAAATGAGATCCCAAGGACACAAAGTTATAACTGGTTCTTTAGGAATGGCTGCGTCCATGGCTGGTATCCTTTTGCAAGCTGGAGATATCAGGTGGATAGGCCACCAAGCATGGATGATGATCCACAGAGCAGCTTTCGGGGCAATCGGCAAAACCTATGAAGTAGAGGACGAGGTGAAGCTAGTTAAGAGAATTGAAGAACGTTGTCTTGATATTTTCGTTTCCAGATCTAAATTATCTAAACAAAAAATTAAAAGAAACTGGGATCGCAAAGATTGGTGGATAGATGCAGACGAATGTCTAGAGTCGGGGCTGGTCGACGAAATCAGAGCGATGATGCCCGAACACCCGGCGGGCAAAAAGAAAAAGAAGAAGTGAAAAAAAACTATAAAAAAAAGCCGCACAAAAAAAGGGACGGAAGCTGGGACCTCACCGACCTTTACAGGAACTCCGACAGGTACCCTTTCCATGTAGAGTGGGTGAAGTATTTCAACCCAATGGAGGGTAGGGATCAAATAGTATTTCTTTATTCTGACAAAAAGACAAAAAAAGTTATAAAGCACAGAATACTTAGATAAAATTGTGTAAGGTTACATCATGCCAAAGCCACATGGTTGTAGCTGGAAGAGATATCCTCCGGAAGACCGAACTCCTCAATTTTACATTGTGATGTTTATACTTTGTTTATTTGTTATGATTTTTGGGTTTATTTGTGTAAATACAAAAGATGAAAGCCCTAAAGATACTAAGGGAGAAAGCTGGAAATCTCCTGAAACGAACATCAAACTTCCTAAACGATAACATAAAATCTATATATGCAGTATTAGTTACTGCGATTCTTTTTATAGGGTTGGGTCTAAAATATCAGGCCGACTACGCAATTAACCTTTTAGAAATCCAAAAAGATGTCATCGGCGTCGAGGGGAATCTTAATTTAGCTAGGCAGATTAATAAAGAGCAAGGAGACTTTATTGATTTCCAAGGCGAAATAAATCACAGCCTAAGAAAATTAAATACCAAACAGGAAAACACTTTACAAAGGGCAGGCGAAGCTATTCAAAGCCTCTCCGCCGAACTTGAATTTCAAAAAGCCATGGTCCAAAAGCTAATAGAATATTTAAAGAGTATAAAAGAATGGCCGCCGAAAATTGCACCACCACAGCGACCTGAGCCAATCGACCCAGACAAATTAATATAGGAGAATCGTAATGAAACTTGCGATCCTCGACAAATCTCGATCCTACAGGTGGTGGGACAAGGAAAAAACCACCTACGCTTTCCAAACTAAAAATGGAGACTGGTGGATTACGCGCCCAGAGAAGAAATCCCCTCAAAAGAAAAAACTCGTTACAAAGAAAAAAAATGAATCTACAGTTTGCGACGCCAGAATCATGCTAGCGGTTATGGCGGGAGCGCTGGGAGTAAGCATCGGTTTAAATTTAATTTTTTTACTATGGTAAAACTAAGAAGAACTATACTTTGGGTAATAGCAATATGCTTATTGAATGTAAGCTGCGCTATATTTCATCCAGACAGAACCAAGAAAGACGAACTAGGATATTATATATCGCACTTCAATGCTTGTGGCCCCATCGCTTTAGAAAAGGCTTTCGAAGCCTTAGAGAATCCCATAAATAGAATTCAGATAAGTAGAGATATACAAGACACCGGAAACGGCACGAGGCTTCTTCTTTCCATGCTTCACCACGGCGCACTACAGATAACTCTCCCTAGCGAAATAAAAACCGTATGCAAAAAATATGGCTACAAAGTAATAGCTGCTGATAAGCTAAATGAGCTTGACCCAAAGAAGGACGTAGCACTCGTTCTTGTATGGGGGGAGATTCTTGACGCACATTGGCTTTGCTTTCCGATAGATGTAAACATAGATAACTTTTTCGGAAGGTACACCAAGATAAGCAAAATATTGCTCTTAAAAAAAATATAATTTTTAATATCTAATCATTTTTGTGTAATATGTTCTAACGGGTCTGAATTCACGTTGCGCTAAAATGAAAGAAAAACTTTTTATCACCAAAAAGAAGAAAGAGTTATACTCTAATCTCTGGGAAAAGGTAAACGAGGTTCCTCTTGTGGAGGCTGACGAAAAGGCTGGCTATCCACCCAATTGCAACAAAGGGTACGTAGAGAAGGGCGGAAAATGTATACCCGCCCCCGCCAAGAAGAAAGCTCAAGCTGCTTTATCTCAAGAAGAGGCTATAGATTATTCTAGTAAGATAATTGGGGTTTTAAGAAAAAAACAGAAAGATCACAACTCCGAATTTAACACAAAAGCTCAATTTTCAAAAATAAAAGAAGCATACAGGCAGGGTGTCAATTTACGCCCAAAAGGTTCAAAAAAAACATGCAACCAATGGGGGATGGCTAATGTTAATGCTTTTTTAGAGAAGGCAGAGGAGCCAAATTTCGAAAAAGCAGACCAAGACATTGAGAAATATAACATGAGAGTGAGCTTTAATAACCTAGAAGATCTGTATTTAGAAGAGTATTCACCAATTAATAAGGTGTATTAATAAGAAGAGGATATTTTATTATGGCAAGAAAAGAAAGCGATTTTAAGCATGACGGCATTGCAGCGGGGCTGAGTTATGCATATAAGAAAGGGTCAGACATCAGCACAGCAGCGGCAGTGATTGCGGCCCCTTCGGTAAGTACTGATTCAATTGTAATAACGGATATCGTTGTAAGCAAGGGAACAGCAGGAACGGTAACCGTTCAGGATGACTCAACAGAGATTGCAGACTTATACGTAGCGGCGGGTGGGGTAGCCTCAGTGAACCTGTCTGGCCCACTTAAGTTAACAGCCGGAAACGCATTGAAAATGAAACTGAATAATTCGAACACCAATTATTCTATTTTAGTAACTTATTATTTACAATCATAAGCCAATGAAAAAATTCGAACACACCACAATATTTAGCTCGGTCATAAGACCCTTAGTATCAGAAGAGAAGGACAAGTACCTTGCTATGGCGAGCACGTTAGACGTGTCGAATTTCATCCCGGAAATTGATACCTCCAAAAACATCGACCTCCTTCCCATCGCTTTCAATGCTTGCGTAGCCAATAGGGTTAATAGGAATGGGGACGTCATTGACACGAAAACGGCTGTAGAAATTTTTGAATCGTTCATTAACAAACCTATAAATATTGAACATAACAGACAAAGAGTAATAGGTACCATCCTTACCGCTGGGTTCAGCGAGTTCGGAACGGATGCTCTAGTAGATAAGGATAAGGTGGCAAGCGGAAATGAGCCATTTAACATTACCCTCGGCGGAATAGTGTGGAAAGTAGTAAATAACGACTTATCTGATATCATAGAAGAATCAAACGATCCAACAAGCGAACACTTCATGAAAATTTCAGCGAGTTGGGAGTTGGGTTTCACAGACTACAACTTATTGGTTCTAGCAGGAGAAGAAAAGAATATCGAAAACGCGGTTGTCATTGACGACCCGGAACAGATAGAATCATTGAAAGAAAATTTAAAAATTTTTGGCGGATCAGGAGAACTTGATGATGGTAAATTTATTTACCGCAAAGTAATCAACACGGTCATTCCCCTTGGGATAGGACTTACGGAAACTCCGGCAGCGGATGTGAAAGGCGTCTTCGTCAAAAAAGAGGAAGCAAAGGAGAATCTTGCTAAAAACAAGCAGATTAACCCAGAAACCAAAAATAAAGAAAATATTTCACAAACCAATATAAACAATGTAATCAAAGAAAAGAGACTAGCTATGAAAATAAACAGTTTGAAAGATATCACTGATGAGAGCCTACAGGAAGTTTCCGCTTCTGCTATCACGGATTTTATCAAAACGGAACTCCAAGAGTCTGTCGACAAGTATGAGGCCGAAAAAACCGAACTTAACGAGTCGCTAAAGGCAGCCAAAGAGGCCAATGACAAAATCGAGAAAGCAGAGAAGAACACCCACGAGGAGCTTAATACCCTCAAGACCGAAATTGCCAAACTCGTTGACGAGAAAGAGGCAAAGGAGGCCGAAGAGAAGTTTAACCAACGTATGGCCCACATGGACGACGTCTACGAGCTTAACGATGAAGATCGAGAAGTTATCGCGTCAGACGTAAAGGATTTGGATGATGACGGGTTTGAGACATACCAAAAGAAAATGTCCACCCTTATTCGTCACAAAAATAAAGAGTTGCTGGCTGAAGAGGCCGAAGCGCAAGAAGTTGCCGTGGCAGCAGAGACCAAAACCCCCGTTGAAAAGGAAGCTGAGACTTCCGAAACCAACGCGAAACAAGAGTCCGAGGAAACCGAGGAAGCTGTTACGGAGGCTTTGGAAAATGCTGAAGCGGAAGCGTCTACGGTTCCAGTTTCTACACCAGCCGAAGAACCCACTGTACACGACAAGTTCAGAAGAGCTTTTGACGTAGACCAATGGGAATTGAAAGAATAATTAAATTTTACATTAAGAAAAAAGGAGAAATAAATTATGGCTATTAATCTAAAACCATTTAGAATTTACGATGAGCATGATGTTATCAACCTTTACGCCTATAGCGGTGCTATTGGCGTAAGTGCGGGTGACAAAATCCCTCGTGGATCAATTGTTAAAGTAGTACAGGGATGGGATAATACATCCGAACCTGTCGAAATGCTCGGAAGCCCCGGAGCTTCCTACGACGGCACTGTTTCGCAGAGATACGGAACAGTAGCAAAGGTGGCCCTTGCGTCAAGCGGTAACGTTGCCCTAGGCATGATGCTGCACGACATTCAAGAGGTCGATGAAAACGGAGAATTACTGAAGTTCAACCCCCGCAAGGCGGCTGAAATGGAAGTGGTGATCAGCGGACAAACCGTCCCTGTGGTAACCAGAGGAGTATTCCTATATACTGGAGACACAATCGGAACGGTTGCATACGCCAACACCAAGCTCTATACTGCTGACGATGGCGAGATCACAACGCTAAATCAGGACAGCGCTAACCATTTAGTTGGCAAATCACTCGGTGTCAGTGACGTCGATGGTTACCTCCTGATCAAACTGGAACTTTAATATTAAATAAGAGAGGAAATTTACTATGAAGCTTAAATTAAAAGAAACACCGGAACAAGTAGAGCTCGTAAGAGCGCTTGGCTCTAGAAATCCTGCGATTTCTCAAGAAGCCAACGAAGCTTTTGCTGCATTTATCGGTCCCGTCGTGAGTAAGGTTTTGAATGAGGCTGGAACGTCTAGCGCCATTTATACTGATACCGTATTCGACGAAGACGATCATCCGAGCTACCCACTTGACCTATATTACAATACGGACAAGGGCTTTATCAGCGTTTGGTCCCAAGACGTTGCTGGCGGTCTTCCGTCATCCAACGCGATGGTTCCGATCCAAGAGTTAAAGCTCATGACTTACCGTCTTGACAGTGCCGTTCACCTTCACAAACGTTATGCGCGCAAAGCGCGTCTGGACGTTGTGGCGAAGGCTATTGAGCGCATGGCGCAAGAGGTACTCATTAAGCAAGAGCGCAACGCATGGTCAGTGATCATGAAGGCCCTCGCGGAGGGAGCCACGAAGAATGGCCGCTCTGTTGCTGCTGGAACAGGTGGTTCTCTACGTCACGTGTTGACTTCGAGAAACACTGGTGCAACCGCTGAGTTCAGACTGACTGACCTTAACGATCTGCTTACCAGAGTTAAGAGAATCAATGTTGGTTTTGCTGGCGGTACTCCCGCTGGTCTGATCGGCAGAGGTCTTACTGACCTTTGGATGAGTCCAGAAGTAATGGCTCAAGTTCGCGCTTTTGCGTTCAACGCAATTCGCACTGACGGTTCGGCAACAGCCACAAACGCTCAGAACTTGCCCGACGCGGCACGGATGGGAGTCTGGAACTCCGCCGGAATGTCTGAGATCTACGGCGTGGCGCTGCATGAGCTCATTGAGCTCGGTCTTAGCGAAAGATACAACGCGCTATTCGAGACGTTCTTCGACAGTGTTGGCTCTGCTGCAACGAACCTTGATGGTTCCACGAACAGCATTTCCAACTTCGCAACAGCCTCCCATCAAGTTCTTGTTGGGTTGGACCTGAGTCGCGAGTCGTTTGTTCGTCCAGTTGCTCGTCAAGCTGAAAGTGGTGGAACCTTCGCGGCATTGCCCGATGACCAATTCTACGCCACTCGTGCTGACAAAACAGGCTGGTATGGCTTCCTTGAGGAAGGCAGACTCTGCTTGGATGGACGCGCAGTCGTTGGACTGATTCTGGGCTAATTGTTCGGAATAGATTTAAGGCCCGGAGGGATTCCCTCCGGGTCTTTTTTCGTGTAACCCTAGGTAAGGAAAAAGGTATGAAAAGGAAAAAAAATAACACGGAAAAACCTAAGGCTTCTAAGGCAAAAACGCAAAAAAAACCCCGTAAAACTTCTGAATTATCCCAAACCCATGGGAAGACAGAAGAGCCAGAATTCCAACCCACGACGCTAGATCAAATTTGGGGGGATACGGGAAATGATAAATACGGTACGCTAGACGAAGAGGAGTATCAAAGAGAATTAGACGAGTTTTCTCTCACAGACCTCCACGCACACGCAGCAGAAGTGGGTATAATTCCCATTGATAGCAGAGATATGCTGGAGAGAAGACTTGTGAAAGAATTCAATAGACATGTAAACGTCTACAGAAAGCCAAATGTCGGATCTTCTACGCCAACTAAGGAAGAAGAAATGAGTAAAATCCCCAAAAAAGTGTGGGATATTTTAAAAGAAGGTAGATAATCTTTTGGATAAGGTTTCGATTTCTTCTATTATAAATAATAGTGACGAACCATGGCTACCACTTATGACATTACCCTCGTGCAGGGAGACACTTTAGATCTCAGATTTAAGGTCACAGATTCAGACGAAAATCCAGTAAATTTAAGCGGATATTCAGCGAGGGGTGTTGCCCGAATGGGGTATGGAAGCACTGGTACACTGTTAAATCTAAATCCAAAGGTAATTTCTGGAAACGACTCTGATGCCACCCTTGGCGCAAGCGGGTTTATTGACGTTTACATCAGGCCAACCGATACCTCTGGCGTGCCCGTGGTACAAGGCGTGTATGATGTCGAAAGATATAGGACTGTTCCTATTGCGTCTGGCGATTGGGAAGCTGAAAAGGTGGTAAGGGGGTATTTCAATGTCGTTCCAGAAGTGACAATATCACTACAGTAGGGAACGATAAATGGCTCAAAAGGAAGTATCCGTACAGCTTACGCAGACAAGTGCAAGTGTAGAAGCTGCAACTTCTATAGGCGCTTCCATAGAGCAATCTTCATCTTCTGCTACGGTAACCAGCGCCAAGGTTGATCAAGCGCAGGTTATCATGGTTGGTCCTCAAGGTCCTCCGGGACCATCTGGCATATCTGGTATGCAGGGTATATCAGGCCTGTCTGGCACTGGCCCAGTTGGTCCAAGTGGAGCGACTGGAGTCTCTGGTATTTCTGGGATGCAAGGAGAACAAGGCTCTCAGGGTGACCAAGGCGACCAAGGCATTCAGGGTCCGAGTGGAGCTACAGGAGCCTCGGGTATTTCTGGAATGCAGGGCATTCAGGGCCCTTCTGGGGCTACTGGCATTTCGGGTATTTCTGGAATGCAGGGGGAACAGGGCATTCAAGGCGTTCAGGGTGACCAAGGCGACCAAGGCGACCAAGGTATTCAGGGTCCAAGCGGGGCCACGGGGGTCACGGGGGCTGTAGGGGCTTTAGGACCCATAGGACCGCACATTACAGGCGTAAGTGGCAGTGGGACAGGGACAAGCTTCTTTGTCTCCGGAGGAGGCATCCTCGGGCCAATAAACATACAAGGACCAAGCGGTGCAACAGGCGTTAGTGGGATATCAGGGTTAAAAGGCGACACGGGGCCACAAGGCGACGCCGGGGGTACGGGACCAACGGGACCACAAGGCAGTCAAGGAGATCAAGGTCTCGTCGGTGGAGACACTTTTCAGTTCTATTTTAGTACGGATACAATAGATGCAGACCCCGGAAATGGATATTTAAAATTTGGGAATTCTAGCCCCACAAGCACAACCGAAATATACGTCGATGATTTAGAAAAGGGTGGAGACTCAATATCTGACTGGGTCAATTCCTTAGATGACGTTTATCAATCAAGAGTAAAAGTTTTTTCTTCCAGCGACGCAGAGAAGTGGGCGGTTTTCAAGGTGGTTTCAGACAACACCGCGAAGGTCGGTTATACTCAAATTAATGTCACTTATATAGGCCATAGCGATCTTTTTGTCGCAGACGAAGAAGTGGCAATGACTTTTGCGCCAGCAGCGCAAGGGCCGAAAGGGGATACTGGACCGACAGGGCCGGGGGGCGCTCAAGGTGATCAGGGAGATCAAGGAGCCGCCGGAACTAGTGGTATTGGAATCACCGGCATAAGCGGGAGCGGAACAGGGGTAAGCTTTTTATTATCTGGCGGCGGAACTCTTGGCCCAATAAATATACAGGGCCCATCTGGCTTATCTGGCTTATCTGGAATCTCTGGAATGCCGGGAGGTCTAGGAAGCACAGGTCCCCAAGGGGCCCAAGGCGACAAAGGCGACAAAGGCGACCAAGGTGACCAAGGAATTCAGGGAATCCAAGGACCAAGCGGGGCCACGGGGGCCACGGGGGCCGTAGGACCCATAGGGCCGCACATTACAGGCGTAAGTGGCAGTGGGACAGGGACAAGCTTCTTTGTCTCCGGAGGAGGCGTTCTAGGGCCAATAAACATACAAGGAACTACGGGAATCTCTGGAATGCCGGGAGGTCTGGGAAGCACAGGTCCTCAAGGGGTCCAAGGCATTCAGGGGTCTCAAGGGATTCAAGGAGACCAAGGAATCCAAGGCTTTGTTGGCGGAGATACTTTTAATTTTAATTGGAGCACTGACACGAGTGTTGCCGATCCCGGAAATGGGAACATAAGGTTTGATACTACAACTTATCCAAACGTCCAGAAGGTTATTATTGACAATCTGGAAAGGGGAGGAGATTCAGTAATCGACTGGATTAGTTCTTTCGACCACGTAACAGGCTCAAGATTCAAAATTTTTGACACAAGCACTGCGGAAAAATGGGCCATATTTAGAATAGCAACAGACAACACCGACTTGGGCGGCGCTAAACAACTTAATGTTCACTATATAGCTCATAGCGATTCCTTTACGAACCTTGAAGAAGTGTCCGTAAGTTTTGCGCCAGCAGCTAGCGGAGCACCGGGACATCCGGGACCAGTTGGAGCAACGGGGGTCACAGGCGCGACGGGCATATCTATTACGGGAGTAAGCGGGTTTGGAACTGGGGTCTATTTTCTTACCGACCTTCCGGGGAATATAGGCCCATTAGATATACAAGCCACAGGCGCAACCGGGGCCACGGGCCATACGGGCACGACAGGACAATTTGGTGGCGACAGCATGATGTTCTGGTTCAACTCTGGGTATGCAAATAGTGGATATCAAGACCCCGGATCTGGGTACTTAGGTTTTGCTCAGGCTCCACATAATCGTGCTCTACCTTCTGGCATAGATTATCTAAAAGTTTCAGGTATACACGTAGACGATCAGCAAATCGATATGATAGATATATCGGGATGGGTACAGTCATTTGATGACGATGCAGATGGAGACATAAAAGGAAGACTAAGAATCTATAGCGCAACCGGTTCTTCGCAATTTGTAGTTTATAAAATAACTGGATCTATCGTGCACCACTCGGGAGACCCGTTCCAAACCGGAAATAACATAACAGGGTACAACATAATACCCGTTACGGGGGTCTCTTCTGGGATGGCCTACACTGGCTATACTGGAGCCTTTTTTAGTGGAGAACCGGTAATAATGTCTTATGCGCAAGTTGGACCGCAAGGACCGCAAGGCATACAGGGACCAGCCGGCGCAGATAGTACCGTAGCGGGACCCACAGGCGCTACAGGCGCTACAGGCGCGGCGGGGCAGGGAACAGGAGACTTCGGTGGAGACAGTTTCAGTTTCTATTATAACAGCGGGTACACAGCGGCTCATTGGGCTGATGGGCCGGGAGACAGCGGATTTAAGCTCTTCGCCTCAGCTATTCCACCCGACACGACAGGCATAGATGTATCTTATTTTAATCATCGCGGAGGTGCCGTTTCTGGTTGGCTTCTAGATTTTGGAAGTTATGGTGACGAAACAAATAGAGGTATATTAAAAATATTTACAAGAGATAAAGTAAATGAAAATTGGATGTCATTTACGATTACTGGTAATCCCACGGTTCGCTACAACATGCCCAAAACGTCAGCACCTTGGGTAAACATAGGAGCTTCATGGAGAACCTCTTCGGAGGAGAACTTCCCGTTTACTCATTCCGGGGAAACCGTGATCTCTTTTGTTCCTGCTGGCCCCACCGGGCAGGTAGGGAGCATTGGCGCTACAGGGGTCACGGGGGCCACGGGGGCGGGTATTACGGGAGCAACGGGAGCAACCGGAGATTTCGGGGGATATAGTTTTAGTTTCTATTTTAATAGCGGGTATTCAGAAGCTCTTTGGTCCGAGGGACCGGGAACCAGCGGGCTTAAGCTTGTGACCCCGAATGATGATATGCGTGATACGTCGGGCATAGATATATCTCATACTAATTATCGCGGGGGAGATGCCTCTCAGTGGCTTGATGATTTTGGAAACTATGGTGATGTAGCAAATAGAGGCATATTAAAATTATTCCATCGAGATAAAGTCAATGTAAATTGGGCTGCATTTTTGATTACTGGCGAGCCTGCGTACCATGGTTACCATCATAGCGTAGGAGTTACATGGAAATCCTCGTCAAGTAACACTGTCCGAGATGTTGATGGAGGCGTGTTTACTCATTCCGGGGAAACCGTAGTCTCTTTCGTTCCAGCAGGCCCCTCAGGGGGATCAGGCGCTGCTGGAGAAGGCGGCGGTGGCGGCGCAGGAGCTCCGGCCACAGGATATACTGGCGCATTTCAATTCCATGGTGGCGATATTGTCCTGAGTCTGGAGGGAGACCGCCTTGGTCCCGGTTCATTGTCTGGTTCAAATGCGCTTTGGCAAGGGCTGGCTTACGAAGCGGTTTGCGGGTGCTTTACGCGTTCTAACTCAATAGGCGTTGGGGAATTCTTCGGGATGGAGGTTGGCTCAACGCAAGCGTGGGAACTGCTCACCGGCATGTCTGGAACGCTGGATGTGAGGGGAGACATTTATTCCAGCGGAAGTTTAATTCCCCACCAAAGCGGAGCTTATAGCCTTGGTGATAAAGGCGAAGAAGGCTTCGAGCCCGGAAATTTTGAAAATGGTAAATGGTGGTTCGAAGTTCTCGCGGACTACGGGTATATTAATAATTTAGAAACCCGAGGAATACATGTCACGGGTGCGTTGGGCCATCCCCCCGCAAAAATAAGTGTTGGCACGTATGACCCAATGACGTTTGAGGGCGGTAATGGGATAATAACTTCACCAACTGGCTACTATGATACATTAGGTTCATGGTCAGATTACATGGGATCGCCGGCAGTAGACACATCTTTCCATGGAATTTTCCTGCACGAGAATTGTATGCACTTTTCTCCTCAGTGGGATGGAGGAGCAGATCTTGGTACTCCTGATTTATATTGGAATAGTTTATATTTAAACAATAACAGTTTGGTAATGTCTGGCGTAGGCATGAGCGGTGCAGTACATATAGGATTCGATAACGATCATAACCTTAGGATAAGCGCGCCCAAAACAGGAAACGAAGTAACACTAAGCGGAACACCCGTAACGGGTTATTCTCCCAATACCTTAGCTGACCTAAGGCTCTCTGGTGATTCAGCGTCAGAGGCTACGACACTAAGGGCAACCAGCGAAGGAGAGATATCTATATCAACCGAAAGCGAAGAGGGAGGACAAACAACTCTTTCCAACGCTAAAGTAACCTCACCAGTTCTTCAAACCACTTTGTTCTCTGGACAATCTGGGACCCTCGTATCAGGCTTGAGCATAACAGATGACGCGGGTGAAACAATATTTGATGTCCATGACGCTGGCTCCTCCGTGGGAGATTTGACATTCTGTGGACAGGTTAATCAATGCGTAGAAGACTTGGGTGAATTCAAGTCTACGGGGTGGGCACCAGATCCATACGCTATAGGCGCAGGGGGCTCCAGTTTCAATATTAATATGGCCGGCAGCAATTTAAAGAAGTTTAATTTATCATACCATGCTCACGGACTTAACTTGGTGAACATAGAAGCGGGGCGCTCAATAACGATTCAGGTTACCGCGGTAGATGCTTATTCTGTGGGTGAGAATTACTTTAGGTTCTTAAGCGGAAACAATTTTAGCTTTATAGGAATTGAGCCTCATACCTTAGAAATAGGAAAAGTCGGAATGTTAACGATAACCGCGTATGGTAGTACTACCGGCTCTTGTGTGTGTCATTGGGCCGAATCAGACTACACGCTTTAACATGTTCTCTACACAGCCACGGAATTGCGCGCTTATTGGAAGCATACCATCAGGAATATTTTCTGGTGACGGGACTCCTTTACCGGGGCTTGGGAGGGCGGAGAGAGGAAAATTGGGAGCGCCAATTGATGGCACAAAATTAGTTGGATATTTTGCCCCAAATGATACAAGTACTGTTGTAGGTGCGGAATACAAGAATCTTGTTAGCGATGAATATCCTCATTTAGTTATCCATAACGGGATGTCTTACAACAGCGGGTATGTAAATGGAGCGGGTTTCCATAGCGAGACAAGCGGCTCGGCAGATTTTAGACTTACTCGTTATTTTGAGGCAGATGGGGTAGATGATTATTTGGGGCCCACAGAGTCGCTTAGCTACGGCGAAGAGACAGGCCTTAATTTGAATTTTGCAGGTTCTTGGACGGTATGCATGTGGGTAAACTTTCCTGAGCAATCTTGGAACAGCAGCGGCAGTATGATATTTAGCTGCGGGCCACAGTCACCCAGCTTAAGCTGGGGTGGAGTCGCAGCGTATGCATTTCAGACGGGATATAATTACGACTTTGGACAAAATGCGGGGGGAACAACTTCCAAAACATATCTCAAGACAATAGAAAAAGAGAGGTGGTATTTCGTTGCGTATGGACAAGATGGCACTAGGACCATTGAAAACGCCGCGAGGAGTTGGACGATGGCCGTCGACGGTAAGATCCAACCCCTTAAGAATGATAACGGGCCCTTTGAGATAAACGGCGATAGTACCCCGATATACATAGGTGCAAGCTACTCGCAATACGAAGTGGAAGCAGAGGTCATTGAAAGGAGCTATGAGTATGCTAGATCAGGCGCGAAGTTCGGAAAAATTATGATATATAGCGGGAACATAGGAATTAACAGAATTATACAAAATTATATAGCGACAAGAGAAGACTACAACAGGCACAGCGGGGAAAAAAATCAATTCTTTGTAGAAGACCCGAATGATACCTTTACTATCTAAAAATAATTAGCAAGAACGCAATTTAATATCTAAAATAAGAAGAAGAAGATGGATCTAGGAAAGAAAAATAAGCAAATATTTGTAAAACAAATAAGCACATCAGGATGGGAACAAGGCGGAGCTCATACTGATTATGAGAATATTTTCAAAATAGGAAGCCCGGGGGACGGAATATTTATTTCTTCGGAGGGAGATAGGTTTATGATTAGCGGCGACATTGCCTCCACAAACCAGCTGGCGGAGGTGAGGAATGTGAGCGGCGATGGCGTAAGCGGCTCAGGGCTATTCATAGTGAAAGTTCAGAATACTTTTCTTTTTAAATCAATGGTGGGTGGTAGCGGTATACAGATTACTGGCTACACAGGAGATTTGGTGATAGACTTCACCGGAAAACCATCTCCAACGGGACACAATATAGGCACTGATGACTCGGCCACGGGCCTAAGCGGCGTATTCAGCGGTATAGGCGTAACGGAAGATGGAACAAGTATTTTTCGATTCAGAAGCCTAAGTGGTGCCGGAAATATTATTATCACAGGTGACACGGGCAGATTAATTATAAGCGGAAATAATAGCGCCAGCGCCGGGGGTGGCGGAGGCGGCGGAGGGGGTGGTGGCTACACGGGTCACCATATTTATAGCGGAGGAACAAATTCGGAAGATAGCGGAATTGGCATGATTGAACAAAGCGGATTTACGGGAAGCTTTGAGCACTCGTTTTCACAGATGATGGTGACGGGAGATATAACTGGATTTAATATGTCCGGGTTTACAACTGGCGCAGCAGCCACGATAATGGTGACCTGTCCAACGGGTAACAACGTGAGCTTCATGAATGAATTCTCATTCATAGGAGAAAAACCTGTAGCTTTTCACTCTGGGAAAACAGGCATGCTTGTTTTTACTTGCTTTGGTACAGGGGGCCCGGGGATTTCTCCTCATGAGCACAATACGCTTCCAAGCGGGGTCTTAGCGGCATACGGGATACAGGATTAAGGATGCATATAACAGATTGGAAAAGCACTGCTTGGTTACGAGCACTGGGGCAGAAGTCTAGCTCAATTGTCTCTGACGATTGGTTCAGGCCAAAAAGCGTAGGCGAAGGTGGAGATAGCGGAGGGCTCATAAGCAAAAATCTTATTGGCCACTTTGACCCGAACAATAGCGATTCTTACGACGATTCAAATGGGGGAGATGTATACGAGAATTTAGTGGAGGGGGGAGAGGATTTATGTCTTATTAGCATGGAGACGACGCCAGCTGGAGAATCTGGGGCACCCGATTTTGAAGGACCGACGACTACCTCCGAAGGGTATATGGTAGGGGATGGAATCGATAATCATTTACACCAATGCGATGGGGGGTATTCAGATAATTTCACGCTTAACGCGGCAGGTGATTTTACCTTAAATATCTGGGGTTTCACAAGCTCATTCCCGGGGTCCAAGGGGGCGTGTGTAAGACAGCAGGGTCTCATTGGGGTTGGTGCCATGAACGACTACTCCAACGGCGGATGCTCAGTTGGAATCATGGAGGACAATGACTCCCAAGGCATGAGAATTGCCCTCTTCTGCGGAGACCCGTTACAATTCTCGATGCCAATGTTTAGTGCTCGCCGTTCAATCGGACAGAAGCTTGAGTTTAATAAATGGTATATGTTTTCATTAGTGAAAGAAACGGGGAATATCATAGGCGAGGGTGAAAGTTCCTATCAGGACAAGGATAGAATTACTTTGTATGTAAATGGAGTTTATCAAAGGTTAATTCCGGGATCGAATTGTCAAGCCGGCACAAATCACGGAGGAGAAATGGTTCCTGCCGGGGTTATTGGCGGAACGCAGTCGATAATCGCCATGGCGATGGCGGAAGAGTATGAAGGTTTCTTGGGGTCGGTAAACTACGCGCTAAACGGCGGGGTCGGTCACATTTTAGTTTATGATAGAGCCCTAAAACACTCAGAATTAAGACAAAACTACTTAGCACTAAATCATATATATTACCCATGGCGTCAAGGCGGCGCTATTGGCCCAAATCACCCAAATCATTAAATAAAAGAAAAACACAATGAGATTAAGAGAAGACGTAAAATATGTTATACTAGACGCGGATGAAATAGACTATATCGATTTCGCAGATGTCCTGCAAAGCAGCCCATCAACAATGAGGTATTCTATAGACCGGAGCAAAACATTTGTAAAATACAAGGGAGAGCAGCCCAACTTTATATTTGAAATTACAAAAGATTTGATAGGAAGAAAAGAGTATTCTCACCAAGAATTTTTAGAAATAATTAACGGCTCAGAATGGACTCTCTAGAGACAGCAGACACGCTAACCCTAGGGGAGGTGAAGATTGGCTTACGCAGACTAAGCGACGGCACACTTGGACCCAAAAATTCAAAAATTTTTGAATCTATTTTAAACAAAACCGAGAAATCACACTTAACGGACAAGTTTAGGGTCTGTCTATATACAGCAAGCAACGCGGAAGAGACCACGGAACTTCTGAACGACATAGAAGAACAAATGCTTGGTAAAAAATGGATTTTCTTTGTCGCAGACTACTCAGAAGACCGAGAGGCTTTCGAAACAATAAAGCGGCACACCACTTCTGCAAGTACGCTTTTCCCAATAAAGCTTAAACATTCCGAAGACGAAACGTCTGCTTATAAAGCTATAGACAAGATAGCGGATATCTACGAAAAGGAATATCCATACAAGTTAATTTTTGAAGGGAAAGGCTCCTCGGAAATTGACCACAAGATACAAAGCTTTTGCTTCGTGGCAACGAAAGAAGTGAAAGAAGAGTCGGCGATTTTAATCAAAAGCTTAAGGGGGTTCCATGATGAGCCTATATATGTTGTCTGCGATAAAGAAACCGAGTACTTCCTATCTTGTCTAAATTTGGACTTGGGTAATGTTTTCTTTAGGGCCGAAATGGAACAAAAAACTCTAGACTCTATAAATGAGAAATATAATTTCGAAAGAAAAAATGATTACCATCGCCCAGAATGTATTATAAAAAAAATGGATTGCATGAGTTACGCGCTAGAGAATCATGATAATGTATTCTTTTTGGACAGTGATATGATTGTGCTAGATTCCCTTCAGGAGAAATTTGATAAAGATATTTTTCTGTCTCCACACTATCATAAGGCGGGTTCGTCTGACGCGGGCAACTCTATTGACTATGGGTTCTTTAACGCGGGATACGTGTTCTGTGCGGACTCGGATTTACCAAATTTCTGGAAAGATGCTTATATAAATAATTCTGATTTTTTTGAACAAGAATGCATGAATCAGATATGTGAAAAGTTCGACGTCGGGCTTTTTGACAAGCTTCATAATATAGGGTTTTGGAGAAAAAGCTTTAGCTCGAAAATTCAGCCCAAGAGTATCCATGTGCACGCGGTAGAAAATCAAAATTTACAAAAACACGCGAGGCTTAACGTCGAAAACAAAAGGTTAAAATCAAAAACCATTAAATTTCTAACCAATAGCGAAAACAAAAAACACAAAGAAATATTAGAATTCATAAAGCAAATAGATAGTGGGTGGGGAGGGAGACAGGAGAACTTTAAGTTCGGAGCGTCAAACCCCAAGGGGAAAATAAACTTAGGCTTACAAACCGTTTTCGATTCCCATAGGAGCGGCTGGAGATACGCCGTGGGCGCGTTAACTTCTTTGCACAATAAAAATGGAGTTCTGTTGGACGGCTTCTTGGAGAATAATTTCGCTTGGCACTTAGAAGAACACAGGAGAGAAAAAAAAGTTATACCCTACAAGATTCCTTGGATCGGATTTTTCCATAACCCACAAAACATGCCCCCTTGGTTTTTCAACAAGTATTCCTTGCAGAACATTATCGCGGGAGACGAGTTCCAAGAAAGCCTAGAGCATTGTGCGGGGTTGTTCACGTTATCAGAGTACCACGCAAAGTACCTAAGGGAAACGACGGGAAAAACGGTATGCTCACTCATTCATCCAACAGAAATACCCGAAACTCTTTTCGACTATGATAAATTTTTAAAAAATAAAAACAAACGAATAGTAAACATTGGTTATTGGTTAAGGAAACTGAACTCCATTTATTCGGTGCCAATCGCGCAAGGCAATCAATACACCAAGCTTAGGTTGATACCCTATTCTTCCGCTAGGCCGCTTGAGGTAATAAACGGGATGCTGCAGAAAGAAAAAGGTATATATAAGATAGAAATAGAACAAAAATACATAGACAACACGGAGACAAGTAGCTCCCTCTCCAACGAGGACTATGATATACTTCTTTCTGAAAATATAGTTTTTTTAGATCTTTATGATTCTAGCGCAAATAATGCAGTGATAGAGTGCATTGCGCGGGCAACGCCGCTCCTTGTTAATCCATTGCCTGCGGTGATGGAATACCTAGGTAAGGATTATCCATTATATTATGATTCATTAGAGGAGTGCGCGAGAAAAGCAGAGAATTTAGATCTTGTTGGGGAAACTCATAAATACCTTAAAAATTGCGAGATCAGAAAAAAAATATCTCAAGAACATTTTAGGGCGACCTTCGAAGAAAGTGAGATATACAAAAGCCTATGAACAAAGTATTGATATTCGGTGGTGCTAGAACGGGAACAACGACACTTTCCCATTGCATTAGAAATACCATGCTCCTTAACTGTAATCGGGCAGCGCCTCCCGATCCGGGCAGCAGCCAACACTTAGCAAATAGCCTTTTTATAGATGAGCCATTGAATAACCCCCTAAGAAAGCCCCGTTTAAACAAGCAAGACGGTCATAGCATAGCGCGCTGCTTCGAAAAAGCTGGCCTGCTACATAAACTCGTCCTTGATAAAAAAGGTGGAGTAACCGTAATCAGAAAATTAACCGCGGGCCAAATATATAAACTACTTGATGAATTCTATGCAAAATTTCATGGTATAAAGCACTTACATGATGTAATTTCAATACAGAATAATAAAATTATACTTGATTACGCGGCGGATCATGATATAAAAATATTATACGCACATAGGAAGGGTATTCTTGATATCATACTCTCAAAAGGGGCAGCTAAGCAGGAAGGAATATGGCACGCCCTTGACAAAGATAACAGAAAAGTAGTTGACTCTACCGAATACGAACCGATCCCAATGAATTGGGTCGGGGCGGAGTATGAAAAGATGAGCAGACTAAGTGAAACATATCCAACCTATTTGGAGTTCAAAAGCCTTGAATATCTTGATGTGTGTTATGAAGACTTTCTCGGGCCCTCTATTGGGTTAGAAGAACGCGTAAGCTTTTTCAAAAACGTACTAGAATTTATTGGGCTGGAGTATATAGACAATGAAATAATTACAAGCGCATTAAGCCCCGAAACGAAACAACACCAAAAAAATCACTACGAAAAGATCCCGAACATAAAAGAGATTCATGAATGGCATGCGCAGCTTAAAGAATAAGTTCTGTTCTAAGCCGTTTGAGCATTTCGAGGTTGCCCCCGATGGCAAGGTTTCGCTTTGCTGCTTCTCATGGCTGCCTCACCACGCCGGTAAGATAGATAAGAACAACTCCGTTAAGGAAGTGTTTAATTCAGACGTAGCAAAAAAAATAAGAACAAGCATTCATGACGGAAGTTTTAAGTATTGCAACTGGGGCCTGTGCCCGCTCATACAAAACGATTCCCTACCCGAAAAAGAAAAAGTTGAGCCCCGCTTCAAGGAAATCGTTGACAATAAAATTATAGACGACCTAAGGCCTAAATTTTATAATTTGTGTTATGATTACTCTTGTAATTTGAGTTGCCCCAGTTGCAGAACAGATAAAATCAGTAATACTTGCGGCTCCGCATACGAAAAGAGCTTAGAAATTCAAAATGAAATTATAAAAGAAGTATTTGGTAAACCTCATAATGAGTATTGCTTGGTTAACGTGACTGGCTCGGGTGACCCATTTGGCTCAAAGCTATTTAGAGAATTATTATTTAATATAGATGGCGCGAAATTCCCTAGGGTCTTTTTCAATCTTCAAACTAATGGCGTGATGTTTACCCCCAAATACTGGGATAAAATGAAAAAAATTCAGAACAACATCAATACCGTCATTATCTCAATTGACGCGGGAACAAAGGAAACTTATGATGTTATCAGGCGTGGGGGAGATTGGGACCAATTACATCGCAATCTAGAATTCATTTCTGAACTAAGGCAGCAAAACAAAGTTAAAAAATTAAGGCTGGATGTCGTTACGCAAGTAGGCAACTACAAAGAAATGCCTTTGGTTGTAGAAATAGGAAAAAAATATAAAGTAGACAGCGTATATTTTTCACGTATAATAAACTGGGGAGCCTTCAGTAAAAGAGGCTTTAAAAAAGAAGCGGTTTGGCGAAAGAATCACCCGGAATTTAATGAGTTTATTAAAATTTTACAAAATCCAATTTTTAACGATCCTATCGTGGATCTTGGAAATTTAACAGAGTATAAGCGTGATAATAATTGACGAATATAAGTGTGGGTATCAACACGTCCCTAAGAGCGGTTCAACGTCGGTGTGTCATTATTTCGCAGATCTTCTCGATGTGCAGCCAATTAAGTGGCATGACTCCGGCGGGAGTACACTCCGCAATGAGTGGGAGAAGCGCAGCGGAATCATTCCAAAAGATTATTATATATTTAGTTTTGTGAGAAACCCATGGTCTCGACTGGTCTCTGGTTACTACGAGTTTCTTAAATATCTTGAATCAACCAACGCTGGCTACCCCGGGGCAGTGCGGCAAAACAAGAAATGGGCTAACGAAAAGAGATTAACTATACCGCAAATGACTGAGCTTATCTCTTCGAGAGAAGACCCTCCAACTTTTGACGCTTTCGCTGACTTTGTTATTAACATTGAGGAGCAACATGCTAAAACAAATTGTCACTGGATGAGCCAATGTCGTCTAATACGCTTATTTGAACTTGAAGATAAAAAAAGAAAGACGCGTATATCTGACTATGATTTTATTGGTAGATTGGAAACATTCGAAAAAGATTTGAAGCACGTAGCGGGTATTATCGGAGCTCCCATTGACGAGGTTCCATGGGAACAAAAACAGTTAGCTAAAAGCGGCAAAACCTACAAAGACTTTTATACTAATCAAAAATTGATAGACGATGTAGGAAAACACTACGAAGAGGATATTGATAGATTCAAATATGCATTTTAACTATGAAGAAACTGTACATGAAATTTAATAACGGGTCCGAATTGGAAGCGAACATAATTGAAAATGATTTTACCGAAGCATTCTGCGAATTATTTCAAGAACAAAAAAAGTATGGTAAGAAATTAGCGGACACCAAAACTGGGTACTGGAGACACACCCCCTTAACATATGACAAAGAAAATTGGCCCGCAGAAAAGATTTTAGCAAGAAAGCAGGAGCTCGTTAACAATATCAATGAGGCCATAGCAAATCTAAAAACTGAATTTGGTTTAGATTTTCCTAAGCCCCACGCTTTTGTCGAGATGCAGCAACCAGAATGCAATCTTATCCATCGTTGTTTTACTACGTCTGAAATGAAGTATGTGGCTTGTGATAAGGATCGAGACCCCGAACAACATGGTAAAGGATTCTTGCGTAGCGTCATGTGGAAATTCCCACTTGAATGTGAACACGAACATTTGGTTGAGGCGAAAGAATCTGATCGAGACTGGTTCTGTGATTTATTTGCTCCCAAGGGTAGCCTAGCTAAAGTCCCGCTAGAAGCTCCTGTTAACAGGTTCAAGGAATTAGTCCATATTATTAATAGAGACATTCACAATTTTGAATCTTACACAGAAACCAGCAACAAACATAAAATTAGGGATATAATTTCCGAAGAAGAATCATGGCACATAACCCAACGTTTCGACGTAAGAGCGGATAATGGGTGCGGTATGATATTGCCAAGCGACCAAAACAACTTTAAACAAGAATGGAGAAGGTATTGCTCGTTTGAAAACCACGACATATGGCTACTAAAAGATATACTTGGTAAAGATTACCACCAATGTTGGCTGGACGAAGACGACCCGACTAACGTAGATATATGTAATATCGACTTGCGTCACGCTGCGTGCCTTTGCGTCGATCAAAATAATGGCCTTAACAAGTTTTTAAATCATTCAGGATTTAAGAGTTGGCTTAATGGATATGGGCTCGAGCACAAAAAAGAAACGATAGCAAACATCCCTATCGCTAATATTTCTAATGGCTGGAACATGAACGATTACCTAGACGACATACGTGGCTGGGATAGAGAAAGAATCAAGACAATCGACTGGGATATAGGTTACTAAGATATGCCAATTAATAGAGAAAAGGAACTCCTCTTTATTCATGTCCCTAAAACCGGCGGATCAAAAGTGGAGAATATACTCGGCATGAAGTTTGGCGGGGATGACCCAAGGATGGCAATTGAAAAATTATTCGGATTCGTGCAGATAGAGGATCGGCGTGGAAACGGACATTGGTATGACTCCAGCGGAGCACTCGTTATTATGAAACACAGAGAGGGGCAATCACGCAGATCCCTCTACGAACTGCAGCACCTAACATACAGACAGATACTAGAGTTCGGGCAGGTGGATAAAGCCTTATTCAACAGATGTTATAAATTTGCTTTTGTTAGAAACCCACTTGACAGGGTTGTTTCTGTATATTTTTGGCTGGGATATAAATATTTTTCTAGGTTTGAGGACTTTGTTGGGTTTCTATATAAAAAAAGAGGAGAGCCGGATATCCGTGGTGCTGTAGAAAATTACATGTCTCTCGACTGGTTTTTGAATTCGCCATTCTACAAGCCCCAATATAAATTCATTTGCAACAGCAGGGGCAAATTAATGGTAGATTTTCTAGGTAGATTTGAAGACTTCTCCACGGACTTGGCTACGCTATTGGATAATCTAAAAGTAGAATACGATGAAGAGCTCCTGTTCAAAAAGGTAAACGCTACCAAGCATGAAATATATACTACTTACTATAACAAAAAAACAAGAGACATGGTTAAATCCATATATAAAAGAGATTTCGAAATTTTTGGTTATGAATAGGTGTAAATAAGAGCATGCCCTACTATGACAGCGTAAACCTACTCAAAACTAACTGTACGGTGGAATGGGATGGTGACCCCGGCAAAAAGATCTGCTCTGCTCGTGGGGGGGAACTAATACACCCCGGGTGGCCCTTGCAGAGAGATGTCAGGGCTAGAACAAGAAGGTTGGACATAGACAGACTGGGTTCAATAAGGTACGATCAGCCCGGGAGAAGGGTTTCTGACGGTAAATTTCCATATTTTACAGAACAATGGATTAGTTGAGCTCTTTCCGGTGTAATGTTAATTGATGAAAGCCGTTGACATTGCAGACCAAATCCACAGAGAATTAGGAAGCCCGACAGACCTAGGCATAGCCGCCATATCATTTTGGGTACGTACAAACATCGGCGCGTTGAATAACTATCTGAATACTAGCTATGCAATCAATCAGTCCTCTTATGAAATAGAGAGGGACATTAATGGCACAGCAACCGTAATAGGTATTAATGAGGGGGGCATACTCAAAAAAATGTATCAAATACACTATTACGACAACAAGCTGAGGAGCGTATTATCCGCAGCAACCTCAGATGCGGTTATCGCTTTGTCTTCAGACGGGTCATCAATTAGAAAAATTAACAAAAACGAACAAGCAAAACTCTACGCAGGCATACGATCCTCAAGTCAAGCGGAATTGGAGCGCATGGTGGGGCAATACAAGCTAAACGACGTGCAACCATTGCAGGTGGCAGGGGACGATGATCAGTCATCACATGTACTTCCGAATAGAGAATATACGAGAATTAGGAAATACTAATTATGGCGAGTTTAGTTTCAGCTACGGAGATTGATTCGTTTACCGGCGACTTCCAGAACCTGTTTGATACTTTCAAGAGGTCGATCACGGTGCACAAGGCTCCTAAAAGGATAATAAAACAAATCAACACTGATTTTCTGCATGGCTACGGCGAGCCAGCTGATCAGGTTAACTATACATATTCTCCGGTGTCCCAAGATTTTGATTGTATGGTTCTATACAAAGACAGGCAGGACGCAGACGAAATGGAAAACGTTAACTTAACCTATTTCGCTGGAGACGTAAGAGTAAAAGTTGACGAAGAAACAAAAGACTACATAAAAGATGGGAAAACAGAAAAGATTACGATAGACGGAAAAGACTTTCAGCTAATGACTGAAGAATCTGTGAAGTATTTTTTCGGAATAAAGCTCTATGTTTTCCATCTACAATTTACCGCATAATGAGAATAAACCCAATAAAAGTCAAAAGAAGGATCATAAAGAACTTGAATAAGGTTCCTGAAAGGGTTAAAATGGAAGCTAAAAGAAAGTTCAACCGGTCAAAGAGCGAGATGATAACTGAATTCGAAAGCCACTCAATTACTCAAGAGTTAGAAGGCGGAGCCGGGGGAGGAAACATCTCTGGTACGCTTGGAGGGGTAGGAAATCTATTTAGCTTCATAGGTTTTCAAGAAGGAACAAATCCAATGGCTACGCTAAGAGAGATGCTAAATAGTTACCGAATCAATATTATGTCGCCAAAGATAGTTAAAAGGAATACCGGGGTAGACTTTCAATTTAGAGTAACTGGCCCAACTATCGAAGAAATTGAAGCGGCGACATATCTAAGCTGGCTTGGGAAAAGTTGGGTAAGGGGCGTAGAGAGAGGAATGAGCGGGTTGGGAAACTATTTAGCGCTGATGGGGGCAATCGGAAGTAGGTCAGGAGGAGGTTTACAGGCAAAAACATCATACAGGGGAGGAGCCTATAGGCCCACTAAATACGTAAGCTCGTTACTGAGAACGTTCTTTTTAAATTTTAGAAGATAAATGAAAGCACAATTTGACAATAGAGTGATGTCCAGCTTCTTGCTGTGGTTTGACCACACGCTGCTTAGAGAAGGTGAAGCATTTACAGATACCTCTAGTTGGTTTTATCCCGTGCAGAGTCTGCATAATAACCTGTATACATATGGCGCTCCGTTCAAACAGTTTGTGAGTGATTTTTCTATAACAGGAACCGGCGCGGCATTTGCCAACACGACAGTGCAGATTCCTACAGGAATCTACCTAGATGGTTCCCTTATAGGAACAGGAACAAATAATTTTAGCGGCATAAATTACGAGCAGGGACAAGTTTATTTTGGAACACAAATAACATCCCCCGAGACGAGGATAAGTGGTGATTATGCCGTAAAAGATTTTAATGTATATCTAACTAACGAGCCAGAAGAAAAATTGCTTTTTGAGACGAAGTTCAACCTAAGGCCTAGAACCGCAGAAATACAAACAGGCTTGGCTCCTAACGCGATAACCTATCCAGCTATTTTCTTAAGATATAACGGCTCCCACAGCGAGCCATTAGCATTTGGTGGGTACGACATGACAACCATAAACCTAAGGGCGGTAGTCTTGGCTGATAATCAATTTAACTTAGATGCGGTTTGTTCCATAATGAGGGACAAAGTAAGAACATTTTTTACGTTGTTTGGTACAGGGGATATGCCTTACAACACTCTTGGCGACTATAAAAGCGGCGTGCCTTGGAGCTATACCGGGAAGAAAGCGAGTTATGAAGAAAACAGTTACATTTTCATAGAAAACGTAGGAATTTCCAAATTTTCTAGAGATGTGAACGTTAAGGTAAATAATTTAAACCCGGATGTCTTTAATGGTGTAATTGACTTTGAGGTTACAAAACCTAGGTACCCTCGAAAAGCAAATAGAAATCAGGATCTACAATAACAAAAAAAGTTTTCCCTATAAACTAAAAAATATGTAATAAAAAGAAAGGATTATAAATCATGGCAAGAAACAGAGTTATTTATCAAAGTGAGGCTCTTTATGTGAGTCAATCACCGGCTGTTAGTGGCTTCTTTACTGACAAAACTGCCGTTGGAGCAGAAGGATATATCAGCCCTCCGCTGCATCCGTCTGGAAACCAAGTAAGGCAGTTGCACAGAATTCAGACCGCTAACTATTCGTTTAATATACCGCGCACAGACATTAACCAGTTTGGCGAATTGGCTGCTATCGACAGAGTTGTAATGGACACTCCAACGGTAGCATTGGACTTCAGCTACATTCTAGCGACCATGGAAAACGAAACGAATCTTGGATTTGTTACGGATGGACATGCTAGCTGCATTTCTGGGATTCTTAATAAGACTAATGACGAGAAAAACTACTTCATCAAGACTGTTGGTGAGGGCGTTGACGCCGTCGGAGATCTTGGACCCGAAAAAGATGCTATCGCAATCGAAGGCGATTACGAGTTTGTAATTGGAATTGGAAATGGATTCATTACCTCATACACCACAGAGTGTTCAGTGGGTAATTTCCCAACCGTTACAGTAAATGTTGAGGGTCTTAACATGACTTTCGAGAGCGGCGTGAGTGGCGCAAGCCCCGCGGTGAAGCCCGAAAGTGGAACAAGACTCGAGCATTTCAAGTACATTCTTCCGACTACCACAGGTAGCGCCGACAGTGGCATTATGTCCACAAGCGCCCTGCGCCCCGGAGACATCACCTTCGCCTTCGCGAAAGCTGATAGAGAGTCCGTCTCATTATCTGGACATCTCTTTGATTCAGTGACTGCGGATCAAGACAACTACGATGCTCCCGGTGCACACCTCGGAAATATGGATTCCAAGGCACACGCTAAGATCCAAAGCTACAACATCAGTCTAGATATGGCAAGAGAGCCAATCAACAGACTCGGAAGCCGGTTTGCGTTCTCTCGTGAGATCACATTCCCGATGTCCGTGACCTGCTCGATTGACGCTCTGGTGGCCGATCTGACCACTGGTAGTTTGTCGGATATCATCAATTGTGATGATTCTTACGATATTGTAGTTAACCTTCTGCGTCCTACAAGCTGCCCCGGCACGCTTACTGATGGAACCGCAAAGGATGTCTTCGCCCAGTATTGGTTGAAGAACTGCAAAGTGAATAGCCAAGCGTTTAGCTCGGATATCGGCAGCAACAAGAGTGTGACTCTCGAGTTCGCAACTCAGGTTGGTGGACCGAACCAGAAGAACCAAGGCCTGTATATGAGTGGTATCTCGACTGGATATCTCTCCATGCAGAGAGACGCGAGTGCTGATTCCTAAGCCGAATTAAGCAACTAAACCTTAACCAGCCCCCGGTGCAAACCGGGGGTTTTTTTATTTTACAGGTTGTGGTTAAAATGTGTAAATCTTTGCAGGAAAAAGGTTAAAAGGAATGCATGGAGACATGAACAAAGGGGACGAAAAGTCCAAGGACTTCTTAGTATTTCAATTACGCCGTAAGGTAGTCAATCTTTATAAAAATTATCTTTTTATTTTAGAAGATTTAGAAAAGGCTGGCTATGATATTCCAGAGGAAGAGTTTCAAAGAATAAGAAAAAGAATTCTTGACTACGGGAATGACACCATAAGGGAAATTGAGGAAAATTTAGAAAAATTTGATATTGAACTAAAGTTATGAAAAAACTATATGAATTTGCAGTAACTAAAGTAGAGTCCGTCGTAAAGAAGGACACTACCACTAACGAAAAAGGCGAGAAGGTAACCACGGAAAAAAGCGTAGATGAGAAGGTCAAACATCAATTTTTCCTGAGAAAACCCACTAGGTCCCTTTATGACGAGGCCGAGTTATTTTACGGTATAGAGCTTTCCAAGGGCATTAAGGCTGGATTACTCACAAAGGCCCTTCTAGCCAAAAGGTACGAAAACGACGGCGGCTCTTTAAGCGACGGAGAAATAGAAAGATATGGCAACTTATACCTAGATTTCTACAGAAGAACAGACGAATATCAAAAGCTATTAATAAAAGACGAAGAAAATTTGTCCGAAGAAGACCGGGACGAAATGGCGCGACTAGAAAAGGAATTGACGGAGTCACGAAGTACCCTGACCCAATTTGAGATGGAACAGCAGAGTCTGTATGAACAGACAGCGGAAGTTAGGGCCAGAAATAAAACCATCTTATGGTGGATTTTACAACTGTCATATGGGGATGACAATAACGCATATTTTCCCGGCAAAACGTTTGAAGATAGACTTGCCGTATATGACGAATTAAGCGAAGAGGAAGACATTTTTATAAATACTGTGATTCAAAGACTTACGTACTTTGTAAGTTTTTGGTTTGTGGGTAGGGCATCCACGCAAGAAGAGTTCGACGCCATGCTTAGGGAACAAGGCCTACAAGAAGAAGACCTTGACGCACAAGAAGAACTCCCAGCTGAAGAAATAGCCAAAGAAATGCAAGATATAGTCCTTGAGAACGTAGTGAGCGAAGAGAAACCGGAGGAAGAAGAACCCGAGGTCAAACCTAAAAAAAGCAAAAAAACAAAAAAGAAAGCTTCCGTAAAAAAAGATCCTAAGAATGATAATAATCCTGAAGAACCTACGGAGCAACAAGATACAGAGTAATAATGGAAAACTAACCTGAACTCCCCCGCCTAAGGTGGGGGTTTTTTTATACATATGAACGACAAAGAGAAAGAAAGAATGAATAGCGCCTCGCTGAGGCTTCTTTATGCTGATATAATAAACGGCTACTCTAAGACTGAAGACAAAAAATATAAAAGCACACACATCAAACACCTCGGTACTATTGACGCTGCCGGCATGGATCAAATAAAAAATAGGTACTACGAAGAGGCTAAAAAAGAAGGACTACCAACAGAAGAAGACAAGCTTGAGTACCTCCATAAAGAGGGGGATTGGACGAAACAACAAGACAATGAGTTGGATGGACTAAGAAGCTGGGTTAAACAACTAAAAGTAAACAAATCCAAACTTTTTTTAGAGAAAGACAAGAATCAACTAACTAACCAAATAAGAGAAACAGAAGGCGAAATACAGATAAAAGAGAACAGAAGGTCAGAGTTTATAGGGATGACTTGTAACTCTTATAGCTCAAAAAAATCAAACGAACACTATATATTTCAATCATTATTTAAAAACCCCGAATGTTCTGAGCATTTGCTCTCTGAGGAAGAATTCGACGAGTTAAGCACTCAGGATATTTTTTATTTAGTTACTCTTTACAATAATAAAATGGAGCCATTTTTTCCAAGAAATCTAAAAAAGATAGCTTTATCGGGCTTTTTTCTTAATTTCTTTTATTTGTGTGATGATAACCCGATGACATTCTTCGGTAAGGCGGCGGTAAACTTGACCTTTTATCAGGCTGAACTTTTTGGTCATGCAAAATATTTCAAATCGATACTTCAAGATTCAAAAAACAAGCCCCCACACGACATAATGGATGACCCAGATGCCATTATAGACTGGTATGAGTCCAGCAAGGCGTCTCAAGCTGCGTTTGATAAGGTTAAGGACTCCGGTAACGTGGGCGGAAGCTCAATAGTGGGTGCATCCAAGGACGAAATGAATAAACTTGGAGCCATAGATGAAGGAGAGAAGTTCGTCGACTTAGCTCAAGAGGCTATGAAAAAGGGAGGATCACTTAATATGGAGGAACTTATAAAGTTACATGGGCACTGATTTTTTAGTGTAATTAATAAAAACAGAAAAGGCCATGGCGGATAGTTTTATCACACTAGGAACAAGGTTAGATAGCGCGTCACTACAAGCCACTTTAAGGCAAATAAACAGCGCTATTACCCAAGTAGAAAGGCGAGGGGTTAACGTTAGCGTTGACTCTGGGAAATTTACTAGGCCCCTTGGGAAAATCACTGGTGCCACAAATGAATTCACAAGATCACTCGAAGCATCAAATGCGCGTGTTTTAGCGTTTGGAGCTTCTGCTGGGGCGATTTTTCAAGTCCAAAGGGCATTTGAATTTTTACTTAAAAGTACTATTGAGGTCGAGAAAAGACTTCAGGATGTCAATGTAATTTTAGGACAAACAGATCGAGGCCTCGCAAAGTTCGGAAACAGCCTTTTCACAATAGCGCAAAAAACGGCACAAAGTTTCGATACTGTAGCTGAAGCAGCGACAGAATTAGCTAGGCAAGGTTTGTCAACCGAAGAGACGCTTCAGAGAACAAGCGACGCCCTCATTCTTACGAGACTTTCCGGTATGGATGCGGCGGCATCAGTTTCTTCCTTAACGGCAGCATTAAATACGTTCAATAGGGAGGCATTAAGTTCTACTCAGGTAATTAATAAGCTTGCCAATGTGGATGCGGCATTTGCCGTAAGCACAGATGATTTAGCTCAATCCATGAGGCGTGTGGGAAGTACCGCTCAGGACGTTGGCGTATCCTTTGATCAACTTCTTGCAATCACAGCTTCCGTTCAGCAAACAACGGCCCGTGGTGGTCCCGTTATTGGTAACGCGTTAAAAAGTATATTTACAAGAATCCAAAGAAAAGACACTCTTAATCTCTTGGAAGAATTAGGGGTGAAGGTGAGAGACTTGGAGGGGCAAATGATGCCCGCAATGAATGTTCTTGGCAATTTGGCCAAAAAGTTTCCTACGCTATCTAAGGCTCAACAAGCTCATACTGCTGAGGTTACTGCTGGCGTATTCCAAATGAATAACTTAAGAGCGATACTCTCTGACCTTGGACAAGAATATTCGATTTACGATAAAGCCGTTAAGGTATCGACGGGATCGACAAACGAAGCGATATTAAGAAATGAACTGCTCAACAAAACTCTCGACGCTCAAGTAAAAAAGACGATGGCTCTAGCCACGCAGGCAGCAAAGAAAGTAGGAGACCTAACGTTAAGACCAGTCACAGAGAGGGTGGTTGGAGTTATGCAAAAAGTTTTAGGCGACATAAACGAAAAGGACACGAAAGATGTGGGGGGAAAAATTGCGCAAGGAATGTTGTCCGGAATTGGAAATTTCTTGCAAGGCCCGGGACTTCTTTTATTAACTGGATTCCTTGGAAAACTTGGAATGAATTTAGCAAAATTCGTCAAGGAATCAGGAGCCCAATTCATGGGTTTGAACACCGCTGCTGTACAACAAAAAAGCTTGCAAGAAGGAATAGCCAAAATATTGGAAGCTCAGCCACAACTTATAGCAAGAGCAGCGCAGTCATCGCAAGCAAGAGTGCAGGTAGAAAGAGAAATAATCGCTATGCTCGAGCAAGAGACCCTTGTGATGCAGAACATGGAGAAGGTTGCCGCAAGAATGGCTGGCATGATGGTAAAGGGCGGGGTAACCGTAAGTGGTGCAGGACAAGTACAGGCACCGGCGTATATGAGGGGTAGACCGCCCAAACACTCGGCGCGGGGACACATACCGAATTTTAACAAGAGAGAAAGCGCTGTAAGTGAAATAATAAGCGCAGCAGAAGGCGGGTACAAAGCAGGAGCCATAAAACAAATGAAAATGCCCGGGCTTGGAACAATGACCTACAACTCAAAAGAACAGGTTAAACATGTACCCGGCTTTGCTCAGCCATTCATTAATCCACCACAGCACTCGAAGGCCGGTAGGCAACATAGAGAAAAATCAATGGCCAAAACTGGTGTCGATCCTTATTCAGTTCCAAATTTCGCCAACCCAGCGATGCTTTCTTTATTTGGTCGAGGCAAACTGGGGTTGGGTACAGTAGCCATGCCCGGAAAAGGAGCAGCCGCTTCTTTAGAAAGTTTCGGAATAGGGAGATTCCATAAATCCGGACCCAAGGTTCCTAAGGGGCAAAAAAACGTATTAAGGACCGCTTATGATCATGCAATATCGGGTCATGGTGTGTCAGCCGCAAAGGGAAAAATAGCGTTAGGAGAAATAGGAGAAGTAGCAGTTGCGAGAGCTACAATGCCAAGCGATGTTGCAAAACGATTTTACAATGATCTATTATCTCCGGCGGTTGGTAAGACGGCGTACAAGGGCTTCGTCGATTCAGTTGGGGGTGCGGGTAACGCGTCGCGTATAGCACAAGATATAGTATACCACCCAAGCGGGACAGCACGGTCATTCTTGGGGGCAAGAGAAAGGGCAATGGAGGTGCTAGGTAACAACCCCGCTGCTAAAGGCTCATTTTTTGCAAAAGCGGAATTAACTCATTCTAGTTTAATAGAAAAAGCCCTTGTTGGTCGTGGTAGCGGCCATCAACTTCTGCCGTTTAGCAATGTAAAGGGGGGGCAAGGAGAAACAATTCTAGATGCAATAGCTATAAAAGGGGGGAAAATAATTGGACCTGCTGAATTCAAACCAAGTTTTCATGCGGGGATGTCCGGCAGAGACGCCAGAGGAAGCCTGTCGTACAAATCGTTATTCTCTTCTGACTCGGGTAAAGAGGGCGGACTATTGCATTTTTTACGGACAGGAATAGAAAAGAATATTGCCCGCGGCGGCTACAAAGATAAAGCCGGCACATTCCACAGTCCGCAGAAGTTGCAGGGCGATCTAACAAAATTAGATAACTATATAGATACCGCAAAAACGGCAGACTTCCAAAGAATGCAAAGAGTTTCCCAAAGTGAAGTTACGCTTGAGGGGGCCAAAGGCGCTACACAAATAAAAGATATTTTTGGTAAGGATATAATGAAGATCCTTCAAGGGAGTCCATCGGCATCGAATTATGATAAACTAATGACGCATTTTGGTGCGGCCCAAGGTTTCATTCCTAATTTAATGCGGGGAGGATCGATGGCAGCCGCAGCCCGTGGACGCGGAAAGGGAAACATTTTTGATTTTGATGGGACGTTGGGAGTACCTCCAAAAGGGATGGTTACCACCCCAACAGGTATGAGAAAAATGCGAGAAGGGGATACGTGGCATGGTTGGTCTGTCGGTCATATGGTACCAACTAAATTAGCGAAGGCAGCCTCAAAAAATAAAGAGCCAATGACGGTTTTAACCGCAAGAGGGGAAGATTCAATTCCATATATTCAGACTTGGTTAAAAGCCCAAAAAATTCCATACAGGGAAGTAATAGCTACTGGAAGCAGAAAATACCCCAAAGGGATAGAGAAAACTCACCAGAAGAAGGCCTATGAAATTTTTGAACGCCCACATTTACAAAACGCAAAGTTCTATGAAGACTCACGGGCAAACGCATATTACGCGGCACTAAGAGGTGCAAGCAAAGATATGAATATACGGCCCCGAATAGTAAATTATGGCAGTAATTGGGGGCAGGTTAATCCAGCTGGCCAAGGGCTCATTCCTAGTTTCAGCAAAGGCGATGCACTAGCGGATGCGTTTAGAAGGGAAAAGAAAGCCACCGGGTTACCCGAAAATCAACTTTATGCAGCTTCCATAGATACTCCAGAATACAAAGGTTTGGCGGTAGGAAATAAGAGAGATGAACGGACAAAGGCGGATCTAATTAAAGCTGTTAGATCTCACCCAGACCCAGCTAAAGCGGGCTCGAGGGCAAGTGGGGGTTACATACCCAACTATGCTGCAGATAGCGTTGATTACATGGCCATGACATCAGGAATGATGATGGCAGGAATGATGATGCAAATGGGCGGAGACAGCGCTCAAGAAACAAAAATGCTGGCCGATCAAAAGGCGGATCACGAAAAACAAAAAGATATAAAGAAAAAAGCGAAAGCAGCCGCTAAAAAACAAGAAAGAGCACGAAAAGCCCAACAAAAAGAAAAAACTAGATTACAAACGGAGGTCAAGGAGCATGGGCGCGACGCTCAGAAGGCGACCAAGAGCCGAATGGAGGCCAAATTCGGAACGAGAACCACTCCGGGGGGGGAGAGAACGGGAGGCGTAAAGCAAGCTGAAGCGGCGCAGCAAAAAGCAGCAGATAGAATAGTTCGAAGAGAAGTGAACAGGGCAATAATGCACGGTACCCCGGGGCCGCGAGGCGCTGGAATGGCGCATTCCGGACCAGCGGGACTAGGAATGACTGGGTTACGCGCAGAGCGAGGCACCGTTGGTGGCGTTCCCGGAATAAATCCTTCTACTGGTCTTCCACACACCCCAGCATACAATGCAAAAATCGAAAAGCTAAGACAACAAGGCCACGCCCAAGCTGGTAAAATAATTTCACAATCCGTAGATACTTCAGGAAGAACCCCAAGGGGATCCGTCGGCGAACATTCCGGCGATAAAGCAGCCAAGGACCTAACCAAAAAAACCTTACTTCTTCAAAAGGCGAGAGAGGCTGAAGCCCGCGCTGCTGATCGAGCAAACGCAGCAAACGAAAAAAAGGCCGCCGCTCAAGCAAAAATTTGGGCGATGGACAAGAAAATGGCAACGACCTCAAGGAAAGTAGCCGCCGCAAAACACGCAGAAGCAAAAGCGGCAGAAAAGGCCGCAGCACTAAAACCGGACACGAAAGGTGCCGCGAGTAAGTGGATCAAACAAAAAGGCTTTGGGCTGGGAATAGGTATTCAAATGATGGCTGGAGTGGCCGAACAATTTGTTGGAGGCAAAGGCGAAACCCCAGAAGAAAGAGCAGAGAAAGCAAAAGTTAGAGGAGTTGGCACCGCGGCAGGGATGGCCGGAACTGGCGCAATGATTGGCGGTCCTTGGGGCGCGGCAGCGGGCTTAGCTATTGGTGCCGGGCTGGCGTTCATGGACCATCAAAAAGCCAGCAAGAAAACAGCGGAAGACTACGCGAAAGCTATTCAAAAAGAGACGGAGGCGAGAAAGAAAGCCTTACTCGGCGCGGAGGCATATATTAAACTGCAGGGGAGATTAACCGGCATGTTTAATAGGGGCGCTGGTCCTGCCGAAACGGGGATGATGCGCAGACAAATGAGAGAACAACTCATGCAAATCGAGGATGCGGGACTAAGGAGAGAGCTAATTGGTGCTGCTGGTGATGAAAGCAAAATGCGAGAAGCCATGGCTAAAGTGCAGGAAACTATTTCCATGCAGGAAAAGAAAGGTTCGATGGGCGTATTAGCGGCGAAAGCGGGGGAAGGCGGCGCAGCGCAAAGAGGAGTAATGAAGGACTTGGCGAAAACCTTATCTTCTGCATTCGAATTAAAAGGAATTAAGAGTTGGGAACTCATGGGTAAATCCGGCGCTGATCTAACGGCTAAGCTTGAAGAAATGGGCGTTGGAGCTAAAGAAGCCGCAGACATGATAGAAGCGCTTGGAGAAGAAAATCAAGGTCTTATACCGCAGATAATGGCTCAAGCCCGAGGGTATGAAGAGCTCGAAGCAGAAACTTCAAAATCTGTAGAATCGATAGAAAGAATGGCACTAGCTACGGCTGATCTAAACTATAGGTTATCACAAATATCAAATTCATTTGAACATTTAATGAATGTATCAAAATCTCTCTTTGACCACAGTCAGAAAGTGAGCAAGGAATTATCAAGTGCCGTAACGGGGGACGAAACGATTGGTAGGGAACGCAGGGAAAGATTTGGAGTTGCCGGCAATATACTCAAGAATATAGAAACTAACACCTTAAAAAATACCCTGTTGCAAAAAAGATTTCACGACGCAATCCTTAAGATGACCATGGAAAAAAGCAGCGCAGGGGGAAGCTTGCCCGGCGGATTGCAGCAACTTCAAGTCTTGGCGCGGCAAATGATAGTCGGCCCAGCTGATCTTGCCGCGGATATATACAGAGGAATAATCAATGACAAGGAAGGGGGGGTCGGAAGAGAGCAGGGTAGAAAACTAGAAGATGCACTTTCCAAAGCAGAATACGAAATAAAAGAAAACAATTTAAATCTTGCCCAATCAAATAGGCTTCTGATAATTCAAAATCAAATTGCAGAATCGAACAGGGCGTTTCAAAGAAGAAGAACCCTGCAGGAATCCATGACAGCGGGGGGAGGTTTTGGCGGAGGAGGCATTATTGACGCCTTGAAGAAGTTAACGACTGTGGCGGGGCTTCCAACTAGGGGCGAGAGGTCAAAAGCGGCAATGATGCAGATGCAGGGGCTAAGAGATCTGGAAAAAATGGGATTTGATTTCGCAAATGGCATAGGTAAGGCCATGAAAGAGAGCCTTCTGGAAAGAACCTTTAGGGCAGAAGCCCCCGACGCTTTAGAGGCCCTTGGAATGAGCCCGGAAAACGTAAGTAGAGTCATTAATAGCAACTTTAATCCAGACATAGGGAAAAGTATAATAGAAAGCATGAATTCTGCTCAAGGCGGAATGATGGCGGAGGTTATGGACTCAGCTAATTTGTCAAAAATTGCGTCAGAAGAACGAGCATATAAAGCTAAACTTCTAGAGGCCGAGTTCAAAAACAGAAACATGTTGGTGGAGAGTCTGGGTGCAAATGTTGACGTAACGGCTTTACTTATTGGCAGTAATTACGATCTTATAGTTTCAAATGAAAAACTTGGCAGCGCGGCAATGGCAGCAGAGGAATTCGGGGCAAACCAGCGAAGAACTAATGATCAAGTTTATAAAGCCGCGATAGACACTGCGATGACTGGGGCCGTGTCAAAAATGGGCGAAATCATGTCCAAGGCGAACACAGGGTTCATGCAGGCGGTAGAGGTATTTAGGGGAGAACAAAGCCTGCAGCATACTAGAATAAACCAAGAAAAGGCCTTCGCCTCTTTAGAGGGTAAAACAGCCGGTGCCGAGGATATGATGGCCAACTTGAGCAAGGGCACTAAATTCTCGATGGTCCCTCCACAACATGAGGAAATCTTTGATAAAGGTGGAATTCTATGGAGTTTGCACAAGGCAAATACTTGGCTTGTAAAGCACATTGACGCGGCGGCTGGGAGCCTTTTGCCGGGAGAGTCTATGACGTGGGAAAACATTACGGAGAAGATGGACGTTTGGGCTGTGTCGAAACAGGAAGTGAAGGATAGTAGTTTTGACATAAATATGGCAAAATTCATGGAGAGGGTCCGAACTGGCGGAAATGCTGAGGACGTAGGCAAAATGACAGTCGCCTTTGAGGCGTATAAATCCACTTTAACTGATGCAAATGTCCCGCAGGACAGTCAGATGAAGATATCCCTCGTAAGAGCACAGGAAGCCTTGCTGAGGTCCTTCGCTAGAATAAGTGAAGTAACAGAGGAGCAGGGACTAATTGAAAGAACGGAGTTGCCCACGGGTGAGACTAGGGTGCGCGGTACTCTGCCATTGGACTTAAATGACTGGGAAAAAACCCAGACATGGATGGGAACCTCCGCCAGCCCTTCTGAGGCGATAAAGATATTAACAAAAGATTTAAAGGATATGGTTTTCGAGGGAGACTCCGGAAATTGGCAGCCGAACATGATATCTGCACTATCCAAGTTGACAGATGTCGTAGCTCTACTTCCGGGCAAAAAGGGATTCGAAGCGTATGAATTGCAGAGCGACCCGAAGAAACTTCTTACAGCATTATTGGCTATACAAACAGCCGTGATCGGAGTTCACCCGAGTCAACCGGGTCAGATATATACCAGAGGAACGCGACAAGTACTCTCACCCGGCATTGGTGGCGGTGAAACATGGGATCAGACGCAGCAGCGTGGTGGGCGAACCGATGCGTCTTATTATAATGAAATACCACTCATTAGGGTACAACAGCCGCTGGAGCAAGGCGAATATGAGGGCATGATGGTCGGGGTCAGCGACATGATGGAGGATTACCGCTCCGCAGGGAAGCTGCTATTTACTAATTTTCAAAAGACCTTTAAGGAGGGGAGGACAGTAGACGTCTCAGAGGCTAAGTTGATTAAGGCTGCTCTAGACAAGTTCGAAGGTCAAGAGGCTCGGATCAGAAAGGTCTTAGAAGGCGTGGCTTTAAGAACCGGTGACGAGGAGGGCTTCTTTGAGAGGGAGGGGGATATTAAACCGCTCTTAGAACAATTCGACACAATAACAGATGCGTTTCAAGCCAGTCTTAAGGCAATTATTGATCCAAACAAAGGGATTGTAGTAGATAAAAAATTAGCAGAACAGATAGCGGCTCTTTTGAGCAAGCAGATAAAGGAGCTTAAACCATTCAGGTCATCAACGATAGATCTTGGAGGGGGTGTTCCGGACAGGCCTAAAGGTGGCGGCACTGTGGATGCAGTGAAAGAATGGACAAATTCGTTTTCCAAGGCGGCTGAAAATACCATGAAGGAATGGATTTTTTCAGTCAACACCATGGATGTTGGGAATAATATCAGCGATGCCTTGAACAGTTTTGCAGACTATGCAGATAATTTCTCAAACGGCATGGAAATTCTTAATGCTACCATTGACGAGCTTGCAGATACCGAATTAGCGATATCGGCAGACCCGCTTGAAACTCCTTTATTAGCTATACAGCAATCGATAGACGCCTTGAGTAAACTTAATTCAAGCGAAAACGAAGACACAAAAAATGCTCTTAATAATAAAGAAGATATAGTTATAAATGTTCTCACTAACATACTTGAAGCTATACTATCCGACGAAACTGTTTCAAAAAGTCAACGAGAAGAAATAAAAAACGCACTCCATCTGTTGCCGGAGCAATACAAAAGGGCAATGGATGAAATAGAGGGAAGGTCTAGCTCAAGACTACTAAGAGACAAACTTTTTGACCTCAGGAAACAAACTACATCAGCACCAATACCCCCACCTCTTATTCCGGGTAGTATGCTTGCTGGTCAAGTACGAAGAGGAACAGAACAAACTACTCAGCCACTTACCACAATGGCTAGACAAACATTTGGTAAATACGGAAGATCATTCTTAAGAGGAAATAAAGGCTATCAGGGGCCGAGAAGCGGATTACCAAGCGTAAAGGAACTTTTAGGTATCGACCCGGATAAAGCGTTTAAGAATATTCCTGATCCTAGCGAGATAGATAAAATGATGAAGGACGTAGAGAAAGCGTCTCCAGAGGTAAGCGACCCCGGCGGAAGGGCAAGCGTTATATACCTAACTAAGCTGAAGACTGGCTCGGATAAAATACATGATATAGCGCGACAAGCCGCGGAACGGTTAATGGGCGACAACGCGGAAATGATTGATGAAATTCATAAATTGGCACCGTTTTTGGGCGATCTGCCTTTCCAAGAATTAGAAAAAGGTTTAGAAGCTGCGAACAAAGATATGTCCGCCGTCAAACGGGTCCAAACCGCCGCCACGCAGAAAGCATCTGCTATGGCAAGAACGCTAGGTAGGCACACGATGGAGATGGCCAACGTTTTCATAAATCAGAATCTGCTTGCGGCCTTCAGGGGGCCTCAACAGGTCAACGTGGCAAAAAGAGTTGGGGGGCAATGGATGGATAAGCTAAAGGACGCGATGCCGGACATTGCTGGCAAGGTCACAGGCATGGGCCCCGAGGGTTTGTCACCCGGTACTTTCGAAGGGGGTTTGTTTGGCGGTAAACTGAACCAAGATGCCTTGTGGCGACGGGCAGCAGTGAGAAAAGAAGGGGGGGTGTTCACCCCGGACCGCACCCGTGACTACGAACACTCAATGCTGGGCCCCGGTAGTATATGGAAAATCTCAGGTATGCAAAACGACCCGGCCACGTTTGGTGATAAGCGAGACATGGCGTACAGATTTTTGACTAATCTAAGTCAGGGCAAGGCTCATCAACGGATGATAACAGCACCCGGCGGAAATGTCGGGGGGCCACCGGCACTTGGATTTACGGCAGCGCGGGAGCACACAATACTGGGTGGCGATACAGCTAATGCAATTGCGCAAACCTACGGAGTCTCTCTAGACAATTTAAAAGGGGCAAATCCCCAAATTGCAAACATTAATAGAATTAATGCTGGGGACAAAATGAATATCCCGGCCCAATATAGTATTGAACACACGCTGGGGCAGAAACTCACCGCCAATCAACAAAAGAAAATTGCTGCACAACTCGACAAACAATTTAAAGAAGGCGTAGCATACCATAACGAAATACACAAGGCGAATGTAGCCCAGAAAAAAATAACAGACAACGCTAAGGAGATTGCGGCAATAGAAGAAAAAATAAAAAACAGAACGATTGAGGCTGGCAAAGCACAAGACAAATTAAAGGCTTTATACGCTCAGAGAACGCTGATTGAATCGAAGCTAACCGAAGTGCAAAAGCGGCTGCTAGTGGCAGAGTCGAAAATTGGGGACAGAAACATAAGAGCGCGGCATAATGCGGTGGTATTAAGAACAGCTTTAGAACAGAGGGCTATAAAAGAAAGAACAGACCAATCGGCCATGCTCCAAAAAACCATAGAGGCGCGTGGTGGCGCGGCGCTACTTCCCAGCGAGATTACTGACCCAAGAGCAAAGGCAGCCGCGGACCAAATAGCTCTAAATCAGGCAGCAAACGAGCAGTCTAAGGGGCTTGTTGACTCTTTACAAGCAGAAAGAGACGCTTTGCTCGAAGCCAGTGCCGCGCTTGAAAAGTTCTCTAAAGCAATTGGTATTTCCTCAAAAGATTTGCAAGACATGTCTCCTTTCGAGCTCGATCAGGAGCTTATAAGACAAGAGGGCTTACCGAGGGAAAACCTATTGCAACAGATGCGCAGCCCAAGGACATCACAGCCGGGTGGCGCATTTGCCGCGCAGACATTTAGCGCGATTTCACCATCAAGAGTGGGGGAAACCCAGCAGCGGAACCTCAAGAGAGAGATGGAGAAAATTTTGACCATTGAAAAAGAAGCAGCCGCGGGGGGAAGAAAAGAAGCTCTCGCAGAGAGTAAGGTGGCGGAAGCAAATGTTTTAAAGGCCCACATGATGCGGACAGCGAAATTCAAAGATTTTGAGAAAAGTGATGCGGCGTTGGGGGTAACGGCTAATGAGAAGAAGACCGCGGAGGATAATGTGGTTAGGTTGCTTAACGAGAAAGCTGTAATACTAAGGAAGGAGCAGAGCGACGATACTAAAGAAGAGCTTAAGAAGGTCAACGATGATCTGGAGGCAGCAACCGAAGCGTCAGCGTTAGCAAGAAAAAATGAAACAAATCAACTCGACGCGCATAACGCAACATACGCTGACTACATAAACATTATAAACGCAGGAAAAGATGCTGAAAATGAATTAAGAAAAGCAAAACAATCACACACAGATGCGCTGAATGCTCAAAAGGTAATTATCGATAACTGGGGATCGGTAACTCAGGCAGCTATAGAAATACAAAAAAGATTTGTAACCGCAGAGCACGTGAAGAGGATGGAGGCACTCGACACGCAGATAGCGAATACAACAATGAGTTTGTCCATAATGGATGACCCCAAAAAATTCAAAGAATTATTAAACTCAACAAAAAAACTGACAGAGGTTCAATTAAGGCTAGCAGCAAAACAAGCCAGACTAGAAGAAGCAGCGGGCATAGGAACACCTGCAGATACATACCAAAGAGAACAGGATATAACCCGTCAGCAACTAAGAACGGGAAAAATAGGTGTCTGGGAAGCGTTTGGAGCGGACACGTTTGAGAAGGGTGAGGCAATGTCAAGAGGATGGAAGGAAAGGGTCCTCGACGACATGATTGAGATAAGAGAAGGAATGATTTCGTCTTTCGCAGACGGTTGGGCAGCTTTTGCAGTAGAGGGCGAAAGCGCCACCGAGACGGCGAAAGCGTGGGCTCGAGGTTTTTTAAAGATGATAAACCAAGCGTTCTATAACGCTACGATAGGTAGATTTATGGGGAACTTGATGAGCGGTGGCTTTGGAAACTATGGGAGGCCAAGCTTACCGCAACAACAGTCAGGTGGAGAGCTTCATGGTCCTTCTCACTCGAGGGGAGGCATTAAGCTCGAAGCAGAGGGCGGAGAATTCATAGTCAGAAAAAGCGAAGTCAGAAAGCCCGGAGTGCTGGGTCATTTACGCGAGATAAATGAAGGAAGGATGTTCCAACAAGGTGGTCCGGTGCCTCAAAATCCTTGGCGGCACCCAAATACTTGGGCGCAGCAGCAACCACTTATGCCGGGGTGGGGCGGCGGCCAGCAGCTTGGCGGCAATTTAAACTTGGGCCGGAACCCATTAAGGGGAGTGAAAGTTTTGCCCGGTGCGCCGGGCAATCCCGGCGGTGAGCACGGACAATTTGCTTTTGACAAAGCTCCGCCAGCGTTTCATGAGGTGCAATCCCAAATGGAGATGCAAGAATTATTCAGACGGGAAATTGGAATTCCGGGTAATCCATTTCGTCACAAGGGTACCCCCAAGGACCTTGCCTCGCAAAAGATGCGCAATATGAGGCGAAACATTGCCGAGGGCGGTTACGATCATGAGAAAGAGCACACATTGTTGACATTCGCGGAACGAATTGGCGTTAACGGCTTGCCCATAGCGGGATTTCCGGCTCGTCTTAACGAGAGAGAGATAGCCGCCAGAGAAGAGCTACAAATCTTTCAAGAGAGAAACCCTTTAGCCTTTGCTCATCTAAATCAGTGGTGGAGAAAAAATAAATCCGGATGGGCTAACCCACAGGTTTATCAAGACGGAGGTCCCGTTACGCAATATCAAAATGCTTGGGAGAAGAAGATCCAGCAAAGACAAATGCTTCAAATTACGGGACAAATTCCAAGTAAGGGTTTCTTTGGTCAACCCCTCCACAAGCGGGGACCCATGACAGAAGAAGGTTTAAGAGAAGCGCTCATAAAGTCTGGGAGGGGTGATCTATCCACTGAAATACCCAGAGGTGACGAATGGTATAACTTGTCTAAGGAGGCTCTGGCGAAGAGGGCCGAATTAGAAGCCGAGAAAAAACGCATGGCTAGGATCAATCTGGAATTCCGGACCGAAAACAAAATGAGGAGCGCTGCCTCCTCTAGCAACAGGGGGGTTGCGATGTTTGCGCCGCCGGGTATGGAGATACCTAGAACTATGTTTGGGCAGAGGATAGGTACTCAAACTCGGCACACTTCGACTTCGAACAGGACCAAAGATAGGGCCACCCCCGGCATGATGAGCGAGAGATTGTGGTTCCACTCGTTTATGAAGGAGAAGGGCCTCATCGGTGAGTTTGAGCAGGCCGATAACATGGGGGCTTTTCATCAGGGCAATTCGCAAGCAAGCAGAATATACAAGTTCCTCATGAAAAGGCAAACGCAGAACCCACGCCATATTCTTAGTGAGAAAGAGTTACTGGATGAATCCATGCCCGAACTTATACCCCATATAGGAGATTATAACAAAAGAATATTTACAGAAATGGGCACTTCGGGATTGCTAATGGATCCAAAGATCTCGGCATCCATTTCGGAGTTGGATAAAATAGGGATTGGATCGCAGCATAGATGGAGTGAAAACTACGCTCTTCATAAAAGACTTTTGAAGGACCGTCTTATGCAGGGGAAGGGAAACGCGTGGTACAATAAATTTATTCAAGCGCCAAATGCGCTGCCTGTTGGAAGCCCCGACTCACCTACAAGTGCAATGGGTTTGGAACCTGATCCCGGTCAGGGCAGATGGTGGAATGACCCCTTTGCGCCACTCCCAAAGGGTATGCATCGCATACCTTCGCGCCGAAACCGGCAACAAGGCCCAAGCACGCCAATGCCACCACAGATACCATGGCCGTTTGAGATTGATCCCGCCACGGGTCTTCCTAGGCCGGACCTGAGGGACCGGAATTCAACGATGCCCGGTCTTGGGGAGGGGGTTCCAAGATTTGGAGATGGTGGTATCGTTGGTACTGCTTATCCATGGAGCGACTCACCGGCGCGCAAATTCAACGATAAACTGCCGTTTTGGGACCGCGTGGACCCGCGTCGTCGCGGCTTCAGCCGTGTAGGCGGCTCCTCAGGTAACAACGCCTTTGGGCCAACCGCTGCTGAGTGGGGGGGAGCAAGGAAAGATGATCCAGTACGCCAACAACAATTAGCTGACCATCTGGCCATGCTTGATCGTGAGAACGAGATCGATGGGATGAGGGATGCGGGATTTGGTCCATTTGGCATGCCGTTGGGTGGTGACCCATGGCCCGAAGGCGTTCACCCAGCACCTTGGGCCCTCAATAAACGCGGATGGGGGGCAGGGGTTGGGCCCGACCCCCGTAAGAACAAGGGTAATGCGCTTCCTCTAAATCTAGATCTGATGGAGGAATTAGAAAACCTACGTCGTGGACCGGATCGGGACGTACCACAATTCGGTGCGGGTGGCGTAGTAACGGCTAGAGACACGTTCAGGGCGAAAGTACCAAAATTAGACAAGAATTATATAAAGAAGTTGGCTAATAACTCCCACATATTAAATTGGATAAAAGATCCAAATAATATAGAAAGATTTGGGTTTACAAAGAACGATACATTTGAGTCAGCTTACATGAAGATGATTCGTCACGCCGAAAAGATTAAATTAAAACCGGGAAAAAGAATGAGTCAGCTGATGCACCCAGCCGGTTTTTCGGAATGGGAAAACGGTATGCAACCCGGCGTAGCGAATGACATGATGGCTGCCGGGTGGATTGAACCAGAAGCTTTTGGAGTATTAAACGAATGGTTTAGCATAAAGAGCGGAGGCTATACGGGATTATGGGGTCAGGATATGACAAATTTTCCGGGGGCCGCTGGTGAGCAAGGGGGTGGCATTAACGCGTTCTTCACCGGCGAGAGCGAAAGGAAAGATCAACAAAGAGCTCTTAATAAACATTTAACCAGCATGGGTCTCATGTCGCCAAATCCTAAAGCCGGTCAGATTAAGCCTCTCAAGATTGACGGCTACGCTGGAGCCGCTACTACTGAGGCATTAACATTATTCCGAAAGAAAAAAGGTATACCGACCCCGACACGTCGATCAACACTGACGGAAGAACGAGCACGGAGGTCGCCAATAAATCCTAAGCCCAAAGGGCCACACAGAGTTCCAGTACCAAGCAGAATCGAGGGCGACAAGAAGACTAGAGAGGCATTAGGTATGGTGGTGGGCTACTCTGGCATGTCCAAAGCCGGGTGGAAAGGTAGGGCACCCAGCGGGTTTTTGACCAAAAAACATTTTAAATCGAAGAACCGCGCTGAAGTGGAGGTGCATCCATATACTGGCTTGCCGCATACAGGGGGCTTCGATCCAGAGGCTAAATGGGAATTGGATCCTAAAAACAAATTTTTCGACGAAAATGAAGGTTTTCCGTCAAGATACGAAATAATTCCCGGAAAGGGACTAGGTCACGTGGTAAAGGTGGGAGAAGGTCTTACCTCTATAGGTCAGCAATACCGAGAAGAAATGACTACCGCCAAGGCAATCAGCATGGGCGCAAATGGAGTTACTATTTCTGCGGCACTGGCGGCGGCCAATCCGGAATTAATGAAAGCGTTAAAGACGAGAGCCGGGGGGAAACCTGATATTAGTAAATTCCTTAAGCCAAATGACGTTGTTCTTATACCGGGAGGGGAACATTTGTTCAATCCGGAAGCAGACAAAAGACCGGGTATGCTTGATGGGAAACCGTTCCCGGGCTTTAGGCAAGGGTGGTGGGAGCAGTTTAATAAGATGTCAACTATATATGGCACAATGCAGCCCGTAGAATATGGCGCAGGCGGTTTTGTTTGGAATCCCAGAGGTGGGGGCTCTGTTCCGAATCAATTTAGAAGACAATCAGCACTTGAAATTCCTGCTACTGGCCGTAACCAGACATTGCTACCGAAACACCAAGCATGGAATAATAGACTCCGTGACTTTTGGCGAGACACCTACAATGCTACTGCTGCCGGCCCCAATCGATTAGCGTTAGCTACGGAAAGATATCGCGCCGGAATTCACGGCCACATGGCTGCTCCACGCGTGAGAGCAACACGTGGAGCACACGGCGTTTCTCCCGGTGGATATAGATATACGCGGGGGCCAGAAGCAAGCACTCTAGTGGGGGGTAATATTGATCGTGGTGGAGTAGCCAGAATAGGCCCGCCGACAGCAGCGCATCGCAACGCGATGAGGAATCGAGGAAGATATTTCCAAAGAGAAGAAACCCCAGACTTTGCAGCGTGGGGAGTACACCCGTCAGCTGTAGATAAAGACGTAGCTAGGGTAATATTTTCAGAAGTCGGACCACAGCACCCAGATCTTGTGTTTGCCGTTGGGGACGCAATGAGAAATAGATACAATAATCAAGCATCAAGAACAAGGCACGGCATTTCTACTGGGTACGGAATATCGGTTGGCGGTTCCAGATATCCAGCTGAGGTGAGAAATGGCGCGTGGTGGGTTCAAGCGCCGACGAGGAGGGGATTTAGTTGGCGCGCCGCACAACCGGGAGAAGCGACGACGGCAAGCGAGATTAGCATGAGAGATATCGCGTGGCAGGGTGCGCCGGGGGGATTCAAGCCCACTTCCGGAAACGTCAGACAAGCACAACAATTTAGCGCCATTGGCGACGCGGATAACGATAATTGGCATTTATCCGGAAGACTGTCGGTATTCCAACAAAGCCCACAGGGGTTTAACGACATGAATACTTGGCTCAGCGGGGGTGATGCGGCACGCGCCGTTACAGAGCGATACAGAACGCATTACGGAAGCGATGTTCTGGGCAATGCGACTAACGGGTGGATCGGTGCACGCGAAGACATTCAAAATGTATGGAAAAAATCCCTAGAACAATCAGCAACAGATAAAAGACTAGCAAGAGGAGTAACTGTGCCCGGCCAGCGGCAATCAGGTTTATTAGATTCAGATGAAGAATGGTATAAATCTTGGCAGATACCAATGGGCACAGAATTTAACAGTGGAATGAAGCCTACGGCCATGACGCAAAATATAGGTCCATTTTGGATGTGGAGACCTGATTACACCACAGAGTGGCAATCCAGAGCTAATGATAAGCAGCGCAGTGATCGCGGCTTGCCCACCCGTCGGGGAAGAGTGGCTCCTGAACGAAGACAAAGAGGAGGATTGATTACCGCTGGCTCGGGAACGACAGATGACGTACCGGTGTATCTGAAAAAGGGCGAAATGGTGATGACCCAGAAAGCAGTAAAAGATAATGGCGTCCAGTATTTTAAGGACATAGAGGCGGGAAGAATACGCATGGAAGAAGGTGGCGAAGTTGATGAGGAACTAATTCAGAAAGCCAACGAGGCGACTGAAGAAAATCAAGAGAGCGAAGGAGAGGAGACTGGAGAGAGGAACCCACCAAGCCTGAATGAAAAATACGGGGATAACCTTGCGGAAGCATGGCAGGGCTCTCCCGGTGGATTTAAAATGGAAGGCATAGCAACACAAGATAAAAAGTGGTATAACTCTGGAAATATGCCGGGTGAAGGCATGACGCGTGTTGCCGAGGTGGTGGAAGAACGATTTGGGAAAGGATTTAAATACGGGGGGACAAACGCATTCGCTGTGAATGACCCCGACAAACCATCATTAGGAAGATTTTTCGTGGATCACAAAATGAGCGCGTATGCCATGGGAGACAAAAATAACAAGCAGAATGAGATGCGTGAGAAACGAAGGAAGATGTTCGTTGATTATAAAATCTACCTTAAAGAAGAATACGAAAATAGAAAAGAACAATGGGACGAGTTCAAGACGAAAAAGAAACAGATGCTCACGTCGGCGTGGATTCAGTTTGCTGTCGCAGCGGTGCAGGTTGGAGTAGCGGCCAAGTCGCAATCAGCAAATAAAAAATATGGTACGGATCAACAAGTCGCGGACAATCCGGCTCAATTTAAGTCTATGGACGGCGCGCCGCAAGGGGTAAAGGCAGGAGATTATGTCAATCAAGCAGCGCATGACTCGTGGGCGAAGAAAATGAAATGGGCGGATAGCCCCGTAGGGTCGTCGGTAATAGCAGGCGGATCAACAGCCCTTATAGGCTGGGGCATGGGCTTGGAAAAAGAGGAATTAGCCCTGACTGCCGGAACAGCAGCAGCAACGGCTGCTATAACATCCTACGCGAAAATTAAGGGGCTGGGCAAGGCGGAACAGAATGCCTTGAACAGCAGCGATCCCGCGGTTCAGCAGGCTGCATTAGACCGGTGGAAGAAACACCTAAAACCCGAAGAAATAACAGCCGCGGAACAAAGCATTGCATTTCACGGAACCGAAACGCAACTCAAGCAGTGGGTTAAGGAAGAGAATAAGGCGCAGAGAGGTATAGATAAGTGGACCGACGTTATAAATGAAAGCGAGCCCGGAGGGCCAAGACGCGCATTGGCCGAAAAGACTGCCAAGGCCCACGCAGATAAATTACGACATGTCCAAGCGGGTAAGCAAGCCTTCCTTGCAAACAGCCAAGCTCTTCACCCGGGCCTTCTTGAGAAGAACGCTAATAATGTGTGGGGGATGAACGACAAAGAAAGAGCAAATCTTAAAGCAATTAAGCTCGGGTGGGCAAGAAGTAAAGAAGCGGCGACGGTAAGAAGAAACCAGTTGGAGGGCATGAACGAAAACGAGGACATGCTTGGGCGGATGCTGAAGCCCGGCGGCAACATGGGCGGGTTTCCTGTACCAAGAAAAGCCCAAGGAGGACTAATAACTGACGCGGATGGACCTCCCGGCGAGGACACAATTAAAGCCTTACTTACGAGGGGAGAGTTTGTGATCAGCAAGGAGGGAGTTGATCAATTCCCCGGCGGAGCAAACGCGCTCCTCAAGTACAACGACATAGCAAAACATGGAGGTCAAGTTGCAAGGTTTGCAGAGGGGGGAATGGTTGGAAGGCAATCTCAATTTGCCCCCACCTCTCCTATCGCTTCCGCAACTGGTGGCGCTTTAGGTCTAAATGTGGGGCAGGGAGCCGAAGGAATGACGGATTCTCTCATGCAATTGGTTGATATAGTTCAATCAATAAGAGATACAGTTGATAAAGAAACAGACGAAAAACAAAGAGAAAAACGCGCTGGAGAGCAAAACGGCACTCAGGATGGCACTGGTGGTGTAAATCAAGAGATAACAAACAACGTTGCGGTAACAGTTAATGTAAACAGCGACGGTACAGCAGAAGCAACCGCGTCGTCATCCTCAGAAGGCGGGAACGAAGGCGCGGGTGAAGATGGAGAAGACGACGCAGACAAACACGAAAGATTTGCAGAGTTAATGCAGGGGGTTGTTCTGCAGACAATAGTCGAGGAACAGAGGCCGGGAGGTTTATTGTATAAAAAGGGATAAATTAAGTTAAATAAGGATATAATAGAAAATGGCAAAAGAATCAATTTATAATCGGGGCTCAGTAAAAGAAGGCGGTAACACGGTTATCTGCCAATCAAGATTTCACGCGCCAACACACGCAAGGGCCGGGTCTTACATAAGGTTCTATGGCGACAATGAGATGTACCAAATAGCAAAAATGGAGCCGTTTTTTTGCATACTTGATTTCGAAACAATAATACCAGATAGGGTTTTCGTAAAAAATGAAGACGCCATGGGATTGGTCGCGGGAGACCTAGTGGAAGTTTCATACAAAGAGTACGAGCTCTCAACCTCTGTAAACATAATGAATGAGGGAGAAGGATACTCAAAGGGCGACACTTTTGCCGTAGACGACGGTGTGCCAGCGGAAGATGTAATAAGTGAAGAAAAAAGCCATGCAATAATTGAAGTAATCGAGGTAGACGAAGATGGCTGTATTAAAAAAGTTAAAGTTTCTGATTGCGGGAAATATTGGGAATCTCCACCGGAGCAAGTTTCATTGGGCTGGGAACCGAAAGGTGGTTCAGGAAAAGGCGCAGAACTAGCCTTAGTATATAAGACAACGGATTATAGGTCCGCGATGACAAGGGAGGTTACCTTACTGGAGGTTGCAGAAGGAGGTTGGAGGGTAATTTTTTCGAACAGTCTTCCTCCTAATGTCCTTGGGGGTAAGCTTTCTTGTAAAAAACATAAATTGATTTTAAATTCCACTTATGTTTCTATGACAAAATGGTCGGAGCATTTTCAACTTATAGTAGACTTTACGCCTAATTGCGGGGTACCATTGATGCTAGAGAATAGTTTGTCTGTGCCGTTGGTATACAATAAGGCTATGATAGTTTTAGATAAGAAAATAAGTATGCTCGAAAAAGAAATCAAAAGCCTAAAAGAAAAAACGGATTAAAACTCTTTGGGTAATCTGTCTTCTAGTTCTTCCTGTGTGAAACTAGGGTATTCTTGTATGACTCTATTATAAACCTTGGCGGAAACAACGGCTTGTTTGCCATTAGGCGAAGTCGGTTTGGACACGATAAGCTTGGGGTCTTCTATGTATCCGCATCCGGGTGTTATAACTATGACCTCGGTTAACGAACCGTTTTCTATCACACATTGACATTTAGGGGGCATAGCCCCAGCGTATTCGCACTGAAACTCTATAGTCGGTGAGGTTGTGTAGCCTGACCCGCCACTCAGAATATCCACGATTAAAATATTGTGGAATGGCGTAAATCTTAAGGCGTCTTGTCTGCTGTATCTTTGGTTGAAAAGCTCTACGTAGAATCTCTGTTGAGAGGTGGTAAACGCATCGAAGGAATCGACTAAACCGACGGGTGTACCTTTGTAATAAATTTGACCATCTCTTTGGCTAAATCTAGAATCGTTCTGAGATATACCCGTCCACTCTCCATTGCTTTTTACAACCTCAAGGGTCTCGGCCCATTTTGTGAGTACAAAGTTCGGCAAATCTCTTAGGAATTCTTTGTTGGTAACTATTATTTTTCTTTCTTTTTCGTCATTTTTTTCTAGAGCCCGCATGAATTGAATATCCAAATCCCTGAGTAGCTCCCTTCTTTGCGGCATCCAATAATTAAAATTTAATTCTATCATTTTAGCGGAATCCCACTTTACGGAATCTGTTGGGCGATCATAGACGAGACATGGCAAGTAAAATTCAGGTATGACTTTCTCTCCTGAATCAACAACCGTAGCGTGAAGAACGTCGTCCATCGACTTTTTATTGGTATCGAGGGTGTAGTGAAAAAGGAAGTCGACGTCTTGCCCGGGCCTTAGAATGTGCATCTCAGACCGAGGAGCTTCATTTTTATTCTCGGGATTAAAAAATATAACTAAAATTTGCATAATTAACTTAATGTGTAAGTATCAATATCTTGGTCTTGTCCGTACTTGGTTGCTTTTGTCGTGTCCCAAGTATCGAAATTGTAATCGAAAACTGGATCAGAACTTATTTGGCCAAATCCACCAAGGTTTTCTCCTCCCGGCGGGAAAGGCGCGCCGAGTAAGATACCAACAAAAAGATTTCCTTGTACTGGCCTGCTGCCTTGACCGAAGCCTCCAAGCGCAGAGTCTTTGAGAGTGAAGTGGGTTGTTGTCTTTTGGAGAACGCCATCCTTTGTGAGTATTTGCATATTTGGAGAAAGAGATGAGTCATTCCCATAAACGGGGATTCTGTCTGTTGCTTGGTATTGTTCAGTTGGCCTTCTCCATTTGGGCGTCGAAGAAAACCAAACAACTATTTCATACTGATCTGTTGGTTGTGGCGTAGTAAATGTAAATTTGCGAGCTTGTCTGTATGCTTGGATTGTTGTGAAGTTATATTTTGTTTGTGGGCTTTTACCCCCGGTGCTCCAAGCTCTTCTTATTTGATAATCTCCCGCGTAATCCACAAGGGTGATTGTATCGAACCCTCCTAGGTGATAGGCAAGATCTGTAGCGCAATCCCAGTTAACGTTTACGACTGCCCAAGCTCTCCACGATAAAGAGCCAGCTAAGAAGGCGTTTCTCGCTCCAATCTTGACAACGTTATCGGAAAACTCGTCGCCCCATAATAATTTTTTAACTAAATCTTTTTTGGTGGGCTTTTGTTTTCCTGCTTCCGATAAAAAATGATCAACAAACGCAACCCCCATATAAAGGTGCGTAAATGCTCCAACATCTCCTACAGTACTCTCGGATTGAATGTTCTGGAACGGGGTTGGTACGGTGAGTGAGTTATCCGTCGAGGAGGTAAACCCTTCCCCCATAATGAGATACGTCTCGTTACTCAAATTGAGCTTGTATGGACTCTTCAGTTCTGCTGAGTTGTCGCCGCCAAGGCTTCCATCGTCATCTATAAGGCCGTCTTGGAGCATCGTCGGTATATCAGCGGTGGTAAAGTGACTTCTCGAAATTAAGAAGGCGGCATTTGAGATATCAGCTTGCCCAGTAACGCGCCCCGGGATATCTTTTTTAAGGATGAAATTCAGGGTTCCGTCGGCGTTTAACCATTGGTCTGTGCAGTAATCGGCAGTGTTTGCGTGTAAGCAGTTTTCTGAATCTTGGCCGGGCCCTTCTGCAATTCGGCGACTTAATCTTACTCCACTTGCGGGTGTATTTTGAATATATAATATATCATATCCAGCTGGATTTACAGCATAAGAGGAGTCCTGAGTGAGGTTGCCGCCTGCATCATATATAACTTGACCTCCGGCAGAAGAGTTACCGTCTGAATCTATAGCTTCCACAACGACATCCAGTGCTCTAAGAGGGGTGACTGTTTCCCCTCCTACGGGGGGATAATCGTAATTAGCGGGCAAAGTAATGTCTATATTATCAACTAAAGAAAGAGAATAATTAAGGTCACTGGCAGTTTGGCCAGTAACTTCCTTATGGATCAAGGCGTCTGGGAAATCATTTCCGGGACCAGATGGTTTCCTGAACGTTAGCCTAAATGTATAGTCTTGGGGAAGGGCCAGTCCTGCTAGTTCAGCTGGATCACCAGCAAAACCGCATTGCCAAGCTAGGTTGGCGTTCTCAAGATGATAATAGGGCCAGCCGTCCTTGTTTCCGGGAAGGTTGGAGGCGTTAGATAACGCGTAATTTGCAGCTTCTGATACCTGCTGTGTAAAGTCTGATAAATCTGTGGCGCCAGCTAAAGAAAGCGCAGACACGGATATATCCTCAATAAGGTTGATGCCGTTGACGGTTACGCTAGACGAACAGTGAGCATTCCTACCTTCTGATCTTCCGTGCTTGTTTACCGAGTAAATCCTTACATAGTATGTTCCGTTTTGGAATGGAATGAAATATGAGAATGGAGCGCTACCCTCGTCTGGGACGAACCTACTAAAAAATGCACCGTTTGGGTGGGCTCCCCATATATCTTCATGAAAATCAGTGCTGTCAACGAAGTCGGCGTCTCTTTTTATATAAATATTATAGCCAGCCAAATTAGTGTCAGGGCTTGGCTTGTTCCATCTAACCGTAACCTTTTTTGCTGTTAGGCTACCTAGCTGAGTAATGGTAAATGGATTAGACGAGAACGTAGGGGCATTTGGGGTGCCTATGGATTCCCCCACGAGGGGCTCATATTGTCTGTCAACAAAATCGAACTTAGACTGGTCATGCGAAATGCATTGGACTGCGTATTTGAAATTATTTTTTTCTTCTACCCCGATGATTTTCCAGAGCTCTCGATCTGGTTTACCGCCGTGCCCCTGAAGTAAAGCGCCTGTGTATTCCACCGCCCAGAGAAAATTGTCCGGCGGGTTCTCTACGAACCCAGAATAGTTGGAACCGTCAGGAGCTAATTGTTCGTTCCCGTTGTTGTCGTAAAGTAACCCCGTGAACCCTGTTATGTTGTAGTCTTTGTCGTTGAGTACGTTTGTTCCGTTATGATATAGCCCCGTGAAATGTATTATAGTGTGGTTTTCAATGGATGTTCTATCGTAGTCAGAAATTGATAATGATCCATCGGCCATTAAGTCATTGGTGGCCCAGCCACTTTCTCCCACGAAGTTGGCTGATGTTCCAACGCCAGCATCTGCTTTTCTGAAACTAAGCTTCTGAACGGCGGATTTTCTGCTATAAAGATTCGCCAAGTCGCTTGTACTAAGATCGCTTGTTAAAGGATCACCATACGCTGGGGGGGTTACGATGCTAAAATGTAATTCACCCTTTTGGCCAACCTCGGGTATTGAATAATAAGAACCACCATCGATCCAGCCAGATATCGAGCTATCAAGAACTGCTCTCCCTGTCCAGTTCGGTTGACCGTCCATGTTACGACCAGAAGAAATCTGAAAATTAAGGACTCTTCCTCCTCTTCTCCTTGTAGCTACGTCTTGATATGTCCCCCTATTTTCGTCTGACGTAGCAATAATATCACCTGCCTGAAGATAAGCTCCTTCTATTCCTGCTGTAAAGTTGCAGGTCTCTGTTTCGAGCCTTTCAGTTGCTAGGGTCCACTGTCCCCATCTTTGCGCTTGAGTTTTTGAGGTCGTACCAAAGGCGGTTACATCTTTGACTCTTATTCCGTATTTTTTGATAGAATCGACGTCCTCAACATATTCTATGCTGGGTTTGTACTTGTTTGCTTCGTCGTTGTATCTCACTAGACAAACTGAATGTCTGGCTTTCTTAGCGGAACTACTGTACAAAAAGTCGCCATCCATGACATTTGAATTGTTAAATAGGTACGTCGGTTCCTTGGGCGCATCATGCGTTGCTTGAAGCTTACCGGCGCTATAAAAAGTAAGCCCCCTAAATACGCTAGCAATATTATTGATTACGGAAAAAGCGTCTTCTTGGTTGGCGATGTAAATATTTGCTGTAAATCTAGCTTCACCAAAGTCTTTACCGGGTTCGTCATCATAATCTTGCGCTGTGAAGCCATTGGGGACAAGCTCGTCACAATATTGTGCGATTTTAAACATCGACCATTTATCGACTCGATCTTCTCCGATGTATTTTCCTAAACCGTATCTTTTATTTGTTATGATGTCGTAGTAAATCCAAGCAGGGTTATCTGTCCATTCTTTTTTCAGCTTGCCTGCTTCAGTGCCTGCAGCGTGACGCTTCCAGTCTCCATCCCAAACCGTGGTTGTTGTGTCAAGCAGGGGGTCTCCCTCGTTCACCGGTGGAAGCCCAGCGGCGGTACCGCCTAGGATTCCCCCATATGTGCGCATAATGGGGTTGTAGTTGTTCGGAACCTTTACTCGAAGCCCTCTTATCTGGTGGGTTCTTGCTGGAACTTGCCCGAATGTATCCGCTCTGAATTTGTGTCTTATAAACGCGGAGGTTGGGTAGCAGAATTTTTCTTCGTATATTTCAGTGAGAGAATCGACGAAGGTTTGATTCCTTAAAGATCCCCTAAAAGAATCAAAGGTCTCCCTATATACGGCAATACGCCAGCCTATAAAATCAGGATCTTCCGTTACGTCGGAATACCCGTACTGGGATCCAAAGGAAGTGGGGTTGGGAGTTATTTTTGTTGACTGCGCATACCCATCTGTAATCTTACCGCGAATTGTTTTTGATGTGACGTTAGTAAGAGGTTGTTGCACTACGTCGCCTGCGCTATTCCTCGGAAAGAAGTCCGTGTTTTTTGTGTCGTCAGAATAATATGGCTTGTGGTCTATGCGGTAAGTGACGGAGGTTTGCTTTACGTCACCCTTTCCAGTCTTAGTGCCTTTCTCTGTGGACCCGGTCATTAGGGTCTCTGAGAGCATTGACACCCGTACAACCATTACGAAAGCTGTGCATCTTTTATTTGTTATGTTGTAGTATTTTGGGAGGCCCTCGCTTCTGCCGAGACTGTCCTCCCCGGGTTTAAGAATCATGGAGTCGGCGGAGTAATTTGAATCTTTATATTTAAGCTCCGGACCACGTAGTCTTTCCCCTAAAGACCTTTGAATCTGCAAGGTGTCCTCGGAATTAGAATCTAATATTAAATTTTCACCCGCGGGCTCACCTTTAGAATGGGTCACATCAACATTTTGAAAATTCCTATAGCCAGCTTGTGATAGGACCTGTATGCCATTATAATATACGGATCTGGCCCACCCGGATTGAATCTGAGCAGCGGTACCAGACACGTATGGTTTAAATTTTACCAACCTGTAGCCGGTTTCTCCTACGTAACCAGACTTGTGATAATAACCCGAAGTGAGCCCATCAATGGGGCCTTCGCCTAAGCAGTCTAGGACTTCTACTGTAGAAAGAGATACCGCACCCGGGGGTTTACCCTGAGAATCGTCATCAGATGGACGAGGGAATTCAGGAGTGTCTACTCCTTCCGGCTCGTGAACAACATCTCTGGGATTTGGTTGAGACCCTCCTCCGCCCCCCTTAAAGAATTGAATTTCTCCATTAGGCCCAAGCGTGATAGGGTATCTCGTCTTCTTGATTTTGGGCTTTCTTTTCATTTGATTAGTTACTTATTGAGCTTGACGCTGCTTCTACGTCGTATATATCATAATAAGCGGCAAGTGTCTGACTACCGCATAAAAGTTCGCCGTAGCAAATGGGTACGGGACCACCTTCTTTTACGATGTTTACTGGACCATTAAATAGGTAGGAAGCTGATGTGGCCCCCTCGAAATTCTTCAGTTCGTCCATTTCGGGGGGTTCCATAAGTAATGCTGCTATACCCGCGGCCAAAAGGCCAATTCCAGCCATTATTATCTGCGCTCCAATCTCAGCATGGCCTGCTGCTATAACCATAAAGCCTACGATAATAATTATAATAGCAAAAATTATAGTAAAAACTTCATCCGCCCCCTCAACCACGGGAACTATATCTATTTTTTTTAGCTTGGGGTTTTTAATCTTAAGCTCGGAATTATTTATAAGTTCTAGTTGCTTTCGTGATTCGGCTTCGTCGTCATATATGCGATCAAGTCGAACATCTGAGTCTGATTTCCATGGCTCATCATTAATTAATATTTTAAATTTTTGATTTTTCTTCTGCTCTCTACCGAGTTGTCTGAATAGCTTGCCGTCTGACAGTTTATTAATTGCATGTAGCGCTTCCGAGACGCTTTGCACGTGCAAGTTCCAAGTTTTCATTCCTGTTTTTCTCCCCAGTTTTCCGTGGAGTTTAATTTCAACGGGCTTTTTCATGTCTTAAAATGTTTGTTATAGCTAGTTTATGATTAGTATTGAGCTTTTCTATTCTTGAGGTCTGTTTCCATGGGTGATGCAATACCTTGCCGTCGCCAAGATAGACCATAGAGTGTATTCCATGGTATATGTTGTATTTTTTGTTCCATTTTTCGTTCCAAGTTTTAGTTAAAATTACGTCATGTTTTTCGAGAGCTTTAACTTCATAAAATTCGTTGTGTTTGAGAAAATTTAAATATGCAGGGATTTTCTTATACTTTTCAATCATTTTTTTTAGGCGTCTTCCTTCCTCGCTATCTTCTGCGGATTTAAAAAACAAGGACATGGCGCATGATCCCTCCAGCCGTGATAATGATCCGCTACGAGCTTCCTCAATTATGGGCAGTAAAAATTTTTCGTGTCCAGTAAGTCCTATGTTAAAGAGTTTTCGATAGTAGTCCTCCAACAAATCTATACATGTGGTAATACCCGAAGTCCATTCTCTGCCCACAAAAGGAGCGACAAAACCATCTGGCTCGTGAGAATCGAAACAATCATCCTTGACGCAATAAAGAATAATGTTTGTTTTTAATCTTTCGCCTTCGTTTTTATCAGCCCAAGATAGCTCTTTTTCATCAAAATGAGAATGGTAAATAGCAAAAAGATCTGAATCCCCAATTTTATTTTTTAAATCTTCTTCGGAGACGACGCAATGATAGGTGGGGTTTTCTGATATATTTTTACATTTTTTGGTAATAAAACGACCATTATTTTTCAAAACAATACCACAGCATTCGTTTGGAGATTCTTCCAAGGAATGTTTCTTGATGCTTTCTTTGACTTTTTTTGTTATTTTCAAAATTGACTTTCGTGTCTAAGTACGTGTGTGGTTCTTTTTTTAAATTCTTTATTGTACTCTTCGATTCTGGAGTAGCAATTTATTTGGTGGTGTAAAATTAAATCATTACCAACATAAATAGCGCCATGACTGGGGTTCCTCTTTCCATAGCATTTCATTAGGATTGCGTCGTGTTTTTTTAGTATAGATCCGTCGGTAACTTCTCCCTCTAGGACAGTTTTAAACCCTTCCTCGGAATAGCCATCGGTAAACCAACTTGGGTTTGATGTGATATACTCGAAGTTCCTTTCTTTTTCTGGCAAATCAATATTTAATTCTTCTTTGTAGTAATCACGCCCTAAAGTATAACAATCATTTTTTCCCAAACAAAAGTCTCTACCTATGTAAAAAGACTCACACCCCTTTGGTTCGTATTCTTTGAACTTTTGACTCTTAAGGCTATACATTATGAATTTTATTTCGTGGTGTTCGCTTTGTATTTTGTCGTAATCAGAAAATTCACTACTGTTTATGTGTGAGTGATAAAAGGAAATTATTTCGCCAAAATTCGCGGCTTTCAAGTAGTCGCTTGGATCAATTGAAAACATCATGCGTTTGTTTTCGGCTATATTTCTACATCTTAAAGCTTTAAGCCGAAGGGAGTCCTCCTCTTGGTATAAAATTCCACAGCACTCGTAGGGTGACTCTTCTAGAGCGTGGTCTCTTATATGTTTTTTAATGTAGTCTTTCATCATTAAGCTCCACCAGCTAGTTTTTCGACGGCAGGAAAACCCCCAAATGGTAAGCAACCGGCATGCGTATTTGTGCCGCAGCCACCGCATGGGTTACTCATTGAGTAGACGCCGCAGGTAGTTGAGGTGCCAATCATTGTATCTGTGGCTGCGCCGAAAACACGTATATCTGTGTGCTTTTTGTACTCGTCTGACCATCTTAATTTGCACCCTTTTATTGTTTTGGAACACTTGTCTTCCAGCCAGTAATTGTTGTTGGGTGGAATTGTCGATAAAGTTCCCCCTTCAGCGGCGGGCACGGTTCCTTTCGCTATAAAATAATATTTTATATCATTTTTAGTTAAATAAATATTTTGCCCTATAGTATAGCTGCTAGCAGGATCATACGCTGTTGCCTGTTGTTGTGGGTTGTAGTTTACGTCGAGTTCGTCTGTGAAAAGCTCGTCATTTTCGTCTGCTATAGGGGGAGCTTTGCAAGGAAATTTAAGTTCGTTAGTACTATCCGTGCCAAAGGCCGAGATAAGTTGGTCGTCGGTCATGACGTCTCCGTTGCTCTGGTATTCATAAATGCAACCCTCTCCCCTATACTGAAATTGACAATACCTTGAAATAACCAGTCTGGTTGGGAGCTTTAGACTTTCAAAATCAATAAAAGAACCCAACTCGAATTCTAATCCATTTTTGTTCTCTACGCTTTTTCTGTTTATGAAAAATATTTCCCTAGGGAATTCCGCTAATGGGTCTGGCGTAAACCCTTCGGGTATTAAAGTGTCGTCGCCCAAGGTAACCCTTCCTCCTCCTTGTTGAATATCGTAAAAGTTTTTCACGTCGAGGTATTTAGCAAAGGTCCTTACTCTTGTTACCTTAGCGCCAATTAGATCATCTAGCTGTCTTACCATTAGCTTAAAGGACCTGAACATCGATTGGTTGTCATCTTTTTCATTCGCCACCATACTCATTCTAGGGGTGGGTGCGGAGCCCCTCGTATTGCTGTCGAACCCCTCCACGTACACAGGTAAGGGATGGTACTCTTCGCCCTTCCAGTATAATTTTTGTTTAGTAAGCTTTAGGTTGTTGTGGAATCTGAAAACGGCTTCTCCGGCTAAAGTAGTTTCGAGATAGGGCATGTTTTCGTCTATCAGCAAATCTTCTAAATCTATTTCGTATAGAGTCACGACAGAAGACGGGGCAACCCTACCCATCTCGCTAATAATTTTTTTCGCAGAATGTTTTGTTTTATCTATTCTGACCTTAGAGAAATCGCTTAATTTTTTATCACTTGACATGTTATGGTGTTAGTTTGTTACTTCTTCGAAGGTTGCTCGTATGGTATAATTGTCATAGAAATTGAAAGTCACGCCCCAATCTCTGGCGACATACAATTTATCAATATTATACGGTGCGGGGAGCATGCACAGGAAAGATTCCTGAGCTTTTCTCATGTGAAAAAAATGGGTAATTGCTTTAGCTTCAGCCGCGTCTCTAGTCTCGAAGTTAATCGTGGCTCTTAACAGAACGCTTTCTATGCCATCGATAACTCTTTGTTCGTAGCCGTCTCCATAGGAATGACGGATAACTCTCGGTTTATTTTCTATGGTAAAATTATAGGAAGGCTTCCACCAAAAATGCGGCTTGTTGGTTGTGGTTTTGACGCTGTCAAATTTTACTCCCGCCCACTGGTGGTTTGAAAGCGACGGTGCGCTAAGCACCCCGGGAACAGAGGCATACCAATAGTATTTGCGTGTTTTAGAACTTACCGTAAGGTCGTACCAGACTATGTCGTTTTTCTTATATTCTGTTCCAGCATTGAACTCTTCTATATTATAAATGTTAGTACCCATACGCCACGCCTTTTTCCTGATTTATTTACACGTAGTAGCCAAATATATGCAGTGTAATAGTATTCGATGGCATTTAAGATAGTCAATAGAGAGAAACAGGAGGTTTTTATAGGGTCTGGGCAGGTACATGGAGCGCAGTCCTTATCGTATAATTGGCAAATACCAGAATCGCCGCTTGAATTCATAGGCCAATCAAATTCCATCGTAGTTCCGCAAGGGCCACAAATAGGGGATTTTTCAATCAATACGCTGGTTGTGGATACTGATCCCCTTGTGAAATGTATACATAGCGGGGGGTTCAATGGGTTTATAACCGACGATAGGAAAGATTCCACTAGGTTTTATAGTTTTTATTCGGGGTATTTGACAAGATACACCCTATCATGCGCCGTCGACGCATTACCTGAAGTAAACGGAACCTTTAGGGTAGTGGGGGATATGGGAAAAATTCCATCTGGGTCGCTACCAGCCCAAGCAGTGCAAGAATTGAGGTATATAACTGGTTCAACCGTTGCCCAAACCGCGCCCACAGGATTCGCAGATAATCCGGGTGATGGGGGATACAGAATTGGTGCCCCGACAAGCGTTGAGATAACAATGGATGATTTTGACGCCAATATTGTAAATAATTTCACATTGGGGCTAGATATACCAAGGAAAGATTATTATAAAATAGGAAGAAGGAGTCCATTTTCCGTGGAAATAGACTATCCCGTGGTGGCAACAGCAGATTTCACAATTGAGGTCAATGGCTCTGACGTGGGGTACTCGGGGAGCACATTCAGGGGGTATCCATGCAAAGCAAAACTTAAGAATTTTGATGTTAGAATAAAAGACTACCAAACCTATCAAGTAATAACGCAATTTAATTTCACGGGAGCTACTTTAGTAGGTGAAAATTACTCAGTAGACGTTAATAATAACTTAAAAATACAAGCCAGATATAAGGTATACATAGAGAACCTTCTGACCGAGACCGGAAACCTCAATACTCCACAATTAGTTACAATTACTAACTAATTTCCAGTGTAATTGATAAAGAGGCACAAGGTTTTTGGTAAATGATTTTTTTCAATAATTGCGATGTAGTGGTAAACGGTACAGGGGTAATGGCCGAGCAGGTATCGCTGTCTACTTCTAATGCCATTGTCGCTGTCCGCGCTATGGGCAAAAACCTCGCGGAAGGATCCGATCCAGACGGACAATATGCAGCTGCTGTGCGCTTTTCTTACTACTTAGAGGTTGAAAAAGATCCGGTTTACGCAAATGTTTTAGATTACTTGAGCTTGGTTCACAACACGGTAAACCCAAATTATCACGATATCCCGCCGAATGTAATAGGCGTGGCTGGGGTAACTGGAGTCTACTTCTTAGATAGCTACAATGTAAGTGTGTCATCAAACGAGTTGGTCAGAGCTAACGCTTCATACGTGGGGTTTGTGCCACCCACGGGTACGGTAATCAAGCGATCAGGTATAGTTGACAAAGGGTACGCGGAAAGCTTTAGCGGCTTGGCTCACTCTTGGACAACGTCCCTTCTCGCCAGCGATGGGACAATATTGGCTCCAGTCTATGATTTTTCCTATGATTTTAGGGGGGTAATAAATCCAGTTTACGTGTTGGGGCAAAAATACCCGAAACAAGTACAACTTCTAACCGCAGAGGAGACCGCGAGTGTGGTTAAAGATACCTGCTCTATAAATGTAGACGGTCAAGGGCCAGACTCTCATCCGGTTACTTTTTACGGAGAAAGCGGATGGGCTTTATTTAGTGGACAGCTAGAGGACGGATCATATTTTAATGAATACGACGCCGAGTCTCCACCTAGGGTAAGAATTGAACCATTAAGTGGTTTATGCGACACTTCTTCGCATTTTATGGAATTTGATTTTTCAGGAATGAAAATAGAAAGCGCGGACATATCTGTAGACACAAACGATTTCGCAAAAGCCTCGTACACGCTTAGGAGGTACCATTAATGTTTTATACATATAAAAATTGTACCGTACTTTTAAACAATCGATCTTTCGTTGCTGCTAATCTTTCATTTGATATAAATTCCAACTTAGAAGCGCGGTATTTCGCAAGCAAAAAATACTCTCATTCTTACCAAGCGTCAGAAGCGGTAAATGGAACCATGGCTTTTTCATACGTTCTAACCGGGCAGGATTATTTTCATGATTTAATATATAAAGAAAATATAGGAATAGAAGGAAATTTTGGGCAGATGAGCTTTCCTAGCGGACATCTCACAAGCTACAGAATAAGCGCCTCACCCAACACCATGGCGCGGGCAAGTGTGGAGATAGCGTTTTTTGATTTTGAAGGCCAACTTGGGTCAGGCTCGTTTACGCCGAGTACAGAAAAGCCGAGTCAAGACAAAACCATGCTGAATTTCATAGACGCGACGATTAACGGGACAGGCCTAACAGACGCCAACTCTTCGGTAGTAGACGCTTCATTCAGTTATTCAATGGACGTAAAACCCGTCTATAATTTAGTAACAGGAACCGGACTCTATAACATAAAGCCAGACAGCATCTCTTTCGGTCCAAAAAAATTAGAAACAGCCGTAACCATCGATAACTTAAGTGGGGCTATGAGGATGCAAGGGGAAAACACGATACTTGGGATAGAGTTAAGAGACAGAGAAACATTGTCAAGACAGGTGTACTACGAGGCTAGGGGCTTTACAAATGTAAAAAATATACAAGCAGATAATCAAAGTTTTGCAAAAAACTCAATACGGGTAACTCAAGACGCTCCAAGCTTTTTAGCTAAAATAACAGGGAAAGAAGTAGACCACCCAGATAATGGTGGAGAAGGGTGGGGACCCACGGGTGGAGCACCGGGAGAAACGATAGACATAAGTGGAATAAATTTTTTAAGCTATCCAGATGTATGGATTGGTAGTTTTGAGTTGTTTGAGTGTCAATATGTTAACGACAATTTAATAAGATTCACAGTTCCAGAGGAAACAGCTGGAGCCGACGGGACAATATATTTAAAGAATGGAGACAACGCTAATGCATCAACTATGGCATTTAAGTCTTTATCTTCTACTATACAAATAACTAGAATAAGGTAAGCATGTCATCAGGAATAATAGGCCAGACAGTTAGGATCGAAGGGCAGGGGTTTGTCCAAATCGACAGCGTCTCTTTCCCCTATAAACCTAATGCGGATACCATCGGCGGGATAGACTATGTTTTTGCTAATTTCGATTGGGTTAATGAAGAGCTATTAATTGCCACAATTCCATCAGCCGCTCAATGGGGGAACCCAAAGGTAGGCTCTACACTTAGGAAGCAAACAGGAACTGCAAGCGAATATTTTGTCCCAATGCCCCAAATTTTAGGGGTAACCACGGAAAGGCCAGTCCCCGGATCACAAATGAGCGTGAGTGGTCAAGCGTTGTCGGGGGTTACTGGGGCATTTTTTGGCACAGGGCAATTGCCGGCGACAACCGTGCACAGCGGAATGGTCGATATAAATTTTCTGCCACTCACTGTCCCTTATGGGCATATAGATGGACCTTTGAAAATAGTGGGGCAAAGCGGGCTGAGTGCTACGTACCCCACGATGAAAACAAACGTAATAATCACGGGGGTTCAACCCTCTTCTGGGGAGAGGCATAGACCCGGAGGGGGAGAGCAGCCATTTGATGATGTCGTAATTTCTGGAGAAAACTTCGTAACAGGGGCTTTAGTAAGGGCGTCAACCGACTCGTCTAGTCAAGACTATAACCGTTGGTTGGTGGATTTCAATGGGGCAGAGACCGGATTTGGGCTAGTAGGAACGACAGGGCTAACCGGTAAGATACCCTCAAGCGCGAACTCAGGTCTTCTGTCAATAAGAAGTTCACTTGGGGGTTATCATGCTAGCGGGATTGATTTTTATGTGATTCCCGGGCCACCCGTTATATCGTCAGTAACTCCAGTTACTGGCAAACCCGCGGGCAGCCATGGAGGGAATCGGGATCATTCCATAGTACGTGATCGAGGCGACTACGTAACGATGTCTGGAGAGTTTTTTGGCAACACTACAGGCTTGTATGTCTACCCAACAGGGCAAAGAGACGGAGATCATAAAGAAAACTTAATTAACTCGCTAGTAATATCATACGGAACGAACAAAAGCAACACCCAAATAGACTTTACCCTGCCAACAGGAACGGGAAGATACAGAGACTGCGACATAGTAATAGAAACCCCAAGGGGATCTGTAACTGGACAAGACTCTTTATACATAAAGTACCCCCCGTTTGTAAAAGGATTTTCACCGAAAAGCGATTTTAAAGGAAACAAAATAGACATAACTGGTAGCGGATTCTTTGATGATTCCGAAACGGCTGTATATTTTAGTGGGTTGGTTGATCACGGAGGCTTCTCTGGGAATATATCAGCAAGCATATCGGGAATAGAGGGTACTCCCGATACTGGCCTTCAGGTAATGAGCGTGTACGTTCCCGGTTTGTCTGAAGATTCCAACTTCGCCATAGTTGTGGATAACAGCGTCGGAAAATCCACAAGTCCAGAGGGGCAGTATTTCGGGTTCTTTGCTGAACCAGAAATTTCTGGATTTTCTCCTACTTCTGGAGCACACGAAAGCACAGTGATAATAAGCGGAACAAGCTTGGTAAACTTACTATCAATTTACCATGGTAATACACCGGTAACGACCTACTCTACTCTGGGGTCAAGGGGAACTGGAATAAGTTTTGAAATACCGCCGAAGCACACTTACTTAACTAATGATTATTTGTATCGCGAACTCGAAGCCCCAATAAGGGTATCCGCAGCAGGTGGAACGGTAACCACCACGGAAAGGTTTCAGACAATACCAGATAGCATATTTTACAGTGGTCATTATCCGGACTTAGTTGCAAGAAGCGACTTCCTAAAAATATCTGGTGCGAATTTGGAGTTGGTTACAGGGGTAAGGTTTACGGGGAAAAATGATACCCAGACAACAGTGGCGGTATCCCCGGACAGTTACTATTCCTTACTCGAGCCGACGGGATTTGATTTTCCAAAGACGGGATTAAACATAAGAGTACCCATAGACGCAGAAGACGGCAAGCCCATGCTCATGGGCGAATTTACAAACGCGCAAAGCGTTTTGCCAATAGAGGTTTTCGAAGTAGTGTCACTGGATCTTGCTCAACCCGGGACAGGCATATACGGGGATTCGATAATACTAAGTGGGTCAGATACTCATCAGTCCAAATATTGGTTTCAGGGGTATTCAAGTGGACATATGGATATGTCGAATATCTCTAGTGGGGTAGGGTCATTTTCATCAGCGGAAGAAGGCCCATCCTTTTTGAAAACTCAAGGAGGGGGAGTAGGCGGAGGAGTTTTTGATGCAGCTGCCGAAGTCAGACTAAACAAGCACCCAACGTGGGATTACATAAAACCATTAAACGGAGATGATGTATATAAGTATGGGGCAGATGGCGCGGAGTATGTAGAGATTCAAATTCCAGCTTGCCTTCTCGAAGACGCGAGGCTATTTACGTCAAGGCGAGACAAGGCGGATATTGACCTTACTGTAACTGACTATCAGGACCTGTCGACAAATATAACTGCGTACCCAGCTATATCTGGCATTTCAGCAACGACAATTAGAGTAGGACAAACACTATACGTCTCGGGAATAAACGCCGAAAAAACCTTCATTAATGCCATAGGAATTAGCGGAACAGGGTTAGCTCACCCCGGAGAAGAAGATGCGGGAAGCAGAGAAATAGAGTTTCTTAGTAAATTCAGCACGAGACAAGACCTGCTTTTTCAAGACGGAAGCGAGGCCACTTGGTTTAATCTGGGGGATTACTTCATTCCGAACAGTCCATTCGAGTTGCTAGATAACTCCGATCCATTAGGGCACATATGGAATGCAGAGATAAGAAGACACATACATACAAGCGGGCTAAGAGACGAGGGCGTGAAGAAAACCGGCCTATATAACATACCAATAACAATATCAGACAATTTCGTAGGAACAGGATTTTTATTCTTCTGGTTAGACGAAGACACCGTATACAAAAGTGGCCAAACAATTTTCGAACAGAGCTTTGCTAAGCCACTTAGGCAATTATATAGAGAAAACATAGCAGGGACACCAAGATTCTACGATACGGTTGATGTAAACCAAGACGGACAAGTAACCGCCGAGGACTTATTCTACTGGAGTGGGGCAGCCGGAACCACAAACATCCACAAGAAAGAAGGAAGCTTTTATAGCGGATGGACAGGTACGGAAACTTACCAAAGATTAGGAAACGATTTATTATTCAGGCTTCCAATTATAATTGAGCCAGAAATATTAGCCGTAGGATTTACGGAACCCACAAGTGGATACCGCGGCCAACAAATAAGGCTATACGGCACTGGATTGGCAAACGTAACTGGTTTGTTTATGAGAGACAGTGGGTATGGAATATCGAATTTTGACCAGTACGACGCCAGTAGTAGTTTAGCGAACAAAGAATACAATAATTTATATTTTCAGATTCCTTCTGACTTTCCAATCCCAGCGGGCACAGGAAACGCAAGCGGAACACTATTTGCTCAATCAGCATTTTCGTCAGATTCCAATGCGGACATGGGTTCTTTGGGCCTATTAAATGCTATTAAGTCTCCAACAATGACGAGTTTCGACCCGAAAGAGGGGGTGGTCGGAAAAACGGTAGTTTATGTCTATGGAGAAATGCTTCATCACGCTTCTGATTTTCAGTTTATATCAAATTTAGATGGTGATGTATATAGTTCACCCATATGGGCCAAGCTTGATGACGGCGCAGGTGGAACATACTTAACCGGACTCGTTCCTTCAGGTTTAGTTACGTTCCCGCAGGACTTTAAGGTCAGAGTAACCACCGATCAGATCGGCGCAGAGTCAAGTCAGCTTGGAGATTTCATAGTATACGAAGGTGACACCACCGTATATGGTAAATTAACCGTGTTGGGGGATACGGTTGTAGAAAATAACGTCAACGTGTCTGGAAGATACTTTGTTGACTCAGTACCCATAGAAGACACAATAGAGCACAAGCTTCACAAGGCAATAATACTAGAGAATAAACTTCTTCACCTAAGCGCCGAAACGAAAAACAGTTATACCGGCGACGGAACTTGGCAAGACCTCACTACCTACAACCACGACGCGACACTTTATAATTCTCCAGCATTAATTACTAACACTCTTGAATTTGATGGAACTGATCAGCACGCAATAATTCCGATAACAGACGACCTGAAGCCGGAAACATTTACTCTTGGGGTCATGTTTATGCCACTAGAGTTAGGAGGAACGGTTGGAGACCCGCTTATACAGGTGCCCAATACTCATGGTACGGTAGCGGCATCCTATGAGATAACCTTCGACGTAAACAAGAGATTTTATTCAAAGGTAACATTTAACGAGGGAGGAGATCCAGATGATAAATCATCTACATTATTTACCGACCCAGTAGAGACCGGACAGTATTCCGTTGTTAACACAACTTGGGATGGAAGTACTCACAGCTTATACCTAGATGGAGCTCTTGTTAGCTCGGATAGCGTAGGATCAAAAACTATTGATTACGTAGACCCAAGCGTGCCCATAAAGGATTTTCATATATTAACGAACTCGAGCACGACAAAGCACATCAAGGGGCTCCTAAAGAATGTTCACTTATATTCTGGAGCGCTTTCGCAAGATAATGTTTATGAAAATTACAGAAGGCTTACTTCCATAGTAGTACCGCAAAGAGACTTGGAAATATCAGGTGGGGCATTACGGGTATCTGAGTTTGGAAATACTGGAAACTATGCTTTGATTAGGGACAATAAAATGTTCCTGTCTGGATCGGGGGCTCAATTTTTCATTAACGATGATGAGGTCTTGCCTGCAGCAGAATATCTTTTTCAAAATATAACAGGAACCAATATACAGTTTGACCTTTCTGGAGTAAGAAGAGACTTGACTCTACGGTTCGGGGAAGGAACAGGGGTTGGAAATGTAGCTGGGTCCGCATCTCACGTGGGAGATGGGGTAACAAATGCATTCCACCTTGAATTAACAGAAGACAACATTAAAAACGTTTGGGTCTCTCTTGATGGATCGACGCTAACCCCGACAACAGACTACACAATAGACAATCTTACGGGGGTGGTCTTCTCTCAAACGCCAAACGTAGCGGAAGAGATACTCATACGGCAATTTACTGACACTATAGTCCCGACACCAATTCAGTATAATATAAATCTGTTCATGACCGGATCTGGCCAGAATCTGACCATGACTGATTTGTCAACCGGGACAGCGATCCAATTCACGGGTAGCGTAGACGAGTTACAGATAGAAAACTATAATATATACGACAGCGATGTAAGCATAACCGGCTCTGTATCTTCAGTAAGAAACGAGTACTCTGGTGTCTCAACCCACATTTATAACCAAGCTTTAGCTACCGCCACGAACCTATTCAACGAGCCCGGTTCTGAGGTGAAGGCTTATTCGCTGGCACCAAATGTGTTTGTGGCAAACGAGGGAACAGTGAGTTACATCACTGGGGGAGAAGATATAATCATATATGCCAATACCGGTCAGGGAAGGGTATATATAACCGGGGGTCGAGGCCACACGATAACAGGAAATGTTACCATGACTGGTGGTACGCATACCGTCTCTACGGATGGTGTACAAATTTACAATTCGGTAAATACTATTTACCCCACTGGATCGACAAGTATAAGTGGAACCTCGAATGTAATTTACAATACAGGCGACGGGGTAATAAAGTATATTTCGGGAACAGACATTTCGATATTAGGGACTATAAGCGGTACGACTCTAAGCACTAGCGCGTTTAATATAAATGATGGAGCAACGGCGTTCATAACCGGCACAAGTCCGACCATAAACGTAACAGGAGGGACAGTCAATGCGTCGCTCACGGGGACAGCGAACATAACCGCTAACGCGTCTTTCTCCTTGTCAAGCCTTACTGGAACGACGGTAAACATTACCGGAAATGCAGGATCAATAAACAGCGCGCAGCTTGTCACCGTAGAAGGCCCCGAAACAATTTTTGCAAACGACAGTGAGACCGTAAACATAACAGGTCACCAAATAAACAGTTTAATTGTGAGCGGAAGAGGCTCCACCACAAATATAGAATTTGATACTGGTGTTCTTTATTTTAGTGGAAACTTTTTCGATTCTAATACGCTGACCCTGCACACCGGAAGAATAGATGCTACGGGTATTAATTTTGATATAAGACAATCACAAAACGTTCACGCAACGGGGGGGAGAGTGATCGTATCAAATTCTACGGGTGTATTTAGCGGAGAGCATATTAGCGTGACTAGTTCCACGGGTGTATTCTATTCTGCAAAAGAACAACCAATTAACATAACAGGAGGGACAAATTTGTTTACTTCTGGTACCGCCACGGTATCAGGAAACTTGATGGCAACCAGTGGAGGCAACATAAGCGCGGTAATGACCAACGCTGCGCATATAAGTTTCCAGAATTCGACGGGATCAATCACGGCAAACTCTGGGTCTGTGTTTGTAACAGGGTCAACTGTCAACTTAAGCGGGCAAACGAACTTTGTCACTGGCAGTCACATTTTCGTGCAAAGTGGAGCCAGTATATTCAGTGGGGTAGGAATAGGGGTTACTGGAGGAGTCAATACCATAACAGTACAAAGCGGAAGTGATTTATATGTAACAGGCGGGTCAACAAGCGCGCTTCTCCAAAGCGGTAATGTAAGTATTACTGGGGGCACAAATACGACATACAATATGCTCATTAATGAGGATGGTGCATACATGAGCGTAACCGGCGACATAAATTATATAACCGGGGGGGTTATCCAGTCAGTTACGGGTAATCAAATAATTGTAACAGGATTAACTGCAAATAGCAACACAGTGAGCAGCGTGATTACGGAAAGCGCAGAGATCGACAGAAGCACCGTCACCGTAACTGATTCTGACAATATTACCGTGGCCGCGGGAGCCGTAGTGGAAACAATTGCAGATAATGTAATTGAAAATTTCAACCTAGAAGGGGGCTCTCCAAGAATCTACAGGGGTACTAGTATATTTAATAATATAACTGGTCTTATTCTTATAACCGGAGTAGAGACGCTTAGCGTATCAGGTATGCAGAGCGGAGCTAGCATGGGAATTACGGGGGACGGAATAGGCATATATAATCAATCCGGCGGCGTTGTCAATTTAACAGGCACAAATTACAAAGTATATAACACCGGCGGGAACCTTTTCATAACCGGTTCTGATATAACCGTATCTGGAGATCAGAATTTCGTAACTGGATTTGTAACTATTAATAACGGCTTCATAACGGGCAGTACCGTGACCATCACGGGGGATGGTAACACCTACGTGTCGGGGGGAACGATTGATGTTAATAGTTTAAACACCGAAATAAATGAGCTTAAAGATAGTATCGTACAGTCTTTCGGAAACGCAAACATAGACGACTCAACTCTTTCCATGCTGTCCGTCGGAAATAGTTATGTTTCTGGAGCCTTGGTAAGCGTGGTTGCTCAGCCCAATTCCACCACGTATATAACAGGTTCGAATATTGACCTTGACAACTTTGGGACAGTGTCGATAAGCGATTCGACATATACAGATGTGACCGGTACGACTGTATTTATTACAGACGGTGCAAATACAGTATCTGGACAACAATTTTTTATAACCGGGGGAACAAACTACATAAGCGGGAATGACGTTAGGATAACCGGAGACAATAGCAGAATAACAGGTACCGCATATATAACGGGCACGACCTATTCTACAGGCATAGTCTATGCAACGGGTAACATTTACGCAACAGGAATCACTTACTCTACAGGCAACACATACGCAACTGGAACAACTTACGCAACGGGTACGGTCTATACCACAGGAACAACCTATGCGACGGGCACGATCTATGCCACGGGTACAATCTACACAACGGGGACCACCTACGCGACGGGTATAACTTACGCCACGGGAACCCAGCACATAACGGGTACAGCTTATACCACGGGGACTCAATACATAAGTGGCACCGCTTACGCCACGGGAACCCAATACATAACAGGCGAAAACATTTACACCACGGGGATCAGTTACGTAACTGGAACGACCTACGCAACCGGCGCAATATACGCAACGGGGACGACCTACGCGACGGGAACGACCTATGCCACGGGAACCCAATACATAACCGGAGAAAATATCTACACCACAGGGGTCAGTTATATAACTGGCACAACTTATGCCACAGGCATAACCTACGCAACCGGGACCGTATATGCCTCGGGTATCAGCTACGTAACCGGGACGGCTTATGTAACAGGAACCACCAGTTATGCAACTGGAACGGTCTACATTACGGGGACCGATAGTTAC